>Ga0209159_1000246_pt1 | contig 52230 bp, 47 predicted proteins | sample GraSoiAngelo_144_FD_185901 | JGI IMG/M metagenome (GOLD analysis project Ga0209159, IMG submission 185901) | Grasslands soil microbial communities from the Angelo Coastal Reserve, California, USA - 14_1009_02_40cm (SPAdes) (version 2) | ecosystem: Environmental > Terrestrial > Soil > Grasslands ...
TGTCGGCAATATCTTCTGATAACATAACTTTCGCCGACAACAGCGTCGACAGCATCCAGGTTGCATCATCCGCCAACGTGATCATAACGGGCAACGAGTTGTTGGTCAATGCTTACGGATGCGGCGCGTGTGTAGACCACTCTTCCAACGTCACCGTCTCAAATAACCATGGTCTTTTTTGCGACTGCACCGGGGTGGGTGTCTATTACTCTGACCACATTACGGTAACTGCCAATGACGTTCAAGGCGAAGCAGGGGTGGTAGTGCTAAGTTCGAGCCTCGTCGCAATAATGGACAACCGGATATCAAACAGCCCGTACGGTGCAATAATCCTGTACTCCTGCTCGGACGTTTCCGTACAGAAGAACCAAGTCGCTTCCTTTTCCAACTCTCTTGATGGGATAGTGGAGATCATAGGCTGTAAGAGCGTCGACGTTTCCAGGAATACCATCACTACAACACATACCACGTATGGATTTGCCATAGACCTCAAAGTTACTCTCTCCAACACTACCACAATTGAAGACAACACTCTCTCGAACTCGACAGTCGCCCTTGACATATCTGCCTCTTCGAACATGGTCATAGATGAGAACAATATTCAAGACAACGCGCATGGGATCGTCATGAATGACACGACGAACATCCGTGTGTTTCACAACAACTTCATCAACAATACGCTCCAAGCAGAGGATACGTATTCAACTCAGAATGTCTGGGACAACGGCTACCCCAGTGGAGGCAACTTCTGGTCCGACTATACCGGCACGGACAACTGCAGCGGACCCCAACAAGACACGTGCCCAAGCCCGGATGGAGTAGGAGACTCACCCTACACGTTTAACAACAATCAAGACAACTATCCCTTGATGCAAACCTTCCAAATACCGGGAGGACCTCCACAAGACTTCTCTATCACATCGAGTCCGAACGTCATTACCCTATACTCTGGGGAGACAGGCAATTCCACGATCATCGTCTCCCCTCTGAACGGTTTCACGGATACTGTTAGCCTGACGGTTAGCACCAACACTGTGAATCTCTCATGCAGTTTATTCCCGACGACCATCAGTGGTGGTTCGGGAACTTCCACTCTCTCCTGTACCGGCTCAACCTCCAAAGTTGAGGCAACGTACCCGGCAACAGTGACAGGGACAGCCGACGGCCTATCTCGCTCTACGGGCGTGAACTATGTCGTGAAGCCTACTCCAACATCGACCGAGTATATTCTCTCCTGGGAAGGGTACGATTGGGATGGGGGTAGAGAGGAGACGATCGCATTAAACGGGCAGTTCCTTGCCTCTCTTCCAGCATCCGATAGCCCACAGAACGGTGGAGCCTGGGCAGACTTTTCTCTCAACATAACATCGGCCATAGTCCAGGGCACGAACACGCTGACCTTCACGCACGCGGAGTGGGACTGCGGTGTCTCTGACAACGTTCAGAACTTGCAAATCACCAACGGGGAATCAATCGTCTATGGCGACTCGACGTCGCTTCCTCTAAGCTGCACGCAATCGCTGAGCTACACGTTTACGGTCTGAGCGATTTCCGGATTCAGCATTCCCAGCCTCTTCAAGACCAGCAGAGCCTGTAGCGTTATCCATTTGCTGGGCTTACCTGCTTCCTCCAACTGTAGCGCTCTCTCAGTTCCCCATCCTTGAGTGATCAATTCCCGCTCTTCGGGCCGTGAAACAGTCTCTTCCCCGTGCATGGCATGAGGATGCCGCCAGCCCCGGTACACCCCGTCTAGTATCCATTTTCCGTCCGGCAGCCTCTTCTCAAGCAGGAGAGAAACAGCATCATCCATTCTCGGATCGTTCTTGACTCCGAGCTCCGTCAAGACCCTCAACCCGTGCAGAAAGTCATAGGCATAGTGCAATGGATAGTGCAGCCGTAGAAAATCGAGCATTATTACAGAATCGTCCTTGTCGGATTTGTAGATGTGATGCTTCAACAGAAACTCTGATCCACGCTTAGCTGAAGCCTCCCATCCCATCCTAGCGTCGTGTACCATCATCTCGGACAGAGCCCAGAGCGGCTCTATCGTGGCCATGAAGGATCCATGTTTTCCGGGAGCCGAACAGTTCCAGCCACCATCGGGCAACTGTTTCGACATCAGCCAGTCCAACGCATCGAGGACCCGGTCGTCCTCGGCGTATCCCATCCTCGCGAGAGCTCGGACCATGTTCCCGGTCGCGCAGATATGTGGCTCAAATTTCTCGTGACCTTTGGGGCGTAGAGAAACACCACCGGTTTCGACATTGTGCAGATCCAGAAAATGTTCGACGGCCTTCACCACTCGTGGGTCTTTGGAGGAAACGCCAAGGTCCGCGAGGACGATGAGCTGCCATGAACACGCTGAAAACTTGGGAACGTAACACGAGTTCGGATTGTCCCAGTAAGTCTGCTCCTTCTGGTTGTCGAGAAGCTTTGCGGCCCAACCCTGGGTCCCTATGAGACTCCGGGCCGTCCTGACAGACGGTTCGTACTCATCCCGTCCTAATAGACGAACTAAGGTTTCGTAACGGGCCGATGGTTCGTCCTCCTCCAAGAGCCAGTCGAGCACAGCTTTGGAAACGGCGACCCTCGGAACCTGAACTTGCGCCAACGTGTTAGAACACTCGGATTGCCGAAGGATCGGGTGATGAATAAAGCTGTCCCGTTCAGACAGCTGTCCACGAATAGCACTTATCTATCAAGACAGAGACAACCATGACTTTGTCCAGCTTTGTCCCAGAGAAAACCCGCCCAGAAATCGGGGAAACGAATCCGTGTTCTAGTCGCGAAACCGGGACTGGACGGTCATGACAGGGGGGCGTTGATACTCTGCCGGGCTTTCCGAGACGCGGGTATGGAAGTCATCTACACCGGCTTTCTAGCAACGCCTGAACAGGTGGCCCAGATGGCTATTGACGAAGATGTCGATGTGGTGGCAATGAGCCTTCTAAACGGGGCCCATATGACTGCTTTCCCCAAAGTTGCAAAGCTCGTCCGAGACAAGGGTGGGGATGATGTCCTGCTCGTGGGTGGAGGAATAATTCCTGATGATGACAAGCCGCGGCTGGAGAAGCTGGGAATCACTGGGAATTATGGTCCCGGAACTCCACTGAAGACGATCATCGAACATGTCGAGAAGATCGTGCAAGTACGTGACTCGAAACCTCCTGTCGCCGCCAAGTAATTCACAAGCTAGGCAAGTGCGAGTATGGGTTTTCTATCCATCATGGGCAAAATCCTAATTGGAATATCCATCATTACACTCCCCATCGCTGTCTCACTAATCATAGTATTCAGCGAAATCCTTGAGCTAATGGGAATAGCGGTCGCTCTAGGCGCCAGCATCTTCGTATTCTTCTGTGGCCTCTATTCCGGATTCCTCGGAATCAAGTATGAACAACTCCAGGAGATGTTCGAGGCCTTCGTCAACCCGCTCAGAATCAGGCTCAAGGCTGCAAACATGATCAAGGCCGTCTGCCCGGTCGACCGCGAGCAGGCAGTCTTTGTTCACGTGAGCCCGCATCGGGACGATGCACGGCCGGATGGCTTGGACATTTTCCTAGGCTCATGCGGCCACGAAGTCCACAGGGGAGAAATAGAGATAGAACAAGAGACCAAGTCGGTCTCTTCCTGAGACACGCGACCTTCAGGGTACTGTGATTGAGTCGGACCGTATTAGACTAACTGAAAACAGGCAACTGGTAATCGATAGCTAACTGGGCCAGGTCCAGGATGTTGACAGAACCATCCGCGTTGACATCGCAGGAGGCACTGTACCTAGCATCGCCCATCACAGAGTCAAAGACGATGGCTGCCTGGGATAGGTCGAGTATGTCGATGACCCCGTCATGGTTCACGTCAGGGTCCCGCGCTACGGAACAGCCGGCGGTGTTGGTGGCAACGTTGACCGTGCACGCTGTGCCCAGCCATGACGTGCCTGTAGCGATGGTCAGGACAAACCTCGCGGTTGACCCAGACCCATAGCCAACAGAGACGCTGTAAGTCTTGGAGAAGACCGTCTGGCCAGTAGCGGTGTTTGTTACAGTGACTGAGAGGAACCCAGTAACAGTCCTACTTGTCGTGTCCGGAGTGAAGCTACCCGAGAGCGATACTGTCATGCCGTCGAAATTAATTGTTTGTTGGACTTGCGGGTCACTCGTCTGAACTGGGTAGGGCTTCATCAACGGGTAACGATCATGTCCGAAGGCCGTGTCACCTATACCGTCAGGGTCCGGACACACGTTCTGCTGGGGTCCGCTGCAGTTGTCTACCCCAGGGTAGTTCCACCAGAAGTTCCCACCGCTCGGATAACCGTTGTCCCATAGGTTGTTTGTACCTTGGTAGTCCGTCGGGGTGTCGCACCAGGAACTAGCACAAAGGAAGTTGTTGTGGTAGACTAGCATGTTGCTCGTATTGTAGAACTGGATTCCATAATCGTTCGTCACATTATTGCCAGCAATAGTGACATGGTCAGAGTTCGAGGCCAGAACACCATACCAGATTGCGTTCAGCGTAGCATTTGTGACCGAAGCCACATGGACGGATATCATGACTATCCCTTCAACCACGTTGTCGATCCTAAGGTTGCTGACTTGGAAGTTCGTACAGTTGACTACTATGAGCTGTCCGACGGGGACACCGTTGATGCTTGTTCCGGAACAACCCTCAAAATAGTAGAGGGGTCTTCCGTTGACAAGGTTGTCGGTCGTTATCGTGTTGGCGCGCAGCAGAGTGTTCCGACCTTGAATGTAGATACCCATTACATGGAATTCATTGCCGGACATTGTGGTGTTAGTGATACTTGTTCCTTGGAACACGTAGATGTCGATGTCATTCTGCGAGAACTGATTATTCTTTACGATTGAATGGCTAATGGTGCCCAGATAGATCCCCACGCCACCTCCGAAGAAGTGGTTTTCCGAAATCACGATGTTGCTGTCCCCCGAGCCTCCTGTCAGGTCTATTCCCGCGGCGTCACAAGAGAAGATGTTTCCCGAGACAGTGATGCTGCTGGAAGAGGTCACCGCTAGACAAGGGCCCTCATCTTGAAACTGGTCCATCCAAAATACGGGAATAGAAACATTGTTTCCCGAGACCGTGATGTTGTTGGAGCCCACAATGCGGATACCAGAGGCGCTGTTGGCTACCGTCGAGCTTTCCACCCGACCGTTGGTAACGTTGGAGAAGCTGATGGCGAGGCTGCTGACGTCGCCTTCGTGGACGTAGACGCTCCGGATCACGAAGTATGCATTCGTGTTTTGTATCTGAATACCAAGGCAAACGCATCCTCCTCCTTGGGAGAGGTCGATGTCCCAGCCTGATATGACGTATGGGTTAGGAGCGGTGCCTGTTCCGCCAGTGACACCGTTGGTTGTTGTGAAGTCAGAGTTTCCGTTGATGACAATGGCAGGTCTCACGCCAACATAGAGTGGGAAGCTTAGTGAGCGCGATTGGTTTCCGCTTGTTGCTGTTACGCTCAACGAGTAGGCCTGTTTTGAAGTCGAATCTTGAGTCGAGACTGTCAGGGTGGAGTTTGATGAGCCGTTACCGGGCAGGTAGGTTGTTGACGGTAAAGTGACAACAGGCCCTGTCGGTGACACGGTGGCCGTGAGGCTTACTGTGCCTGAGAAGTTTTCATAGCTAGTAAGGAGAACGGTAGAGTTTCCGGAATTTCCCGGTAAGACTGCGATGAGAGAAGGGCTTGTTGTTACAGTGAAGTGTGCGGGGTTTAGCTGGGTGGCCGTTATGTAATCGTAGCTGTCAGCTGTATAGCTGCCCACTTGGGTTTGGACCTTAGTAAGGTCCGTGTTGGAATCTTGCTCGGTATAAGTTCCAATCAGATTCCCGTCGAAGTACATGGACATTTTTCCAACAGCCATGTCCAACCCTAGCTGGTGCCACACGTTCATCTGTGGCTGGTAGCCTGAGCGGCTGAAGACGGGATTATTCCCCATGGAGGCGTCCCTCTGGAGGATGAAAGACCCACCGCTCGCCATCCAAGTGTACGCGTGGCTACTAGTATAGACGTCCAACCGGAGGTCTCCGATTTGGCCTCCTGTCCATTCCGTCCGCAGGGTCACATTCCAGTCCGATACTCCGCTGGGTATCTTGTTCCAGGTGATGGCGGAACTATAAGGATAAGGGGCAGAAAGATACAACACCCCGCCTCCAACGCTATCCCAACACTGACAGCCGAAGGTTGTCCATCCTGCGGCGACGAGATCGTTCATCGATGCATAGTTGAAATCGTCTCGGAAGCTGAAGGAGCCTGGGCAGGCAAATGCGTTTGGGATGATCATGTTCGGCAGAAATCCAGCAGTACCAGCGCCCGTGTTAGGACATGGTACTGTCCCAGCCCGCAGATGTGGAGGTGCTAGCGGTACTAGGAGTAGCAAAAGGCATATCCATACGATCATCGTTGCGACGCGCAAAGCTTCCCTCGCGGACTAACTGCTCCAGTCTCGCATAAATACTAGTACTGACAAATTTCCGCGATTCCTGTCAGCTACTCTAAAGTAGCCTAATTCCATCTGATAGTTAGCGTGGAGCTATTCGACCCGCGGCTCATGAAACTTCTGTCCTTCTTGACGAGGAAACAAGCTTGGTTGTCTCCATTAGAGATTAGCAACGAGTTCAGGCTGGACGGGGCCAAGGTCTCAGCTAGGACCATCCATCGTTGGTTCTCGCTGCTTCGAGAGAAAGGGGGGTTGGTCTACTATCCGTATCCGCGAGCAAACGTATTAGGCCTCGCGGACGTTCTCGTGACAATCCACGGACTCAACGATCCGAGGATACTCGGCATCGTGCCTTTTACCGCATCGTTCAATGTGGAATGCAGCCTCGACAGAGGTGAACCTTTCGTTCGTCAGGGTTACTGGGTCCCAATAAACGCGATGGGAGAGTTCAGGGAGTTCTGGAGGTCCGCTCGTGAAGTGGGCATCTTAAGAGAAGTTGAATTCTATTCGAGCAGGAACACACACTTCATCTTCTCTCCGTTCGAAGATATGACCACACAGGAAGGCTCAGCCGTTTGGACGCGTCCCCCAAACAATTCATACTTCATGACCCTTATTCAGAAAAATTTCCGCGAGCCCTTCGAAGTGAGACTGCAAAAACCGATTATTGATGCACCCCTCATAATTCCCTTGGTCGTAGAGCACATCTGGGAGTATTACTCCTCTCGCCAAGTGTGGCAACTTGTTGGACAAAAACATGTGAATGAGGTTTGGAGATACACCAAGGGACTCCGAGCCCGGGACCTTCGGAGACCAGGAGCTGCTCTTCACTTCCTTCAGGATCAGTGGGATCAGCTAATGCAGAACTTCGAGGAAGTTTTCATTCAGCCACGAGTCTTCTTTGACTGGCCCTCATTGAAAAATTCCACGTTTCTCAGTGTCATAATGCATGCAAATTCCTCGAAAGCCATGCTTGAAGCAGCCTCTCGAATTTCCGAGAGATCAATAGTCACCGCTCTGAAACCCAGTATCAAACTGGACGGTACCTTCCACGTATCCTGTTTCCTTCCGAGCGACCAGTTGGCCCATGTTGCCAGAATCATCGGAGAATGCCACTCCGACAATACGCCCCCTCTGATCGCAATTCAAGACAGAACCGCAACTCTAGAATTGTTTCAGCCAAACTTCTGCAAATTGGATTGGGGCTGTTTCGATCCTTCCAGTCTTTCATGGACTTTTGATGGGCAGAAATATCTGGAGCAGGCGAAGAAGCTCAAACTGGATCGGGGCGTGCGAAGAAACGGCGCTTACTCATCTGGCCGTTACGCGAATGCGAGTCGCCGTCACACACCGAGTATCTTATCGTCCAAGGATTAGGAGTAGGCAGGGGCCACGTAAAAGGAAGCGAAGACGCTTGCGTCAGCAAGACTCCTCTACCGTCAGCGTTCAGATCGGCCAGGGGACTATATTTTGCGGTCCCGAGACTCGACTAGTATACCTAACGTGTACAGCCGCACACAAACACCTTCCACCTCAAATTCTCTGCCGGCGGGAGACTGTGATTATGGCCAAGGGTTGAGATTGACAGATTGACCGCAAGTGACGGAAAACCACCTTCCAACGTCAATGCACTGCCTTGGGAAGCGTGCTGACCGTCGCGAGTCAAACCCCCGGCTGGAACAGTGTGTGGCGAGCTGTCTTACGGTCCCAGTTTAGACTAGCTGAAAACAGGCAGCTGGTAGTCGATCGCTAGTTGAGCTAGGTCGAGGATGTTGACAGAACCATCCGCGTTGACATCGCAGGAACCACTGTACCTAGCGTCGCCCTTCACAGAGTCAAAGGCGATGGCCGCCTGGGCCAGATCGAGTATGTCGATGGCTCCATCATGGTTCACGTCAGGGCTCACGGAGACGCTGCAGGAGAATGTTCCATCTGTAGGGCGGACTGCACAGCCAGCCGCTAGAAAGCCGTCGCTTGATGGAATCGTCACCAGAAAGGCAATCCTCTGTCCGTTGTAGGTGAAGCTGATGGTGAACGTCTTGGAGAAGATCGTCTGCGAGGTGGCGTTGTCGACCGCGGTTGCAGTAATTGTTCCTGAGACAGTCCGGGTAGTAGGGTCGATGTCAAGGCCCCCTTTCAGCGAGACTGTGAGACCCTTGAATGTCTGGTTGAACGACACGATCGGGTCGCCGAAGGGCTTCATCAACGGGTACCTGTCATACCCATAATTTGAATCGCTTATGCCGTCAGGGTCCGGGCAGACATTCTGGCTAGGCCCGCTACAATTGTCCACGGCACCCGTGTTAGAGGACCAGTAGTTGCCCCCCACGGGGTATCCGCCATCCCAGTGGTTCGCCGTCGGATTATCGTCACTGTACTGTGGGAAGCCGTTCTGGAGGAAGTTGTTTCCAAAGAGAGTGATGTTGGAAGAGCCTGCGAGCCAAACGCCATTGGTGTTCCAATATAGAATGTTCTGTTCAACAATACCGTTGGTCACTTGCTGAAGTTCTATGCCATCCGCGCAGGGAGGGTCGCATGCTTGGTAGAAGGAGTCGTAGCCTTTCAGACCTGAGTGGACGTACAGGTTGCGAATCAAGAAGTATGCGGTTGTGTGGCGCATCAACATGCCTGAACCAAAAGTCGAGGTAGACGCGTCGATGTCCCAGTCGGATATGACATACGGGTCAGTCGCGGTCCCTGTCCCACTTCGGACTCCATTGGCAGACGTGAAATTACCATTTCCGTCGACCAGTATTGGTGCGTGAGGATACCGCTGGTACACGTGCACCGGAACGCTCATAGAGCGAGAGACGTTCCCGCTTGTCCCTGTGACGGTTATCTGAAAATCCTCTTCTGGACTGGTCGCAAATGGAGCGACGGCGGTAAAGACGGACGTGGCGGAGCCGCCGTTGGTCAAGCTAACACTCGTCGGGTTTAGCGAGACAGAGGGTCCCTCTGTGGGTCCGGTCGCGGTGAGGCTCACATTACCGGTAAAGCCACTCCTGCTGTCAACGAGAATCGTGGTATTACCAGACCGCTGGGATATTACGATCAGGGGAGAAGGACTGGCTCCGAACCCGAAGTATGGCGTAGAGGGTTCTGATGCCGTGATGTAGTCGAAGCTATCGGTCGACAGGGCACTTGAGCCCGGTCCGACACTGTTGAGATAGGTATTCGGATCCGCTTCGATATAGGTCGCTGCTAGGTTGCCGTTCAGGTAGGCTGAGACCGTTCCGGCTATCATGTCCAGCCTGAGATCGTACCAATTATTCGTCTGAGGATAGCAGCTTCTACTGCATAGAGAAGTTTCGAAGACAAAGGTGGAGTCTCTGAAGAGCTCGAACCCTGTCCACATGTATCGGTGCGTTGCAGTGACTACGATCAGCCGTATCTCATCACCGTAACCAGTACTACTGCCACCAATCCTCTCTCCCCTTAGCGTAACGGTCCAGTCGGATACTTTGGTGGAAATAGCGCTCCAAACGGCGGCGGTATTTTCGATATTGCTGTTCTGGGAGAGGGTTAACAGGCCATTTCCAACGGTGTAGGATGACGGAAAGCCACCGCTGGTCGTCCAGCCTCCTGCAAGCATCTCTTTCATGCTAACATAGTTGAAATCGTCTCTGAAAACATAGGGATTGGACTCTGTGAACACTGAGACTGTGAAACTATGGGACGCCTGGCCAGATGTGCCGGAGATCGTTACGTTGTAACGACCTCCTAGAGCTGTTGAGGAGGCGCTGACGCTCAGCGTCGCCCTGGAGGTGGAGGAGAGAAAGATGGTCGAGGGGGAGACGGACGCCCTCAGACCCGCGGTGTCCGTATGGGTTTGAAGCGTAACTGTTCCAGAGAAGCCGTTGATGCTGTTCAGAGTGAGATTACCTGTCGCAGAAGAGCCATGGGCCAGGATCAGGTGACTCGGGTTTCCACTCAAACTAAAGTCCGGTGTCGTGCTAGCGGGCAGACTACTAGCGGTCACGTAGTCGAAGTTAACATGCGAATACCCTGCCGCAGTCGGACTCAGCTCGACCAGGGAAGTGGCAGGATCGGGTTCAGTATAGGAACCCATGGCCGCGCCATCGAAGTACATCGTGACCTTCCCAGACACCATGTCCAGCCGCATCGTGTGGAACACGTTGAGGTCAGCAGAGTACCAGCCGTTATGGAACACCAATGCGCCGTCCCTTACGAGAGAAAAATAGCCCCAGTATCCGTCCGCCGCGTACGTGTAGGAATGCTGACTGGTTCCTACGGTCATCCGGATCGTTCCAACCCAGCTTCCTGAAAACTCAGACCATGCGGCCCGCCACGTAACAGTCCAGTCAGAAACCCCCTGCGGAACGTTGTCCCAGCAGACGGCGTCTGCATCATCCTTTAGGGAGAGAATTCCGTTTCCCACGCTGTATGAGGAAGAGGGTCCTCCCCCGCACTCTGTCCAGCCGGCCGCAATCGTGTCGCTAATGGACGAGTAGTTGAAATCGTCCCGGAACGCGAATGGGGTTGAAGAAGCCCAAACTGAAACCGTTCCCGCCATGTAAGGCAGAACGGAGGCGAGTGTCAGGCAGACGATTATAACAAGGCGGACTATCGGCCAGGCTCGTTTTCGAACCTTAGAACCAGTCATCGCCGATGCCTCCCTTCTACCAAAGATGGGTATGTCGCGGTGCATTCGTGAATATTAACTATCCGAGTACACCCGGTTCGGGTTGTCACCGGTTTGAACACAAACGGCGAGCCGCTCGGCGATAGCCGCGGGTTGAGATGGATAGAAGTGCATTAGTCCACGGCTCTACTAGCCGAAAACAGGCAGCTGGTAGTCAATCGCTAACTGGGCCAGGTCGAGGATGTTGACAGAACCATCCGCGTTGAGATCACAAGAAGCACTGTACCCAGCGTCGCCCTTCACAGAGTCAAAGGCGATGGCCGCCTGGGCCAGGTCGAGTAGGTCAACGACCCCGTCATGGTTCACGTCAGGGGCCCGCGAGATAGAACAGGCGGCCGTGTTGGTGGAGACGTTTACGGTGCATGCTGTGCCCAGCCAGGAAGAGCCTGTGGGTATGGTCAGGACAAACCTCGCGGTCGAGCCAGACCCATAGCCAACAGTTATGCCGTAGGTCTTCGAGAATAAGACCGCTCCTGTAGTGCTGTTGGTTGCAGTTACCGAGACAGTACCAGTCACAGTGCCTGAACTAATGGTGAGACTGCCTGAGGCCGTTACCGTTACTCCCTGAAAGTTGACCGCGGTGCTGATTGTTGGGTCAACCGATACCGCGACCTGGAGCATGGTGGACTGTTGGTAGGGCCCGCTTGTTCCGTAAATCGTAACTTTGTAATTCCCCACCGGGCCATTGGCAGCGCACTTGAGGTATTGGTATGCTGAACCGCTTGCGGGTTCGGTCACAGTCAATCCTGAGGTGTTGCTCGATGCAAACACACAACTCACAGCTGCGGACGAGGAGGCTACCTGCAACAGAATACTGTTCGATAATCCGTTAAGCCAAGTCACTGTTGTGAGAGTCTGCCTCTGCGAGCCGAGAGGTATCTCGAGAGAAGTCGGGTTCGCGGAAACCGAAAAGTAGGCAAGAGTGACAACTACCGTCAACGATGTGCCGTGCCATAGCAAACCACTCGAACCCGTTATCTCTATAGGATACGAGCCTGGAGGAGTAGAATCTGATACGGTGACCGTTAGCGTCGATATGGCCGAGCCTCCGGACGAAAGGCTAACGGTGGCAGGGTTGAGCGAGGCTGAGAGGGTCGGTGGATAACTCACAGAGTCAGACAGCGAGACGTTTCCGGAAAAACCATTGATGCTTTTCAGTTGAATAGGAAAAGTTCCCGCGGAACCCTGAGAGACCGTTAGAAAGCATTGGACTCCACAACCGCTACCGGCCATGACTGAGAAGTCCTCAATTGTGACGATCAGAGTCATCGTCGTCGAATGTGTCAGTGAGCCACTAGTGCCAGTAATCGTGATGTTGTAATAACCAACAGGTATAGAGTCTGTCGAGGAAATGTCGAGATCGGACACACATGCGTAGTAACAACTGCCGTCCACCAAGCCCATAGTTGATGGCGAGATCGAAACTGACCCCGTGAAACCGGCAGGCGCTGCGGCCGAGAGAGACACATCTCCGGTGAACCCGCTGCCGCCCACACTAACAGCGCTGAGTAAACCCCAAAAACCCGGATTGATTGGAACAATCGAAGGACTGACAGCCATAGAAAAATCGGCACTCGAGGCTGGGCTCGAGGTCCCCAAGACGACAGCTGGACCAATGGCAAGCAGGGTAGTGATTGTTGAGACAACTAGGAGACAGACGACCATTCCGGAACGCGGACTTCTAACGGTCACGATCTATCACGATATTGATCGGGCAATCCAACGCAGAATATAAGCAGCATGTGTACAGTTGACCACATGTTTTCCGGTTTGTAGCACAGCCGTATCAGGCCCTGGGATATCTGGAGAGAGAGCCGCCCCGACCCCACCCTACTCGAAGCGTCTCGACCAAGGAAATAGTGAGAGACAAGTCCTGAGGCCCATTCTTATATCAAGACCCACTAGTCCCGACCTGAGGTTGCTTGAACCCCAGCTTTCTTGTCTCTGAAGAAGCTCTCAAGTCCTTCATAAGAGAAGACATCGGATATGCCGACATAACCTCTGACGCACTCGTAGACCCGGAGATGCTGGCCGAAGCGAGCATCCTCTGTAAAGAAGAAGCAGTAGTGGCGGGGATCGAGGAAGCGCTTTCGCTTCTCCGACTTGCTGGCTGCGAGGGGTCCGCAAAGGTCCAAGATGGTGGACACACAACGGCCCGCAAGGAGATTCTTCTGGCGCACGGCCCTGCACGTGCGCTACTCAGCATAGAACGGACACTGCTGAATCTGATATCCCACATGTCAGGAGTTGCAACGGCAACCGCGGAGCTGGTCTCGACAGCCAAGAGGGAAAGCGGAGGCAAGGTCAGAGTGGCCTGTACAAGGAAGACCCTTCCCGGCCTGAGGCATTTCGAGAAGAGAGCAGTAGAGCTCGGGGGCGGAGATACACACCGTCTCAGACTCGATGACGCTGTACTCATCAAGGACAATCATCTCACCCTAGCAGGCTCTATACGAGAAACGGTCCGCAAGGCCAAGACAAGAGTGAGCTTCACGAAGAAGATCGAGGTCGAGGCGACGACCCCTGACCAGGCCGTCGAAGCAGCAGAGGCAGGCGCTGACATCGTGCTCCTCGACAACATGACGACTCAAGAAATACAGAGATCGCTTAGTCTGCTGGAGGCGAAAAGTCTCCGCGAGCGAGTCCTCGTCGAAGCATCGGGTGGCATCACTCGAGAGAATATTGCCAGCTATTCGAAGACTGGGGTGGATGTTGTTTCAGTAGGTGCGATAACTCACTCGGCTAGAGCCATCGATATGAGTATGGAAGTACACGCTTCCAAGAAGCGTGGCTAACGACCGGTGGTTTGAATGTCGGGCGATGGCGAATATCATGGTCTCATTGTTCGAGAAGGTATTCGGGACCCGACTGTATTCCAAGGGATGACTGTACTTGGAACAAAGACTGGTCAGAATTGGACTCTGATCAAGATAGGCATTGAGCCGAAAGCCATTTCGAGAGTGATTCGGGAGGTTCAGTCGAATCTCTTGAGCGAAAAAAGGGTGCCTTACTATGCACACTTTTACAGAGGTGAAGAACTGATCATAGTCTTTCCAGATCGGGCCTTTCACGTGTCACCCGAGGAGGATAGTTGGAAAGAAGCAATCTCCTATGGAGAATCTTTGGGCGTACCAAGGGCCGAGCTAGATTTTAGGCCTTGCAGGTTCCGGGACGAGACGTTCTAGCTCTTGGACTCGGTTGCTGACACGTATTCTGATCGTCTGCGAAGCTTCCTGCTCTCGCACAGAATCTGGCATCGGTTCATAGAGTTTGACGAGCCGGTTAAGACTGTCGAACAGGCCGCACGAAAGGTCGACGTGGAACAGATCGTTAAGTCCATTGTCCTAGTCGACTCCAACGACGCGCCTTTGCTTGTGATCCTTCCAGCAATAAATAGAATTAGCTACAAGAAGATCAAGGCACTTCTCGGCGTCAAGGATGTTCGACTAGCCAACGAAGAGGAGGTCCTCACGTATTCAGGATACCCCGTCGGAGGAGTCCCACCATTCAACCAATTGAGACGAGCACTCGTGGAGCGGGAAGTTCTCAAAAATCCCACCGCAATAGCTGGGGGCGGAGACATCAACAAACTCGTGGAGTTGCATACCAAGGATATCATCGAGATCCTCAAACCGACGATCGCAGACCTCACCCACGAGAGTAGGTAGGACCTCCCAGCTGATGAAAAGCAAGGATCAGTTAGTCAAGAAAGCAGAAGACATCCGGGAACGAGAGCATAGGCTCAGACCAAGCCTCCGTCTGAAAACTCAATCTGAAATTGTGGACTTCATTCATGACAGGGGACTTGTTTCGGCGCTTGGAGGCAACGAGCTTCCAAGCCTCATCAGCGCTGTGATGGGCAAGGCCTGGAGACCGTCGTCGAAGGGTTTCAGCGGCTGGTTGGACTGGTGGTCCCTCAAGATAGAGGGCAAGCAGATAGCCCGCATCTCTAGTGAGATCGAGAGGAGAGACGACATTCTCGCATCGAGAGTTTTCAGAAGGACGAAGACCTTCCTCTCCGACAAGCTCTGGCCAGTACTCGACTCAATAGTAAGGCATCAGAGAGAGCTCGTCGCGAAGGGGAAGATCCTCTCGGCTCTCGAGAGGAAACTGCTAGAAACAATCGGGGCCGAAGGACCAATCCGTACAGACCAGTTGAGAAAACGGCTCAAACTCGAAGCCAAGGAAAACAACTACAAATTCCACCGCTCGCTGACAAACCTCGAAACCCACGCTCTAATAGTCGGCGCTGAGGATCCACACCCAGAGAAACATCTGCACGCCAACATCTGGCAGACATGGGAGGAGCGGACTCATAACCTAGCGGCACATGCTACTCTCTCCTACCAAGAGTCAGTATCAAGATTGCTCGAAGCGAGCATCGAGGCTTGCGTGATCATCCGCGAGGACCAGATCCCAGAATGGTTCGAGTGGAGCACTGATATCCAAGCCGCCAAGGAGAATCTCTTACACAGCGGAAAGATTAGGCGGGCCGATTCCTACCTAGTCGCATCACGGGTCCCGGATGCGTCGAATCGACACTTATCGTGAGACAGGCACCCAGCTCTGCAAAGAGCCGCCGTATCAGGAAATACGTCCCGGCTTCGAATCTCTTAGCAGATGATCGAACGTTTTTAGATAGTGAGGCTTTGATGTTCCGACGACGCTGTTTCCATGGCCCTCTTCAACAATCCAGTGATCGTTGATCTTCTGGCCAAGTATAGGCCTATCGCCGCCATGACCTATTCCTCGTCCCTCCTCGGCTGGGACCTAGAGATCAACATGCCTGAAGCTGGAGCCGCTGCTAGGGGCAAAGCACAGGCCGAGCTTGAACTTCTCCGACAGAAGATGACCCTAGACCTTGCAAGCCTCGTCGACAAGGCTGAAAAGCAGGAGAAGCTCAGCGACGCGGAAAAGGGGATCATTAGGGTCCTAAAGAGAGACATTCAGTTCTACCAGAAGGTCCCGCCAGACCTGCTTGAGGAACTCCAGAAAGCAATAACAGAAGCGGCTATTCCGTGGAGAGAGGCCCGGGAGAAGTCCGAATTTCAAATCTTCCGGCCCCACCTGGAAAAGATAACTGAGCTAAAGCGGAAACAAGCTGAGCATCTAGATCCGTCGACGCATCCCTACAATGCGTTGCTGGATCTTTCTGAGGAGAGTCTAACTACTTCTGATCTCGACAAGATTTTCGGCGAACTGATCCCGGAGCTCAAGAGAATTCTTGCAAAGACCCTTGCCGAAGGAGCATTTCCGGAGAAGCATCCGCTGGAAGATGTTGACTATGATGTACCAGCGATGAAGCAGGTGAATGAGAAACTTCTGTCGCTGCTGGGTATGCCTATGAACAGATTCCGGCTGGACGTTTCTACCCACCCCTTCTCGACGAGGATCGCAGGCGATGATGTGAGAATAACCACTAGATACGAGCCCAAGAACTTCAAAGCCCCGATCTTCGGTCTTATCCACGAATGTGGCCACGCCCTCTACGAGCTCCAGGTGGACCGTGAACTGGACTTCACGCCCATTGGGGGAGGAGTATCCTCGGGAATACACGAGTCCCAATCCCGTTTCTGGGAGAATATTGTGGGAAGAAGCAGACAGTTCGTATCGCTGGCTTACCCGCCCCTCAAGCGGAGCCTCAGCTTCCTATCACTCTACGAAGAGGACCAGCTATACTACTACATCAATAGTGTAAGACCCAGCCTCATCAGGGTCGAGGCAGACGAACTCACATACAACTTCCACATCGCGATGAGATACGAACTAGAAAAGAAACTCCTAGAAGGAACCATCAACGTCCCAGAACTCCCAACAGTATGGGACGACATGATCGAGGACTACATCGGCAAGCGACCACGAAACAGCGCTGAAGGAGTCTTACAGGACATCCACTGGAGCTGGGGACAGTACGCCACCTTTCCCAGCTACTCCCTCGGAAACGTAGTCGCAGGCATGCTCTGGAACACTTTGACTGAGAAGCAGCTACTCCCTATCGAAGGAGAAGAAAGCCTACCCGGCTTGAAGAACTGGCTGGCAGAAAACCTTCACAAGCCGGGCGCGACATATCCACCTAAAGAACTGCTTACACGAGTCTTCGGGAGGGGGTACGAGCCATCAGGATTGGTAAACTATCTCGAGAACAAATACCTCAAAGTGAACTGAAGAGCGACGTACGCTACTGACGACTTCTCCGTGCTCTTGGGTGAGAAGAGCTTGAAGCCCGTGACTCCGTCAGACATCGTCGTGAGCTATGAGCCTGAGTGGCAAGGAATGTACCTAGAGGAGAAGAGAAGAATCTTGGAGGCTATCGGGCACAAGGTGGACGCGATCGAGCACATTGGCAGTACATCCGTCCCCGGAATGAAGTCCAAGCCTATCATCGATATTCTCATCGCTGTTCAGGACCTTGACCTTGTCGCATCTTGTGTTGAGCCTCTTCGGACGATAGGATACGAATATCGCCCGATGAACAAGGAGATTATTCCGGACACTGAATATTTCCGCAAAGGATCATCGGGAGCAAATACTCACCACATTCGAATGGTCAAGACTGGAAGCTCACTTTGGTCGGAGTATATTCTCTTTCGGGACTATCTGCGAAATCACCCAGAGGCTCGCAGAGAATATGAGCAACTCAAGGAGGCCGCTTATGAGAAGCATGGCAGATACCTGCCCTTAGATGCAAAACGAAGTTTCATCGAGTCCATACTAGCAAAAGCTGATTCAGAGCGGCAGGCACATCAAACGCGAGAAAAGAGAAGCTAGGCTAGTTCCAACATCCGCTCGATGGAGAGTCTTGCCTTATCGGCAATCTCTCCGGGAACTCTGACCTCGTAGACCATGTCCCGCAGCGACCGGTAGACCTTCTCCAGAGTGATAGTCTTCATGTACTGGCAGACAGCGTCCTCCTTGACGGGCAGAAACGTTTTGTCAGGATTCTCCTTCCTCATACGATGAAGAATGCCGGTCTCGGTCGCCACCAAGAACTTGCTTGCCTGTGACTGACGTGCGTGGCGGACCATGCCCTCAGTGGAGTAGATCTGGGTCAAAGGCAGATCGAAGTCGCCTTTCTCGGAGAAGTAGAGGAATTGCGTGACGCATCCGCACTCGGGATGGATCAGGAACTCGGCGTCTCGATTCTCTCGCAGCTTAGTATTGATAATATCAGGAGTGATGCCAGCGTGGACGTGGCACTCGCCGGGCCAGACTTCCATCTTACGACCCGTCTTCTCCATCACATATGCTCCGAGAAACATGTCGGGCAGGAACAGAATCTCCCGATCCCGAGGAATACTATTGACCACCTTGACAGCATTACCTGAAGTACACGCATAATCGCTCTCAGCCTTGACCTCAGCACTCGTGTTGACATAAGAGACAACGACAGCCTTCGGATGTTCTTTCTTCCAAGCCCGAAGCGTATCAGCATCAATGGTCGCAGCCAGCGAACATCCGGCTCCAAGATCCGGAAGCAGAACAGTCTTTTGGGGAGAGATGATCGACGCGGTCTCGGCCATGAAATGGACCCCACAGAACACGATCACATCAGCCGGGGTCCTCGCCGCGGCCTGAGACAGGCCGAGAGAGTCGCCCACAAAATCCGCAATATCCTGCACATCCGGCACCTGGTAATTGTGCGCCAGTATAACCGCGTTCCTCTCACTCTTCAGCCTCAGAATCTCCGCTACCAGCTCCCTGTTTGCGTCAGACTGGAGCGAGGCCTGCAATACTCTTCAACTAGCTAGCTGCGAAAACTTCGGTTAAAACGTTCCCTTACAGGTCATGAAGAGGTAGACAAGAATCAAAGCAAGCCAGTTGGCGTAGTAGCCTCTCCAGACTCCTACCATGGAATAGAAAGAGACCGGAGTGAAGAGTCCGGCCGGTGCAACGAAGCTCGCGTTTCCTTGCCCGTAGCGTGCGAACGGGCCTCTCTTGTCCCGAGCCTAGCCAGCCAGGCGTAGAGAAGACCGAACGGGAGTACCGTAGATAGCGGCGCCAAGAATGTGCAGATACCCTTGTTAAGCGTTGCCAGCCCAGGTCTGGCAGATGGAGAAAGAAGGCGAGGATTGCTAGTACAACAACCTCGTACGCAACCAGGCCCAACAAGACTCCTGTCGTAGCTCACCGACGCAAGGGCATCAATCGGCGCCATCGAGAGACAGGACCAGGATTCTTTTTATTCCACCGGACCAGGTCGAGCGCATCCCTGCTGGAACTGGGATACCGGGATATCCCGAGTCGTCCCGCACGATCTTTAACAATCCATGAAGAGGCAAGTCTTAAATTGTTAAACGCCTGACCCAGAGTCTGCACATGTCGAGCCCTATCAGGCGATATCTACCGCACCTTCTGGTAGGACTCACTATAAGCCTCATTATGGTAGGAGCCTACATGGCTGTCGGATTCGCCAGCCTCACCGCGCCAAAGGCAATATGGTCAGCAAACCCGGTCACCATAACTTTCTCAAGCAGCGCGGGCATCGGCAGCTCGGGTAGTGTCGGAGAGTTTGTCAAATGCGCACCAAAGCTAACAGATGTGGTATTCCACACTACGGTCAGCAACCCATCAAAGATTAGCCTCACAATTGGTCCACCGGGCGAAGCGACATGCGGCCCATCCCCCGACGCCGTCACTGTGACAGCGCACTGTCTCGTGGGTGCGATCGATTGTAAAGGATTGTACACAGGCACCATAACGATACTCGATGGATACAGCACGATCCCGCCGGGCCTAGCTGTCGCAATAGTCGTAACTTAGACGAACAGTATTTTCAGAATGGAGACACAGACACTCTCTGTCCGACTAGGTGCGCTAGTCTGAACATCGCGGCCTATGCAGTAGCATCACATACTCGTATCTCTGACGGGCTATTGGGGACTCTGGGAGCGACCCCCGGTTGCTAGCTACTCGAACGGAACCGGCAGCCGTTGAAGTCGGAGATCACCGGAAACACAGCACCTCCAACATCTCACCGTCATGCTTTGAAACTGGGACCGTCGCTTCGCCAAGTACTACGACCGAGTTCGTTGTCACGTCGCAGTCCCGAGACTAGGCCTTCGTCCCGGTCAGCTGGGTCATCGTTGACACTTGCAGATTGTACGGGACCTTCCAGGCAGGACTAGCCACGGGCATCACTACTGATAACCGTCACTCTAGAACTTGCAAAACTGACACACGTCAGCGTCGGGATAACGACGGGAATCTACTAGACCATATTCAGGAATTTATCGTGACGCATTCTCCAAGAGCTATCGGGCCCTATCCATAGAGTCCCTTAGGCCTAGTGTCCTTCGGCGTTATCTTCTGCTTCCTGACAAGAGTCTCCGGGACCTTGACTCTAGTGATGGGCTGGTTGTTGACTATGTATAATGGGTCGCCGTCGGGTCCATACTTGTCCGTCCGGAGGATGCCTGTGACTTCGAGTTTAGCCCTCAACACTGTTCCATCGGACAGCTCGTATACGTTCCATCTCTCCGGGCCGACGCGCTCAAAGTCGACGGAAGTGGTGTTCGTCGTACTAGGGTCGATCGATGTTGGCGGAGGATTCGTAGGCGTACCCCGAAGAGGTCTAGGACAGATAGTAGTGAAAAGGTTCTGGCTCGACCAGGCATAGATTGGCTGGCCGCTGGGATCATACTCGTCAGCCTTGAAAATCTTCGGAATGACCAGACGACCGAAGAGTAGCGTCCCATCCTCCAGCTTGTACTTCACCCACGGCTCGTCCCGGACGCTGAACTCTATCGCGTTCGCCTTCGTCAGGTCGGCCTGAGCCTGCATGGCCATACTCCCCTCCAGCTAGGTTCTATTACTTTGGCTTCTCAACCTTCCAGGTGTTCTTGAACATGCTTCTCTGACCATTCATGCCCGCAGTGCTTGCACTTGTAAACGTACTGGAATTCCTCTATGTCCAAGACTATAGGTCTCGCATCATGGACGATGACGGGTATCACCATACTCCGCAGGTCAGCCGCAGGTCCTCCAATACGGTGTTCCATTCTAGGAATAGGTTCACGGTCGAAGCCAACCCTTCTCTTGTCCTCGAGTTTGATGTGGAATCTGCGCCCACATCCCGGGCAATGCCTGAAGAACTCCATCAGGAACTCTAGCGATAGAATTGGTCGAAGCGATAAATATCAGCTTCGGTCCTCGTCTGCTTGTAAGAGAATGACTCTTCAATCCGCTAGTCAACTGACTAAGGCCTCTAGGGTCCTTGAGACTCCAGCGGCCGACCCGAAGACGTCAGAGAACCATTTCAGTTCGCGTCTCGCATTCGAAACTGACCCTTCCGATGTCTACGCTGACGTGCTGAACGGGGTCCCGTCGATAGCTATAATCGACGCCAGAACACCCGACGCGTACGCGCGTGGACACGTTCCCGGGGCGATAAGTCTCCCCTACCGGACGATCGACACGTCAACAACCGCCCTCCTTCCATTACACAAAGTCTTAGTGATATACTGCGACGGCGTCTACTGCAACGCTTCGACGAAGGCCGCTGCCAGACTGACGGCGCTAGGTTTTCGGGTGAAGGAGATGCTTGACGGCATGAGCGGTTGGAGAGCCGAGGGCTACCCGGTCGAAGAGACGGTCCTCCAACTGTCCGCGCAGAACTCGCGATAGAGGTAGGTGGCTGGGCAGGCACAGCTGTCCTGGTCGATTCTCCAGTTTTTCTCGAGAGGTTTTTTATCGGCTGGTTATGAGCCGGTCGAGGATTTGGTTCTATCGACGAGTCTCACGGTCCTCGTGGTGGGTGTCTTCTTCGGAATCTACGGTCTGATACTATCAGACCGGTTCCACAAGCCGTCAGCTGCAGTCCTCGGTGCCACCCTTATGGTTGGTACTGGTGTGCTGAGCGAGACCGAACTTTTCTCGGCGATAAACTGGACAGCGCTAGGCGTGTTGCTCGGCATGTTCATCATCGCCTCGTCACTCCGCGAGGCCGGCTTCTTCGAATGGATGGGCCTCCACCTCGCCCGGTCAGTCGACGTCCACCCCGTCCTCATGTACGTCCTCCTACCACTCTTGACCGCTGGCATGGCCAGCCTTCTCGACATTGTCACGGTCGCGCTCTTCATCGTCCCATTGACTGTGCAAGTGTTTGACGGTCTCGGAATCGATCCCATCCCGTTTGTCATAGCCGAAGTATTAGCCGCGAACGTGGGAGGAATCGCAACAATGGTCGGGGATCCGACGAACGTGATTATAGGAACCGGTCTGAATCCACCTCTCTCCTTCAACCAGTTTCTCGCAAACACTGCTCCCGTAGCGCTTGCGATTCTCGCAGTGAACACTTCCATGCTATACCTGAAAAATCACGGATTCCTCCATCGAGACGCTCTCCGAAGGCATAGAGAGAGACAACCATTGCAGCTGCCCAGCCCTTCAGGGGCTGTAAAGGATCGGGGGCTTCTCCAGGTCAGCATGGTCAGCCTCGGGCTCGCCGTGAGCTTCCTCATCGTCCACACTTTCCTTGGAGTCTCAGCAGCCCTAGCAACCTTGCTGCCGTCGTTCATCATCCTGGTCTACGAATCATCCCGGCAGAGCGAGCTGCGAGATGTTCTAGGACGGGTCGACTGGCAGGTATTCTTCTTCTTCGGTGGCCTATTCATCCTAGTTGCAGGGTTCGCGAAGACCGGGCTTCTAGTCAGCCTCGGCAACTGGCTCACCCAGCAGTCAAGCGGAAACCTTGTCCTATCAGTTACCCTCGTCTTGTGGACAACGGCCCTCATCTCTCAGATCGTCGATAACGTTCCACTCGTCACAGTCTTCATCCCCGTCATCACGACGATGGCTGCAGTCTCAGGCATGGCGATCGCACCTCTAGCCTGGGCACTAGCTGTCGGAACGGGGATCGGGGGAATGGCAACGCCGATCGGGACCGCGTCCAACTTGGTCGCGCTGAACATTCTCAACAAGGACAGTAAGAGACTCGGCTTCGCCAGATTCGCAAAACGGTCCATACCGCTCACAATACTCGACCTCGCCATCGCCAACATGATCCTCATCCTCAGACTTTAGATCGAGGAATGAAAAGGATCACTTGTAGGATGGCTTAAAGGGACAAAGGTCGGACGTTGAACGTACTAGGCTGTACATTTCCAGCGTGAGGGACCCAGCTGACGGGTCTGCCTCGGTGGTCTACCTCTTCTCGTTCCGTCGGTGGCGCATGATGGTTGCGAATAGCTACGAGACCCGCCAAGACTGAGAGCAGTCCAACATAGGGTGCGACCAACGCGAGTCTATCCGCTGGCAGTGCTGTGCCTCCCACCGAGGACGATGGATTGACGACGAACGATCCCAGCATGGTAGCAGGATGGACCGAGCAGTAGTAGGTGTAAGTGCCGGGCGCGAAGCTGACTGTAAAGGTTAGAACGGTCGAGGTTGAGAAAAGACTGGAGCAAATGTCTGCCCCTGAACAGTCCGGGAAAGGACCGTTCTTGTCGACATCCACAAACCACTGGTGCGGAGCGCCGTCACCACTGCTGAGCCTCAGAGTGATACTGTCTCCTTGGGTGACCGTAATGGTGGGGTTGGGCTTGCTCGTGGTGCCGTTCCATGCAGAGATGAAGCCTGTGAGTGTGATCGTACTGTTTACGCCCGCTGCCTTAGGAATGAGCGTGATGCTCGTCGACGCTAGGAGTGCTGCCCCCAGCAAGAGGGCTGTGAACAGAGTTATGGAATACCCACGGTCTATCATGCAGAAGTTCCGATCGGGGTAGGAGGTTAATAAGACTATGGTAGAGTACGAGCAGATAAGTTGATCGAGTAGAGAAGCGAAGTCGAGAAGGAGAGCCGACAAGGTGGAGAGTCGTGCAGAAAACTTGAACAGCGATCTAGTCCAATAGCAGAGTCGTTTCCGGTCCTCGGGGTCGAAACAGTATTCTTTTCTATTCCCCAGAGCACGCCCGAAGACCAGATACGAAAGATTCTCTAGAGGGTGTGAAGGCTTGAGTGATGTGCTCCGGCGTGTGAAGGGCTTCTTCGTGCCTGGTGAGAAGAACGCGTTTCTCCGCATTCAGGAGCTGGCCGGGCTTGCCGAGGAGGCGCTTCAACTACTCGTCAAGATACTCGCAACCCCGAGCCACGGTCTCAAGGACATCGAGAGCTACACAGAACGGATCAACATATTGGAGAAGGACGGGGACAAGATTACCCGGTCTCTTGAAGAGATGATTGGGCGAGGCTCGATGACTGCAAGCCTAGACTATGACTTCGGACGATTAGCCGACAACGTAGACAGTATTCTAGACCGGGCGCACGGTCTCTCCAGGCAGCTCCGGCGTGTGACGCGGCGTCCGTTGAGAGAGGCTAAGGAGTTCGACTCGGACATCCGGAAGGAGCAGATCAGCCTTATCGAGATAGGTCTCGCCCAGCTTCGCATGTTCAGAAAGCTATTGAACACAGCAGGTTCTGACCGGAAACAGGCGATAGATTTGGCGCGCCAGATCGAGATCCTAGAGGAGCAAGGAGACGATGTCAAGGATGCGATGCTGGACGAGATCTACGGGTCGTGGGAGAAACTGGACTACGCCTCGTTCCACAACTATCTCGAGACCACCATAGAGGCTGATGACATGCTGGATCTCTGCGAAGACGCTTCCGATCTTGTCATGGCTATCACGAAAGCTTTGGGCGCTTAGGGCATAGAATGACCGTGCCGGTTGATACTGCCTCACTGGTACTCGCGGGTCTATTGGGCATGGTCGTAGGGGGAAACAATCTCTCTGCATGCTGCGGCACAATAATTGGAAGCGGAATGGTTCGTCGCCGATCCGGAATACTCCTAGCAGTAGCCGGCTACATGACGGGACTGGTAATAGAGGGCCCTAAGCTCTTCCGGGTCACGGAAGTCTTTCTCCCAGCCAACACTTCCACCGGTGCCTTCGCGATCCTGCTCGCATCACTGCTAGTCTTCCTCGGAGGCGAATTCTTCAAAGTCCCCCTCTCACTCTCCAAAGCGCTCACGGGGGCAATTCTCGGCGTCAGCGCTTCTCTAGGAATACTCGGCCAGACCAGATACCTTGCCCTAATCCTCGGTTTCTGGTTCCTCGTCCCACTGGTCGCAACCGCACTGGGAGTTCTAATGATCGTCGTTGATGATCGGATGAGCCCAAGGAATCTCTGGTTCAAGCTGACACTGCTTAAGGCAGGACTGTTGCCGCTGGCATTTCTCTCCGCCTACGTTCTCGGCGTCAATACTCTCGGCCTCATCGCCGGAGTACCCTACCATCAGAGCTTCGACGCAACAATAGCTGTGGGACTAGGAGCAATCCTCGGCGCGTTTCTTCTAGGCAGAGGAGCGCTAAGAAGGCTGACGGAGGGCATATTCAGCCTCCGCTATCCCAACGCGTTCTTCGCTCAACTCGTCGGATCCGTCACAGTCGAATTGGCCAACCAGCTCGCGGTACCATTGTCCATCACCGAGACAGTGTCCTCCGGTATCATCGGATCAGGATTGGCGCGCAGGATGAGAGTCCTGAATGTCCGCAACATATTCCTCATCATATCCAGCTGGATCATCTCACCCATAGCAGGATTCCTGCTAGCCTACGTCATAACAAAGCTTCTGTAGACCGAAGAACTATTGGGATCAGCCGAACAAGCTGTATCCCAGGATACTCGAGAGGTACTGGCAGTCACTTTGACTAGTTGCATTGTGTTTAAAATTGCGTCGAACCATATGAAACGACCGAGCGAAACGGCGAGCGTTCTAAATTGGCACCCTCCTTTGACGAGGAATCTGACAAGCATAGGCACGTTTCAGGCCTTGTCAAATTTGTAATCTTAGCCCAGGCAGCCATCATACTCTCATTTACCGTCTGGACGTACCAGGAATACCTGAACAACGTGTATCTCCAAGAATACATCATAGGCCTCTTAAAGACAAGCCTCATCGCAAATGCGATCTTGTCCTTGGTAACGATCTCAGTATTCGCGCTCGGCACGTTCACCTTGCTTGGATCAATGAGCAGCAGACATCGAGAGAACGACGAGTGGAGCGTTTCGCCACAGCCTGCAGACAAGGGCCTTGAGCTATTGTCTGTACCGTCGGTGCCCGTTCTGGACACAGTTGAACCCCCAACCCCTAAGGCGCCGAGAACGAGCCGACGACGCCACCGGAAACCGAGAATAAACGCCGATGATCTTTATCGCTCCATGCTTCAACACGCTGACGATCACAGATAATAGTCCAACACTTCTCTCGAAGACTCGCCACCCAGAGACAATCTCAAGGCCCACGCGCTCATTCCTAACCCCCTTTAGTAACAGTAACTCGCCTGGCCTGATCACACGTTCATCGCGTGGACTAGGGGAGTCCAAATAGTCTTGGGCAGGGTCTGGTATGGTACGTCTATTCCCAAATCGGAGCAGCACTCTAAACAGATGGGAGAACGGAATTGGAATCGGTCGACCAAGACTCTCCAAAGGCACGATTCCGATTCGGGTTTTCCGGTAAGCGTAAACGCGCAAAACCGCTCGAACAAACGGCTAGCCTCAGTGTCTCATCGGATGATATTCTGGATAGTCTCACAAGACAGGCGTCGTCCCAAGTAGGAGTTGGAGAACAACAGACGCAGAGCCTCGAACTGATAGGCGAAACCGATGAGCAAAGTTTATTCTCAGAGTCCACTCTCGCAACCGTGGGACATACAAGACTAGAGACGGGAAGAAATCTTGGGCGCTACGCCATTGTTCTGATGTGTCTCGGAGGACTAGCAATAGTCTGGCTCTACAGCTCCGGAAGACAAATCTTCGAGGCGATCCAATGGGACGCCATAGTCCAGAAGACGGGAGTTCAATCGGTGTTTGCCAATCCTGCCCAGATCGCGATCATGTCCATCTTCGCAATGATAATTGCTCTCTGGATCGCGTACAGGCGAAGAGCTTCACGCCTTCAAATCCCAATCTGATAGTCAGTGGCTAAGCGGGACTGGTCGACTGAGCGACCAGCCGGAGTTGGCGTCTGCTGCCCAAGGTTCTATGATGTCTAGATTCTTATCATGCCGGGAACGAACAACCAGACATCCTCCCTGCGACATGGACGGGCTTCTCAGCTTCAACCTCGTCTTCAACGTTAAGAGTCGGTCAGAGCTTTGGTCTAACAGAATGCCCCATTATCAGGTCGGACATTTTTCGACTCCCGGGCGGACCATGTCTACGAACATGTTCGATGGAATGGGCAGATCGGGATGGCGACGTGAGCGCATCATCTCGACTCCTGAGACTGTCTGTCCAATGTGCAGGAGGGTCAGACGACTGTCGGGCGAACGCCGATGTGCGATACACCTCAAAGCCGCGACCCTGGAGACTCATCACCCCGAGTTTGACACCAAGAGCGTAGTCGGCTCGAGCCCGCCGGGGGTCTTTGTAGGCCGGTTTGGCTATCCGAAAGTCTTCGTCGGACCCATGGTCCCGCCCGTCTCGGGGGACACGACGATTCTTGACACGCCGGAATGGTGGATGGGTAAGGGCTTCGACGAGATCGTCGACTATCGGTACAGTCTCCTCCGCGGCTACAGCAGAGCCGACATCTTGGACGCACGTGAGGGTAGCAAGATCATCGATACATTGCAGGAGGTTGCGATGATGACAAAGCCTGTTGAGACAGAGCTAGTCCTCGCAAAGCCTCCCCGTAAGGTCTTGGACATGCGTGAGGATTCCCAACCCTTCGGCCCCATCGCGCCACTAGCCTCCTTCCAGACCGGAAACTCTTCCGTTGACGACAGGATCGAGAAGGCATTCTACGACCGAGATCTACGAGCAGACGACGCGGTCCTCCAGCTCTACAGAGACAATGTTCTGGTGACCAGGATTCAGAGAGCCTTCAGCCTAGGCATGTTCGGTGAGGGTAAGAGGAGGAAGCTTGTACCCACCCGCTGGAGCATCACAGCAGTCGACAGCAATCTCAGCCTGAGGCTGATGGCCCGGGTCAGACACTACCCGCCCATCGGCGAGTATCGCGTCTACAAGTACACCTACCTCGACAATATCTACGTTGGAATCCTCACCCCCGAGAGCTGGAGGTTTGAATGGATCGAGGCCTGGTTCGAACCCGAACTCCTCGCCACAAGCTTCCCAGACGTAAACATGGACAAGGATGTTGAGACGATCGACTACACCACCCCCGGAGGATACCGGCCCGTAATGCTGGGAGACTCAGAAGGATACCGAGGACGGAAAACCTACGCAAAACCCGGAGGCTGCTACTACTCTGCAAGACTGGCCGTCTCTGAACATCTCGACTCGATAGGAAGACAAGCCGGAGCAATAATGCTGAGAGAGATCCACCCCGGGTACATAATGCCAGTCGGGGTCTGGAATGTCAGGGAGAGCCTGCGAGCACTCCTCAAGACAAGATTCGAACGGTTCGACTCAATGGACGCAGCGCTGAACTACGCGACGACAATACTCGAGATACCAAAACGTGGCTGGATCGAGACCTCAGCTCTTCTACAGAAGGCATACTTCCAGAGAAAAATCAGCGAGTACAACTAGACGGGTTCATTTCCTCGACATCGCTTTCCTCTGCATGCTGGTCGGAGTAAATCTATGATCCGGCTGCCTATAATCTATGTTTCTTCAGAAACGTGATTTGGCTCTAGAAGAGACTAGGAAGAAAATGGGGTGTTGACGGCTTGTTTAGTGTTGCGCTACTTGGAAGCAGGCGACATCATACTGCGATACGGCTGCCGAGTTTGCCGGGGTTTGAAGGGTTTGTCCGCTACCCGCGTAGTGGGTGTCTGCGTTTGCGAACCCTTGCGTGTTGAAGCCTGCTGGAGACAGTGGTCCGGATGGGAAAACAGATTGACAGCTCTGGTTGGGCTGACCCAAAGTGCCCGTGTTGTTGTCGGCCGCGACCGGTCTCGCGAGGAGTGGTATTGTTGCAAGAGACAGGATTGCTATTGCGAGCAGAAGCCTATTGGTCATTGTCATTTGCTTGCCTCTGAGGCAGACGCCAAGAGTGTGACTGTCTCATAAAACGGTTACTATCATAGTAGTAGGTAATGGATTCCACCATCAAGATAGTACAGATTATGCTATTCTCTCAACAAGACGAGACGTTTGTTCTCGTCAGTCTTCGTTGGCTTCGATTCTGAGCTGGTGAAGCTCACCGTCTGCCTTCATCACGGTGATTATGACTAGTCTGCGTTCAACGTCTACCTTCAGAATCCTGCCGCACTGCAGAACATGTTTAGCGTCTCGGGGGATACTCGGCCCTTGGTCCTGTTTGACCTTGATTTTGGGCTTGTTCTGGTTCTCAAGTATCTTCTTTATGCCATCGTAAAGGCTGATTACCGCCTCGTTGTCCGTGTCCAGCTCCTTCGGCTCTTCCCATGCAGCCAACCCGATCCCCAGCGTCTAGCATCCATCCTCACAGAGAGGTCTGCCAATTGCAGGTCGTTACCAGACCCTAATCCATCAGGTGACGCTGTCCCGGGATGGAAAAGACAGCGCGAGACAAGAACGCCGGATAGCGTTAGCTACACGATAAACTCCAGTATTGATGGTTCGACCAACGCGTTTGAGTTCGGGGAACCACGTGATACGCCTTGTCTAATCTGTAGACTACTTATGAGGGTCGAAATGTAATCCGGGAGCCTTCTATATCCAGTGGCTTCTCTTGAAGTAGTAGACGAATCCGAGAGCCGTGATCACCATTGCTGAGACAAAAAGATAGAATCCCAGAGGGCTATCGCTCCCCGGTTCGAAAAAGCCAGGAGTGAAGTTTGTTCCGTAGATGCCGGCCAGGAGGCTGAGGGGGAGAAACATCGTCGCAACCGCCGTGAGCAGCTTTATCGTATTATCCGTCGAGGCAGAGTGTAGGCTGATGTAGAGGTCTCGAACGTCACTCGTCCTGTCCCTATCATTGTCTATCGTCTCCAACAGCTGAAAAGAGTGGTCATAAACGTCCCTGAAGCTCCTGAGACTTGAATCCGCGACGAAAGGAACCGCTCCGCGCATCACCATACCAAGCATATCCCTGGTGGGAGTCAGAGAGCGCCTCAAGACCATCAGCCGTTTTCGCACCCCTCCTATCGTCGTCACGATCTGCACAACATTCTCCATCCTCCTCACCCGGGTCTTGAACGTCGTGACCGCCTGTTTGTCAAGCTCCTCAAGCCGATTCTCTACCTCGTCCAGAATCGGATAGTAGGCATCCACCGCGAAGTCAAGGAAGACATAGTAGAGCAGATCTGGCGATGGGATGTTTCCGAGCGGGGCAAGACCCCTAGCTCTGATCCGGGAGTCTACTGCTTGGATGAGTTCCGACTCCATTGAGTGGATGGTTATGATCCAGTTTTTCTGGAAGAAGATGAAGAGCTCGATTATCTCGCTCCTGTGATTTTTAACAATCGGTACATGGATTACAGCGAACACGTTCTTCCCATAATCTTCCAGCTTTGGTCTCTGATCCTTGTGGATCACATCTTCCACGGCGAACTCATCTAGGCCAAATCTCCTCTTCAGCTCTCCAAGCTCCTCCTCGGTCGGGCTCTCCGCGTCAACCCAGAGCATCTCCCCATCGCGAATCTGTTCGGGAAAGTCTTTCACTGTCTTAGCCGGCGCAGCACCATCTCTCTGCCCGAGAAGTGTGAGCGTTATCAATGGCCGCGGTTGTGAACGGAGCAGAACGGGATAATAAGATTCATGAGACCTTACCTGGTTCAGGTCGTCGAGGGTAACACAACCGGCAGTACATGGATCGTTCAATGCTCCTGATCATGTTCAAGAGCAGAGTGGGGGCCTTTAGACGAGTCTCGTCGATCTTCTGATCGCCGTCGGGAGTGCGGGACTGGTCGTTTTCAGCCTGCCCACGGCCCTCAACAAGAACTCACAAGTTCCGAGAAAAGCCGCCAGCATTCCAACAGCCTCCATCCTGACATACTTCGTCCCTCTATTCGCGACTAGCGGACTCGTACTCACATCCCTCACAATTGCCGGGCAAGCCATCGTCTGGTGGCTCATTGTCCTGTTCAGACCCGTACAGCGGCGAGACAGCGAGAAGACAGACCAGCATCCGAGTCGTCGCCGTTAGCCAGTAGGGCTGGTCCTCCCGTAGCCTTTTAAGAACACAATCATCCAGCACCAGTGAGGCCGGAGATCTTCGATTCCACAAATTCCTCCTCGGAGCAGCGTAACAATTGAGCAAGGGAATCGTAGGCAAACTTATCCGCGATTACAAACCCTCAAAGTCCGAGGAAGAAATACTTCGATGGTGGAAGACTAGCCGGGCCTACGAGAAGACGAAGAAACACTCTCTGAAGAAACCTAGGTTCTACTTTGTAGACGGTCCACCGTTTGTAACCAATCCACCCCATGTGGGAACGGGCTGGAACAAGACACTGAAGGATGTAGTCATACGCTTCCAGAGAATGAACGGCCATAATGTCCATGACCAGCCGGGCTATGATTGTCACGGATTACCAGTCGAAGTGATGGTTGAGAAGAGTCTCAATCTCACATCAAAGAAAGATATCGAGAATGTAATCGGCATTGACCGGTTCATCGCCGAATGCAAGAAATACTCTGATGAGAACATCGAGAGTCAGACCCGGGTCTTCAAGGATCTCGGCATATGGATGGATTGGGAAAGTCCGTACGTAACATACCAGGACAGGTATATCGAGTCAGTCTGGTGGACAGTCAAACAGGCTCAACAGAAGAAGCTACTCTACAAGGGACTGAGAGTTGTCCACTGGTGCCCCCACGACGAGACAGCCCTAGCAGGATACGAAGTGACAGACGAGTATCGCATAATCAAGGACTACTCCATCTACGTGAAACTACCCATCGTCGACAAGCCCCGAGAATTTCTCCTGATATGGACGACCACTCCCTGGACCCTACCAGCAAACGAGGGCGTCATGGTTCACCCCAACATGATCTACTTGAGTGTGGAGGTCGACGGCGAGAAGCTGATAATCGCCAAAGAGAGACTATCACAGGTAATGGGAGAAAGACCCTACAAGGTCCTTGAGGAGCGGAAAGGACAGGACCTGGAGGGAGTCTCCTACGTCCCGCCCTTGCTAGAAGAGACTCATCAGAAGACAGGTGGGACGCTTCACAGGGTGTTCTTGAGTTCAGAGTACGTAACGATGACAGACGGCACCGGCCTGGTCCACATGGCTCCCGGGCACGGTGAAGAAGACTTTGAGGTAGGCCAGCGAAACGGCCTACCGGTACTGTCTCCAGTAGACGCGTCAGGACGCTTCACTCCTGAAGCGGGAAAATATGCCGGACTTCAAGTCAGAGAGGCAAACCCGGTGATCGTCAAGGACCTTGAAGCCAGGGGATTACTCTTCAGAGAGGAGACGATCGAGCACTCATACCCCCATTGCTGGCGTTGCAAGACCCCACTCATACTGCGAGCCACGGACCAGTGGTTCATCAAAGTCACTGACTTCAAAGACAAGATGCTTCGAGAGAACAAGAGTGTCCGGTGGACCCCAGAATGGGCGGGGTCTAAACGTTTCTACGCATGGTTGGTTGGTGCTCGAGACTGGGTCATCAGCCGTCAACGCTACTGGGGAACTCCTCTCCCTGTCTGGACATGTCAAGAGTGTGGAGAACGCACGGTAGTAGGCTCGAGAACTGAGCTAGAGAAGATAGCCATTCGACATCCGCGAAAGTATGAGCTTCATAGAAACGGCGTGGACCAAATTGAAACCAGATGCAGGTGTGGTGGGAGAGCTAGGAGAGAGCCAGATGTCCTCGACGGGTGGCTTGATTCTGGAGTAGCCTCGTGGGCAGGACTAAACTATCCACCTAACGCGAAGGAGCTGAGAGCCTGGTGGCCAGCCGACGCGATTGTTGAAGCTCACGACCAGACCCGAGGCTGGTTCTACAATCAGCTAGGCTCCAGCATTCTAGTCTTCAACAAGACTCCGTACAAGTCCGTGCTCATGCATGGACACACCTTGGACCCAGATGGAGAGAAGATGAGCAAGTCCAAAGGAAATTTTGTGAGCCCGGGCGATGTGATTGGAAAATATGGCAGAGACGCTCTGCGATTCTACACGCTTCAAACCACCGTCTGGGAAGACTTCCGGTTCTCATGGAACGCGGTCGAAGCAGTGGCCCGTGACCTCCAGATAATCTGGAACGTCTACGCATTCGCAACACTCTACATGAGCCTAGACAAATTTGCACCACTCAAATGGCCGTTACAACGATTGTCCAGATTGTACCGCCAGGAAGATAAGTGGCTGCTCTCTCGAACGGAGAGACTCGTCCAAGACGTCAGCGAGCATAACGAAGAAATGGAATTCCACCATTCAGCCCGGGCCCTGAGAGATTTCGTGATAGAGGATCTCAGCCACTGGTACATCCGCCTCGTAAGGAGACGATTCTGGCTGGAGAAGAAGAGCAGAGACAAGCTCGCAGCCTATGCAGTTCTCCACCACGCCCTCAGGACCTGGCTCAGCCTGGCAGCGCCCATGATGCCATTCGTGACCGAGACAATCTATCGAGAATCATTCGGAGGGACAGAACCGAAGGGTCCAGAAACCGTCCACATGACGCGATGGCCAGTCGCGTCGAGAAGGTGGATTAACAAGACGCTCGAGGAGGAGGTGAAGATTGTCCAGCACATCTCGGAAGGAGTAGCCTCGGCTCGACAGTCAAAGAAGATCAAACTTCGACAGCCAGTCTCAAATATCCTTGTAGTCTCAGACAAGCCGGTGGTAAGACGCACCGTCAAATCACTCCACGATCTTCTCCTTCAACAGACCAATGCAAAACATGTCAGGCTCGTAGGCATCACAGAAGCAGAACGATTGAAGAGGCTTATCGTTGAGCCGAACTTCAAGAGTGTCGGCCCAGCCTTTCGGGGCGACGCGAACAAGGTCGCGCAGGCACTCCGCACCAAAGACGGACGAGAGCTTCTGAGAGCTTTCAAAGGAGATGGACACTTCCCGCTGAAGACTGACCATGAGGATTACAAGATCACTAGCGAGATGGTGACGCTGAGAGAGGAGATGCCTGAGAACTATGCTCTCGGAAGCTTTGACGAGGGACGGGTCTACGTGGACCTTACAATCCCAGCCGATCTAGTAAGGGAGGGATTCGTCAGAGACGTAGTACGCCGACTGCAAGAAATGAGGAAACGCCTCGACCTCCCCGTTGACGCGTTCGCAGACACATTCATCTCTGTCGCTGATCCAGAAAGACTCGGTTGGCTAGAGGACGAAAGGGACTTGCTGATGGAAGAAGTGCGAGCCAAGACACTACTCCTCCTACGAGCAGACCAGGCGAAACCCGGCGCGACTCTAGAAGAGACCTGGCAGATCGGGGGCCACGAGCTTCATATGGGCATGTCACAAGTAACGGGGAAGCCCCAAATGGTTCAAGCCTGATCTTCGGACACAGTTGACACATATCAGAGCGACGTCGCAGAAAGTCGCGTCTTCTGGTCAACGAGCGCGATGTTCATGGTGACGAAGGAAATTACTCATATTCAATCAACAACACCGAAGGTCAGGGCTTTGCACGAGCTAAATCCTGATTGTTGGATGTGCAAGAGCCTACGCGAGCCAGCTCATCTTGTCTTCTTCGAGTCGCGAACCTCTATCGGAAAGCTCAATCCGGACCAGTTCTTCAGAGGCTACTCGTTCGTGACTCTCAAGTGGCATCGAGAAGAGCTCTTCCAGCTCTCAGACAGGGACCGGAAGGAATTCCTCGAGGACATGTCACGAGTGGCAGCGGCTCTGGCTAAGAGCCTGAGCCCGGACAAGATGAACTATGAACTCCTCGGCAATGGAATGCCTCACCTCCACTGGCACCTGGTCCCCCGGTACAGGGACGATCCTTTCTGGGGCCGCCCTATCTGGACCGGACCTCGAAGAAGGAAGAAGCTCGCGCGGGAGGATTACGAGGATCTTCTTACTCAGCTCAGAGCCAGACTTCGAAAATAGTTAAACGTTCACCAGATTCAGCCAACAGTACCATTCAGCCCTCGTTCCCAGTTACGCCAGATTGAAACCGCCAGCAGCCGCTCCACAAGTATATTTCGCGGATTGGAGCGTTGTACGCCACGTACGCCGAGGTCTTTCTAGACGTCGCGGCATTGGTCCTTCCCGCAATCGCTCTTCGACGACTATTGCTCCAGAAGGCATCTTTCTGGGGAGTGAGAGCCGGAAACCTTGCGCGGCTGAACCTCTATTTCCTTTCCGCCGTGCTATTCGACATCCTTCGCAGCATTGGTTTCGAGTGGGCTGCATACGGTCTCCAGGCCAGTGTTGCCCTAGTCTTCGCCGTGGTAGGATTGATGGCCGGGAACCTGTACTTCTGCCCGGAATGTAACACCCTTCGGGAGGCGTGGTCTCGGTTGAAGTCGCGAACTTCCCTACTCCTCTACGAAATCATAGTGTTTGCTTGGTTAGGACTCAACATATTCCTACCCGCCTGGTATCTCCCATACACGATCGCACTGCTATCGGCAGGGGCGATATACCCAACAACCCTGTTTCTAGCTGCGGGAAAACGGGCCAAGCCTCCGCATGTCAAGAGAGCGATGGCAACCCTTTCCATAACCTGGTTGCTCTTCGTCACGCTCGGCACCTTCCTATTCGCCCTGGGTGCGCAGCCTCCTGTGCTTCCAGTGTCCATCCCGGCTGCATGGGAATTGGCGTTCTTGACAGGGTCAGTTCTCTTCTTCGCAATGTCTATCGGAGAAGCTACCCCTCTAGGTTCAGTAAGGTTTTCGTCAGGCCAACTACTGCCCGAGACTATCATCAAGCCTGGGCATCGTTACCTGATCCTCCATGACTCGGGAAGGAGAGCTATTGCTTTCCTCGCATCGACATTGAAAGGGTTGATCGACTCAGGGTCAAAGATTATCGTCAGCGCGTCCAGTAGCGGCTGGCTTGTTGGAAATCTATCCCAGAACGAACCACGCTTCGAGGAATGGAAGAAGAGCGGCAGGCTAATCGTTTCGCAGAGTGAGCAAGATCAAGACTTGCCGCGAGAAGGTCTTTCGGAAAGGTTGAGCTTTGGCCCAATATCGAAAGTCTATCTCAAAGAGATAGGGCAGGAGAATCTTCAAGGCCAGATAGCACCAATCGACAAGGAGACCACTGATAAATATCAAGGGCCAGCAGAGCTATTCCTCCTCGAGAGCAGTAAGGCTCCCCGGCCTCAGCTTACAGAGTTTCTACGCCAGAACACGGGCGTAGAGCTGCTGAACTTGTCCGAGTCGACGGAACCATTCTCGTCCTTGGTGAATCTTGATCACCAGCAGATACGTGGTTCAGTCATACTCTTCGAATATGACAGCAATTCTGACTACGAGAGTGCGGTTGACAAGTTTCTAGCAGAGGGAACTAGCAACGCTGAGCTCTGTGTCCTTTTCACCGTGAAGTCCAGCAAGCTCTATCGCGCGATCAAGGGAAGGCGGATGATCAAGATTATCGTTGCCTCATCGCTCCTCTCCGCCCCGGACGAGCTACCAGACGGCGAGATGCAAATTCCGGACAAGGAGCTTGGACTCGTAGCGAGAATCGTCTCTGACTTCCTCGACAACAGCAAGAACTCGGGGGCGAGTTTCGTATTCGATAGCATAACCGATCTTATCAGAGGCGAACGATGGGAACAGGTCTACGAAGGGATTCGACAGCTGATAGACCTGTTAACCGTTCCAAATGCCACAGCTCTCTTCCTTGCCAACACAAACACCATGGAGCCCCGATTCGTAGGCGCCCTCCGTGGACTCTTCGCCGTCCAGATAAGAATCGACAACTATGGTCTCAGAGCAATAAAAGCTTCGACTCACCAGGTCGCCCAATAAGTCATTCTCATATCACAGAAGCGAGCGCGGATCTTTCACTCTAAGATTATTTAAAGTACAGTCAAACGGATTAACAGAACAGGCTCAAACCGGACTGTCACAGGCTTGGAGCATCACAGTCACGACATTGTAATCGTAGGCGGAGGCGCCGCAGGTCTCCGAGCAGCCATAGCAGCAGTCGAACTCCAGCCGAAGATGGATGTTGCAGTCGTCTCAAAAGTCTACCCGATGCGGAGCCACACCGTCTCCGCGGAAGGAGGAATGGCGGCAGTCACCCGCGAATACGACAGCTTCGACTCGCACGCCTACGACACGATCAAAGGGAGCGATTTCCTAGCCGACCAAGATTCGGTCGAGTTTTTCGTAAAGGAAGCACCCCGCGAGTCCTATCAACTAGAACACTGGGGCTGCCCGTTCAGCCGAGACCCGGACGGACGGATCAGCTCTCGAGCCTTCGGTGGAATGAGCGTCAAAAGAACCCTCTTCGCAACCGACAAGATCGGCTTCCATCTCCTCCACACCCTCTTCCAGACTTCGCTCAAGTACGAGAATATCCATCGATACGATGAGTGGTTCGTAACCTCCCTACTGGTTGACAAAGACCGAGTTGAGGGCGTAACCGCGATAGAGATGCGTACCGGAGAACTGGTCACTATTCTCGGCAAGGCAGTAATCATCGCAACGGGAGGCTGCGGACGTATCTTCCAGTTCACCACAAATGGATGGATCAAGACCGGCGACGGTATGGCACTAGCATACCGCGCAGGAGTCCCGTTGAAAGATATGGAAATGGTCCAGTACCATCCTACCCTCCTTCCGAACACTGGTATCCTGATCACTGAAGCGGCTCGCGGAGAGGGAGGTCATCTGCTGAACAAGGACGGAGAACGATTCCTCAAGCGGTACGTCCCGGGAAAAATGGAGCTCGGTCCGCGCGACATACTCTCTAGGGCCGAGATGAGTGAGATCAACGCTGGAAGGGGATTCGACGGACCCTATGGAAGTTACGTAAATCTTGACCTTACGCACCTAGGCGAAATAACAATCGAAGACAAGCTACCCTTTGTCAAAGAGCTCGCTGAAAAGTATCTCGGAATAGACCCTGCGCATGAGCCAATCCCTGTCCGACCGGGACAGCACTACATGATGGGAGGCGTGCACACAGACATGCACGGGTTTACGGGAATGCCGGGACTCTACGCCGCAGGCGAAGTGGCATGTGTAACCATGAACGGCGCCAACAGACTCGGAAGCAATTCCCTAACCGAATGCCTTGTCTTCGGCGCTGCAGCGGGCCGAGCCGCAGCCCAGTATGCAATGCACGAGAACAGTCCCAGTTTCGGAAACCCTGTCCAGGGAGAAGCAATGGTGGAGGAGAAGAGGATCTTCGACCGGCTCCTCAAACACGAGCAGGGGGAGAAGGTCTCCAGCATCAGAACCGAGATGCAGAACCAGATGGAGAAGAATGTAGGAATCTACCGAGAAGAGAACCGCCTCAAGGAGGCATGCAGAATAGTCGGAGAACTCAAGACCCGTCTCAAGAATGGCATAGTTGAGGACAAGGATCATGTATACAACACAGAACTCGTCGCCTCACTTGAACTCGACTTTATGCTAGACGTTGCAGAAACGATACCCTACTCTGCATTGCAGAGACATGAATCGAGAGGGGCTCACTACAGGACCGACCACACGAAACGGGACGATGCTAACTTTCTCAAGCACTCTATGGCACATAAGACCACTGGGCCTCCAAGGATCGATTACAGTCCTGTCACGATAACCAGATGGAAACCAGAGGAGCGCGTCTACTAACAAAATGAGCCAAGACATAGCCACAATAAGAGTAACACGGTATCGACCGGAAAAAGACTCGAAGCCTTTCTTCCAAGAATACAAAGTCCCCTACCGGCACGACATGGTCGTGCTCGACGCCCTCAACTACATCAAGGCCGAGATCGACGGAAGCCTCACCTACCGATGGTCGTGCAGAATGGGCGTATGCGGCAGTTGCGGCGCCAACATAGACGGCGAGCCAAAGCTGACATGCGCCAGTTTTCTTCACGATTTCAAAGGCCGGACCATTACCATTGAGCCCATGACCCACTTTCCGGTAATCAAAGATCTCGTTGTTGACATGGAGGATTTCATGGAGAAACTTGTCAAGATCAAGCCTTGGATAATTCGCGACAAAGAGACGCCTCCCGAACAGGGTGAATACAAACAGTCAGCACAAGAACTAGAACGCTACAGCCAGTTCTCATCCTGCATCAACTGCATGCTCTGCTACGCCGCATGCCCCATCTACGGACTCAACGAGAAATTCCTCGGACCAGCCGCAACAGCACTCGCCTACCGTTACATCGAAGACTCCAGAGACCAAGGAAAAGATGTACGATTCCCAATAGTCCATGAAATGGAGGGCGTTTGGGAATGCACACTCGTCGGGGAATGCAGTGTCGTATGCCCGAAAGGCGTTGACCCAATGCTCGCTATCCAGAAAACAAAAATTCTTGGAGCGACGAACGCGCTAAAGTCGCTCTTAATGCCCCGAGGCGGACACTAGTATGGGAGACGCTAAGCGCTATCCGGAGCTGAGGAGACGATTATCCTCCGGATGGTGGACCGCCAACAGACACTATACCATGTACATGGTCCGCGAATGGACCAGCCTATTCGTCGCCCTGTACAGTCTTATGTTCATCTACGGACTCTCACTCTGGGCGACAGGCTCCCGCGCCGACTTTCTCAACTTCCTGAAGAACCCGGCGATCATCGGATTCAGCCTAATTGCATTCGTCTTCACAATGTACCATGCGGCAACCTGGTTCTACCTCCTAGGCGCGGTCGCACCGGTCAAGATCGGACGAAGTAGAACCAAACCCTGGCAGGCACTCGTCCTCAACATTATCCTCTTGATAATAATCTCCTTCCTAGCGATCTGGCTTGTTGTGCTGAGATGAAAGTGGAAACACACAAGGTCGCGAGGCTCCACGCACTCCTCTGGGGGATATTCTCCCTTGGCGGGATGATCGCTGCATTCCTCCTGCCGGTCATGATCTATATGACGGCGATCGCCTACCCGTTTGGGCTATGGCCATTCAGCAGTCCGTCCGGCTGCCTCTACTGCCCGACAAGGGATCCAAGCTTCCTCGTAACAGGACACTTGCTCGGGGCACTCTTCATCTTCGTAACAATAGCAGGCTCACTCTACCATGGAATATTCCGATTCCAAACCACACTGACCGAACTAGGGCTCCTCAGGTATAGGAGAGCATTGGAGGCTGTCGGATACTTCATCATATTTGTAGGAATCATCGTTCTAGGGTACTACCTAGTAGCATGGTATCTCAATGGGACCATAGCATAGTCGAATTTCCACTAACCTCAACCAGATCTTATCTCATAAATGCAGCCCGGAAGAGGATGCGTTCATGGAAACCTCGGGAGGATAGATCAACCAGTCCTCTGACATTCTAATACTGCGTGCTCTGTCGTAATGTTCTGGTGAAGAGTTTGAGCCATGGGCATTCACTCGAAGAGTTTAGACGCTATCGCGAGAAGATGAACGAGAAGATTCTAGCAAGAGGAAATCTCGGGATAAAACGGTTCTTCAATCTAGACACACAAGCCTACGACGATGGCGCGCTTCCCAAGAAAACGAAAGAACTGCTGGGCTTGGTGGCCTCACTGGTTCTAAGGTGCGATGACTGTGTTACCTACCATATCATCCAGTGCGTGGAACAGAAGGTAAGCGACGAAGAGTTCTTCGAAGCCTTCAACATAGGCCTAATAGTTGGAGGGTCCATCACGATTCCACACCTTCGCTACGCGGTCGACACGCTTGAAGAGTGCAGGAAAAAAGCGAGAGCTAGGTCTTCGTCTTAGACCACTAAAATGGTGGGCCGGGGGAGATTTGAACTCCCGACCGTGCGTCCTCTAAAGGGATTCCGCGTGTAAGGCGGACGTTCTCACCGGAGGATCCTTCCCAACCGGGCTGAACTACCGGCCCACTCCAAAAGAGTCGTCGCGTCTACCCGGGTAGATTACGATTTAGGTCGAGATTACCGAACCTCGCCAATATTGGGAGCTTGTCCTTTTATAGAGCGAGTGGCTAGTTTCCATTCTGGACATTTATGGCGGGTAAGGAGCCGCTAGTCTACATCGACGGCGAATACCAGCCAAAGGGCAGCGCGAAAATCTCCGTTTATGACCACGGGCTCCTCTACGGCGACGGGGTCTTCGAAGGAATACGCACCTACAACGGAATAGTCTTCCACCTACGCGAACACATCGATCGACTGTTCGAAGGACTCAGAATCACAAGGATCAATACTCCACTCTCGAAGGAGGATCTGATGAATGCTGTCGTGGAGACTCTTCAAAGAAACAATTTCATGGACGCATACATACGGCTCATCATCACGCGAGGCCGAGGAAATCTGGGTCTCGATCCCAGAAGCTCTCAAAAGCCCTCGATCATAATCATGAGCGAGCCGGTGGCTCCAGCCCATGGCAAAGAGGCTCGCGAGAAGGGAATAACCGCGATTATCTCCAGCTACAGGCGTGACATGGTTGACGGGACCACTCATGAGCTGAAGTCCCTCAACTACATCCAGAGCGTCCTCGCCAAATTCCAGGCGATAGATGCTGGGACCGACGAGGTCGTTATGCTCGATCACCGTGGAATGGTATCAGAGTTCCACGGCTCAAACATGTTTCTGGTAAAACAGGGAATAGTGCACACGCCCACCTCAGCATCAGGCATACTCCACGGGATTACAAGGAGTAGAGTTCTCAAGCTTGCAGAAGAGCTCGGCTATGACGTTCATGAGAGAGACATCACGCCCTACGAGCTACTGAACGCAGACGAGGTTTTCCTCACAGGCACCCTTGCCGAGATTGTGCCTGTCATCCGGATACAGGGAGTCCCGATCGGCGAAGGGAAGCCAGGTCCCGTCACTAAGGAGATCATCAGAGCGTTCCAAAGAATAACTCAAGACCCGAAAGAGGGAACTGTGATACGCGAGCAGGTTCCCGTCCCGGCCAGGGCAAGGACGATTAGTCGGCCGACATGATCATCCGAAAACTATTTTCTGAGCATGTTTAGGTGGAATAGAATGTAGGTGACGCAGCCGCCGGCCGCGTCCATGAGCATTGCTCCCGCGACAAGTGTAATGTCGTTGGTCAGGCCAGTCTGCGAGTAGCCAAACCATTGCTGGAGCGAACTCCAGATTGAGCCTACAGCAACAGCTATCCCGATAGCCAGAACCGGCTTTCTGTCCGGAGTCATCTGGATCCTAAGGTTCAGAATCCAAGCAGAGAGCGAAATGGCCAAGGCGAAATGAAGCAGCAGGGAGAACGGCGTTATACTGAACAGGATCAGCTGGTTGACGAGGATGCCGATTCCCGTCACAACCAAGGCACACGCTGAACAGACGAGCGTGAGACCCAGCCACTTCGGGGTCGTGTCTAGCAGTTGTATGCCTACACCCGGCATCTGCTATTCCTCTTGGATCTTAACCTGACCAGTATGATGTAGGAACGGGAGACTCATGTTGTGACGTAGGAGGAAGTCATGAATCCTCGGCCACTGTTGCAGCGAAACAACGCTGCCGATTATGCCACCTGAAAGCGCCATGACCGCGGAGACTGCTGTAATTATCGCGAACGCGGTTTCCCATGCATAGGGTAGCAGGGCGCCTGGAAGGCTGATGAGGTTGGTCAGGACCCAGAGGGCGATACTGGCCAGTTCGCTGAGAGTCCCCGCGAGGAAGCCGGCTGCTGCGCCTCGAAGAGGTCCAGTCTTGACAATTACTCCCGCAACCAGTCCCGCAATGAAGGGACCCGCCTGTGGTAGACCGGCGCCGAGGATGAGGTTGATGAGAAATCCTACACCGATGGCTAACAGGAAGTCTGCGGTCTTGTCCTGGGAAGTATTGGAATTCCTGGCCAGAGGGTCCATCGGCCTTTAGGCCGCATCGTTGCAGTGCAATGATATTTCGTGCGTAACCCCAAGCTGAGCCAAATGGTTACATTGTCTACGCCGGAAGGAGCCTAGGACAATGAAGGGGGCCATCTTCGACTGGGACGGGACCCTCGCGAGTATCGACAAGCGGGAGTTCGACTGCATCAATCATGCACTCACTGAACACGGGTCGAAGCCGATCAGCAGAGAGTTCTACATCAACAACTACTATCGCAGGGCCTATGAGCTCGGCACTGGACCACGAATGGTCCTCGAGACTGCACTTGCCGACCAAGGCCCATTGGTTGTCGAGAGAGCGTACGAGTCCTACAGGAAAGTGTTCCAGAATTCAGTTGACAAGGCGACCTTGCAGATCGGCTCTATTGACATTCTCAAGAGCCTGAAACGTGCTGGCTTCAAGGTGGGCGTTGCCACGATGAGGTATACGAGATGGGTTGTTGAGTCGGAATTGAAACATCTGTCGGTCGCTCCCTTCGTGGATCTTCTTCGGACCCGGCAGGACCTTGGCGTCGGCGGGGTTTTGGGATCGATGGAAGAGATTGTCGGTCAGCGGGTCCGACTTGTGAGCGAGGTTCTAGAAGGATTTCGGCTAGAGCCTGGGGACGCTTTCCTCGTGGGCGACTCTTGGTGGGATGTCCGCGCCGGTAAACGTCTAGGGATAAAGACAGTTCTCGTAAGGACCGGCTTTGCTGCGTTCAACGACTTTTCGAAGGAAACCCCTGACGTGATCACATCATCTCTCTTAGAACTCCTAGAGGCCTTGGAGAAGAAGGACTGGACAATTTAGCCTTCACCTGACAAGGTAGCAACCCTTCAACGATGAACGAGCCACTATTTTCTTGCCAGCAAGCCGAGGTCGGTTGTAGGAACCGGCTCTATGTCATTCTTCTCAAGTTCTTTGAGAAGCCGGTTGATGCCCAACCAGTCGCTAGCGATGTGTCCGAGCACGATCAGATTTCCGAGCTTCTCCGCGGCCAGCTTGGTCAGATCAGGTTCAGAGATGTGAATGTAGGACAGTGTGTCGACGCCGTTTTGGAAGTAGGCCTTTGCGACATCGAAGCCGCCGTTCGTATAACACGCGTGTGATATGGCCACCTTGCCCGCTCTATTCTCAGGAGAGCCAAGTCTCACTTCGATCCTCGTCGCTGCCTTCTTGAACTCAGGGAAAGCGCCGATCCGAGAAACGAGTTCGCGGACCGTCGCTTTTTCTCCCAGACCCTTGGTCGCCTCCACCATCATCCTTCTGCCTATCTCATCGCATGGACTGTGGATCGTGATGAGGGATATTCCAAGCTTCTTCGCCGCACTAGTCGTCTGGTCATAATTCTCGGGATGGTGCTGTATGTCAAGAACGCGATACTTGTTCTTCACAGCCTCCCTCGCAACTTCTGCGGGGACCCCAGCCGCCTTCATCTGTTCGACGTGGCGTAGGAAGACTTTGTAGCCTTCAAGCTGGGCCGTTCCGCCAGCTGGATGGTGAGCGATCACTCCATCACAGCCCAGGTCCTTGGCGAGTAATAGTTCGCCTACGCCAACGTCGATGGAGACGAGGAGTTTTCTTAGCCTTCGTCCTCGGACGTGAATCTCGCTGTCTGCGGGTATCGCATTGAAATGGGCTAGTCTAAGGGCGGCCTTCATGATCTGCTGGGTGTCAAGCATGACTCTACCCAGCTCTTCTCGCAGGGTTATAGGGCGTTAGGCGCGTCCGCCTTTAGTCATCTTCTTGAGATTGAGAACTTCGTCCAGCCTGTCCTTGGGCAAGATTCCCTCCTCCAAAACGACCTCTCTGAGAGACTTGTTCTCAGCCATCGCTTTCTTCGCAATCTTAGCCGCGTTATCATAGCCGATCTTCGGAGTGAGTCTCGTCACCATCATCAATGTCCGTTCAGCATAATCCATGCAGCGTTTCTTGTCCGCGGTTATTCCCATCACGCACTTCTCGCCTAGGATACGTGAGCCGTTGGCCAAGATCTCTATGGACTGGAGGAGGTCGTAAGCAATAACTGGCATCATCACGTTGAGCTCTAGCTGGCCGAGCGAGCCGCAGAGGCCGATCGCAGCATCATTCCCGTAGACCTGAGCAGCTACCAAGCCGAGGGCCTCAGGAATAACAGGGTTGACTTTGCCAGGCATTATGCTCGACCCTGGCTCCATGGCCGGAAGGTCGATCTCGCCTAGAGCGGTTCGTGGACCGGAGTTCAATAGGCGTAGGTCATTCGATATCTTCATCAGACTCGTCGCGATGACCTTCAGCAAGCCGCTTGCCTCGACAGAGGCGTCCTTGTTCTGCAACCCTTCAAACATATTCTCCGCCTTGCGGAACGAGAGCCCGGTCATACGGTTGATCTCCATGATCGCCAACTCCGAATATTTCGGATGAGCATTAAGGCCCGTTCCTACGGCAGTGCCCCCGAGCGGCAATTCCATGAGAGTATCTCTTGCTTGTTCGGCTCGTTTGATGCCGTGTCGTATCATGCTGGCATATCCGCTAAATTCTTGGCCGAGAGTAATCGGTACGGCGTCCTGAAGGTGTGTTCGGCCTGCCTTGACAACATCCTCAAACTCCACCACCTTCTTCTCCAATGCGTCAGCCAAGACTCGGAGGCTCGGAATCAGTCTGCGAACGATGGCCTCGGCCGCGGAGACGTGGATTGCCGAGGGGAAGACATCGTTGGTTGACTGGCACATGTTGACATGGTCGTTCGGATGGATGATCGACTTGTCGCCTCTCTTGGCCCCGAGAAGCTCGATGGCTCGATTCGCGATGACCTCGTTCATGTTCATATTTGACGATGTCCCGCTACCGGTCTGAAACACGTCGACGACAAACTGGTCGTAATAACTACCCTCCATAATCTCCTTCGCAGCCGAGGCAATGGCCTCGCCTTTCTTAGGGTCTAACAGACCCAGTTGCATGTTGGCTCGGGCTGCCGAGAGCTTGATCAGAGCCAGGGCCCGGATGAATTCCTTCGGGAGGCGAAGGCCCGAGATGGGGAAGTTCTGGAAGGCCCGCTGAGTTTCCGCACCATAGTATGCTGAGCTGGGAACCTTAACCTCTCCCATGCTGTCCCTATCCAACCGATACTCTTCGACTGTGACCATTATCGAGACGCTCGATCGGTTCGGTGGCAAATCTGGATTAAAAAGACTCTTCCTTCCACTTCCGAACAGTCCATATTATTGGGGCGTATCCTCAGTTTCAGTCATCTCTACACTCTAACAGTCAAGGCGAACCCGATCCAGTACACCTTGATCTCGGCCAGTAAGATTCGCCGAAACAGCGAGAAGCTCCGCGAACAAGTCCGACAAGTTCTGTCTCTTCTCGATGAGATGGAACAGTACCGGATGAGGAAAACGCCTAGGCAGAGTTCCCGAATCTAAAAGAGCCAGCGAGGCACGTTTCCGAAAGAATAGAACAGTTTACATTATCACCCGTTCCTAGGCGACCGTAACAGTTCAGGTCGCCGAGAAATGAGACTTTTGAGATTCCAACAGAGACCCATCGAAAATAGGATCGGCGTCATGATCGACGCGAATCGAATAGCCGAACTCCCAGGGCAAAAGAATTCCGAACCAATTCTAGACTTTCTTCACGACGCAAAACACGAAGCCAGAGCTGTTCAAACGTTGGACAACGCAAAGAAACAGCTATCCAACCCAGAGGAGAAAAGTGCCAAGGGCGTGATCGGCCTCGACAGCGTCACAGTTCTTCCACCTATCGCGCGTCCAACCAAGATCATATGCTTGGGAGGAAACTTTTCCGACCATCTACAGGAAGGATCCGCAAGCCTACCACCATTTCCAGTATCCTTCCTCAAGTCGCCGACCTCTCTCGTGGGACACAAGGCTCCCGTCTTCTATCCGCCAAAGGTCAAACTCCTCGACTACGAGGTGGAGCTAGCGGCTGTAATCGGCGAGAAGTGTAAAGATGTCTCGAAAAAAAACGCCCTATCTTATGTGGCTGGCTTCTCCGTCTTCAACGACATTAGCGCTCGAGATATCCAGTTCGCGGAGATGAAGAGGGGCTTCTGCAATTTGGGCAAGAACTTCGCCTCCTTCGCACCAATGGGACCTTTCCTAGTCACTCCGGACCAGGCCGGCAATCCGGACAATTTAGAGATGGAACTCCGGGTCAACGGCCAGATAAGACAATTTTCCAGCACGAAGAACATGGTATTCAAGATGCGAGAGCTGGTCGAATTTTTCTCCTCAATGACTCTCGAACCGGGCGACATCATCACGTCAGGAACCCCTTCCGGAGTTGCAATCTACAGAAAGCCGGACAAGACACCGTATCTCTTGCAGCCGGGAGATCTCCTCGAGTCGAAAATCGAGAGTCTGGGAAAGCTTCAGAACACAATAGTCCGAGAGACCAAGCCCACAAGACCGCCATCCAGGCATCTCGTACCTCCCTAACACCGGTCCCTCCGTTCAAGAACACTGAACACGGAACGAGTTAAATCAATCCCGAGTCAAATCATCGTTCGAATAGGCATGACAACCAAGCAAGAGATGGAATTTCCCAGAATCAACTTTGTGGCGCTGCTAGCCGGAGCTCTTTTCTTGGTGAGTATCTTCCTCTACTGGTGGGGGCTCGACACCACAGGCTTCGTGACCGACTCTGTCCGATGGCCTCTCTGGAGTGGTCCCTCAACTACGTCAGTGACCTCGTCCCAAACGTTCCAGACGCTCGTCACGTATGGCCCAGTGATAGGGGTCCTTACTATTGCATCAGCGATTCTGGTGTTGCTGGGAGCTATTCCAAAGGCTCATCGTCTACTAATGGGAGGCGGGATTGTCTCCGTCCTAACCCCCATCCTCTATGCCTTGCTTGTGAACTATACGGTCTCAAATGGATGTGGCGGCTCGTCCAATTGTATTACCGGACCATTCGGCACAGAGACGACGACGTTTGGACCTCTGAGCCTGACCCGTACGTGGGGCTTCCAAACAGGCTTCTACATAGAAATAGTCGGCGCGGTCCTAGCCATCATCGCCATGGCTTTCCATCAGACCTTCTTGAAGATCAAGGCTCCACAATCCGGCCACTAGTCACATCATTTCTCGAGCCCAGGACCTGGCAGCTGTGTTTGTGGCGGGCCCGGCGGGAGTTGAACCCGCGACAACCGGGTATCCTCCTCGGAGGTAAAAGCCTCACCAGAGACACATCTCTACCGGTGCTCTACCTCTTTAGGACCCCAAGAGGGATCTGGCTAAGCTACGGGCCCGTAACACAGCCCGAACCCCGCCATCTATATTAGATGATTTTTTGCTAGGCACCTCCAAACTGCTCCCGTTTGGGCATATCCTCTAGGTCAATATTAAGCGGTCAACACCAGTCCATTGGTTATCGATGGCCGATCTATCCTGGTTAATCAGCTTCCTGAGCGCAATAAGCTCGATCGCCATTATCCTAGGGGCTGTCTTCGTTATCTTTCAACTCAGACAGAACGCGAAGCTGATCAAGACAGCAAGTCTTGAAACCAAATCCAACATATCCTTCTCGGTCCTCGAGAAAATCACCGAGGAATCCTTTGCGCGCAGGAGGAAGAACATGCATGACGCTGTCAAGAAGTACAGCCAGATCAACTGGGAAGGGTTCGACGACAGTCTGGAAGACTTCGAGGCGCGAAACTTCGGCTACATCTACGAGCTAATAGGAGAACTCGTAAGGGAGGGAATTATCGACTTGACGATTGCCATCCACTCCCTCCGATACCTGATCGTGTTCGATTGGCAGACATTCGAGCCTCTTGTCAAACACCTCATGGAAAGATACAAGGTTCCCGTCAACCCCTACGAAAACTTCGAGTGGCTGGCCCAAGAAACGCGAAAGGTCCTTCAGAGTGCGGGAAAGATTGGCGAAGGATCCCGTTCAGGGACTCTGCACTAGAAGCATAGTACGATACTTGTGATTTCCCTGGACGGTACGTAGTTCGATTATGAAAAGATAGATCCTTCTCCACGACTTGACCATATTCGGCTTTATTCGGCGGAAACCCCAGAGCTTTAACTAAAGTAGCCATGTCAATCTCGGAGAGACTTTGGAAGCATCAAGCGAGTCCTACAGGCTCGAGCAGTCGACGCTCAAACTCGCGAAGGGAGGCGAAACGAGTATTGTCTACGGCATCCCGTCGAAGGTGCGTGATCCTGCCACATGCCTCATCATTGCTCATGGTGCAGGCGGCCCCATGCACTCGCCGTTCATCCGCTACTTCCATACGGAGCTGGCAAAGCAGGGTTTCATCACGGTCAAGTTCAATTTTCCTTACATGGAAGCTCATCGAAAGGTGCCTGATAGGACCGACATATTGGAGGGAAGCTACCGGGCTGTCATCGAGCAGGCCAGGCAGAACAAACAAGATCCGGATCGCATTTTCATTGGGGGAAAATCGATGGGAGGCAGGATCGCCTCACAAGTTGCGGCGACGGACGGGGTCGATGTCGACGGGCTCTTCTTTCTAGGTTACCCTTTGCACCCGCCGGGAAGGACTGAACAGTTGCGGGACGCGCACCTCTACCAGATTACGAGACCAATGATCTTCCTGTCAGGAACGAGGGACAGCTTTGCTGGAAAATCTCTCCTCGAGAAGGTTGTTGCAAGGATAGGTCCAAATGCCCAGCTACACTGGATAGAGAATGGAGATCACAGTTTCAAGAGACCAGGGGAGAAACCGGCCCATACGGAAGGGACACAAGAAGCTCTCTCGGCTCTCTTGGGCTGGCTTAGAAGCGTCCAATGACAGCGAACCTAATGGGAAGTTTACTGTACAATTCTCTATCTTTAAATAAACGAGCGGGTGCTGTCTATGTTTAGAAGAACAATGTGCGACACATGTGGCTGTTCTTCAGAGCAGGAAGACTCTAAGCAAGAAGAGGAAGCCTAGCCCTATACCTGCTGGGGCATTGACACTTCCCAACAAACCACCGAAGGAGCTTCACAGCTCCTTCGATATTTCCAATTTTAGCGAAGCTCATCTATAAGCCGGGTATACTAGGGAAGCCAAAGAGCGCCGTAAATGCCAACGCTCCGAGAAGGAAGAAAATGACGACCCCAACCACTATCGCCATTATCCCGACCCCTAACGCGCCCAACCAGCCCGTCTTGAAGTAGTGTTTCACCAACAACAGAAAGACGAGTAGCCCCAACAGTATTCCAATTAGGCTGGGGAGAAAAGCAATGGTTGCGCCAACAAGAAATGTTCCAACTCCTGCGATGCCAAGGGCTTCACCGAATGTAACTCTGCGACCCACAACTATCTCTCCAGCCAGCCACAAGACAAAGCCGATAACGAGAAGATAGATGATGAAGACGATCAGGAAGCCTATCAGGACACTGATTAATCCGGTGCCGAAAGAAGGGGCGGCAAACGCTACCATCGGAAGGCTTCCTCAAGCTGTCCACGGTTGATCCTGATTTAGCCTTTGTCGAAACCGTCCTTGACTATCAGTGGTTAGCGGCAGGACTTTCCTGATTATGATGAGGAAGGTTTAAGCTTCGTAGATTTCGCGTAGCGTGGTTGCCCAGGACAGAACTTCCGGGCTCGCGCCCCGTCCGTTGAGTCGGACGCGTTGAGGTAGTATAGCCCGGTCCGCGGCTAGCGGGAAGCCGGCCGAGAGTATGCACGGCTGTCACCCGTGCGACACTCGATAAAATAGTCGAGCGCATTGCGGGTTCGAATCCCGCCCTGGGCGCCACCTACTCCAAAATACTCTGCCCAAATCGTCGGTTGCGAGATTCTGATTACAGGAGAAAAAAAGGGTGATGAGTTTCCGCGTCGTGGACTAGATACTTATAGTCCTAGAATTGGAATGCTGACTGTCACTGTCTGCGAAGTCGAGACTGTCGCGCCGTTTGCATCGTTAACCGTGAGCGTTACGGTGTATGTTCCTGGTAGCAGGTAGGAGTGGCTTACTGATTGTCCGTTGCTTGTAAATCCGTCGCCAAAGTCCCAGTTGTAGCTGTATGGCTGCGTCCCACCCGTCGCACTAGCAGTAAATGTCACCGCCAGTACAGGAGCCGGGTTAGACGGGCTGTAGGTGAAGCTGGCTGAGAGTGGGTTCGCGGTGAAGAACTCTGCCATCGGGGTCGCAGACGCATCGTTGCTTGTCAGAGCCTGTAGGTTCCAGTTTACTTCTACCGTTCGAAGCCATGAGTAGTGGTTGTAAAGATTGGTTGTTCCATAGTTCGCTTTGGCCAGTGGGCCTGCCCAGACAGCGTAGACACAGTCCTCAGTAGTGCTCTGATTCAGCGGACAGTAGCCGTTCCCCTCATCGAAGACCACGAACAGAGCAGACCTCTGCGTAGTGAAAGTAGTGCTCTTCAAGATGTTGGGTATTAGACTGCTAAGATAATAATCGCCGAACGAGACGGAGGTGGGGCATAGGACTGTGCCGTTCGTATAGGTGAACCCGTGCATGTTGTCACAGTTGTTGGGTGTGAGCCACATGAAGTTGGGAGCAGAGCCCGAGTTCAGGTCATTGATGAGCGGACAGTCAGTCACAGAACAGCCGCTCGGGTTGGCGAGAACAATCTGGGAGCAACGCGTAGGACTATTCACAATATCAGTGAACCCGACGAACGGGTTATGCTCAGGAGTATACGGCTGGTGATACGTCAGGTCACAGCCGCTCGCCATGTTCTGGTTCTCCATGTAGCCCTTCCATGTCAAGCCCGCTGTCTCAAGACTGTCTACGAGGTTGGGACCGTTGAACGGCCACGGGCAGCCTGCAGAGCTGCAGTTGTCAGTGGTTCCGCCAAGCATAGCGAGATAGTCAGCCTGGCTGTAATGCGTCACGCCCAAGTACTGTGAGCCTATAGCGTAGCTATTGGCCAGGCCCGCCATGTACGGTGCGCCCATAGTGCTCTGACAGGGAGGCGGACTAGAACCGCATATCTGCTGTATACCATGATCCTCCATGATGACAACCACGACATGGTCGAAATAGGTGCCTGCCGCGGTGGAGGCCTGAGGACTGGTAGTGGATGCGGTGGCTAGCTTGAGCGTTTGTCCCGTGGCGACGGAGCTCAAGCCAAGTATCAAGAGTACAACAGACAGTGATAGAATTCGTACGATGAAATGCCTACCCTTTGTTCTCATCACATTTTCATCCTAAATAGAGCCGGACCTGTATTTGGGCGGCATGTCCACAAATGCTCAGTCAGCACACTCTATTCGTCACTAGTGTTCAGACTAACTAGGGCCTAAGCAAACCGCGACAGTTGTGGACACGAAAGTAATATCGTGAGCACAGGAAGCTGAGTTCATGACCATGATGGAACAGACAGATGGTCAAGGAAGGCTATGCCCTTCATGCTCAGAACCGTCAGTTC
>Ga0209159_1000249_pt1 | contig 51705 bp, 55 predicted proteins | sample GraSoiAngelo_144_FD_185901 | JGI IMG/M metagenome (GOLD analysis project Ga0209159, IMG submission 185901) | Grasslands soil microbial communities from the Angelo Coastal Reserve, California, USA - 14_1009_02_40cm (SPAdes) (version 2) | ecosystem: Environmental > Terrestrial > Soil > Grasslands ...
TCCGCCAGGCCCACGGCATAGGCCAACAAGATTGTGTTCCGAGCGGGGACGTAGGTGATCGGGATGCCGCGGCCGATTTCCTCGAGCCGTCGTTGCTCAGGTACACGGATTCGCGGGTCCGTCAGAGCCGACCCGCCGATCGCGGAGAGGTCGATCGTCATGGTCCTGCGGTCCGGGACTCGGAAATGCTTCGCGATTCGCTCGGCCGCGTTAATCTCGTTCCGATGACGTTGGCCATAGTCGAAGGTGAGGCTGATGACGCGATGGCCCTCTTTGATCGTCATCGCGAGGGCGGTCGCCGAGTCCATCCCTCCAGACAAGAGTACCACCGCCGTCTCGACCATCGGGATAGGCATGGACACGGAACCTAAAGGTCTTGCGAGTGGCAAGCTCACCGGGCGAGCTTTTCGATCACCCGCTCGTATCGACCGACCAGCGGGGCCACACGTCGATGGCCTTCCGTCCCGGGACGAGGTTCTTCTAACAGACCGATTTCATGTCCTTCGGGGTCGTGCAGGTAGGCCACCCGACCGTACGGTCGCTGCGCGGGGGCTCCGAGGAACACCGCTCCCCGTTTGCTCAATTCCTCGTACGTCGCGACTATGTCGTCCACCCCGAAGACGAGGAAACCTTCGGGGGCCTCCCGACCCTCTCCGGGCGGGCATCGATGGATGGCGAGCCGAACCGTCCCGGCGTCGAAGTGGATGACGTGGTCTTCGTCGAGGAGGAGCGGCAAGCCGAGGACGTCTCGATAGAACGCCCTCGCTCGATCCAAGTCTTCGGAATACCAGACGATCCCCTCGATGGCGATGGGCATTCGATCAGAGCTCCGCGACCGCAAGAGGAGGCGGCCGTAATCACGCTTCCGCTGTGAGACGGCAAGTCATGCCGGGCGTTACGCAGTTCAAAGATAGACTCGCCAAGGGAATCCGTAGAGGACGGAGACATCCAGCACGTACCGGTTGGTGCTGGCGCCGGTCACCGTGAAGACGTCTCCCGTGGAAAGACTTCCGTCGCCATCCGAGTCGGTGAGCGCGAGGGTGCCGTTCGCGAAGGTCCCGAGAATCCCGCTCGAAAGAGACACGTTCGTCAGGACTGGGATTCCGTTCTCCAGGAGCGACGCACGCAAGGTACGGTTCAGGGCGAGCTCGGGACTCCAGAACGGAAAGTTCGCGGTCGCATGCCACGGGTTCGTTCCCTGGGTGGTGAACGTTAGCGTCGGAACCCGCCCGATCGGCTCGCCGTAGCCGACGACCCAGTCGATGTCTCCGACGCTCGCATCGCCCTGGGCCAGACTCAGGGTCACCGAGGTCCGGTTCGATAGGCCGGCGGCACGGAACATATCGCCGGAGTCGAGCCGGCCGTTTCCGTTCGCGTCTGTGAGGGAGAGCGAGACTCCGTTGCTCAGGGTGATCGGCAGGTTGGAGAGGGTCCCGTTCCCCGATGAGCCGCCGGCTTGCACGAAGAAGCGGACGTCCGAAATCGCAGGGGCGGGTCCAAATCCGGGGCGCACGTCGATCCTCGAGGTAAACGTCGTCCCGAAGGTGTCCCCGGCATAGCGCAGTTTCACGTGGGAGTCGCGTCTCTCAGGCAACGGGATGTCGAACGGTCCCATCGGACCGTTCAGGATGAAACGCGTGCAGGCCACGTACGTCTCCGGCGCCGCGAAGAGGCCGCCGATGATGAGCTGATACGTGTCCCACGTGGTCGGCGAGCCCGTGGCGGCCAGGTTGACGTCCAAACGGTCGCCGTCGTCCACGAGTCCGTTGTGGTTCGCGTCCACGAACCGAAGCGAGCCGTTTCGTGAGATGCCGGCCGCCAGCGAGGTCATTTCGTCGACGATCGGAAACTCCTGGTACGCTCCGAGCGTGCCCAGATATTGCAGTCCACCGAAATCGATCCAGCGTGCGAAGGAATCGATGGGGGCGCCGGCGGGGAGGATCGGGTCTGATCCTTGGAGTGGTGTGGACTTGCGCAGCGTGGCGGGGAGCGTGTCGGGTCGGTAGGCCGCTCCGTTCGAGGTGACTATCTCGTAGTGGACGGTGCCGTTCGACGCGGTCCCATTATAGACGAGGAAGAGCCGTCCCGCATAGAGGCTCCCGGCATCCAGGACCGTGCCGATCGCCCCCAGCGTCGACGGGAACGGACAATGAAGTTCCGGAGCGGATACCGCCGGGTCTCCGTTGATCGTGTATCGTTGGAAGTGGAGGGTTGTCTGGAACGGGGCGCCGATCTCGTACTTCGCGGTCGGGTCGCCGACGACGCTCGGCACGCCCGCACAGCCGGGCCCGCCATCGAGTCCCAGATACACCTCGGGCCCATAGCTCGTGCTTTGTCGTTCGATGCTCGTGATCGTCCCCACGACGGTGACGGCGCTTCCCGGACTCCAGTGGTCAAAGCCGTAGACCTCCGCGAGGGATCGCGGCCGAACGAACACGTCCCAGATTAGGAATCCGGCTACGACGACGATCGCCGAAACCGCGATCACCAGGATGACCCGGCGCCTCCTTCGCGGCATTCGTCCCGGCCTCGGCGGCTCCATCCCACGAGGCGAGAACTCTCCCCGGCTAAGCCCTTTTCGTCCCCTTTCGCAGATCCGGTCGTTATAGTTAAATAACCATAACAACATGGGAAGGTGGATGCAAGTTGGATGTGGCGTGTACCTTCACACGGTCCGCAGGCAAGCGTATCTGTACTTCTGGCACTACGAGACCAAAGGTCGATCCCGAGTGCAGGTCAAGGAGTACATCGGACCCGCGAGGTCCGCGCGCTCGATCTCGGAAGCAGCCCGGCGTTGCGAAGGATATTACGAACGAGCGATGGCTGAGCTGCAGCGTCTGCGGGCGGCATCGCTGGCCACGATTCGCGGGTCATCATAGGCCCTCCGCTCTCGGATGAGCCAGAAACCAAGTCCGGCGAACCGGCGCGACGCGTCGGGGGATGAGTGGCTAAGCCCGGATTTCGTCGAACATGTAGTCGTTCCACGTCCGTTCCCCCAGGACGATCTCGAATTCCTGCGGCGTGAGAATCGGCTGCTTGTACTGGAGAATGTCTTCGATCGCAATTCGCGGGCACGCCGTGTTGACCCACGCATCTACACGGTATCCTTGGAGCAGCTCCGGGGCGACGAGGTCCATGAGGAACAGATTCGCCTGCCTTCCGTGCTTCTCGGCGAGGGCCTTCAAATCCGTGGCCATCTCCATTCGCGCCTGTCCGATCTTCTTCGAGACGATGATCCCAAAGACTCTCGCATCTTGGGCCCGGACGATCGCTGCATGGCGCTGTCGGAGCACGCGGTCCCGCACCTCCTTCAGATCCCTCGCAGTCCCGCGCTCGGGGTCCGCGATGATCACCGGCTTGTCGATGAGGATCGCGACGCCGAGGGGGTGAAAGTCTCCCGTGCCGATGTAGAGGTAGCCGTCGACATCGCCCTCCACGACCGTGGCCGTGTGGTAGTCGCACCCGAGGAGCTGACCGGCGTAGGCGACCCGCCGGTCCGGTTCCCCGATGCGGATGACATGTCCTTTCTTCTCCAGGTGCGCTTGGATGGCCGGGAGCCAGCCGCGGAATTGGGTCGTGGTCAGGAGCCCGACCCGTTTCGGGAGCATCGGCTCGGCCGCGTCGAGGAAGGCCATCGAGCCGAGCGGGGGTCCGGGGAGATCAAAGAAGAAGACGCGGTTGTACCGGAGATGGGGCATCGGCGCGTGGCCGAGGTGGACGATGAGGTCCACGGGCATGTCGGCCACGTCGCACGCGCCGAACGAGGGGTCCGCCGAGACGAGGCACGTGACGTCTGCCTTCGCTTCGATCTCCTGCGCCAGCTCCACGGCCTTCGTGCGCAAACCGACTGGGAATTGCAGACCGACCGTCTTCGAGTTCCGTCCTCGAATGACTTCGAGGAGTCGGTCCGTTTCGCCCATGGATCTGGACAGACACGCGGACGCGCGGAAAAAGATGTCCCTCGGCGTCTAGCGTTCTTTTTCGCGTTCGATCTCGAGCCGCCACGGCGTCGGAAGTTTCACGCCGCCCTTCCGGAGGGCCTCCTTCGCGTCGTCCACATGATCCTCGGTCGTCGAGATCGTGAAGACCTTCGTGCCCGGCTTCACCCGTGCGGCCGTGCCGACGGGGGCACCGAACGCGGCGCGCATGCCCTCGGAGATGCGGTCCGCGCCGGCCCCCGTGGCGATTTTGTTCTCGCGGAGCACATTGTGCGGGTACAGGCGGAGCTTGAGATGGTACGCGTTCCCCGCCTTCTTCGCGATGTATCGGTTCGCCGAGATCCGGGCCGCCTCGAGGGCGATGTGGCGAATCTGGCACGCCTCCGCGGCGACGAGATGGATCTTCACCGGGAACTTCGTCCGCGGGTCCCCGATGTCGAACTGACTGATCCGGATTCCGGGGACGCCGCCCATGTACCGCTTCTGGGCGTACGCCTGGCCGCGGATCTCTCGGTACATGCTGCCCGGCTTGCGCGTCATCGTCGGAGGGCGCTCGAAAGGTCGGGCGCTATTTAATCTTCGTGCCGACCAACCTTCCTTCGCGCAAACGAAGGAACATGTCGAAAGCGACGACTCCGAGGAACGCTCCGATCACGATGGACGGCAAAGCAACTCTGTTCCACGTCATCCAGCACGCATCACCCGAACACCCAACATCCGGAAACGCCCAGGTCGAGATGAGGACGAGCCCCAATGATACCAGGGTCACGCCCGAGAGCGCAAACCCCGCCATGGCCCAGTGGAGACGCCCGACCAAACGGCCCACCCGTGGCAATGGCGTCCCATCGGCACCATGAGAGTTTCGCTCTGAATCTTCAAGAAAGCATTAAGAGCGAGGCTCGGCGTGGGCCGGCCCGTCATGCTTCTGGTCAAACTCGGAGGGAGTGTCATCACGGAGAAGACACGCCTTCGTACGGCACGAAGCGCCCCGATCCGACGTCTCGCTCGGGAGCTGAAGTCCGTCGGGCAGCCGCTCCTGGTCGTCCATGGTGCCGGCTCCTATGGCCATATCCTCGCGAGCCGCCATCGGCTCAACGAAGGTGATTCGAGTCCGGGAAAACGGTCCGCCGCTGCGCGAGTCCAAGCGGATGTGCGAAACCTGGACGGGCTGGTCGTCGACGCACTCAACAGGGCGGGTCTTGCTGCGGTTTCGATTCCCCCGGCCTCGGTGTTGGTCCTCGATGACGGAAAAGTCTCGACAGCTGATCTGACCGCATTCCTAGAATTCTCCTCGATGGGCTTCACTCCGGTGACCTTCGGCGACGTCGTGCGCGACCTGCGGCGCGGCGTCTCGATTTGTTCTGGCGATCTGATGATGCTCGAGCTCGCACGTGCCTTCCGTCCGAACCGCGCCGTGTTTGCGGCCGACGTGGACGGCCTTTTCACGGCCGACCCGAAGCTTCGACGGAGCGCGCTGCTCCTGGAATCGGTGGGACCGAAGGATTTGGGTCAGATCGAGTTCTCAGATCGGTCTCGGACGGACGTGACGGGGAGCATCGAGGGAAAGGTCCGTCGCATGTTCGAGATCGCGGACCATGTGGGCGAATGCCTCATCGTCAACGGTAACGTAAAGAACCGCGTCCGGGATGCCCTTCGGGGCCGGCGGGTCGTCGGCACCCGGGTCGTCCGAGGTCCCTGAGATGGCCGAGCCCTCCAAGACGGAGCAGCGCAAAGCGGAACATGTGAACATCATTCTCCAGGAGAACGTCTCCGCGGAGTACAACTATTGGAACGATGTTCGGCTCGTCCACACGGCCCTCCCGGAAATCGACCTCGACGACGTCGACGTGAGCGTGAAGTTCTTCGGCAAGCGACTCGAGGCGCCCCTGATCATCTCGTCGATGACCGGCGGCTTCGGCATGGGGAAAGAGATCAACGGCAACCTCGCGAAGGCGGCCGCCGAAGTCGGCGTCGCGATGGGCGTCGGCTCGCAACGAGCCGCGTTGGAGAAACCAGAGCTCGAGCCGACCTACGCGGTCGTCAAGGACTACGGCGTCCCGCTCGTCTTCGCGAACCTCGGGGCGCCCCAGCTCGTGGCACAGGAAGGCAAGCGCGCGTACGGCGTCGCCGACGCGCGGAAGGCGATCAACATGATCAAAGCGGACGCGCTCATCATTCATCTGAACTTTCTCCAAGAAGTCGTCCAGCCGGAAGGCGATCGCCGCGCGAAGGGTTGTCTCGCCGCCATCAAGGCGTTGGCTTCGCAGTTCCCGTTGATGGCGAAGGAGACCGGCGCCGGTATCTCCCGGGAAACGGCGCAGAAGCTCAAGGCCGCCGGCGCGCGGGCGATCGACGTTGGCGGTCTCGGCGGCACGTCGTTCTCTGCGGTCGAACACTACCGCGCACGGAAAGAGGCCGCGAGCCTGAAGGAACGTCTCGGCGCCACCTTTTGGAATTGGGGAATCCCGACCCCGGCATCGATTCTCCTGGCGGACGTCGGCTTGCCACTCGTCGCTACGGGCGGCGTGCGGAGTGGTCTCGACGTCGCCAAAGGAATCGCGCTGGGCGCCACGATGGCGGGGATGGCCAAGCCCATGCTCGAGGCCGCGAGGGCTTCCGCGGACGCCGCGGTCCAGGAACTGCGGGCCGTCATCGAGGAATTGAAGGCGGCGATGTTCCTCACCGGTTCGACCTCGATCGAGGCGTTACAGGAGCGTCCCGTCATCGTGAGTCCTCCGACCGCGAGTTGGCTCGAGGCCGGAGAGGCGTGAACGATGTCGGCCCTCACGTCCTCTTCCGCGGAGGACCGACTCGAATCCCTCCTGAAGCCGTACCGCGAGCGATCGAACGCGCACATCCAGGCGATCTGGGAGGAGTTCGCGGCGGAACATCCGGTCGATGCGTTCCCTTCCAGCCGGACGATGCGGGACAACTCACGACTCTTCACCGCGGGGAAGCGGTACCGGTACGCGCTGGCCCTCGCGGGATATCAACTCCTGACCGGAGAGCCACCGTCCCGCGGCCTCGAACGGGCGGCGACGTGGCTCGAATGGTACCACCTGTACACGTTGTTCCTCGACGACATCATGGACGAGGACGTCCGGAGGCGGACCTTAGCGAGCGCGTGGGCCACGGACGCGAAGTTGTACCGGGGCCCCGGGGCTGACCGCCCCGCGGTGGTGTTTCGGACCCAGCGCCATCGGTACGGGGTATCGCAGGCCATCCTCGACGCGCTGCGGATCCGATCGCTCGCGGAGCGGGCGATTGAGGGGGCAACGGATCTCGACGCGTCCGTCCGGCTCGAGCTCCTTTCGGAACTGACCCAGGTCGATTTCGTCCTCAGCGATGGCCAAGGCCTCGACATCGATTTCGAGCGCGCGGACCGAATCCCCGAGGCCGACTACGTCCGGATGAGCGAGGCGAAGACGGCTCGCTTGTACCTCGGCGCGGCGGCGACCGCCGCGATTGCGGCCCGCGCCTCGTCCGAGGACCGTGCGGCGCTCGAAGCCTTCGCGCGATATTTCGCGATCGCGTTCCAGGATCGCGACGACCTCCTCGGCGCCGGTGTCGTCCAATCCCGAATCGGCGGCTCCGCGGAGGGGGACATCCGCCAGGGGAAGCGAACTCGGCTCTTCGTCCTCGCCTTGCAACGACTCGCGCCGAAGGATCGCGCGTCTTTCCTCCGTGCGTACGGACGCGGTCCCCGCACGACGAAGAACGACATCCGAAGCGTGCGGAATCTCTTCCGCGAGAACGTCCTGCCGACGATGGAGTCGCGCATCACCGAGCATCTCGTCGGGGCGCGGCGCGCCCTCGAGCGGCTCCCGTCGAAAGATCCGGAGGCCCGTAAGTTGCTGGAAGCGCTCCTCGACGCGCAACGGACACGCTTGCGCTAGTCCTCGAGCCCGTGGGCCGTGATCCGGAATGTAGCCCGCGCGCCTTCCTCCCGGTGGCGGTGCTTGACGAGCACCGCGGCACGAGTGCTCACCCCGGTCCGCTCGAAGCGCACGATCGTCTTCGCGTTGTGACTGAGCATGTGGCCGCCGAGCGGCATGTACGCACCAGTCTCGATGTCCGTGTACACCTGTGACGTGACGACGACGGGGATGCCGCGGACTCGAGACGCGCGCAACAGCTTCGCAATCTGCCGCGTGAGGCCGTACCGTTCGTCCCGGCGGGTTTCGTCCCGCATCGTGAGGCGATAGTGCATCGTGATGCTGTCGATCACGATGAGCCCGACTTCGGGATTGCCGTCCGCCAGCTTCACGGCCTTCTCAATCAGTTTCTCTTGTTCCTCGAAACTGTACGGCTCCGAGAACAGGATGTTCTTTGCCACGACGTCGAAATCGTCGCCGCAAATTTGTTGGAGCCGTTCGAGGGACACCCCTTCCGTATCGATGTAGATGACCTTGTGACCGCCGCGGACCACGTTTCGGGCGAGCTGCAAGCAGAAGTTCGTTTTGCCGCTCCCCGCTTCCCCGTGCAGGAGCGTTATGCAACCTTCCTCGACTCCTCCGCCCAGGAGGTCGTCCAGGGCCCGGCAGCCCAGGGCTACCTTCATTGATTGGACAAAGTGGCCGCTCCCATTAAGCCTTCGAAGCCTCCGGCGGAAGGAAGGACAGGAACGCGCCATCTTGGGTCCACACGACGACCGCGCGTACAGTCCGGTCCTTCGGCGGCGGGCGGACCGGCCTCGCTTCCTCGGACTCCGGATGGACCGCGACGACTTCGCCGGACTCCAGGTGTTCGATCTTCGCCTCGAACCGCTCTGCGTCGACGCGCTTCGCGCTTCGCACATCTTTCGGCTTGAAGCGCCGCGACTCGCCGGTCGCCAAGTCCCTCAGGACGACGAACGGTCGGACCGACGTCACCTCGGCGAGGGATTCCTTATGACGCACGACGTCGCCGATGTGGAACGCGCCGAGCCGGACCAAGGACGTGACGCGATACACCTCGCGGCCCTGCTTCTGGCCGAACAACTTCGGGGACGAGGACACGCTCCCGCCGAACGACTCCGAGAGCTCACGGGCGAGCGCCTTGCCGAGCGCGTTCGTGCTCAGGTAGAAGTCGAGGCCTCCATGGACTTCCTCGATGCGCGAGATGAAGGCCGCCGGATCCCCGGCCCGGTCCACGCGGGCGCTCACGAGCGTTCTCACGGCACGCATCTCCTGCGACGTCAGATCGCGGCCGTCTCCGCGGACCTGCAACACCCCTTCGAAATAGCGGCCTCGCTGCTTCTGGCACGAGTCGCAGAGAGAGGGCTTGATTCGCACGCGGACTCGGAAGTCCTGGACGGCCTGGAGATCCTCGAACCGTCCGAGCGCCTTGACCGTCAGGGAGAGGTTGTTCGCGTCCTCGTCGCGAGCGACGTGGGTGAAGGTCACACGCTCCCACGGGGAGAGCTTCGGGATGGCCTCGCGAAGGAGTCCCGTGAGCGCGAGTTCGCGGTCGATCTTCGACCAGCCTGATTTCGAGCGGAAGGAGCCGCAAGAAGAGCATCGTTCGATGTCGAGGACCTCGGGCGGTGCGACGACCGGATGCTTCCTCAGGAAGTCCCGGGCGCAGAGGCCCTGGTACGTCGGCCCTTCCGCGCCGCACTCGACGCAAAACATTCTTGGCTGTTTTCAAACGGCACCGCGCTACTTAAGAACTGGCGTGGCCGACATCGGGCTCGATACGGGAAGGGGAGGGCATAAGTATCCGTCGGCGCGTCGGCCACCGTCCATGGCGAAACCGAAGGCGAAGCCCCGCTCGTGGTGGCGGATGCGGCAGATTCGCCATCGCGACGCCGTCGCACTCGCCGTCCTGTCCGCCTCGCTCCTTCTCGCCGGAGAACTCGCGAATCAGGATATCCAGAGCGTGTACCACAAATACATCGTGCCGTCGGGCGCCCTGAACAATCCCGGCTTTCTGATCCTCATCGTCGCCCTGGTCATCCTCGGTTTCACGACGTATTTCGGCGGAGTCTTCGTCCTCCTCGGCGGCCTCCACTTCTCGTGGGGCCGGGTGGGCCGAGGGCGTTTCTTGGTCGGCCTCGGGATCGGGGTCAGCCTCATCGGCCTCATGAGCCGACTCGCCCAGGCGGTCTTGGTCACCGGCACTCCCTTGGCCGCCATCGTGCCTTACACGACTTCGCTGACCGGACTGGGGATCCTGTGTGGGTTCGTGAGCCATACCCTGATGGCTCAGTACGCGATCTTGCTGAAGAAACACGCCAAGCGTGTATGGCGGCGGTGGCGAAAGGGGCAGCCGGAAGCCGATGAAACGCCTCGTGAGCGCCCGTCTACATCATCAGGACGAACTGCGCGTGGGGCACGCCGTTGATCCAGAGGATTCCCTCATCCGCCACGAAGCCGGCCTCTTTCGCCGCGTCGATCGTCTCGTTGCCGACGAAGTTCCCGATCGTCGCGAGGCGGAGCTGGGATACGAACCGTTCCTCGGTGACGACGTCGCCTTCGTAAAACTGGCCCACCTCGATCTTGAACTTGCCTTCGCGGAACGTCCTGCCGATCAGGTCCGCGTCTGCCGCGGCGACGAGGGTCTCTTTCCCTTGGTGGTACACCTTCATCCGGATGGGCATCGGCGGGTCGCGGCTACAACCGTTCGACGAGCTTATACTTGTTTTTCGCGGGGCTGTAAATCTCGCCTTCTTGGGCCCAGCGTTTCAACCAAGCGTCCACCTTCGCGGGCGGGATGCCACGCTCCTGCGCGATCCGCACGATGTCTTCGTAGTCCGCGACGCCCTCGGGACCCGCGAGCTCATTGATGATGTCGCGGATCGAGATGATCTGCTCACGCTGCGACTGACTGATGCCGGTCTGGATGATGTCGATGTCGAAGCGACCCTCCTCGCCGGCCACCTTGCCCATCCAGTACTCGACGATTCGCACGGCGCGCTCCGCGTCCTCCGCGCCGACGGCCTCGCTCAACCGGAGTCGAGCACCCGCCTCGGAAAGCCGGATGATCGCCTCGAGCTGCCGCGGGGTGATCGGGACGCTGGAGCCCGCGGCCTCGCCGGTCTTCCGGATCTCCAGATATTTCTTCTCGATGATCTCCATGGCCTCATCCGTCATCACGGGATAGATCCGCTTCGCATAGGCCACGTACTTGCGGAAGAAGTCCGGATCGAAATGGGGCGTGAACGGTTCCTCGAGGACCGTCGCCTCTTCGACGGCGAAGCCCGCCTCGCGCCGCCGACGGATCTCGCCGACCTTGTGTCCTTTGAGGATGTGTTCGGCAAGCTCGCGATCGCGGTCCGTCTGAGGTCGATCGATGATCGAGAAGATGATGTCGAACCGGCTGAGGAGCGCAGGCGGCAGGTCGATCTGCTCGGAGATGTACTTGTGCTCGTCGAATCGTCCGAACTTGGGGTTCGCGGCGGCGAGGATCGCGCATCGGGATTGGAGGACCGCGGTGATGCCCGCCTTCGCCACGCTGATTCGCTGCTGTTCCATCGCTTCGTGAATCGCCGAACGATCTTGCGGATTCATTTTCTCGATTTCGTCGATGGCGGCCAGCCCGAGATCGGCGAGGACCAAGGCTCCCGCTTCGAGGGTCCACCGTCCCTCGCCGAATTCGTCTCGGACCGCGGCCGCGGTCAGCCCGGCCGCCGAGGCGGCCTTCCCCGTCGCGTAGATTCCGCGGGGGGAGAGCCGAATCATGTACGACAAGAGCTCGCTCTTGCCCGTTCCCGGATCTCCGACCAGGATCAGGTGTATGTCTCCGCGAATCCGCCGCCCGTCGGGCATGACCTTCGCCACCCCGCCAAACAGCTGGAGCGCGAGGGCTTCCTTCTCCACGTGCATCCCATAGATCGAGGGCGCGATCGATGCGGTGATCAACCGGAAGATATCGGGGCTCAAACCGATCTCCCGGATCCGGTGGGCATCCTCCTCCGTCACCTCGATTTCTTCGAACTCGACCCGTTCCATCTCGACGGAGTTGACGTCCACGAAGATGTCGAAGAGAGTCGACCGCTGACCCGGTCGTCCGCGCTGGACGCTCCGGAGGACACCGTTCAGGATGACGCGCTGCCCCGGCGTGATGCGGCCCGTCAGGTCGTCTTCCACGTAGGCGCTCAACCGCTGCGGCTCTTCTCCACCCCGCAGTCCTTCCGGCGATTCTTGGACCTCGATCTTCTGCGTGTCCAGGTAGAGAGATGTCTCCGTGAGCAGCTTGAACTTCGTCGCGCTCGCCGACCGCTTGCATCCGCCTTGCTCCTCGTAGCACTCGAGCGGCTCCCGGAACGTCTGGCCGTCCTGCTCCTCTTTGATGATCGTCCCGCAGCGGAGGCATTGGAAGAGCGCCCCCACCACCTTCGGGCGAACTTCCGTGCTCTTCCGAACGAGCCCTTCCACCGAGATGTATTGGCCGAGGTGCTTCGCCCGCAGATCTCGAATCTGGACCCGGCGGTCCCGAGGTAGGCCGTTGATCCGGAGATGAATCTGTGGAGCCTCTTCGCCGGGCGGGACGAGGCGACGGATCGCCTCCTCGCCCGCCATCAGGACGTTCAGCGGATGGCGCAACAGATAGATCGCCATGTCCGTGTCGAAGCGATTCAGGTCGAGGAACGATGCCTCGAGGCTCCGGGACTCCGGGTAGCGGTCGGCCACCGCGATGATCCGCGAGAGGTAACCCATCTCCTCGAAGAACTCCTCCCACTTCGCGATCAGCTCATCTTGCGGAAACTCAACGAGCACTTCCTTCCCCCGACTCGGAGGCAGCGCAGCATCGGGAATGCTCATATCTCTTTGAGTCCTCCTTCCACTGGTCCATCTCTCAGCCGTGGGTATAGGTCAGACCATTTCCACTGGAACGCGCGCGTGCCCCGCGGACTCATTCGCATTGCGAGTACCCGCACTCGGCGCATCGAGTGCAGCCGCCCGCGTGCTGGAGGTTCGCGCCGCATTCAGGACACCCAAGACGGAGGCCGCTATCGATTTCGACGGATGTGGCTTCGCGGTCGACCGAAGAGACGCGCACGGCTTCGCCCCGTGGGTCAGGAGACGCGATCCGCGCTAAAAGGAGGAAGGGGAGGGGTGGCCGAAAGTGCCATGGGTCTGGAGGGTGCACGAAGGTTCTTGCGGGCGTGTAAGCTATCGCCGCGCGATGGATCTTCCCGAGGAACTCGCCGACCTCCAGCGCTTCCATGGCCACTTGGGTGTGTATGTTACCCTGGGGCTCCGCATGGGGGAAATCGGGAAGCGGCGCTTCGGACATTACAAGGGCCTCCACGCGCGCGTGGAGAGCCAGCCCGAGCCGCCGATGCGCTGCGTCCTCGACGGGATCCAGTTCTCAAGCGGCTGCACGATGGGGAAGGGGAACATCGGCCTCGAGTCCTCGACGGACCCGGCGGTCACGTTCGAGAAAGAGGGACGACGCCTGCGGGTCGCACTGAAGCCCGGATGGAGGGAGCGGATCGACCGGGAGATGTCGAAGGAGCGAGAGATCGAACAGTCGTTGTTCTATTACGCGATCCCGGAATCCGACGTGTTCGAAATTCGCGAAAGCTAGTCGGAAGGGGGTCACGCTCCTCCCGAAGGTGGTCGGCCTTCACCGGGGAATCGGTAGCCGCAGAAGAAACATGACACGTCGATTGCGTTGACCGTCGTGTGGCATCGCGGACACACCTTTGTCACGTAGGCGGATGCCGAGGCGCTTCCGGCGGGTGGCGGCGGGAGCGATGGCGGCGGCGCGGTCCGTGACGGTTGGTCCGCCCTCCTCCGGCGATCGAGCAGGAATCCAACGAGGAGGAAGACTGCGGGGACCACCACAATCAGCGCAGCAACAACGAACACGAGCGGGGACCGTGGCGCCGGCGGTGGCGGCGGAGACTCGCGAGTCAGGATGAACGTCCGTTCGACTGACCCCCGCAAGCCGGCCGGATTGACGACGTCGACGTGGAACACACCCCGGTCCACGGCGACGTCCGGCGCGGTCCACACGACGGAGGTCGCGCCCAGGGACCCGACGAGCAGCGCGGTCGTCACTTTGTTCACCGTCAGGTTGGCCCACACGGGCAGTTGAGCCGACTCGAGCAGCTCATCCGCCATGGTCCACGTGAATGTGATCGTGGAAGCCGCAGGGAACGCCTCGTTTTCTACGGGAGATCCGATCGAAACGATCGGAGGCTGGTTCGTCGCATTAATCACGACGAAGCATGTGGTCATGAACGGACCCCAATTCCCGGGACCGTCTCGCGCGTGAACCCACGCGCACGCGTTGCCCTCCGGCAAGGTCAGGCGCGATAGCCACGACACGTTCTCGACAGAACCACCGAAGAGGCCGTCCACGGCAACCATCGGAAGACCCGTCCCCGAGTCCCCTGGATTGGGCGGCGCGATCTGCAGGAACAGCTCCGCCGCCGCGACCGTGCTTCCGCCCCGGGTCCGGTCGTCCGCCGTCGCCCGGAATGTCGCGAGGTACCCGGTTCCCGGCGGTCTCGGACCCACGCGAACGCTTCCGGCCCACAAGATCGGGCCTTGCGAGTCGCCTCCCGGGCGGGCGATCACGAACATCCCATCGGACACGTCGGAGCCGCCGAGCGATGGACTCCCGTCGTCTTGGGTGGCAACGCGCACGAGATAGCGCGGTCCGTTCGGGAGGGCGCTCACGTCCCAGGTGTACGATCGCGCGAAGCCCAACAACGAGGTGATCGGATTCCAAGTCACGCCGCCATCCGCGCTGAAGGACAACGTGAAATTTGCGATGGCCACACCCGACCCATTCGCGGTCGCCGTCCACGTGACCGGGATCGATGGGCCCGAGAAGACGCCCCCGTTCGGTGCGGTGACACTCACATCGGGGTGGTCCCGGTCCAGTCCGGCAGACGATGTGCTCACGAGCCAGCGGAGCGCAGCATCGAGGATCGCCGCCCGCGTCGGGCTCGTCGGGTTCAGGTTCGCGGCCGTCGAGTCGATCCCGGTGATCTCGAAGGCGAAGTATGCGAGGCGCGATGGAGTCCCGCCCCACACGCCTTGGCCAGCGGTGCCGTTTGTCGACGAGGAGACCCAACGCAGTCCGATCGGCTGGTTTTGGGCGCACATCGGACCTCCGGTCGGACTCTGGACCAGGCCGTCCGTCCAGTCCGTCGAGGCGGTCCCGTCCGTCGCACCTGGAGCGATCTGGTCGTCCGCCCCACCAGCCCGGTGCGGCGTGTAGACGACGCCTCCCCCCGTGTACGCACCGCTGATCGGGTCCGACGAAACGCCCTTCACTTGGCCGATCGTCAAGGGGTCGCACACAAACGTCGCCTTGAGCACGGCCCGGACCCACGACTCTGTTTCCGCGGTCGCGAATGGAGACGACGAGCTCCCGAGCGCCCACGCGGTGTCGTGAGAGGAGACGATCAGGCGCCCGCCACCATCGAGGTAGCTTTGCACCAACGCTCGTGCGGACGCGTTGAACGGCGGGTACTGCTCCAATCCAACCTGCCAGATCACGACGCGACGCGCTTGCAGGACTCCGAGGGGAGGGAGCCCGAGCTCCGCGACCCGCCACACGGACCAGGTCCATCCGTCATCGCGGAGCGCGGCCGCGTAGGAGGCTTCCCCCTCAGGAGGGAACGAGCTTCCGCCCACGACGAGAAGGACATCGCCCAGAGCCGACGTCTGGAATTGGTAGTCCGTCCCGTCGTTCGTATCCGTCGTCACGTTCGCGAGTCGTCCGCGGGAGGTGACCTCGAGGTAGTAGCGCGTCTCAGGGCGGAGACGCATCAGTGTAATCGTATGGGCCGTTCGTAAGTCGGAGGCGTTCGCGCCAAACGGGAGCGCGCCGACGCTCGTGCCGTATCTCACTTCCGTCGTCGCAGGCTCGTTCGTGGTCCACAGAACCGTCGCCGTGGTCGAGCCGATCGACGTCACGGTCACGTCATGAATCGTCGGGCCGCTCGCGAGGATATTCGCTTCTGCCGTGGCCGTGTGCGGAGGGGAGACGTCCTGGTACGTCGCCGTGACGATATCTCGTTCGCGCACCTGGAGCACGTTGTCCGGCGTCGCGGTCCCGAACGCGGTGGCAATCGAGCCGTGCCATGTTTCGCCCGGGCCGCCCCGGCTCATCGTGACGTTCTCCCCCGCCGGCTCGGTCCTCGATGCGACGTGCACGACGACCGAGGTCGCGTCGGAGTCGTCGACCGAGACGTGAATCGTGTCCGCCTCCGAGTACACGACGCGGTCCAAGGTCAACCGACCATACGAGGCGTCGAGGTTGCCCGTCGCGACGAGCGCGAACGGCTGCGCGCCCACGGGTACGTTCGAGCCGATCACCCGGACCGACCAGTTCCCCGCCATCGCGCTCTTCAGGATCACGGCCTCTTCGACGTTCGTCGTGTCGAACGTCCCGCCGGGCAGGGACTGCCCCTGCGCGAACGGCGCGAAATGGTTCCCCCGGTACACCGTCCCGTCCGGCGCGGTCACCTCGAGGTCCAAATCATTCACGAGTGCCTTCGTCGTTCCGATCGTCCCGGGGTAGTCGCTCCATGTCAGGACGAACTTCGCGGGGCCGGAAATTCCCACATGGAATGTGTAGGCGGCTTCGTCCCCGGTCAGGAGCCCGGCCGTCCCATCGACGACTTGCGTTCGGAACGTGTCCCCGGCCGCGGCGATCGGCAGCACCTTCGACAGGAGGACCCGCCCGAATCCCTGCTCGTTGTTCGGCCACGTATCCGTGGGAGAACGAGCGACCAGCCCGCTGCCCGTCACTTGCTGCCCGGAGGCGATGAGGACCGCCCGGATGAGCGCCGCGCTCGGATTCATCGAGTCGCCGAGGACCGGCGCGCCGGTGGGATACCAGCCGTCCACGAAGTACTGCCGGATGATTGCGGCGGCCGCGGCCGCGGCGGGGGTCGAGTAACTTGTTCCGCCCCAGTGGGCATCCGGAAGCCCCGTCCCGCTCAGCGGGTTGCCATCCGACATCGCGGAGTCGCCGTCGAAGATCGTGACGATCGTCGGGGCGATTCGGCCATCGACCGTCGGCCCCCGACTTGCCTGCGGCGCCAAATCGTTCTGATCGAGTCCGCCGCCAGTGTCCGGGTTGTACGCCCCGCCGACCGCGACGACGTCCTTCGCGGTCGCAGGTGTCCCGACCGTTCCCGGGTTACTCCCGGCGTTCCCTGCGGCGAAGAGGATGGTCATGTCAGGGTGGGCCCACACGAACGCATCGACCATGCGCGCCTGCACGTCGTACAGATTCGTGTCCGCGCCCCAGCTGTCGCTGTGGATCCGCACCGGCGCGAGCGGATCGTTGTAAACGAGCCCGGCCGGACCGAAGAGATCATCGTAGTTCTCCGGAATGTAGATGAGTCCCTCCCCGGTTGGACAGATCGCGATGCCTTGGAAGCCGCCGACGTCTTGGACGTAGATCTTCGCGCCCAACGCGTTCCCGTCGTTCGGTGAAGCGCCGATCCCGTTGTCGTTCCCCGCCAGTGTTGACGCGACGCCCGTGCCGTGACCGTCCGCGCAGTCCTTGATCGAGAACGGGTCCCACAAGCCGCCCCCTCCGGGCCACGTGAGTTGTCCGGTGAGGACGCCCATGTTCACATACCGCACGACCTTCCGCCGAGCGGGGTCCGTCGTGTTGTAGATATCTCCGAACGTGATTGTCGATGCGGACTGACGGAACGAGGCGCCGTCATAATCGAGACCTGTGTCCGCCATCCCGATGACTTGACCGCTGCCGTTGAGGCCGAAGGTCCAGTAGCGGTCGTTCCCCGTGAGGTTCGTTTGAATGACCCAGTCCGTCTCCGCGTTCAGGGGGTGGACCGGTTGGACGGGATCGATGAATTCGACCGCCGGTTGATCGGCGAGTGAGGAGACGAGTCCGGCCGGGATTCGCGCAGCGACCCATCGGAAGTCCCCGATCCCGAATGCGCCGAGGATGGCCGGTCCGCTTCGGCTCGCGGAGGCCGTCGGGACTCCTGCATGGCCGAGCCACGCTTCGACCGATTCCGGATTTTCTCCTGGGAGAACAACGATCCGAACGTTCACGAGGCCGTCGGTCGCCGTCCCCGGTCGGACCTTCCATATGGGCTCATACGGTCCGACCCAGTCCACGTACGGCAAGAACGAGGCGCTCTGGAGGTCAGAGGGGCGGCCGCGGACGACGAACCCGTCTTGCGGGACGTACCGAAGGAGCGCGAGCCCGCGAGACGCCAGCTCACCTTGCCACTCGGGCTTGATCGGTCCGACGAAATGGACGACGCCGACCGCCATCCCCCGATAGTCCACGGACCACGAGACTGGAGATGCGGGTGCCGCGACGTCAACCCGACCGGCCGCAAATTGAAGGGCCGATGATTGGCCGATCGGCTCCGCGTACCGGCCGTGGGATCGCAGGACCGCCAGGGTTCCGCTGGGACCGTGCGCGACGGCGAACGCTCCGTAGGATGCAAGCAGCTGGGCACCCGCCGCCGTCAGTTCCGCCTCGGTCGCGTCCGTGCGGAACGTTGTCGGGCTGCCGGCCGGTATGGAAGTTGCGGGCATCGGCCCGAGGCGCGTGTTGGAGGACGACAGTTGGACGACCAGGACCAGCGCGACCGCGAACGTCACCAAAACTCGAAAGACAAGACTGGCCGTGTGGCCGTGCCTCCCGTGGAGATGCAGGCGGCTGACCCGTACCTCAGAGTCGCGGATGCGACGCGGCGCAGATTAGGCTTTTGGCCCAAATTCGGAATCGAGCCGAGATCCGTTCCACTGCTACTCGGCGATGATCCGCGTCGCTTGAAGAATCCCGCTCTGGAAGATGAGCGTGTAGTAGTTCGGCGAGTGATTCGTTCCGCGCAGCTTCACGCATCGGATCCGCCGCTGGATGTTCGCGTCGTCGACGCGCTCCATTTTTGTGTGGATGATTCCATCGCTCAGATACTCCTCGCCGTTCTTCCCGAAGTCCTCGCTGGCCGGTTTCATCTCGCTGATCAGGATGGTCGTCGCCTTCAGTTCGCGGATCCACTCGAACAGCTGGAAGAGATCCTCGCGCGGGTTTTCGAATCGCGACATGACCTCGAGGACCGGCAGCGAATCGACGACCAGGATGTCATAGTTCAGGGAGCGCTTCAAGTTCAGCGCATACATCTTGAAGATCTCGAGCCACGTCCGGTCGGCCATCCCGTCCAAGTTGCGGCGGATCATGCCGAGGTCGACGATGCTGACCTTGTTCTCGACATCCCGCGGGCTGAGGCTCATCTGGTCCAGGTGGCGCGTGAGGTTCTCGCGACCCTGTTCCAGGGAGATGTACGTACCCGGCCTTCCGTCGCGTAGCGCGTTTTGGTAGATCATGTTGAACGCGATCGTGGACTTCATCGTCCCCGGCTCTCCCGCGAGCAGGACGACGTGGCCCTCCGGGATGCCGCCCCCGAGCTTGTCGTCAAAACCGTGGATGAACGTGCGGATACGGTCTCCTTGGCCCATAGCAAGGCATTCCATTGGAAGGAGCGCGTATAACCGTTCCGAGGCCGTTATCACCGGGAGCTAGTCGCCACTTCATGGAGGAAAACAAAAAAGAAAGGGGGAGTAAGCGCGAACTGAAATCCGACAGAGGATCGAGGATAAGAGGATTTCTGCACTCGGTCTGTGAGCAACGTTTCGGCTGGAAACGTTTATTTGTTATCCGGTTTGTTACCAGGTCCGGGCGGGAGCCGTCTGTTTGTCCCGGAGCGCAACCTCAAGGACCTCGTGGTCTCGTACCTTCGCGAGCAGGAGCGGTCGATCAGCTCGCTCACGAAACAACTCCGCCAGGACGGATACCCGTTCCATCGACTCTTCGTGACGGGGTACCTCAAAGCCCTCGCGGACACGGGCATCCTGCGGGAGAAAGACATCCCGCCGGCGAAGGTGTACAGCACGTCCGCGCACCGGGAGCCGAACCTGTACGAGCTCGTGGGTTCCCGATGTCGCGAGGCCACCCGGGACGAGGCCGACCAAGTGCGGCTCGCCGTGGCGGTCCTCCAGAAGCTCTTTCGTCGTCCGATTTTCCTGCGAGAACTTCGGGAGTGCGGCTTCGGCGGGGCGATCGATGCGCCGCAATCCGCGCGAGAGGAACGAGAGGAGGCCCGCCGGGGACTCGTGAAGCTCGGCCTCCCGGTCCCGACGAACGAACCCGCGTACGCCTTGCCGGAACGCCGGAACGAGCTCCGGGATGAGATCCTGTATGATCTGGTCGTCAAGCGGTTCGGGATGGGCGCGCTCGTCCTCGAGACAAAGCAGATGAAGCTGACCGAGCGATGAGGGCGGAGCTAGGCCATCGAGGTGGATGCTCAGCTCCGACGCCGGGTGACCCGGATGCGTCCTCGGTCCCGCACCCCCGCGAGCGTTGGTAGTCCGCGGTGAGGCTGCTCACTTCCGTGCCTGACCCGTTCCCCACGATCGGGACGGGGATCGCCGCTCTCCAGCTGCGTTCCCTGTCGCCTCCAGCCCCGCGGGACAGAACCTCAACGTCGGCATCCGGACCAGCGCCAGACTGGGAGCACCGCCCCCGACTGTCACCGCCCCATGAGGACGATTTGGGTCTACAAGGGGACGCCCAACCCCCCGGTCAAGCCTAGCGTCGTTCTCAACCGAGGCATCGTATTTAATCTTCGCGGCTGGGTGGCAACCGCCGTCGAACCGACCGAGCCGATCCTGAGCAAAATGGTTATTGTCTCTCTCCCCCTCTCCGACCATACGGGGGAGAGCATTGCGGCCGTTGGTTGTTCTACTGATTGCGATTGTCGTCACATCGATTGTCTTCGTTCCACCCACCTCTGGGACGTTAAGGGTCGCCGCTCGTCCCGCCCCGATTCGAGCGACAGCCTCGACTCCCGAGGCGATTGGGCCGTTCGAACCGAACATCAAGATCACCGACGGCTCGTCGCCGTTCGGGTGGCAAGTCGAACCCACGATGGTCGTGAATGAGTCGGGGACCGTCTTCGTCGGATGGAAGGAGACGAACGGGCCGGATGCCGCCGGATACCGGGTCGGATCATCGTACTCCACGGATCAGGGACGCACCTGGGCCAATAACATCCTCATGAATCAGACACATCCGAACCAAAATTGTCGTGATTCCGATCCGTGGATGGCGCTCGATCCGCGTGACCGGGTCCACTTCGCGTACCTCGAATACGATCCGAGCGGTGGCAGTCTGCCGCCCTGCGGTTCCGGACTCGATGTGTCCAACACCTCGGATGGACAGGATTGGGGTACAGTCCATTACATTCCCGGACTCGGCGGTCTCGTCGACAAGGACTCGATCGCGTTTGATTCTGCTGGACGGCTTTATGCCGCGTGGGACGAAGGCAACATTCTCGCCCTCTCATGGTCGGACGACGACGGGAACCACTGGGCCCCCATCCGGAATCCGGGAAACGTCGGTCATTCCGTACTCGGCGCCGTCGTCGCCACGTTCGAAAACAGCACCGTGTATCTGACATGGTGGGACATCGATACAAACAACATCATGTTTGAAGCCTCGTCGAATCGTGGTCAGACGTGGTCCCCGCAGGTGCAGGTCAACGACCGAATCGGATCGGCGGCTCCGGTGGGCGCATGGCAGATTCCGATTCCTGCGATGAACGTGGATCGGAACTCTGGTGCGATCTACCTCGCGTGGCCCGACCACCGAAATGGGAATCAAGACATCTACTTCGCGAACTCAACGGACGGCGGCAAGACGTTCGGGACTAACCACCGGGTCAACGACGACTCCGGCGTCACGTCCCAGTGGATGGTGGACTTGGCGGTCGACAGTCGTGGTACGGTCCACGCCGCCTGGGAAGACGGACGGGCTGGCAATTGGAACATATTCTACTCGAACTCGACGAACGGGGGGGCCACGTGGGCCGCGAATCTCCGAGTGTCGTCGGAGGACACGCCCGGATCCTACAATCGACCCGGAGACTACTTCGCGATCGAGGTCGGCTTCGACGATTCGGTCAACATCGTGTGGACGGACGGCCGAGGCGACGACTTCGATATCTTCTTTGCTCGGAACCCCGGCTTCCCGACGGCGACGATTACGGTCACGACGAGTCCGGTCGGATTGCCCGTCACGGTGGACGGCATCACGATGCCGTCGCCGGTCCAAGAAACCTGGCTGACCGGGTCCGCGCATGACATCGGCACGACGTCGCCGATTCCGATCAACGCGACGGCCCGACACATCTGGACCGGATGGTCCGACGGAGGAGCGATTTCCCACCTCATTGTCGCCGATGTCGGTCAAACGATCACCGCTTCGTTCAAAAAACAGTACCAGGGCAGCGTGATGCCCGATCCGGCCGGACTCCGGGTCCTCGTCGACGGCGTTGTCTACACAACGCCGGCCTCGTTCTGGTGGGACGATGGGTCTTCTCACCAGGTCCAGGCCCCTTCGCCGCAAAACGTGTCGGCCGATGTGCGATACATGTGGTCCTCTTGGAGCGATGGCGGCGGGGCCACGCACCTGGTCACCGCGAACACGGCTCTCACGCTCGTGGCGACGTTCGTCGAGGAAGACGCGATGCGAATTTCCACGTCACCTGTCGGCCTTGCGTTTATCGTGGACGGCACGACGTACTCGAGCGCAACCACGTTTTGGCTCACGCCGGGGACGTATCACACGGTCGCGGTATCCACTCTCCAATCCGGAACCCCGGGAGTCCGATACCGGTTCACTTCATGGAGCGACGGCGGCGCGGCGAGTCACGTCGTCGCGTTCACGGCGTCAACATCGATAGAGGCGAATTTCTCAGCGGAGTACTATTTGGCCGTCAACTCTTCAGTTTCGGGCGCGAGTGGAAGCGGATGGTACGCGGCCGGAGCCACGGCCACGGCTAGTGTCGCCGACGAGACGTTCGCCGTGGCCCCCGGGGAACGCCTCGCATTTCGAGGATGGTCCGGCGACGCGGCAGGCGACGGTCTCACCTCGGCGCCCATTGTGATGGATGGACCGAAGACCGCGATCGCGATGTATGGGACTCAGTACTATCTCGAGGTCTCGAGCGCGCACGGAATCTCCTCCGGGAGCGGGTGGTACGATGCCGGATCGCCCGCGACGGCGATCCTCTCGACGACCATGGAATCGTCCGGTCCCGGTGCCCGATTCCTTTTCGTCGGATGGTCAGACGATGCGAGCGGGACGGCCCCGACCTCGAACCCCATCGTGATGGACGCTGCCAAAGTCGCCACGGCGATATGGACGACCCAGTACGAGCTCCAGGTTGTGACGGCCTACGGAGAAGTGTCGGGTCAGGGCTGGTATGACGCCGGTTCGACGGCCGTCGCTCGCCTCGCGCTCGGCGTCGTCCCTCTCACCGCCGGGACGCGCGCGGCCTTCGTTTCCTGGACAGGAGACGCGACCGGGACCGACCCGCTTACATCATCACCGATCCCGATGAACGGTCCCCGGTCCGTGGGCGCATCGTGGCGCATCGAGCACGAGCTGACGATCGATACGCAAGGTCATGGCACCGCGATCGGGGCGGGATGGTATGTGTCCGGATCGTTCGCGGTGGCTACATTGAATGCCAGCATTGTCGGGGTGAGTCCGGGAACGCGCGTTGCGTTCGCTGGATGGACGGGGGATGCCACGGGCGCGGCCGCATCGGGTTCGGATCCCATCTTGATGGCCGGTCCGAGGACGGCGACGGCGGAGTGGAGGACCGAGTACTTTCTCCGGGTCGACTCGGATATCGGCGTGATTCAAGGCACCGGCTGGTACCTCTCCCAGGCGACCGTGACGATCCGGGCGCCGGCTCAGATGACGAGCGAGGGCGGGACCTATCAGTTCGCCGGCTGGACCGGGGATCGGACTTCGTCCGACAGCTCGATCACGATTACGATGAATGGGCCGACGACGGTTCGGGCTACGTGGTTATCGACCGCATCGCTCGGCGGACTCTCCGCCCCCGGCTGGGGCCTCCTCGGCCTGGTCGTCGCGGCCGCCCTCGCCGTTGTCATCTTCCTGCGGCAGCGCCGTGTACGAAGGCCTTGAGGTGCAGCACTCATCGCTCCCGCCGGGCTTCCGTGGTCTTTCGATACCGCCCGTACGTGGATAGCATGAGGACGCCTCCAAGGAAAAAGGCGCCCGCGGAACACACGAGCCGCCACGATTCCAGGTTCCCCAGGAAGAGTCCGTTCGTGAGATTCGCGGTGAAATAGAAGTTGACCGACGTGACGATGATGAACAGCCCGATTGCCATCGGTGCCCACACCCCGAGGATCGACCGGACCCGATTGATGTTCATCGGCTCATCAAGCGGATGATCGCTTCCGCGGGCTCGCCGCCACACTCTTCGAGGGCCTTGCGCGCCTCCGCTTCGGAGACGCCGGCTTTCTCCGCGACGAGCTGGACGTCCTCTTCCGGGATCGCTGGCCCCTGACCCGCCTCTGGTTTCTTTGCGTCCGCTCGATCCCGGACGATCGGCTCCCCGACGACGGTCCAGATTTTCTGACCCTGCGCGGTCATTGCGGTGACGTTCGGGTCCCGGATCACATACTCCTTGTTCGCGGTGCGGATGACCACTTCCTCGACGCCTTCGAGTTCTTCCTGCTCGATGCCCATCCGCTTCATGGCCTGGCGCATCTGCCGCGGGTTCACACGTCCGCCCGGGATCATCGCATCACATCGGAATGGATGGTCGGGACTCGGATAAAGGTTCTGCGCGTCCGACCTCTCCGTCATATGTTTAAATAGCTCAGGGTTCATCAAATTCGTAGTGCGCGTCGCCGTCGTCTTCAAGGATCGGTGTCAGCCCAAGCGCTGCCATCTCGAATGCATCGCCTTCTGCCCCCCGCAGCGGACCGGCACGGAAGTCATTTGGATTGATCCCGAGACCACGAAGGCCGCGATCAGCGAGGAGACGTGCATCTCTTGCGGAATCTGCGTCCGCAAATGTCCGTTCGACGCGATTCGTATTATCGGTCTTCCAGAAGCCTTGAAGGAAGATCTCGTGCACCAGTATGGAAAGAACGCGTTCCGTCTTTTCCGTCTCCCGGTTCCGAAGCAGGGAGAGGTCATCGGCCTTCTCGGGCCGAACGGCATCGGCAAGACTACCTGTGTCGGCCTCCTGAGCGGAGAGGTCGCGCCGAATCTCGGCCACTATCGCCGAAAGAAAGCGTATTGGGAAGAAGTGCTCGACTACTTCGCGGGAACTGAGCTCCACGACTACCTGGCGAAGATTGCGAACAAGAAACTCACCACCGCGATCAAGCCGCAGTACGTCGACAAATTGAGCAAGATCTACACGGGCCGCGTCCGGGATCTCCTGATGAAGGCCGACAAGCGAGGTCGTCTTGCCGAGCTGACGGTGTCCCTCGACCTCGCATCGTTTCTCGATCGAGACATCGCGCAGCTGTCGGGCGGCGAGCTTCAGCGCATGGCAATCGCCGCGACGATGCTCAAGGACGCCGACATCTACTTCTTCGACGAGCCATCATCTTACCTCGATATCTACCAACGGCTTCAGGTCGCGAAAGTCATCCAGTCGCTCTCGCGGGAGAAGTACGTTGTCGTCGTGGAGCACGACCTGGCCGTCCTGGATTTCCTCGCGGACACCGTCTTCCTGATGTACGGCGAGGAAGGCGCGTACGGGATCATCGCGCAGCCCCGGCCGGTTCGCACCGCGATTAACGTGTACCTCGGCGGCTATCTGAAGGAAGAGAACATCCGCTTCCGGGATCGCGAGATTCGCTTCGACACCCGCCCGCCACGGGCGGACTGGAAAGGGGAGACACTCGTCACGTTCGGCGAACTCACGAAGCGGTTCGACGACTTCGAGCTCACGGTCCATCCGGGGCGACTCCGGAAAGGCGAAGTCGTTGGCGTCGTCGGACCGAACGCCACCGGCAAGACGACGTTCGTGAAGATGCTCGCGGGCCAGGAGACGCCAACGTCGGGTGCCGTGGAAGGGCGATGGCAGGTCTCGTACAAGCCGCAGTACCTCGAGGCCGTGTACGAAGGCACGGTCGGCGACTTGCTCCGCAACACGGTCGGAAAGAAAGCCGACACCGGTTACTTCGAGACGGAAATCCTCGAGCCGCTCAAGGTGAAGGGCCTGCTCGAGCGGGATGTCTCGACGTTGTCGGGCGGCGAGTTGCAGCGTGTCGCGATCGCCCTCTGCCTCGGCCGCGATGCCGACATCTACCTGATCGACGAGCCGTCCGCGTATCTCGATTCGAACCAGCGGATGGAGGCGGCGCGGACGATCCGACGCGTCATGGAGAAGGAGGCCCGCACCGGCCTCATCGTGGACCACGATGTGTACTTCCTCGACATGGTCTCGGACAGCCTCATGGTCTTCTCCGGGGATCCGGGCCGCACCGGCGTCGGCGAAGGTCCATTCCCGATGCGAGACGGGATGAACCGGTTCCTGAAGATGGTCGGCATCACATTCCGCCGGGATGCGGACACGAATCGTCCGCGGATTAACAAGCTCGACTCCCGCCTGGATCGAGAACAGAAGTCCGCCGGCGAATATTACTACGCGATCGAGGACGCTGTGCACGCGTCGTGATGCCTTCTACGACGAACCCCCGATCAATCGGCCTTGTCCGTCGGAGATGGCCTCCCCGTCGTCGACAATCGTCTCTCCCCGGAGGTAGACGGTCCCGGGGAAGCAGCCCTCCATTCCCTCGAAAGGTGTCCACCCGCATTTGTACCGCACCCGTTTCGCGGTGACGGCCTCGATGTTCCGCGGATCCACGACGACGAGGTCCCCATCTCGGCCCACTTCGATTGTCCCCTTCGCAATCCCCAGGATTTCGGCGGGTCGCGTCGCCACCGCCGAGACGAGTCGGGGGAGGTCCAGCTCACCCGCCCGAATCCGGCGCATGAGAAGGGGGAACGCGGTCCCGACCCCGGGTAGACCCGCGGGTGCTTCCTCGAAAGGCAAGCTCTTTTCTTCAACGGTGTGGGGGGCATGGTCGCTCGCGACCGCGTCAATACGACCGCTGCGGAAGGCGTCCCAGAGCTCGTCGCGATCCCTTGGCGATCGGAGCGGGGGATTCACTTTCCCCTGGGCACCGATCGGTCTCAACCAGTCGAGGAACAGGTGGTGGGGCGTCACCTCACACGTCGCGCCCGCCGGCACCGCGTCGAGGGCCCCGACACACGTGACATGGGCCACGTGCACCTTGGCCCTACCACGGATGCGCGCAACGGTCCCGACCGCGGTTTCTTCGGCGACCTTCGGTCGCGCCTCGGCATGGCCTTTGAGGTCCCTCCCTTCTACTTTTGTGAATTTTCCCGGATCCTCTGCGTGGACAACGACGAGTTTCCGCTGCGTTTCTGAAGCTCGAAGAATCTCCTCCATGTGCCCCACGGTCACCTCGAGATTCCCCGTGGACTCCGCCATGAAGACTTTGAACGCGACTGCATTCGCGAGTCGAGGGACCGCGGCCCCCGATTGGGGTGCCGCGTACAGCACATAGTCCACCGATGCCCGTCCCCGGAGGGCGGCGGCCTTCTCATCAAGGGCCATGGCCGTCGTCACCGCCGGGACCGTGTTTGGCATGTCCGCGACCGTCGTCACCCCGCCGATGGCCGCGGAACGGGTCCCGCTCGGGAAGTCTTCTTTGTGTCGGAGCCCAGGATCCCTCATGTGGACATGGAGGTCGACGCACCCCGGGAGGATCAGCGAGTCGCCATGGTCGATCTCGTCGTCGCTTCGGAGGACTTTCTTGATCGCGGCGATCTGGCCGGTCTCGTCAATCCCGATGCTCAAGGGCTCGAGCCGACCGCGGAAGAACACGCGGCCGCTAATGACCCGCACGCGCCGCCTCCAAGGTCCGGCGCACGACGGGACCGCGGGGCTGGATCTCCGCGAAGACCTCGGCTTGGAACTTGTAGACCCGTGTCGCCGGGTCGAGCCACGCGTCGGCCAACAGGCCCGCTTTCATGCAAGCCTCGGACAAGAATTCGGCCGCATCCCAACCGTGCTCGACCGCGACCTGGGGGAGCAGGAGGCCGCGGTACGGTCCCTGCGCGACGCTCAATCCGTCCACCCCGGGGGTGACGTGCTTCGCGAGGTCCTTCGACTTCTTCACCTCGATGAGCTGGGGCGGGGTCAAGATGCTGACCTCCACCGTGACGCGGTCGAGCTCCTCCGCGGCCAATCGCGGGAATCGCGGGTCTTCTGCGGCGCCCTCGGCCCCTTTCTCGATCGACTTGACGAGGGGGAAGAACGGCTGCGGGTAGCCGATGCAACCTCGCAACAAGCCGTTCGGATGCTGGTTGAGCGTGACGAAGGCGCCGGACTTCTCCTCGAACGTCTTGGGGATCTCGAGGGTGCGTTTGGCGCGTTTTACCACGTAGGCCTCGAGGGCCTCGCGCGCAATGCGGACGGCGAGTTCGCCCTCCCGGTCCGCGTACGACATCCGCCTCGACAACAAGGCGCGTGCCTTAACATTGTCGCCCCGGTTCTCCGATTGCTCCAAGGAGCGTCGGCTCTTCGCATCCGATTCGATTATGCGATGTGCGATTGGACTCGCAAGCTTTATCGGCCCCGACCTCTCATTAACCGCCGCAGATCATGCGCGCGCGTGTCCCGGTCGTCGAAATCATGACCCAATCTCCGGTGACGATCCAGGCCGGCGCGACCGCGAAAGACGCCGCGGGCCTCATGCGAACCAAGGACATCGGGAGCTTGGTCGTGGTCGAGACCGGCAAGCCAATGGGCATCGTCACCGAACGGGACATCGTGACGAAAGTGGCCGCCTCGGACAAACAACCAAGCCGCGTCCTCGTGCGGGACATCATGACGTCGCCGGTCGTCGTGGTCCATCCGCACGAAGAGGTCGCAGAAGCCGCGAAGCTCATGTCGCAGCGCAAGATCCGGAGGCTCCCCGTCGTTCAGGAAGGGAAGCTCGTCGGGATGATCACGGAGAACGACATCATCCGAATCTGGCCACAGCTGATCGAGGTCACGCGGGAGTACGCGCGGACCGGACTCGAATCCCAGTTCGCGGGAGGCATCGAGGGCCATTGCGAGGCGTGCGGAGTGTATTCCACGAACCTCATGTGGGATCGCAACCTGCTCGTCTGCCCGGAGTGTCGTGGCGGCTAAGGCTTGCCGATCGGCGGGATTCACGGATAACCGCCGCGGAACCTTTATAGGCCGTTCCCAGGTTCGGCCGGCCATTGGCCCGTTTCGTCAAGGTTTCTCAACAGGAACTCGATTCCGTCCGCAAGCTGTACGAAAGCGTCATGTCGTATGCCTGTCACGGCCTCTTCTTCCGGGAAGGAATGGTCCTGGCGGAAGAGGTCACGAAGAACCTGGCCCTCGGCGAAGACCCGCTCGAGTTCGGCAAGAAAGTGATCCTCGAGCGAGGCTGGGCGGAGGAGGTTTTCTTCACCGACTCGGGGGCGAGAGTGCGCGGCTCGATCGAGGCGACGCCCGGAGGCGACGTCGAGACGTGCCACCGCCTTCGCGGGATTCTCTCGAAGCTGCTTGAGGCGAAGACGAGGCATCGTGTGCGCTTGGCGGAAGTGGAGTGCGTGAGCACCGGCGGTCGCGAATGCGTCTTCGAACGGGAGGGCGGCGCATGACGGCGTTGATCGAAATGGTTCGCGCCCTGCGCGACGTGACGAAGGCGGAGGCCGTTGCAGTCGTCAATCGGGATGGTGGCATCGTCGCCGCCGATCTTCCACGGACCGTCTCGCAGGAGACGTTCTCGATCATGTGCGCTGCGATCCTCGGGGCCGGCATGACGGCTGCCACGGAGCTGGGCCATGCCGCGCCACACCGCGTCCTCCTCGAGTCCAACGATGTGACCGTCGTCATCCAGGAAATCGGGCGCCGCGCGATGGTGGTGCTCGTCGTACCGCCCGAGCGCGTGGTCTCCGATCTCGATTCGGCGATTTCGCGATTCGCGCAGGCGGCTGCGAAGGACGTGGACTGAGCGATCCGGGAAGCCTTAATGACTGCTGCGGCCCTTCGCGCCCGCGGGCCCGTGGTCTAGTGGTTATGATGCGACTCTTACAAAGTCGAGGTCGTCGGTTCAATTCCGGCCGGGCCCATCGGTTTCCCGTCAGTGCCTGATCCACAGCCGCTGTCTGAGGACGAACTTGAGTGTGCGAAACCCGAGTGGCGCACCTACGGCCGAGACGATCGTGGACAGAGTCGCTCCCAGTCCGAGCGCGGCGGTCGGCGGCAGAAATCGGACGAAGTACCATGCGGAGCCCATGAGGCCTCCGAGCCACACGATCAGGAGCATGAACAAGAGAGGCCGGACGAGGAGCATCGCCATCAGGACCAGAGCGAGGATGCCGCCCGTGTAGAGGAGGATTTCTGGTGGCGCTGCCATCGCGGTCGAAATCCATAGCAAGAAGGGAATCTCGAGCGCCGCGATTAGAAGGAAACCCACCCGCCACTTCCACCGCATCGCGCCTCCCACCTCACTGCCGATAGTCCTCCGGCCGAAAGCCCAGGTCGACTTTGATGTCTCGCAATCGTCCGAGGTTCGTCCCATCGAGGAGGTGCACGGATGCGTCTTCGACCCGAACGAGGTCCTCGTCGAAGAGGGGCCCGATGAATCGCGCCCGGACATCGTTCACGGGCATGCCGCCGCAGAGCTCGTTGAACGAGGGCACGACGATGGCCTCCTTCGGCAACCGAGGGTAGCGTTTGTGCTTTCGTAGGAACGGCACGCGCATCCAGCACGGGACAATCTGTCGAGACCCCATCGCATCGCGAAACGCCGCGGCGGGATGGTTGTGCCCCATGACGAGGACGGATCCTTCCATGACCTTCTTGTAGGGCCAGGCGTGGCCGTGACAGAACCCGACGTCCCCGATTCGGAAACCGTACGCGGGCTTGAAGCGCACGGTGCGAGGGACGATGTTCTTCAGCATGCCGTCGTGGTTTCCCTGGGCGATGTACATTTCCCGGAACGTCGGTGCAAGATCACGAAAGAACACGTAGACGTCGCGCCGCTCCCGAGAGGCCATCTTCGGCACGAGATGCTTCACGTCGCCGAGGATGACGAGTCGGCTCGCGCCTCGGCGATCGGCCAGGTCGATGAGCTTTCGCCCCATCACCTCGGCACGGCTCGGGACCCGGATCCCTTTCTCGTGCAGTTCTTCCTCGATTCCGATGTGCAGGTCCGCCACGACGAGGATGTCGTCCGCCATGAGCGCGGGCTCGTCGGGGACGGGCTCCAGATCCACGGCGGCTCCAAGGGCGGGTCTGCTTAATGGTTGTGCCGAGTCGGAAATTCCGCTCGGCCGACGGGCTCAGAGAAACTCCGAGAGGACCCGGCCCAGGTTATCGGCGACCTCGACCGACGTCAATCCGTAGCTCTTGACCTTGAAGGCGAGATCGCCGGCGTACCCGTTCGTGAAGGCGGCCAGGCGGGCGGCATCGAACGCGGACATCCCCTTCGACATGAACCCCGCCACGACGCCGCACAGGACGTCGCCGGTCCCGCCGACGGTCATCCCTGGATTCCCGGTGTAGTTGAACTTGACCCGCACGCCGTCGGTCACGATGTCCACGTGGCCCTTGAGCAGGATCGTGGCGCCGAACGCCTTCGCCGCCTCGCGGACGAACTCGGCCCGTTCCTCGGGGACATCCGGAAGGGCCTTGCCCGTCAGCGTCTGGAATTCCCGGGAGTGCGGCGTGATGACCGCGCGTTTCCCGGCGAGACACTTCGGATCCGCAGCGACCGCGCGGATCGCGTCTGCATCCACGACGAGCGGCAGCGAGACGCTCCGCACGATTTCCTTCACGGCGTCGAGGGTTCCCTGGGCATCGCCGAGTCCGGGACCGATCGCGACCGCATCGGCGCGCGAAGCCAAGTCGACGATCTGTCGCATATCCTCCCGAAGGAGACGGTGGCCGACGAGCGGATGCACGATGAACATGGGCGAATACGATGCGACGACCGAAGCCGCCGAGGCCGGCGTCGCGACGTGGATGAGATCTGCGCCGACGCCCAGGGCGCCATATCCGACGAGCGCGGGAGCGCCCGTGTATGGTCCGCCCGCGATCACGAGGACGCGTCCGTTCTGACCCTTGTGGCTCGTCGCCTTCGGCACGGGGTAGAGGGTGAACTCGCCGGGCCCGATCATCGCGGCGATCTTCGCGGGGATCCCGATGTCCGCCACGCGGATTCGTCCCGAGTTCTCGGGCGTCATCCCTTCCTTCACATCATGGAGTGTGACCGTGACAGTCGATCGGACGGTCAGGTCCGTCCCGAAACCGCTCGGGACGTCCACGCTGAGGATCGGTTTCCCGGAGGCGTTCATCTGGCGGATGAGCGCCGCGTACGGCTCGCGGAGAGGGCCATCCACCCCGATCCCGAGGAGGGCGTCGATCAACAGGTCTGCGGCCGCGATCGCTTCCTCGCTCTTGTCGAGTCCCGCCAGGATCTGCACGTCCCTCAGTCGCTCGAAGTTCGTCGCGGCCTCCGGGGTGGCAAACTGGTCCGGCGATCGCGCGAGGAGGACCGTGACCCGAGTTTCTTTCGTAAGGTGGCGGGCGGCCACGAGGCCATCTCCGCCGTTGTTCCCGGTGCCGCAGAGCACGAGGACGTTCTTTCCGGCCCCGCCGAACTCGGAACGTGCGGCGTCGGCGACCGCCTTCCCGGCGTTCTCCATCAGTTCCAGGATCGAGACGCCGAAGTATTGGGCGTTCCGATCGAGGACGCGCATCTCCGCCGGAGAAATCATCGCGCGCGCATCCGGCCGACGCTAGTTAAACGTTGCCCGCGGGGTTAAGAACAATCGGACATTTCTGGGCGCGATGGACGTCGCGCCATTGCGGGCTTACACCTGGGCCCTCCTGCTGGGCCTCTTCGTTCCGGTGAGTTGGATCCTCGACCTGATCCTCGGGCCTGGCGTCATCGTCTTCGCGGCCGCGGGTCTCGCCATCGTCCCGCTCGCGTGGTTCCTCGGGCTCGCCACGGAGGAACTCGGCAAACACGCGGGCCCCGGCGTCGGCGGTCTGCTCAACGCGACGTTCGGGAACGCGACGGAGCTCATCATCGCGATCTTTGCGCTGTCGCGCGGCCTGACCGAGGTGGTGAAGGCATCGCTCACCGGCTCGATTGTCGGGAACCTTCTGTTGGTCCTCGGCCTGAGCATGCTCGCGGGCGGCGTGAAGTACAAGGTGCAGCACTTCTCCCGCGAGGCGTCCGGAATCCAGATCACGATGCTCGTCGTCGCGGTCATCGGGCTTGTCATGCCCGCCCTGTATGTGCTCTCGACGGGCATCCGGTCCGGCGTGACGCTCGAAGAGATGAGCCTGGGCATCGCCGGGATCCTGCTCCTGGCGTACGTGTTCGGTTTGTTCTTCTCCCTGCGCACGCATCGGGACATCTTCAATCCGGTAAGCGAGGTCGTTGAGAAGCCGCGTTGGGAGAAACGATTCGCGCTGAGCGTCCTCGTGGTCTCGACGGTCCTCGTCGCAGTCGAGAGCGAGATCCTGGTCGGCTCCCTGGAAACCGCGCGGCAGAGCCTCGGACTGACCGAACTCTTCGTCGGAGTCATCATCGTGGCGATCGTCGGGAACGCCGCGGAACACGGCAGCGCGGTCCTCATGGCCTGGAGAAACAAGATGGAACTGAGCGTCGCCGTCGCGACGACCTCGACGACCCAGGTCGCGTTGTTCGTGGCGCCGATCCTCGTCTTCGTGTCCCTGCTGACCGCCAAGGTCATGACGCTCGACTTTGAAATCTTCGAGCTTGCGTCGTTGGCCTTGGCGACGGCCGTCGTCGCCGCCGTCATCTCCGACGGTCGAAGCAACTGGTACGAGGGCGCATTGCTCGTCATGGTGTACGCCGTGATTGCTGTGGCGTTCTTGTTCCATCCGCCTCCGCCGTGAGCCCATGGCTACCCCTCGCCGATCCCTGGCCTACGGACTCACCGCGAATGTCGTCATCCTCGGGGTCGTGTCCCTTTTCACGGACATCAGCAGCGAAATGATCTTGCCGATCCTGCCGTTCTTCCTGATTCAGGTCCTCGGAGCGAACGCCCTCATCGTGGGGATCGAGGAAGGCTTTTCGGACAGCGTCGTCTCGTTCATGAAGATCCTTTCCGGGCGGTTCTCCGACATCGCGGGGAAGCGAAAGCGGTTCGTCGGCGCCGGCTACGCGCTGTCCACGGTGATGAAAACCCTCTTTCCATTCGCGCGGAGCTGGCCCGAGTTCATCGGTTTGCGGATTGTCGAGCGGACGGGGAAAGGCGTGCGAGATGCTCCCCGGGACGCGCTCCTCACGGAATCGACACCTCCCGAGACCCGCGGGAAGGCCTTCGGCCTCCATCGGAGCATGGACACCGCCGGCGCAATCGCGGGCCCGATTGTTACCCTCGTCCTCCTCGGAACTGTCTTGGCCTCCCTGAACGTCGCGGACCAGTATCGCAGCATCCTCTTGTTGGCAGCGATCCCCGCGGCCCTCTCCGTCCTGATCGTCCTATTCGTCCGCGAACCGGCGCGGGCGCCTGCACCGAAACATCCTCTTCGGGTGACGTTTCGCGGCATCCCGCGACCGCTCTTGACGTTCATCGCGATCGCGAGTCTGTTCTCCTTCGCGGACTTTTCATACGCGTTCCTCCTGCTGCGCGCGGGCCAATCGAACGGCACCGTGGTCGTGATTCTCCTCTACGTCCTGTACAACATCGTCTACGCCGTCCACGCATTCCCCGCGGGAATCCTCTCCGACCGAGTCGGCCGGAAACCGGTCGTGTTGGTCGGATACGTCGCGTTCATCGCGATGACGACCCTCCTCGTACTCTCGGATGCGCTCGCAGTCCTTGTCGTCGCGTTCATCCTGTACGGCCTGGAATACGGGATGGCGGAGGGGACCCAGCGCGCGCTCGTCGCGGACTTCGCCCCCTCGGATATCAAGGCGACGGTCCTGGGCGCATACCATACAAGCGTCGGTACCGTCAAGCTCGCATCAGGTCTTGTGGCGGGGTTCCTTTGGGTCGCCGTCGCGCCCACGGCGACATTCGCCTTCGGCGCGGTGACCGCGACCTTCGCGGCGGTTGCTCTGTCTCTATGGAATCCGGGCGCTAAGTCCTGAGCTTCCGGCCGATTCGCCGTTCGACCGCTGAGACCTTCGCATCAAGCTGTCCCGACGTCCGCTTGCGGTCATCGATCTTGATGAGCGTCGAGACGCGTTCGCAGTCTTTCGCGACGGCCTTGTGGCAGCGGGCGATGAGGGCGAGAATCTCATTCAAGGAGCCCTCGATCACGGTGCCCATGGGATTCAGGCGATATGGAAGGCCGCTACGGTCCACGATGTTCACTGCGCGTGCCACGTACTCTCCGACGCCAACGCCTTTTCCGATCGGCGTAATGCTGAATTCTGCGATCGTCATCGCCCGACCTCGCTAGCCTGATAAGCCGGTCGTCTCTTGCAACTTGTGTGGCCGTTGACTATTCGCGACGTGCGGCAGAATATGATCGCGTTCGAGCCGATGAGACCACGGACCGCGAATTCTGGCTCCGCGGACTCGTCGAGGTCGGGCGCTTGCGGACGGGGGAGCGCGTATTGGACATCGGAGCGGGGACCGGCCGATTCGCAAAGCTCCTCTCCCTGACGAATCGCGTCGTGGCCCTCGATTCCTCGGAGCCCATGCTCCGTGTCGCCCGCGCGAAAGGTCCGTTCGAGTGTGTGGAGGGCGACGGCCACCGCCTCCCGTTCCGAGCGGACGCGTTTGACCTCGCGATGGTCGTCATGGTGCTCCAGCATCTCGGCGACTATGGGGCGGCCTTGCGGGACATCGCCCGAGTGGCGCATCGGGTCGTCGTCGCAACGTCCGATATGTCCACGCGTCGCCTCGGCATCTTGGAGGAGGCCTTTCCGAGTCTCCTGGCAGTCGATCGGAAACGCTTCCCGCCGATTCCGGCGATCGTTGACACGCTTCGAGCCGCGGGCTTTCGAGACCCCATCGTCGAGGAGCGCACGTACGTTCGAAGGCTCACGACGGGAGAGCAACTCGACCGCGTGCGACGTGGGTACCTCTCGACTTTCGACCTCCTGCCTCTGGGTGAGTTTGAGCGAGGCCTCCGGTTCTTGGAGGACGAGATGCCACGGCGCTACGGAGACCGCTATGAAATCGACGCGCGCTTCACGTTCGTGGGTGCGACAAGATAAGATTCGCCGAATCCGCGCATTCGGGGCAGAAATCCCGACCCTTCCGATCCGTATCCGCGAGTCTCTCGGAGAAGAACATCACGCATTGGGGATTCGCGTCGTGATGGCCGAGGCCCAAGGTATGCCCGAGTTCGTGAACCGCGGTCTTCACGGCACGTTCCACGAGTTTGTCTTCGCCATCGCCTCCGAACTGGGAAAGGGAGACGACCGCCCATCGACCTCGAATATCCGCATGGCCGAAGACCAACGCCAGTCCGAGCTCCGGGTCACAGAGCTCCACATCCGTGATCGCGATGACGCGATCGCCGTCCGAGGATTGGCAGGCCCGATCGAACGTCGCCGCTCGGTACCGTTTCGGCACGAGGCTGAAGGGCCGTCTCGGTAATGGCTTCACACTCGCAATGCGCACTTGCCCAAACGGCGCAAGCTCGGATCCAATCCGTTCGAGGACGGACGGCTCGACGCGGCCGACCGGTTGGAGCGTGAGGATCATCCTTTGACGACTCCGAGCGGAACCAATCGGGCGACGATCTTCGTGAGTCCCGCCCCCTCCGCCACCCGGACGACGTCCTCGACGTTCTTGTAAGCCCCGGGGGCTTCCTCGACGATTCCCGCCCTCGAGGCTGCCCGGAGGTAGATCCCGCGCTTGTCGAGCGACTTCACAACCTCACGCGCATCGTACGTCCGACTCGCGGCCTTTCGGGACATCTGACGGCCGGCGCCGTGGCAGCTCGAGCCGAAGGATCGTTCCATCGCGGTCGGCAAGCCCACGAGTACGAACGAGCACGTGCCCATGTCCCCCGGAATCAGGACGGGTTGGCCGACGGCCTTGTACTTGGCCGGAGTCTCCGGATGTCCCGCGGGGAAGGCCCGCGTCGCCCCTTTCCGGTGGACGACGACCTTGTGTCGCGCGCCGTCGATGACGTGCTCCTCGACCTTCCCGATGTTATGGCACACGTCGTACACGATGTCCATGCCCAGTCCCTCGGGAGATTGCCCGAGGATCTTCGAGAACGCGTTCCGGACGCCATACGTGATGAGTTGGCGGTTGTTCCACGCGAAGTTCGCGCCGCAGCACATCGCCCGCCAGTAGTCCATCCCTTCCTTCGACGAGATCGGCGCGCAGGCGAGCTGGAGGTCCGGCAGGTCGATCCTCTCCCGCTTCACAACCCGTTCACACGCCTCGATGGAGTCCGTCGCGATTTGGTGGCCGAACCCGCGGGATCCCGTATGGACCATCACGCACACCTGACCCGGCTGCGCGATCCCGAGGGCCTTTGCGGCGCGCTCGTCGTAGACCCGGTCGACCTTTTGGATTTCAACGAAGTGGTTTCCGGCCCCGAGGCTCCCGACTTGGTCCTTGCCGCGTGCGGTCGCCCGCTCGCCGACCTTCGAGAAGTCGGCGTCTTCGAGTCGGCCGCGCGCCTCGATGTGGTCGGGGTCGTCGGGCCACGCGTACCCCTTGTCGACCGACCAGCCGACGCCCTCAGTCGTGAGCTTCGCGAGGTCTTGCCGCGTGACTTTGGTGATGCCGCCTTCGCCCACGCCGCTCGGGACGTTCTCGAAGCACGCATCCGTCAACGCACGGAGGTTCGAACGAACATCTTCCGCGGCGAGGTTCGTCCGGATGAGACGGACCCCGCAATTGATGTCGTACCCAATCCCGCCGGGCGAAATCACACCGTCGTCGTAGTCGAATGCCGCGACGCCGCCGATTGGGAATCCATACCCCCAGTGAATATCGGGCATGGCCATGGCCGCCCCGAGGATCCCGGGCATCGTCGCGACGTTCGCGACCTGCTCCGGCGCCTGATCCTGCCGGAGCTGCGGCAACATCGATTCGCCGATGAACACCAAGCCGTTCGTGCGCATCGCGGGTTTGTACGACCGCGGGATTTCGTACCGGAACGCGTCGACCTTGTTCAGCGGGCCGTTCCATCCGTCGCCCATGGGCACCGAGAAGGGCGCCTACATGTCGAGTGCTCATAAACGTTCGCGCACGCCGCGGGTCCGTCGCAAACTTCATGCATGCAGCGTGTTATCTCCTATCACGGGTTGGGACGAGCTCCGGATCGCTCTTCCTGCGTCGCCTTCGGGTGGGCATGCGCGGCCGGGATTCGTGGGGCCCGGGTTCCCTGAGGACAGGGGGGAGGGAATCGGGGAAGGCCGCGGTCCCGCGGGTGGCCAGAGCTCGTCGCTCCCTTTTCCCCCCGCGCCCTCGTGTCTTCCAGGTCCTCGTCACAGGCGGCCGCTCGCCGTCATCCGACGTGCCCGCGCGCCTCGCCAATGGCCACAATCGCCTCCCGAATGAGGCGCGCAGCGAGTAACGACGTTTGCCCGAAATCCCATGCGGGGCTGACCTCATTGACATCCATCCCGACGAGGTCCGGCGCGAGCATGCCGATAACCTTCTTGACCTGAAGGGGTGCGAGCCCGAACGGTTCGGGGTTGCCGACCGCGGGAGCGAACGCGGGATCCACGCCGTCGATGTCGATCGTGAGATAGATGCGGTCGCGGTTCACGGCCTTGAGCGCGCGGTCCACCCCGGAACCGATGCCCCTCTCATGGACGTCGAAGACGCTCACATACGTCAACCCGAGTCGTTCGAGGTCCTCCCGCTCTTCTCGGCTATACGACCGCACGCCGATGTATACGACGTGCTCGACGCCGATGTGGTCCGCGATCCGACGCGCCGAGCATGCGTGGGACCACTTGTCCGAGAGGTACGAGTCGCGGAAGTCTAGGTGGGCGTCGATTCCGATCACGCCGACGTCCTTCGGGAATGCACGCACGACCGCCGGCGCGAGGCTGTGTTCGCCGCCGATGACGATCGGAATCTTTCCGGCGCCGACGACGTCCGCCGCCATCCGGGTCACGCCGTCGACCATCTCGGTCGAGGCCCCGAAGGTCGGTGTGTTCCCCAGATCCGCCACCGGCACGTCCCGGAGGTCCCGTTGGTGGTCCATCATGTACGTTTCGAAGTTGTACGACGCCTCGCGGATTGCGCTCGGTGCGAAGCGGGAGCCGCCCCGGAACGAGCACGTGCGGTCGTACGGCACCCCGAAGATGGCAATCCGTGCCTCGTCATACTTCGCGCCGGCGTCCGCGAAGCGAGGCGCGGTCATGGGCGAACAGAAATCGCGCCCGCTTATTTGAGGACGACCCCGTTCAATTGGACGAGAACTTGCGGCGGCCGAGCGCTTCCATGTACAGGATCTCCTGACCCGAAGCGAGCTTACCCTGTAAGTCCTCGGGCACGGGGAGCTCGAACGTCGCGTACGTCGCGAGGTCCATCAGCTGCGCGACGTTGCCGTGCGTCGAGAGGATCTGCGCCTTCCGCTTGTCGATGATAGGGACCCGGACCTTGTGCGTGACGGGGTGGACGATCGACCGCTTCTGCCCGTCGAACAGGCCGACCGCCTCGAGCCTTGCTTTCGCTTCGCCGTGTTTGCCCGGCTTCGAAGTTTGGATGGAGATGATGCGGCACGGTTCATCGTCGATCACGATGTAACGGTTCACCTTCAGCTCTCGAATCTCCGCCTGCTCCCATGACATCGGGTTCGCGCGGCGATGTGGCGGGACCCTAAAAACGTTTCCTCAGCGGCGCATCCGTCTCCGGTTCGCACGTTTTTTCGGCGTGATGTCCCGCTTCGGTCGCGTCGGTTTGTCGGCCTTACGCCGATGGATTTCTTCGATGGCGACTTCGAGATTCCTCAGCAAGTCCGGGGCAATCGTGCGTTTGGTATACGCGTCCGCTCGTGCTGCGAGAGAGATCTTCGCGGCGAAGGCGCGGGCGATCGCACCCCGTTGCCACGGAGGAGCTCCGTGGACCCACGGATGTTGGAACAACACGCCATGTTTCGGCGGCCGCGACCCGGTCCGGAGATGGCGGAACAGCGCGCGCTCCGCACCGAGGAGTTGGACCGTGCCGGCGGGTGCGCGCGCCAGCTCTTCGACGCCGCCCGCGAGGGTGACAAGCCGTGCAGCGATGATCGGACCCGCGAGTTCCGAGACGTTCGGCGCGAGGTCGCGGACCGACCGCTCCACGTAGGACTCGACCGCTCTCCGTTGGTCTGCGACGAGCTTCGCGAGACCGGCGAGCGCCTTCAATTCGGCTTCCTCTCGCTCGCCGAGGTCGGCTCCCACACTCTCACGATGGTCGATCGGCATTCGTTCCCGGCGCCCGTGCATCGCCACGAGTTCCACGTACGTGCCGGTATCGAGCACCGGTGCGAGTTCCGGAAAGTGGAGCCCGTACCACTCCCGCAGCCGTTCGACAAGGACGTTCTCTTCGGCCTGGAGTTCGTCGAGTGCGCCGACCGCTTGCCGCAGATGGTCTTCCGGTCCGATCGCCTTGCGCATTCGTTGTTTCGCGAGCTGAACCATCGCCGCGTGCAGTAGATCCCGCCCGTAGCCGAAGTCCTCGGGCTTGAGGAACGGCGGGCGCTCCGACGCCCGATGGCCGCCGGCCCGTTCCAGACGCGGCTCGAAGACGAAGACCTCGTCCGTGAGCGACATGAGGTCCCGCTCCTCATTCAAGACCCTCCAGTCTTCGACTTGGGCGAGGCGGTCCGCGAGGGCATCCGCATCCATCGGGAAGAGCCGCTTCTCGACGACCTTGTCCGAATCGAGCAAGAACGAGCCGAACCACGTCGTCAAGAGGAGCATCGCGCGAGGCGAAACGGGTCGGCCCGTAAAAGCGTATCCGCCTACCGAGACTTGGAGCGCGCCTTCTTCTTCGGTGCGCCGCCGATGGACGACCGGAGCTGGGACGGCTTCAGGATCCCCGTTTCCGTAATGATTCCGGTGATGTACTTCGCCGGCGTGACGTCAAAGGAAGGATTGCGAGCGGGACTTTCCTTCGGCGCGATCGGTTGCCCGTCGAGATGGAGGACCTCTTGCGGCGACCGCTCTTCGATCGGGATCTTGGCGCCCGAGACCAGATCGGCGTCGATCGTACTCATCGGCGCAGCGACGTAGAAGGGGACCCCGTTTTCCTTCGCGACCACCGCCTTCGCATACGTCCCGATCTTGTTCGCCGTGTCTCCGTTCACGGCGATCCGGTCCGCGCCAACCAGGACGAGATCGATCTCGCCGTGACCGAGGAAGTGGCCCGCGGCGCCGTCCGTGATGATCGCGTGCTCGATACCGGCTTCCAGGAGCTCCCACGCGGTCAGCCGCGCTCCTTGGAGGCGGGGTCGGGTCTCGTCTACGTAGACGAAGAAGCGTCGCCCGTTCTCCTGGGCGACGCGCATCGGAGCCGTCGCGGTTCCGTAGTCTACCGCGGCCAGGGCTCCGGCGTTACAGTGCGTGAGGATTCGCGTTCCGTTACGAATCAGCTTCGCTCCATGCTCCCCAATCTTTCGGCACTGCTCGATATTGTCCTGTGCGTACCGCTCGGCGACTTGGACGAGATCATCCCCCGCGGACGCCGCCTTCATCATCCAATCGACAGCGAAGAAGAGGTCGTGACCCGTGGGTCTCGTCTTCCGGAGGCGGTCTGCCGCGGCGTTGAGGTCGAGTCCCTGATGGGCCGCCTGCGCCATCCCATATGCGGCCGTGGCCCCGATGGCCGGCGATCCCCGCACGACCATGTCCTCGATTGCGACACCGACATCTTCGTAGGTCTTCGCCTCGTAGACGCGGACCTCGAACGGCAAGTAGCGCTGGTCGATCAACTTCACGATTCCTTCGTCGAACCAGACGGTACGCATCTCCCGCGGGACGCCGTCGATCGTGACGTGCAAGGAATGACTCCTACGGACGCCGCAACGAGGAGAGGAGGCTCGAGAGCCCCGGCCGGCCGAGCTCTCGCTTCATGTCCCGCGTGAGCGAGCCGTAATACGTGAGCTGCTGCTCGACCTTCACCAGCTCGTCGTCCAAGCGACGCCGCTCTTCCTCGACGTTCCTGAGGGCGTCGAGGAGGCGCCTCTCCCGGTGCCGCCAACGCGCGGCCTCTTTGCGGGTCGCTTCCATCGCCCGGCTCATCATCATCGCCCCGGGGCACTCGGCGGAAGGCCCACTCGCACCGGCATCCGGTCCCGCATGTCGGTGAGGAGCCGATTGTACTCGAGGATCTTCTTGCGGACTTCCTCCAGCTCTTTCCGCAACGTGGTCCTCCGTCGATCGAGCTGCCGGAGTCGGTCGCGGAGCCGCTTTCGGCGCTCCCGCCATTTCTTCTGTTCATCCAGAGCTAGGAGCACACTCGAGGGGTCCATCGGAGTGCCCGTCCCACGGGGTCCAGACTATTTAATCGTGATGTGTGCTCACGCCTCTTCCTTCACTTGTGCGCCGGGCAGCACGTACTTGAACAGGTCGAACAGGTTCATCGCCTGGTTCATCAGGTCGCGTGCGATGCCCTCCCCCGCGTCGATGCCGAACACGAGTTCCATGTTGTCGATCTTCCAGACGCTGACGAAACTCGCGACGGTCCGGTGCGTCGCCGCTTCGGTCACGCGGACCTTGCCGATCAGGTTCTCACCGTCGCGGGTCGTCGAGAGGGAAAGCACGTAGCCGCGGCCCTCTAGCTGCTTCTTCGCGATTGTCGACATCTCGGACTTCTCTTCCTTTGCCATCGAGAGCGCCTCCCGCCGGCCCAAATCAGTCAGCGCTAATAAAAGCTGTGAGGCGGGGGCTGGACGCACGCGCAGTTCGATGGAGATTTATACCGTGCGGGCCAATGCGCGCCCCCGCGGGCTCGTGGTCTAGCGGTCATGACATCGCTCTCACACAGCGAAGGTCACCGGTTCGAATCCGGTCGAGCCCACTTCACTCGCTGTCGTCGCGTTGTGCACCTCTAGGTGCCGCGAACCTATGCAGCCGCGATGGGCGGAACTCCCTCCGAACCAAACGACTTTCGGGCGACGAGGTAGAGATATGGGATCTGCGACAGCGACCCCACTACCGTGGCGGCCGCCAGCCCGGTGATTCCACCCCAGACCAGGAGGACGTATCCGAGCCCGAGCGTTACCGTGCTCGAGATGGTGGCGGAGACGATGAGCGGTCGCGTCTGTTTCCGGATCAGAACGCGAGTCCCAAGGAGGTTGTTCACCAACCCCGTGACCGACCCGAAGATGAGAATCCGGAGAGGTCCGATCGATCCTTCAACGTAGGCAGAATTAGTCCCCGCAAAGAGGCCTAGGGCGAAACGGCCGAATACCCACAGTCCGGCGATTGCGGGGAGCAGGATCGCGAGGGTCAGAACGATCGCGTGGCGTTCTGCCATGTGGCGACTCGCCGACGTGGCGTCCTTCTGGGATGCCTCTGCATAAAACGACGCGAAGGCGGCGTTCGGGATCACGCCTAGCAGCCCTGCCACCACCGCCGCGACTTGGAAGTACGCCGCTTGAACTGGCCCTGACGATCTGCCCAGGACGGCGAAGATAAGCGGAATCAGAAGTAGCGTGTCGGCTGCGCCGATCGTGCCCGCGAGATAATTTGCCGTGCTGAATCGGAACATCGGGCGGATGTGGGTCAGGTCGAGGCTCGGCTTCGGCCGGTAGCCTCGCAAGACCCGGGGCATGAGGATCCCGCCCTCGACCGCAACGCCGATGCCGAACGGAAGGGAGATTGCGATGAAGATATCGAGCCGGCCACCCGTCACGGCGAAGAAGAGTAACAGAAGCGCGATCGGAATCTTGAGGACAGAGGCGACGACGGTCCGGAAGAGAATGAGGTCGGCTCGGCGCATCGCGAGACCCGACTGATCTAGGATCGGAGCGAACGTGATCGAGAGCGTCGTTACGACGATAACGATCCAATAGACGGGGCTGCTCAAAATGAAGTCGAGCGAAGGAAGCCAAAATCCGATCCCGGCGATGAATGCGACGGTGAGGGGGATGGCGGTGAGTCCCGTGAGGGTTAAGCAGGTGTTGATCATCGCCGCTTTGTTCTCGGCTTCGGGAAGGAACCGAACGAGGGCGACACTGAGGCCGAGGAGGGCGAGCGTCGCGAGGAACGAGATTGTGTTGAAAAGCCCTTGCGCGTATCCGAGATCGCTGACGGCGTAGAAGCGCGCGATGATGAGATAGAAGACAAAGCCCGACGCGCCGCCAACGATACTGGAAGACATGATGAGGATCGCGTTGCGGTAGAGCGGGGCGGTCGCGAGGCCCCAGCTCTGCGTCAGAAGCTGTTGCACACGCCCTCGAATCTCCTCCAATACCGGGCCCCCGGATGAGCCGTAATTTCGCGGGGCGAGGGCTGTACGAAGGATAAAGCTCGCGGAGCCCCCAGGCCGATTCATCCCGACCGCGTACGGTTCCCCGGGACGCAGCCGAGCGGTGATGGTCCACGATCACGGATGCGCCGACGTCGCTGTGAGTGCTGCGACGAGTACGGCGACGAGCGCGAGTCCGCCGAGTGGGATCAGCGCGATCCACCGCGGCTCGTATCGCAGGTGCATATAGTACGCCACGACAAGGCTTGCCTTGATCGTCGCGAGGACCACCAGGATTGTGATGGTCTCGAGGTGCGGAATCCCGAGGCTGTAGACGTTCAGTTCCGCGAGGGTCACCACCGCAAGGACGGCGAAGACGACCACATAGGGGCGCTTCCTCGCCTCCTCGTGAGGCCTTGCCGTTTCCGTTGCCGCGGCGGTTGCCATCGGTCACCTCAGATCAGATACACGATCGTAAAGAGGAAGATCCAGACCACGTCGACGAAGTGCCAGTACAGTCCGACGAGCTCGACCGCTTCATGGTTCTCCTTCGTGAACCCGCCCTTGAACGCCTTGCGGGTGATGTATGCCATCGCGAGCACTCCCGCGGTCACGTGGGATCCATGGACTCCGGTCTGCGCGAAGAACGTCGGACCGTAGAGCGGATTCACGCCAAACGGGGCGCTCTTGAACGTGAGGCCCTCGCCGAAGTACAATTTCTGGTACTCGAACGCCTGGATGCTCAGGAAGGTAGTGCCGAGCAGCAAGGTGGCCAGCAGGAAGATGCGCAGCTTTCTCTGATCCCCCCGCTCCACAGCGGCGAGTGCCTCGACCATCGTGAGGCTGCTGCAGATCAGGATGAACGTGTTCAGGCCAGTCAAGGGCACGTTGAGGATTTGCCCGGGGAGGGCCCACGGTCCGCGGAACGCGTCCCCGAGCGTCGTCGTCCGGAGTCGCAACGTCCAGGACGTCCCGATGACGGCGGAGAAGAGCATGATCTCGGTCGCGAGGAACAGCCAGATCCCGAGCTTCCGTGCGCTCACCCGCGGGAATCTCGATTCGACCGCGGCCGCGAGCCCGTAAAACGCGCTCGAGGGCTGCTGCATGTCTTGATGAATCCAACCGCCCGCGCCGCCGGCAAAGATGACGACTCCCGCGAGAAGCATCGGGATGCTCACGGTCACGATTCCGACGTACCCGACGCCCATGCCCACCGCGATGATGACGGGCCACGGGCTGCCGTGGTGCTCCTCCTCTTCGTGGCCCGCAGGCTCCGGGTGTGCCATTGACTACTCGGACCGGCGCACTGCATCAATCGGGCTCGTATAACATCTTCGGTTTTTCGCGCCGAATCAGTTTGGTCGGAAGACCCATGGGTCATGGGCGAGGGTCAGGAAGAGGTCGCGGGATTTCGACCACTGGATGAGCCAGTTCGGCACAGGGATCCGTGGCCCTTCGGGACGAACTCGCATGAGGACAACGTGACGTCCTTGAGGGATAAAGCCATCGACGTTCGTGCTGATTCCAATTCTCGGCACATAGAACGCAGCGCAACCCCGGACGTGATAATTGCGCGCGACGCTCTCGCACGGCAACGAAATCAGAAGATACGGACGTTGGTCGATCGGAGTTCGGAGTCGACCTCGGCGGACCGGTCGATGGAATTCTGCGCTCGACCGGCTTTGCGAAATGACGCTCGAAGAAGCGAATCCACGGCGTCGTCACGACGAAACTGCTTATACCCGCGCTCCGAATGAGGAGCCGCCCGGGTTTCCCATGCCGACGGTCCGACACATGAAGGCAAAGCTCGCCCTCATGGGGGAAGGCGGCGTCGGCAAGACCTCGTTGATCCGGAGGTTCGTCCTCAACGAATACCAGGACACATACCTCCATACGGTCGGGACGCGGGTGAGCAAGGTCGAGCTCACGGTCCCGCACGGCGCGGACACCGAGGTCCAGATGGACATGTCGATTTTCGACATCATGGGCCAACGGGGATTCAAGGATCTCGTCCGGGAGACGTACTACCATGGATCTCAGGCGCTGATGGGTGTGTGCGACCTCACGCGGAAGGACAGCCTGTACGCGCTGAACGAATGGATTCCCTCCGCGCTCGAGATCGCTGGCGACGTCCCAGTTTACCTGGTCGTGAACAAGAAAGACCTCGAGGAACGCCGGGCGATCACCGAGGACGAGATTCGCCATGTCGCCGAAGCGTTCGCCGCCCCGATCGTGTACACCTCGGCGCGGACCGGGACCTTCGTGGACGACGCATTCAACGCGCTGGCGATCGAGATCGTCGACCGCGCGTTCCGACAGGACGCGGCCCGAGCGGTCGAACGAGGCCTTCGAGACAAGGTCCTGGAGCTCCTCGACAAACGCGGGTCGATCGGGCTGAAGAAAAACCAACTCTTCGAAATCCTTCGGGGAGTGAACTTCGACGACCTGCAAGGTGAGCTCGCGCGCCTCGAGGGGGAAGGCCTCGTGACGCTGCTCTGGCACGGCACCTCGGACTTCACCGCGGTGATTACGGCACGAGGGACCGCGGCGATCAAGCGCAGGTCGGCGTGGGACGAGGAGTGAGCACGCCGCTCGACGGGGTGAGCCGACGAAGAAGGTCCGGCTTGAGAGAATCTTGGAGTCTCTCGACCGGCTCCCCCGCCCGGTGGCGTCGACGGAGCAGTATCTGACGCCGGCCGGAATCGCGGCCGAGGTTGGTTACCTCGCCTATGCGAAGGGCGATGTCGACGGTCGGTCCGCGGTCGACCTCGGATGCGGGAACGGGGTCTTGGCGATCGCCGCGAAACTCCTCGGTGCCGATCGCGTGGTGGGTGTGGATTCGGATTCCGCAGCCCTTGAAGTCGCACGCCGGAACGCGGCACGCGCCCACGTCGACATCGAGTGGCGCCTCGCCGATGTCCGGGCCCTTCATGAGACCTTCGAGACGATCTTCATGAATCCTCCGTTCGGTTCGCAGACGCGTCACGCGGATCGCCCGTTCTTGGATGCCGCGCTCGCCTGGGGCCGCATCGTCTATACGTTCCTGAACAAGAACGCGGAAGCCTACGTGCGACGTCGCATCGAGTCCGCTTCCGGCAGGATTACAGACCGGCTCGCATACGCCTTTCCGATTCCCCGAACCTTCGACTTCCATCGACAGGACCTCCGCCGGATTGACGTCGTCCTCTACCGATTTGAAGTGGCGAAGGGATAAATACCGACGGCTCTACTCCGTGCGACTTGAAGGAGTCGATGGACCGAATGGAACCGAAGATGGTCCTCCCGGGCGATGAGATCGCCGTCGCAGAGGAATTCGAGCCCGGCGACGGGACGTACGAGCGGAACGGCCTCGTGTTCGCGGCGACGCCCGGGGTCCTCTTCCTAGACCCCGAGAATCGCGTGGCTCGGGTGCGGGCGTTCAACCCGCCGGCGGAGCTAAAGATCGGGGACATCGTCTATGGCGTGGTGGATGACATCCGAGGCATGATGGCGACGGCCACGATCCTCGCGATCCACGGACGGACGCGGCAGATTAGCGGCGAGTCGGAGGGCACGATCCATATTTCCAACGTCTCGGAAGAGTATACCGAGGACATTCACGACATGTACCGCCTCGGGGACATCATCCGCGCCAAGGTGATCCAAGTCAAACCCTCCGTCCAGCTCACGACGGCGGAGAGGAATCTTGGGGTCGTGAAAGCCCTCTGTTCCATCTGCCGCGGACCCCTCGAGCTTCGTGGTCGAGAACTCTATTGCCCGCGAGACGAGCGAACGGAACGGAGGAAGGTCGCCGCCGACTACGCGGACCTCAGGCTCTTCGTGCCCGCGACCGAACTCGGCGGCGGCAAGGTCGAAGAGAAGCATCGGGAGCCTCGGGGCGAGGGTCACGATCGCGGCGGACGAGACCGGGATCGGGGCGGTGGGCGCGATCGATATCGAGAGCGGGGCGGGGGTCGCGGTCGCGACGGACGGGGTCCCGGCGGCCGCGGCGGAAGGGATCGAGACCGCGGAAGACGGCGGTGAATCGCCGCCAATGCGGTGACCGTTCCGTTCCGAGAATTAGCAACAAGAATCGAAGGCAAAAAGATAAGAACCTACCCTGTGATAGTACGGGTTAGAGGTCCTGATGCCTGCTTCCAACGAGGAAGTGATGAAGGAGCTGGCACGCCTCCGGACGGAAATTCAACAGCTCCGCGAGGTCGTGAGTGCCCTCTTCAACGCGGTCTTCGAGGAAGGGGACGAAGACTGGGATTCGGTCCCGGAAAAGGACGAATTCAACCTCTACAACTAGGCCGTCGGCTCCTCGGAACGGCGAATTTTCGTATCGACCGGCACATCGGCGGTCTTCTCATGGGCTCGGCAATCAGACCATCTGGCTCAACTGGCGCAACCGCTCCATCGCCCCGCGACAGAATGCGCCCAGATCTCGCAAGGCGACGAGGACCACGATTGCGAGGACAAAGCCGAGATCCAGAACCCCGGATCGGACGAACGAGAGCAGGCTCACAACGACCAGAATGAGCACGAGGACCGTCAAAATCGTGAAGTCCCTCGTGAGCCGGACAAGAGCGTTCTCCATTGTGAGCCATGCAGACGGCGCCGTGGACACCATCGAATCCATGAGATTCCCCTCCGCGAATTGGCACCTATGGTGAAGAGCCTTCTGCCTCACCGCCAGCGAGGCGTTGGCGTCAAACAGGCCATCATGGCATCGGGGGCGAAAGGCCATAAGGCGCTCATCCTTTTCGCGGATCGTGCGGCCACCGAATCGGTATCGTCGACAGGAGGTTCTCCCGGAGATTGGCGCGAAAGGACAGAGCCAGCTGACTCGTTCCCGGGCCGTGGTGGTCGGCCTCGGCGCCCTCGGGAGCATCTCCTCCGACCTTCTTGTACGAGCGGGCGTCGGGCATCTCCGGCTCGTCGATCGAGATGTCGTCGAGCTCACGAATCTGCAGCGGCAGTCGCTCTTTGCCGAATCGGACCTGGACCGGCCGAAGGCGGATGCCGCCGCGGAGCGCCTCCGCTCCGTAAACTCGGAAATCGAAATCGAATCGCTCTCGAAGGACGTCCACTCGGTGACGGTCCGAGAGATCCTGCGCGACACGGACGTCGTCGTCGACGGGACGGATAACCTCGAGACCCGGTTCTTGCTCAACGAGGCCGCGATCGAGTCGGGCGTCCCGTTCGTGTACGGTGGGGCGATTGCGACCTACGGGATGGCCTTCGCGATTCGCACACCGACCACCGCGTGCTTCCGTTGTTTCAACCCGAAGGCCCCGCCGCCGGGGAGTCTGCCCACGTGCGAGACCGCGGGAATCTTCAACGCCGCCTCGGCCATGGTCGGGGCGATTCAGGCGGGCGAGGCCCTCCGGCTTCTCCTCGGAGGGACTCCGTCCGGTGCCCTATTCGTGGTCGACGGATGGCGCCCGGACATTCAGAGAATCCAGATCGCGCGCCGCTCCGATTGCCCGACGTGCGTCCTCGGGGAACGGGAATATCTCGGCGCGAAGCGGGCCCAAGTTTTGGCCTCCCTGTGCGGGAGCGATACGATTTCCCTCGATCCGGTCCATCGCGGCTCGATTGATATGGACGCCGTCGAGGGTCGGCTGGCGGCCCTCGGGTCGACGCGCCGAGCGGGCGGCGTCCTCGTCGCAGATGTCGAGGGCCACCGCCTGACGATCTTCCCCGACGGCCGCGCGCTGATCCGCGGCGTCAAAGATGAGGCTGATGCGCGCGGGGTCTATGCGAAGTACGTGGGGATTTGACGTGGCCCGCGGGGGTGTGCTCCTGCTAAGCGGCGGATTCGACAGCCCCGTCGCGGGCTACCTCATGGTCCGCCAAGGGCTTGGTCTCTCCGCGGCCCATTTCTCTCTTGAGCCAATCACGGACGACGCCGCCGCGATCAAGGCGCGGACGCTCTGCGGGGTCCTCGGGATCCCGTCCCTGCATACGATCCGAGTCGGCGAGGCCTTCGCTGAAGTCGCTCACGCCGCGAACCGGCGGTTCTACTTCGTCCTGACCAAACGCCTGATGGTCCGTCTGGCCGACGCGATCGCGGACCGGGAAGCCGCGGATGTGCTCGTGACCGGCGAGAACCTCGGCCAGGTGTCCAGCCAGACGGTCGCGAGTCTTCGAGCGATCGACGCGGTTGCCCGCCACCCGGTCCTCCGGCCCCTCATTGGATTCAACAAACAAGAAATCGTGGACCGGGCGAAGGCCATCGGCACGTATGAGGTGTCGAAGGGGCCGGAGATCTGCGATCTCCTTGGGCCGCCGCGGCCCTCGACCCACGCGCGCTTGGATCAGATTCTCACGGAGGAGACGAAGCTCGACCTGCCGGGGCTCGTGTCGTCCTGTCTTTCGAGGCTCGTGTCGGAAAAGTTCAAGTCCAACGGTCCTGCTGCACGGGTTCCTTCGAGTCCCGGGACACTGGCATGAGCTACTACCTCTTGAAACCCTGTCGCACCGCAACCGCGTTCATCTCGACATTGAAGAAGCCGTGGCGGGTGGACCTGACGGAGGCCGCCGATCGCCTGCGGAGCCGCGGCTGGCGGGTCAGCGACGTGAAGGTCATGCTCATCCTCGAAGGCGAGCCGGAACTCACCTTGTACGAGAGCGGCAAGATCCTCGTGAAGACGGACGACGAGCGGCTAGCGCGAGAAGCGATCGACCGCGTCTACGGAGCGATCGGCCCCCTCGCGCCATTCGCCGTCGCGTGACGCTCTCGTTATCGGGCGCGGGAAGTCCCGAGAATCTATATACCCCTCCCCACGGATGATAGTCGGGGAGGAGGATCCGACGAGGCCGCGCACCGTGTTCGCCATCGCGGTCACCGGCTTGCTTCTCATCGCCGGACTCGCGTTCTTGGGTTCCGTGACGTCGGGTACGCTCTCCGTGTACGTTCGCGATGCCCCGGCCGAGTGGAAGCAGTTGAACTTGGTGTTCTCCGACATCCAGGTCCATCGCGCGAACGCAGGGAACGACAGCGGTTGGATCCACCTCCCTCTGTCCTCGCCGAGCATCGATTTCGTGGCCCTCGGGGATCTCCCGAAGCTCCTGGCGCTGGACCGCGCGCCCGCCGGGAAGTATACGCAGCTCCGCCTCGTCGTGAATTCGGTGGATGGCGTCCGGAACGACGGCACCCACGTCACCTTCCTCATTCCGAGTGGCGAGCTCAAGACGACCACCCCGTTCGACGTTCCCGGCAGCGGAGCCGTGAGCGTCACACTGGACTTCGACCTCGCGAGCTCGATTCATTCGGCCGGAGGAGCGTGGATCTTCCGCCCGGTCCTCGGCTCGATTCAGATTAGTTGATCATGCGCCGACCGAACGAGGCCCGCAGTCATCCACGGAAGGCGATGAGCACGAGATCCACGATGAACAATAGGACGACGAGGAACTCGAGGATGAGGAGCCGGCGGGCCTCGAGCTCGGCCTCCGCGATTTCGTAAATCTCGCTGAGGTCTTTCATCTTCTCCTCCACGTTCCGTCGCCACGAATCGAGCTCGAACTTCTTCGCGCACGCCCGGTAGACCTTGCCGAGGAACCAGTCTCCCCAGAG
>Ga0209159_1000250_pt1 | contig 51643 bp, 46 predicted proteins | sample GraSoiAngelo_144_FD_185901 | JGI IMG/M metagenome (GOLD analysis project Ga0209159, IMG submission 185901) | Grasslands soil microbial communities from the Angelo Coastal Reserve, California, USA - 14_1009_02_40cm (SPAdes) (version 2) | ecosystem: Environmental > Terrestrial > Soil > Grasslands ...
GGGCGTCGAGCTGATGCTCGTAGTCGGTCCGCATCGCCTCGACGGCCGCCGCGTTCCCGGAGTCGGCGGCGGCGGCGCCGAACACGGCCTGGACCGCCGACTCTCCCTCCATCACGCCCATGCGGCCCGTGGGCCAGGACACGACGAAGTCGGGATCGAATCCCTGCCCCGCCATGGCGTAATAGCCCGCCCCGGAGGCGTGGTTGACGGTGAGCACGAGCTTCGGCACCGTTGCGGTCGCCATCGCCTCGACGAAGCGAGCGCCCGCCCGAATGATCCCGGAGTGCTCCGCCTCCGTACCCACCATGAACCCCGAGACATCCTGCAGGAACAGCAGCGGGATCCGCTCCCGATCGGCATTCTCGATGAAATAGGCCACCTTCTCCGCGCTCTCCGTGTAGATGATGCCGCCGATCTTGGGGCTCGCTCCCTGCTTGCCCTTGATGACGCCGCGGGAGTTGGCGATGAGGGCGACCGCTCGCCCGGCGATCGCGCCGTGGCCGCAGATCATCTCCGGGGCGAGGTCCGGCTGAAATGGGTCCACGCGGCCGCCGTCGAGCAGGCATTCGAGCACCGCGCCCACATCGTAGCTCATGCGGTGATCGGCCGGCAGCAGCTCGTACAGATCCTTCGGGTTGCGCTTCGGCCTAGCCACGGCGGGCGTCCTCAAGGACTCCCTGACGGTCGTGGGGCGTGGGGCGTAGGGCAGCCGTGCGACGTACTCGCGAATGCGCTCGAGGCACTCCTGGTCGTCCTTCGCTCGGTAGTGCCCCACGCCGCTCACGGCGGTGTGGGTGCGCGCGCCGCCCAGCGTCTCGGCGTCCACCGTCTGGCCCGTGGCGCCCTTCACCAGGTTCGGGCCACCGAGCCCCATGAACGACGTCCCTTCGACCATGAAGATCACGTCGGAGAGCGCGGGGAGATAGGCGCCGCCGGCGATGCACGGGCCCATCACCGCGGCGATCTGCGGGACGCGCAGGTAGCGCCGCATGATGGAGTTGTAGTAGAAGATGCGGGCGGCGCCGTACTGGCCGGGAAAGACACCCTCCTGATACGGCAGGTTCACGCCGGCCGAGTCCACGAGATAGACGATCGGGATCCGCTGGCGCATCGCGACCTCTTGGGCGCGCAGGATCTTCTTGATCGTCTCCGGCCACCAGGAGCCCGCCTTGACCGTGGCGTCGTTCGCGACCACCACCGCAGGCCGTCCGGCCACCGGGCCCAGGCCCGTGACGACGCCGGCGGCCGGCGCCTGGCCGTCGTACTGGTCGTGCGCCACGAGCAGCCCCAGCTCGAACCACGCACCGCCGGGATCGAGCAGCTTGGTAACGCGCTCGCGCGCGGTGAGCTTGCCCTGCTCGTGCTGACGGCGCACGCGCTCCGGGCCGCCGCCCTGCTCCAGGCGCGCCCTGAGCTCGCGGTATTCCGCCGTGAGCGTCTTGAGCCGGCTCACGCGCTACGCCGACACATGCTCGGCCGCCCACTCTTCGATGTACTTCACCAGATCGGCCGTCGGCGTGCCGGGACCGAACAGCTTCCCGATACCCTGGCGCTCCAGCGCCTCCATGTCCTCGGGCGGAATGATCCCGCCCCCCGTGATCAGGATGTCGCCGCGGCCTGCGTCGTCGAGCAGCTTCTTGATGCGGGGGAAGAGCGTCATGTGCGCGCCCGACAGGATGGACAGACCCACCACGTCCACGTCTTCCTGGATGGCCGCCTGGGCGATCATCTCGGGCGTTTGGTGCAGGCCCGTGTAGATGACCTCCATTCCGGCGTCGCGCAGCGCGGCCGCCACCACCTTGGCGCCGCGGTCGTGGCCATCGAGCCCGGGCTTCGCGATGAGGATGCGAACGGGGCGCTTGGCGGCGGGTCGGGCCATCAGCGGCGGAACCGCAGCAGCCCCGCCAGGCCGTCCACGACCTTGCGGGCCCGCTCGTCGTAGACGACGTCCACCTGCACCCGCTGCGCGAACGCGTCTTCCACTGCGTCGTCGATCCGCTGGTCGTCGTCCTGGCCGTCGGCGAGCAGGGTGCGCACCTGGCCGCGCTGCAGTGCCTTGAGCGACGGCTCCACGCCGTTCACGGCCCAGCCGCTCCCGAGTCCTTCCCGCACCGCCTCGGCATGGGTGCGCTCCCAGGCGCGCTCGCGCTCTTCCCGGAGCAGCAGCGCGGCCTCCCGCACCTCCGCCGGCGTGACGCGTTTCGGGTTCAGCCGCACCACACCCAGGACGAGGTCGTGGAGGTAGCTGTGGAGGTGCGGGAGCAGCGCCGCCCCGTCCACGCCGATCCCAGCGGCCACGAGGCCCGCGAGGGGACGCTGGGTGTGGATCTGGAAGACGCGGTCGGCCACCTGGGCGTAGAGCCGCTGCTTCTCCGCGCGCATCCGCATGTGGTAGTTGTGCTCCCCGGCGCTGCCCACGTGGACGCCGGCACGGGCGATCGCCTGGCCGGAGCCGTGAAACTTGCCGCCGCGCGACGCGTCGAGCGCGGCCACTGCGGGGAGCTCCACCACGTCGAAGGCCGTCACCTCGAAGAAGCGGGCTCCCGTGCGGTCGCAGGCCGCGACGAGGATCGTCCCGAATTCCTCTTCCAGGGCCACGAGCTCGCGGATCAGCGGCACCGGCGCGAGCGCGAGGCGCGAACGATGCACGTGCGGCAGCGCCAGCGCCTGGAAGAGGTTGAGCTTGCCGCACGCGAACAGCGCGATGCCGCGCGCCGGCGGCAGGTGGGTCGGGTCCTCGAAATAGTGCAGCACGCGCGCCAGGTCGGCGGCCACCTCCTCGCGCTGCGCGTGGTCGAGCGCGCGCCGGGCGAGGTCGGACTCGACGCGCTTCACCCGGTTCTTCATCTTGATGAGGTACTTGCCCCGCTCCTTGTCGCGCGGCTCCAGCTTCAGGTAGCACGACAGGACCTGGAACGGACCGGGCTCGACGCGCGACAGCCGCTCGATGGCGTCACGCACGGCGTGTTCGCTCGGAACCACGGGGACGGCGGTCATGCGCTAGAAGAACACCGGCTCCCGGTAAGCGCCGTGGACCCGCTCCAGCGCGTGCCGGATCTCGTACAGCGTGCAGTAGGCGCGGGCGCAATCGAGCATCGGCCCGATCACGTTCTGGTCGCTTTCGGCGGCGTGCGTCAACGCGTCGAGCCGCCGTTGCACGAGCCCGGCGTCGCGTTCGGCGCGCAGTCGCCCGAGCCGGCGCCGCTGCGAGTCCTCGGCGTCGTTCGAGACCTTGAGGATCTCCACGGGATGGTCGTCCTCGCTCACGAAGTCGTTCACCCCGACGATGACGTGATTGCCGGACTCAACCTCCCGCTGATACGCCTCGGCCGAGCGGGCGATCTGGCGCTGGAACCAGCCGCTCTCGATCCCCTTCACGACGCCGCCGATCGACTGGATCTCGGCGAACAGCGCTTCGGCCTCGCGCTCGAGCTGGTCCGTGAGCGACTCCACGTAGGAGGAGCCGCCCAGCGGATCGATGACCTCCGGCACGCCGGTCTCGTGGGCGATGATCTGCTGGGTCCGGAGCGCGAGCCGGACCGCCTCTTCGGTCGGCAGGGCGAGCGTCTCGTCGAGCGAGTTGGTGTGCAGCGACTGCGTCCCGCCCAGCACCGCGGCAAGCGCCTGATAGGCGACCCGCACCACGTTGTTGAGCGGCTGCTGTGCGGTCAGCGTCACGCCCGCTGTCTGGCAGTGGAACCGCATCATCCACGACCGGGGGGTCTTCGCCCCGTAGCGGTCCCGCATGTGCCGCGCCCAGATGCGGCGCGCCGCGCGGAGCTTCGCGATCTCCTCGAAAAAGTCGTTGTGAATGTCCCAGAAGAACGACAGTCGCGGCGCGAAGCGGTCCACCTCGAGGCCGCGGGCGATGCCCCGCTCCACATAGGTGAAGCCGTTGGCCAGCGTGAAGGCGAGCTCCTGCGCCGCCGTCGCACCCGCCTCGCGGATGTGATAGCCGGAGATGGAAATCGTATTCCAGAGCGGCGCGTGCGCCGCCGCCCACTCGAACACATCCACGATGATCTTCAGGGCGGGCTCGACCGGATAGATCCAGGCGTGCTGCGCCATGTACTCCTTGAGGATGTCGTTCTGGATCGTGCCCCGGAGCTTGTGGCTCGCTACGCCCTGCCGCTCGGCAGCCGCGACATAGAAGCAGAACAGGATCGCCGCCGGGCCGTTGATCGTCATCGAGGTGGACACCCGATCGAGCGGGATGCCGCGGAACAGGTCTTCCATGTCGGCGAGCGAGGAGATCGCGACCCCGCACTTGCCCACCTCCCCCTCGGCGCGCGGATGGTCGGAGTCGTAGCCCATGAGCGTGGGAAAGTCGAACGCCACGGAGAGGCCCGTCTGGCCGTGGTCGAGCAGGAACTTGTAGCGCTCGTTCGTGTCCTCGGCCGCGCCGAACCCCGCGAACTGCCGCATCGTCCACAGCCGGCCGCGGTACCCCGTGGGATGGATCCCGCGGGTGAAGGGAAACTGTCCGGGCTGCCCGAGCTGGCGCGCGACGTCGAAGCGGCCGAGATCGTCCGGCCCGTACACCGGCTTCTTCGCGCCGTCGCTCATCGCCCCGCTCCGGTCTTCAGCTGGTCGAGGATTTCCGCCGCCACGTCATAGGGGCTGCGGCGACCGTCCACGAGGTCGTCCAGGCGCCGCGCCAGCAGCTCCTCCGCCTGTGCGGTCGCCGCGATCCACTGTCGCATCCCGCGCTCCAGCGCCGCCCGCGTCCGTTGCACCAGGCGCTCCCGCCGCCCGGCCGCGAGGCGGCCGCTCGCCTCGAGATGGCGGTGGTGCCGGTCCAGCGCGTGCGTCAACTCGGCCACGCCCTCACCACGCGACGCGATCGCCGCGATGACGGGAGGCTCCCAGGCGTCGGACGGTACGGGCTTTCGGTCCGACGATCCGACGGTCCGACTGTCCGACCGGTGGTGGGGGGAGATGTGGCGGAAGGCGTTCCCCCGCCGGATCCCCAGCATCACCTCGACTTCCGTGCGCAGCTTGTCCGCGCCCGGCCGGTCGCTCTTGTTGACGACATAGACATCCGCAATCTCCATCACGCCCGCCTTGAGGGTCTGGATGCCATCGCCTGATTCGGGAACGAGCACCAGAACGGTCGTCTCGGCGCTGCGGGCGACGTCGAGCTCCGTCTGTCCGACTCCGACGGTCTCGATGAGGATGCGGTCGAAGCCGAAGGCCTCGAGCAGGTCGGCCACCTCCTCGGTCGTGGTCGCGAGCCCGCCGTGCGCCCCCCGCGTGGCCATCGAGCGGATGAACACGCCCGGGTCGTGGCTCGCCGACTCCATGCGGATGCGGTCGCCCAACAGCGCCCCGCCCGTAAACGGGCTCGTCGGGTCCACCGCGATCACGCCCACGCGCAGCTCCTGCCCCCGGTAGTGCTGGATCAGGCGCTCGGTGAGGGTGCTCTTGCCCGCGCCGGGCGGGCCGGTGATGCCGACGCGGCGCGTGCCGCCGCGCCCCAGGCGCGCGTGGGCGTGAGACAGCACGCGCTCGTAGTCGTCGCGCTGGTTCTCCACGAGGCTGATGGCCCGGGCCAGCGCCGCGGGATCGCGGCGCTCGAGGCCCTCGAGGACGGGGTCAATCGCCATGCGCCATAACTATAACAGGAGTCACCCGCGCTCCTCCGCGCGGTCGAGCGGGACGGCGCGCACGGGTCCGGGGCGCACGGCCACCCGCTCGACCCGCGTCGCCGTGGCGGCGAGAATGTCGAACTCGAATCCCCGCAGCAGGAACCGCTCCCCCGGCCTGGGGATGCGGCCCAGCGCCTGGATCAGCAGTCCCCCCACCGACTGGACGCCGGGGCTGGCGAGCCCCACGCCGAACGCGGCTTCGATCCGGCCCAGGGGCGCATTCGCCTCGACCTCGAGCACGCCGGCCGGCGCCGCCGGCGCTGCCGCGGGCGCCGCCGCGCGATCCCCGAAGATCTCCTCCACCAGATCGCGCAGCAGGTCCTCGAGAGTCACGACGCCCGCGGTCCCGCCGAACTCGTCCAGGACGACGGCGAGATGACTGCGGCCGCGCCGCATCTCGAGCATCAGGTCGGCGGCCCGCGTGGTCGCGGGCACGACCAGGGCCGGGCGGACGGGGACGGGCGCGTCGGGCTGGAGGGCCAGCAGGTCGAATGCGTGGGCGACGCCCACCACATCGTCGAGCGATCCGCGATACACCGGATACCGGCTGTAGCCCGATTGCGCGCACACGTGGGCCGCCTCCGCGGCGAGGAGACCCTCGGGGATCGCCACGATGGCCGTCCGCGGCGTCATCAGCTCCTTCACGGGGCGGTCCGCGAAGGCGAGCACGCCGGACACCACCACCATCTCGTCGGCCGAGGCGAGCGCATCGGTGTCGGCGTTGGAAAGCACGGCGGCGAGGGTGGAGCGCGCCGAGGGATCGCGCCACGGGATGAAGGCCCCGAGGGGCCGCCCCAGGCGCTCCAGCCACGGCACCGCGTGCGCCACGATCGGCTCGGCCCAGCGCCGGCCCACCACGCGGGGGACCAGGTAGGCGGCGCTCACAAACAGGGGCACACCCACCGTCACGGTGAACACGCCGAGGAACGTCGCTGTGGTCTGGGCGAGCAGGGCCGGGCTCGAGGCGGCGGCGCAGATGATGCCCAGCGTGGTGAGGGCGTTGGCGGTGGCGAGCATCCGGCCCGGGTTTTCCAGCAGGCGCGCGGCCGCCCCCGCGCCGCGCAGCTTGTACGAGACCCAGCGCGTGAGCTCGACCTGGCTCACGGCGGCGGTCGCGACGCCCACCGCGGCCGAGGCGCCGGCGATGCCGAGCCCCACGAGCAGCACCGCGAGCGAGCCGATCATGGCTGCGGCTCGAACGAGACGCGGGTCACGCGACGCCGGTCCACCCGCTCCACCACGACGCGGAACCCGTCCAGCACGAGCTCCTCGCCGGCGCGCGGCACTCTCCCGAGCACCGAGTAGATCAACCCCCCGACGGTCGAGATGTCGGGGTGCTCGAAGGACCGCCCCAAGGCCTGCGACAGGTCATTGAGGCTGGCCCGCCCGTCCACGACGAAGCGGCTGCCGTCGCGGCGGATCGCGGCCGGAGCTTCCACGTCGTGCTCGTCGCGGATCTCTCCGACGATCTCCTCGAGGATGTCCTCCAGGGTGATCAGCCCCGAGGTGCCGCCGAACTCGTCGACGACGATCGCGAGATGGGCCGGCCCGCGCTGGAACTCGCGGAGCTGGCTGTCGAGAGTCTTCGTCTCCGGCACGAAGAGCGCCGGACGCACCAGGTCCTGCCAGCGGGCCGCGCCGCCGTCTCGTCCCTCACCCAGCCCCATCACGAACGGCACCAGGTCCTTGGCGTATACGACCCCGGCGATGTTGTCGGGGGTTCCGTCGTAGGCGGGCAGCCGCGTGTGCTGGCTCTGGCGCAAAGTGTCGAGCAGCTCTTCCCTGGTGGCGGACACGTCCACGGCCACCATGTCGAGCCGCGGCGTCATGACCTCGTCCACGGTCGTGTCGGCGAGCGTGAAGACGCCGAGCAGCATGTCGCGCTGCGCGGCGCCGAGGTCCGGCTGGAGCGGCCGCGGGATGGCGACGAGGGCGTGCAGGCCCCTGTCCACCCAGGCGAGGAGCCACAGCAGCGGGCCGAACGGCACCAGGGTGCGGCGCGCGAGCGGCAGCGCGGCGGTGGACAGCTCGGGCGCGAGACGGGCGATGCTGCGGGGCAGCGCGTCCCCCACGACGAACAGCAAGCCGACGGCCGCGGCGAGCTCGAGCAGACTCCGCTCCCACGGCTGCTGCCACCACCCGAGCGCGCGGGACGCGCCGACCGCGCCCAGCACCAGCAGCGCCAGGCGCGACACGTGCAGCGCGCGGTGCAGCGGGACGCGACCACCCACGGTCTGGGGAGGCGCGTCGCCCAGCGTGTGGAGCGCCTCGCCCACGGCTGCCTCCTCGGCCAGGGCCAGGAGGCCGGCCCAGAGCGCGGCGCCCAGGGCGACCAGCGCCCCGCTCAGGAGCAGCGCCGTCGAGCCGAGCATCACCGCGCTCCGTCGGTCAACCGGCGGACGTAGCGCTCCTGCCGGCGCCACATGGCCGAGCGCGTGCGGCCCGGCCCCTCGGGATGGTCGAACCCCAGCACGTGGAGGGTGCCGTGCACGGCGAGCCGCACCAGCTCCTCGTCCACCCCTTCCCCCTTCCCCTTTCCCCGGCCTTTGACCCAACGCTGCGCCGCGCCGGGACACAGGTACACGTCGCCGACGAGCTTCCCGTCGGGCTGCGGGAGCGCGAACGCGATCACGTCGGTGAGTCCCCGGCGGCCGGTGACCCGCCGGTTCAGGCGCCGCATCGCCGCGCCGCCCAACAGCGTGAGCTCCACGCGGGCGTGCGAGGCGCCTTCCCAGGCCAGCACGCGACGGGCGACCCGGGCCAGGCGGGCCTCAAGTCTTGGCCGCCGGCTGCCACGTCGCCGTGATGCCGCCACTGGATTCCGGATACTCGATGCGGTTGTGGTACATCCCGGTGATGATGCGGACGAACTCCTGCTTCACCTGCTCGAGCTGTTGCAGCGTCATCGGAGCCTCGTCGAGCTGCCCCTGGCTGATTTTGGTCCGCACGATGTGGTTGATCACTTCCTCGATCTTGGTCGGCGTGAGATCCTCGAGCACGCGGAGCGCCGCTTCCACCGAGTCGGCCAGCATCGTGACGGCGGTCTCCGTGGAGCGCGGCTTGGGGCCCGGGTAGGTGTAATCAGACGTCTTCAAGCCGCCGCCGTCCCCGCTCTTCTTGGCCCGGTCGAGGAAGTAGGTGATCTCCGTCGTGCCATGGTGCTCGGGGATGAACGCGGCCACCGCATCCGGCAGCCCCGCCTCGGCGGCCAGATGCAGGCCGTCGGTCACGTGGGCCTTGATGATCTGCGCCGACTGGAACGCCTTGAGGCGGTCGTGCGGATTGTTGCCGCGCGTCTGGTTCTCCACGAAGTACTGCGGGTTCTTCACCTTCCCGATGTCGTGGTAGTAGCACCCCACGCGGCCGAGCAGGCCGTTGCCGCCGACGCGGTTGCAGGCCGCCTCGACCAGGTTCGCCATCGCGATGCTGTGCGCGTAGGTGCCCGGCGCCTCGAGCGACAGCCGCCGCAACAGGGGCCGGCTCGGGTCGGAGAGCTCGAGCAGGGTCAGGTCGGTCGTGATCTGCGTGAGCGCCTCCGCGAGCGGCAGCAGCAGGATCGTGAGCGACGCGGAGACGAGGCCGTTCGCGATGCCGGCGAGCGCGCCCCGGCCGATGGTTGCCGCCGTCCACGCCCCCGCGAGACCGAGCGCCAGCGCCCCGAGCAGGTAGCCGGCGCCGACCACCAGCACGGCGGCGTAGAGGTGGCTGCGCCGCCGCAGGCTCTTCACCGAGAGCGCCGCGGTCACGCCGCCCACCACGCAGAGAAACAGCGCCGGGGTGTCGTGGTAGACCGGCTGCAAGGCGATCACCACCGACAGGATCAGGGCCGCGATCATCGAGACGCGGCCGTTGAAGAGCACCGTCAGCAGCATGGCGAGGAACGGGAGCGGCACCAGCTCGGGATGCTGCGGCAGCGTCCGCGACACGGCGGCCGCGCCGGCGATCACGATCGCGAACAGGCAGCCGATGAGGGTGATCTGGCGGCGCTCGCGGTACGTCTCCCGGCGGTAGAACAGCATCAGCACCCAGAAGATCGAGAGCACCAGCCCGTCGCGCAGCAGGGAGCCGAGCAAGCCCCCGACCGAGCGGCCGGTCGCCGCGCCGCGCCGCACGAGATCGTTGCGCAGCGCCACGAGCTTCTCGTGCGCTTCGCTCGTCACGACCTCGTGCGCCCCGACGATGCGGTCACCGGCGCGGACGATGTACTTGCTCGGATCCACGCTCTTGCGCAGCTCGTCGCGCCGCCGTTCGGTCTCCGGCGCATTCGGCACGAGCGTGGGCCGGAAGAAGTGACCGGCCAGCTTCAGGTACACGGCGTCGCCGACGCTCGATCCCTTGTCCGGATGCACGGTGCGCGCGCGCGTCAGGTACAGCGCGTAGGACATCACCTGTTCGCGCGGCACCGACGTCTCACCGGACCGCCGGCGGATGATCAGCTCCTGGGCCTGCTCCACCTGCAGCACGCCCGGGCCCGTGGCGCCGAGCGCCAGCGTGCGCTCGATCAGCTCGTCGAGGGCCTTCTCGAGGTTGCGCCGCTTGCCGCCCTTCGACAGATACGCGGCCTCGCCCAGCGTGAGCGTCACCCCTTGCTCCCGCGCTGCCTGGATGATCGCCTGCGGGCCCCTGTCCGCCGCGGCGTCCACGGTCGCGAAGAAGGTGTGGACCGCCAGGCGCGCGCTGTCGAGTCCCCGGGGCTGAAACTCGTAGATCGGCTTGACCGTGGCCGCCAACTCTTCCGCCTCGCGGGCCAGCTCCTCGTCCGACTTGCTGACCGCGAACGTGAACGGCGCGATCAGGTCGCGGTCCGCGAACTTGCCGGTCTCGAGCAGCGGTGCCGCTTCGCCGGCGCTCGAGGGGAACGCGAGGTAGGCGAGGAGGGCGAGGCCGAGCACCCACGCCCAGCGCTCGCCGTGATAGCGCACCTGATCCTTCGTCGGGAGGTTCATCTCAGCCCTGAGCGTCCTCGGCGTAGGCGCGGATAATGTCGCGCACCAGCCGGTGGCGCACGACGTCCGTCTCCGTGAGGTAGCAGAAGGCCACCCCCTCGATGCCGGGGAGGATGCGCTCGATCTGCAGCAGCCCCGAGTCCTCGCGGTTGGACAGGTCGATCTGCGTCTTGTCGCCGGTGATCACCGCGCGGGAGTTCACACCCAGGCGCGTGAGGAACATCTTCATCTGCATCCCGGTGGCGTTCTGCGCCTCGTCCAGAATCACGAATGCGTCGCCCAGCGTCCGGCCCCGCATATAGGCGAGCGGCGCGATCTCGATGACGCGGCCGTCGATCGCCTTCTGGACGCGGTCGCGCGGCATCATGTCCTCGAGGGCGTCATACAGGGGCCGCAGGTAGGGGTCCACCTTCTCCTGCAGGTCGCCGGGCAGGAAGCCCAGGCTCTCCCCCGCTTCGACCGCCGGCCGCGCGAGCACGATGCGGCGCACCCGCTTGCGGGACAGCGCGTCCACCGCGGCGGCGACCGCCAGGTAGGTCTTGCCCGTGCCCGCGGGCCCGATCCCGACCACGATGTCGTGCTGGGCGATCGCCTGGAGGTACTCCCGCTGCCCGGGCGTCTTCGCCTGGATCACGCGCCGCAGCCCGGGCAGGATGATCTTGTACTCGCCCGTCGCGGGCGCCCCCAGCGTGCCGCGCGCTCCTTCACCGACGACACGCTCCACGTCCGTGACCTCCAGCTGGTCCCCCATGCGGGCCAGGTCGACCAGCGCTTCTGCCACCTGCGCCGCGCGCTCCACGGCCGTCACGGCTCCCTGCAGGGTAAGCGTGTCCCCGCGCAGCGACACCCGCACGCCGAGGAGCTTGGCGAGCTCGATCAGGTTGCCGTCGTTGACCCCGGCGAGGGCGAGGGGATCGACGCCTTCGGCCGAGACGCGGTGCGTGACGTCGTCGCTCATCGCTTCACCTCGATGTGCAGCGTGGCCAGGTCCGCCGGAGCGGCGGAGGCCGGCGCGCCCTCGAACAGGGCGCGCGCGGCGGTCGTCTTCGGGAAGGCGATCACGTCGCGCAGCGAGGCCGCGCCGGCGAGCAGCATCGCCACCCGATCGAAGCCGATCGCGAAGCCGCCGTGCGGCGGCGCACCGGCGGCGAGCGCCGCGAGCAGGAAGCCGAACCGCGCCTCCGCCTCTTGCGGCGTCAGGCCCAGGTGCCCGAACACGCGACGCTGCACGGCGGGGTCCGTGATGCGAATCGAGCCGGAGCCCAGCTCGTGGCCGTTGTAGACCGCGTCGTAGTGCAGCGCCCGGCAGGCCAGTGGGTCGGCCTCGAGCTTGGCGACATCCTCCGGGTGCGGCGACGTGAACGGGTGATGCGCGAACACGGGTCGCCCCGTTTCGGGGTCAAGCTCGAACAACGGGAAGTCCACCACCCAGCAGAACGCGTGCGCCGTCTCCGGTCGGGGCGCGAGCCGGCGGATCACCTCCTGACGCACCCTGTCGAGTACGGGCGAGGTGATGCGATCGGGGCCCACCGTCATCAGCGCCACGTCCCCGTCGCCGACCCCGAGGCGGCCGAGCGTCTCGGCCGTGAAATGCTTCCCGACCGAGCCCGAGATCTGCTCGCCCTGGCGCTTCACCCACGCGAGCCCGGCGCCGCCCAACTGCTTCGTCACCGCGGCGAGCTGATCCACGTCCTTCCGCGACAGCGCGCCTCCCCCTTTCACGGCGAGCCCGCGCACCCGGGAGCCGTCGTTCACGGCGGACTGAAAGAACGGCACCCCCAGCGGCCGGACCAGCGCCGTCCAGTCGGCGATCGCCAGGTCGTAGCGCTGGTCGGGCTTGTCCGTGCCATAGCGCTCCATCGCTTCACGATGCGTCAGTCGCGGGAAGGGCCGCCCGATCGCGTGCCCCCCCTCGTCCCATAGCGCCGCGAGCACCGCCTCCACGAACCCGAGCACGTCCTCCTGTCCGACGAACGACGCCTCGAGGTCGATCTGCGTGAACTCGGGCTGGCGGTCGTAGCGCAGATCCTCGTCCCGGAAGCAGCGCGCGATCTGAAAGTAGCGGTCGAATCCGCACACCATCAGCAGCTGTTTGTAGATCTGGGGCGATTGCGGGAGCGCGTAGAACTCGCCCGCATGCAGCCGCGAGGGCACGAGATAGTCCCGGGCCCCTTCGGGCGTGGGCTTCGTCAGGATGGGCGTCTCGATCTCCAGGAACTCGAGGTCGGAGAGGGTCTTGCGAGCGCGCTGCAGCAAGCGGTGGCGCAACACCAGGTTCGCCTGCATCTCGGGACGTCGCAGGTCGAGGTGGCGGTACTTGAGGCGCAGCTCTTCCGCGGGCAGCTCCTCTCCTTTGGCGCGCGCGACGGGAATCGCGGGCGTCGCGGCGGGCCCCAGGATCTCGAGCTCGGCCGCATGCACCTCGACGTCGCCGGTCGCGAGGTCCGCGTTGCGCATGTCGGGCGGGCGTGCCACCACGTCTCCTGCCACGACGACGACTGTCTCGCTGCCGAGCCCGCCTGCTCGCGCCAGCACCTCGGGCGGCGACCACCCGGGCCCGAAGGCCACCTGCACGAGCCCCGCCCGGTCGCGCAGGTCCACGAACACGAGGCCCCCCAGGTCGCGCCGCCGGTGCACCCAGCCGCCGAGCCGCACGCGCTGCCCCGCATGCGTCGCGCGTAGCTCGCCGCAGCGATGTGTGCGCCACCCCGTCCGGCTCGGGGTCACGCGACTTCCGCCTCCACCAGCGCGCGGTGAAACTCCTCGGCCGTCCGGGCGGCGAGCAGCCGCCCCCGCACCGGTTCGCGCCGCACCAGGCGCGAGATCCGGCTCAGAGCCTTCACGTGAACGCCGGCATGGGACTCTGGGCCGGCGAGCAAGAAGAACAGGCGCACGGGCTCTCCGTCGATCGTCTCGTAGGGAATCGGGGCTGGCGTCGTGCCGGCCACCACCACGAGGCCGGACAATGCGGGACAGCGGCCGTGCGGCACCGCCACCCCATAACCGATCCCGGTCGGGAACTGGCGCTCGCGTTCGAGGATCGCCCCCAGAATCTCGTCGGCCTGCGCCGCACTTACCCCTCCACCCCCGCCTGCCCGCGCGCCCCCCGCGCCCCCCGCCGCACCCCCGTTTCCGGCAAGCATCAGTCCCACCAATTCCCGCAGGATCCCCTCCTTGTCGCCAGCCTTGAGGGGTACCCGGATGCGACTGGGTGACAACAGCTCGGAAAGGCGCACGTTGGCTCAAGTGTCCTAAACGCTTGAAGATAGTTAGGTTGGTGACCGAATGCCACGCGTTCCCTTGCTGCTCGGCGTGCTCGCCCCGGCGGCCCTTCTCGGTCAGGAGGGAGCGGGCGCCGAGCTGTGGCGGTTAGCCGCCACGACGCTCGCCCAGCCGCCGGCACTCGCGACGGGAGGTGCCGCCGGCTTTTGGAACCCGGCCCAACCGGCGACGGGGGAACGGGCGGCCTTCGGGCTCGAGGTCGTGAACACGCCGTCGGCCGTGGGAGCGAGCGGCGTGCTGTTCACGGCGCGCGCCCGGGTGAGTCCCGTGGGGCGCGTCGGCATCGTGTACGGCAGGATGAGCATCAGCGACTTGGTGCCCACGTCCCTCAGTCCGGATCCGGACGGTGGCTCGATTCCCTTCTACACGCAGACCGTCGGTGCCAGCTGGAGCGCCACCCGCGGCGCCAGCGCGCTCGGGGCCACATTCGCGTACCGCACCACGACGCTCGACCTCGAGGATTCCAATCGCTGGACCCTCGACGTGGGCGTGCGGTACGGCGTCACGGGGACGCTCACCGTGGCGTTCGCGACCCGCTCCTTCTCGCGCTTCGCCGCGAGCGACGCCGCCCAGGACCTCTCGGCCGGAATCGACTACTGCGTGTGGCGCGGTGCGCCGTGGCGGGGCGGCGCCGCGGCCTCGGTGCACGGTCGCTACGGGATTACGTTGACGCGCGGCTTCACCCAGGACCACCAGTTCGGCGCGGGTTTCGCGCTGGGCGACCTCTTTGCCACCGATCTGCTCCTGGTGCGCGAGGGGAGCTACAGCGGGGCCCGCTGGCGCTTCGTGGCTGGGCTGGGGCTCGTGATCGGTCGCTACCGTCTCACGCTGGCCGAGAACCCCGGCGTCGCCGGCGTCGGCGCATCGTATCGCATGGGCGTGGAGGCCTTGTTCCGGTGACGGACCTGCTGTCGCTCCCGCCCGACGCGGCGCGCGCCGCCATCGCCCCGTGGCTGACTGCGCGGAGCGAGCCGGCCTACCGCGCGAAGCAGATCCTGGCTCGCCTGTGGCAGCGTCCGGTGGCCTCTTGGGAGGAGGCCACGGAGCTGCCCGCGGCGCTGCGACGGGCCCTCGCGGAAGCGTTCCCGCTGCGCCGGCTCCGCCTGGTGACGCGGCAGGTGTCGCGCGACGGCACGGAGAAGTTTCTGTGGCGGCTCGACGACGGTGAGGCGATCGAGTCCGTGCTCATCCCCGAGGGCAAGCGGCGCACGCTGTGCATCTCGTCGCAGGTGGGATGCGCGCTGGGGTGCGTGTTCTGCGCCACGGGGCGGATGGGCTTCCGGCGCAACCTCGCGCCGGCGGAGATCGCGGGCCAGGTGCGCGAGCTCCTGCTCGACGCGGCGGGCCAGGCGCCCACCAACGTCGTGTTCATGGGCATGGGCGAGCCGCTCCTCAACTGGGAGGCGGTGGACGTGAGCCTGACGATCCTGAACCATGCGGAGGGGTTCGGGATCGGGGCGCGGCACATCACCGTCTCGACGGTCGGGATCCTCGCGAACCTGGCGCAGCTCGCCCGCCGCCCGGAGCAGTTCCGCCTCGCCCTCTCCCTGCACGCGCCGACGCCGGCGTTGCGGCTCGCGCTGATGCCGATCGAGAAGAAATACGCGCTTGCGGACGTGGTTCAGGCGCTGCGGCAGTTCCGACGGCGTGTGACCCTCGAGTACGTGCTGATCGACGGCCGCAACGACGCTCTCGAGGCGGCCGATCGCCTGGCGGAGTTGGCGAAGCCGCTCGGCGCGCTGGTGAACCTGCTGCCCCTTCACCCGGGGGGAGCGCCCGACCTCACGCCGAGCTCACGCCGGCGGATGCTCGAGTTCGAGCGGCGGCTGCGCAGCCGGGGAGTGGCGGCGGTGCTGCGGAGGAGCCGCGGGCTCGACATCAGTGCCGCGTGCGGGCAGCTACGGGTGGAACTGGAGCCGCGGCGCAAAGTCCGCACCGAGGAACACGCTCGCGTCGAGTAGCTTCGCGGTATCCGCCTCCACGATCACGCGCCCCACCCCCAACGCTCGGCGTACCTGGTCACCCACGGCTGCGGCGGGGCGCCGCACCACGATGCGCGTGGAATCGAGCGTCCCGACGGCAGCGGGCGCATTCCCGAAGCTCACCACGTCGATGCCCGCCTGTCGCAACACGCGCACGCCGCTCCTGGCGAGCCCGCTGCGGCCGCTCGCGTTCAACACCTCCACGGTCACGCGCCGGCCGCCCTCGCCCGGCACGCGGAGCGTCCCCGCGCCGGCGCCGGCGCCGCCGCCGCAGCCCGCGAGACCCACCACCAGCGCGCTCAGCGCGAGACGAGCGAGTTCCAGAACTCCACCGTTTCCCGCGGCAACGGCCACCCGGCGCTCAGGGCCCGCGTGATCCGCCGCCTCACGACCTCGACCAACACCGCATGCCGCTCGCCCGGGACCCGCGCGGCGAGCGCGGCCCGCTCGCCGCGATCGAACCCCCGGCCGGGCTCCAGGTAGTCGGCGAGGTACAGCATCCGGCCGACGTCGTCCCAGAGTGCGGAGCCGAGCGAGTGGTAGCGTACGGCGTCGAGTACGCCCGGGTCCGTCTCGCCGTCCCGGGCCGCGCGATCGGCGGCCATCGGTCCATGTGCCAGCTCGTCCGCCGCCGGGGCGTCGCGCAGGGCATCGTGCAGCCAGGCCGCTCGCAGCCACCGCTCCCGCTCGGCCGGGGCGACGTGCAGCGCGTGCGCCCAGTCGGTCTCGAGCTGCACGACGCGCTCGATGTGCGCCCGGCGCTCCGGCGTGACGACGGCCCAGGGAGGGAGTGTCGCGGAGGTCACGCCCGGCCTCCCACGGCGACATCGCCGGCCACGCCTTCCCCCAGCACCACGTTGTCGATCAGCCGCGTGGCCCCGACCCGCGCCGCGATCACCACGACGGCGCGGGCATCGGCCTGCTTCACGGGCCGCACCGCCTCGCCCACGATGGCCAGGTACTCGGGCGTCACCCCGGGGATGCGGAGCACCTCCATGCCGCGGCGCTCGAGCACGACGGGGTTCGATTCCCCGCCCCGCCACGCCTGCTCGACGGCGCGTAGCGCACGCGACAGGGCGAGCGCGGCGCGGCGCTGGTCGGGGTCAAGGAACGCGTTGCGCGAAGAGAGCGCGAGGCCGTCCAGCTCCCGCACCGTGGGTGCGACGTCGATCTCCACGGGGAAATCCAGGTCCCGCACCATCTGCCGCACGAGCACGGCCTGCTGATAATCCTTGCGGCCGAACACGGCGAGGTCGGGCTCGACGATGTGGAACAGCTTCGCCACCACCGTGAGGACTCCTGCAAAGTGGCCGGGCCGCGCCGCACCCTCGAGCGTTTCCGCGGTCGGGCCCGGTGAGACGCGCACCAGCGGCTCGGCGGCGTGCATCGCGGCCGTCTCGGGCACGAACAGACAATCCACCTCGCGCTCGGCGGCGAGCCTGCGATCGTCCGCGAGACTGCGCGGGTAGCGCTCGAAATCCTCCTGCGGGCCGAATTGCAGCGGATTGACGAAGACGCTCAACACCACGCGATCGGCATGATCCCGGGCGCGGTCCACGAGGCGCAGGTGGCCCTCGTGGAGCGAGCCCATCGTGGGGACGAACCCGATGCGGCGGCCTTTCGCGCGCTCGGCGCGCGACCAGGCGCGCATCTCCCGTGGCTCGGTGATTTCGTGCACGGCGGGGCTACGCGACCGCGGCGACTTCGTCCGATGCCGGGGGACGCCGGGTCACTTCGGGAACGAATGCTCCGGCCCGGGATAGCGCCCCTCGCGCACTTCGGCGGCGTACAGCCGCACCGCCTCGCGCACGTCCTCGGCCAGCGCCGCGTAACGCTTCACGAACTTGGCGGCGAATTTGTCGTTGAGACCCAGCATGTCGTGCAGCACGAGCACCTGGCCGTCGCACGCCGGCCCCGCCCCGATACCGATCGTGGGAATGGTGAGCGACTTGGTGATCTGCGACGCGAGCGGCGCCGGCACGAGCTCCAGCACGATCGCGAACGCGCCCGCATCCTCGAGCGCCTTGGCGTCCTCCTTGAGCCGCTCGGCGGTCTTCTCGTCCCGTCCCTGCACCCGATGCCCGCCGAGCGCGTGCACCGACTGCGGGGTGAGGCCGAGATGGCCCATCACGGGGATGCCCACGTCCACGAGCGCCCGCACCGTCTGGGCCATCGGCTTCCCGCCCTCCAGCTTGACGGCGTGACACCCGGTCTCCGCCATCGCCCGGCCGGCATTCCTGATCGCCTCCTCCCTCGAGATCTGGTAACTGAGGAACGGCAGGTCGCAGACGACGAGCGCGCGGCTCGTCCCGCGCCGTACGATCCTCGTGTGGTAGATCATCTGTTCGAGCGTCGCCGAGAGCGTGCTCTCCGCGCCGGCCAGCACCTCGTTCACGGAGTCTCCGACGAGCAGGATGTCCACCCCGCTCTCGTCCAGCAACCGCGCGAACAGGGCGTCGTAGCAGGTGAGGCACACGATCCGCTCGCCCCGCTCCTTCATGGCAAGCAACTCGTGCACGTTGATGCCCTTGGGCTCGGGGCTCACGGCGCGTCCAGGTCGGCCAGCTCGCGCTGCCAGAAGTCCCGATGGGCCAGCTCGGGATGGGGAATCGTGAGCGCGGCATCGCGCACCACGCGGTCGCCGAATTTCACGACGTCGAGGTCAAGAGTGCGCGGCCCCCAGCGCGCCCCCCGCACGCGGCCGCGCTCCCGTTCGATCGCGTGTAGGTGCGCGAGCAGCTCCGCTGGCTCGAGCTCCGTCTCGAGCAGCACCATCTGGTTGAGGTAGGGTCCCTGGGGGACGGGGCCGAGGGGGGCCGTCTCTTCCACGCGCGAGCTCTTGAGCCAGCGGGTGCGGGGCAGCGCCCCGAGCCGAGCGCGGGCGTGGGCCAGGTGAGCCTCGCGGTCTCCCACGTTCGACCCCAGCGCCACGTAGACCCGCTCCCCCCTGGGCACCGCGGAATGGTAAACCCGCTAGGCCACGCTGGCAAAGCCGCGGGTCAGCTCGCGCAGCATGGTCGCCACTTCCTCGAGCTCGCGCGTCGCCCGCTCCAGGTCGGAGAGTCCCTGGGCCGCTTCGCTGGCGCGCGTGGCGACGTCGTCCGCTTCCGTGCGGTTGCGGCTCGCGATCTCGGCCACCGCGTGGATCCGGCGCCGCAGCTTGCCGAACGCGCGGTCCTGCTCCTGCGCGGCCTCCGCGATGCGCTTGGCGTGCGCCGTCGCCTCCGCCGTCGCCGCCACGATGGCGTCCAGCGCTTCCAGCGCCGCCGCCGAGAGGTCCTCGACGCCGCCCACGTTCACCTGCCCGCGGCGCATCTGCTCGACCACCTCGCCGACCTCGCGGTGGATGTCCTGGACGAGCCCGCCCGCCTCCTCCGCCGCGCTGCCGCTCTGCTCGGCGAGCCGCCGCACCTCTTCGGCCACGACCGCGAACCCCTTGCCGTGCTTCCCGGCCCGCGCCGCCTCGATCGCCGCGTTCAGCGCCAGCAGGTTGGTCATGTCGGCGAGCTCGCGGATCGACGCGATGAAGCCCGTGATGCGGCGGCTCAGCTGGCCGAGCGCCTGCACCTTGGCCGAGCTCTCGCCGACGAAGCCTTTGAGGGCCACGAGCCGCTCGATGGCGTCGCGGATCTGCTGGCGGTTCTTGTTGGCGACCTCGCTCGCCATGCTCGACGCCTGGGCGGCCTCGCTGCCGTCCTCCGACACGCGGCGCGACACCTGCGCGAGGGTCTCCGTCGCCTCCAGGCCCCCCGACACCTCGCCTTGCTCGGAGACCACTCCCTCGCGGATCGCGCGGGTGGACGCGGCGACGGCACCCGCGACCTCGCGCAGCGCCTCGGCTGCCCGCACGAGCGTCGCCAGCTGCCGCGTCAGGCGCTCGACGGTCTCGACCAGCGGCCGGCGCAGCTCGGTGATGTGAATCGCCGTGGCGAGCTGGTTCGCGAAGGTCGTGATGGTGAGCAGATCCTTGGGCCGATAGGTCTTGCGCTTGTGGTGCTCCAGCTCGAGCGTACCGATCACCTGGTCCCCGAACCTGAGCGGTACGATCACGAGGCTCTGGACCGCGAGCGGCGCGTCGGCTACCCGCTCGTCGCGGCTGACGTCGTCGATCGAGACCGTCGCCCCGCTCTGCACCACCTGGCCGCGCAGCGCCACCGTGTCCGCCGACGGCTCGCTCCGGACCGCCCAGCCGATCGCGCCCCGGTAGGCCAGGCGCAGCTCGCCCTCGTGGCGGCGATAGATGCGGAAGTCGCCCCAGTCCACGAGCCGATGCGCCAGGCCCTCGATGCGCGCGAACGAGTCATCCAGGCTGATGTTGCTCGTGATCACGGCTTCCATCGCGTGGATCTTGTTCAGCTCTTCGGCGGAGATCGCCTCCTCGAGCATTCCCTTGAAGAGCAGTCCGAGGAACGCGAGCAGCACGCCCACGATGCCCCACACCTCGGGCGGCCAGGCGACGACCGTGCCGATGATGGTGCCGCCCACGATGATGGTCGCGCCGTAGCTGATGCATTCGTAGCGCAGGATGAACATGCGCTCGCTGCGCTCGAGCTTGGCCCGCAGGATGAGACTGAAGTAGAACAGGATCCGGCTGAGGGCGAAGTAGGCGATGGCGTACGCGAACAGGGGCAGCAGCAGCTCGACGCGCAGGCCCGACGCGGCGAGGCCGAGCGCTGCGACGAGGGCCGCGTACACGCCGAACGCCGCCACCAGCGCCACCACTTCACGGCCGGCGTTGATCACCGCGGCGCTGGGCGTCTTGCGCTGCCATGCCCAGTCGGCGCACAGCGTGCCGGCGGCGACGGCGAGCGCGGTCGCCGGCAGGCCCACCAGCAGGCTTCCGGTGAGCGCCACGAGCCCCGTCTGGGTGAGATAGGAATACTTGCTGAGGGGGATCGGCGCACCCCGCAGTCCCACGCAGCACGCCGTGAGGAACAGGACCTCGAGGGGCTGGCTCATCCAGCGGCGGTCGGCGACGAGCACGGCGGCGAGCAGCACCGGCCCCCCGTACAGGAGCGCCCGGCTGTACAGCGTGATCATGCGGTTCGCGGTCATGGGTCGCGCTCCCGCACGGCCCGCGCGAACTCGCGCAGCAACCGCTCCCCCGCGGCCAGCCCCGCCGTGGCGAGCACGTCCACCAGGGCGCTGCCCACCACCACACCGTCCGCCGCTCGGGCGGCGGCGCGCACCTGCGCCGCGGTGCTGATGCCGAAGCCCGCGGCGATGGGGAGCGCAGTGACGGCCCGGACGCGCGCCACCTGCTCGGCGAGATCGGGCGGGATGCGGTCGCGCGCTCCGGTGACGCCGAGGCGGGAGATGAGGTAGATGAAGCCGCTCGCGCCCCGCACCGCGCCCGCGAGCCGCTCGTCCGTCGTCGTGGGCGCGATGAGCCGGATCAGCGCGACCGGACTCGCCGCCACCGCGCGCTCGAGGGTAGGATCGGCCCCTGCCGGGAAGTCGGTGAGGAGGAGGCCGGACGCCCCGGCCGCGTGGGCGTCCCGCAGGAAGCGCTCCAGGCCGTAGGCGAGCACCGGGTTGAGGTAGGTCATGATGACGACCGGCACGCGCAGCCTCGCGTCGTGGATCTGCTGCAACACGCCCCCCGTGGTCATCCCCTGCTCGAGGGCGGCCTGCGTGGATCGCTGAATCGTGGGCCCGTCGGCGAGGGGGTCGCTGAATGGCACGCCCACCTCCACGACGTCCGCCCCGGCCGCTTCCGCCAGGCGCAGCGCGTCGAGCGAGGCGCCGGGTGTGGGAAAGCCCGCCGTGAGATACGGAATCAACGCCGCCCGCCCCTCGCCCCGAACCTCGCGCCAGCGCGCGGCGATGGGGTGGTCAGACAAAATGGTCGCTGACGTTGATGCCGTACTTCGCGGGGTCGGTGACCTTGACGATGGTGCGCGGGAAGTTGCCCTGCTCATCACGGTGCGCGAGATCGGCGAGGAACGTGGGCTGGCGCAGCGCGCCGTCCGGCGCGGTCACGATCCGCACGACCGGCCGGTGCACGTGGCTCACGTCCGCGTTGGCGCTGTGGACGATGGCCACCTCGTAGGTATCGAGGATGACGCACGTGCCCACGGGGTAGATGCCGATCAGGTTGACGAACGCCTTCACGACCACGGGGTCGTAGCCGCGCCGCGGGTTCTCCCACATCTCCTTCAGCACCTGGTCGGGCTGGATCGGCGTGGTCTGGTACACGCGGCGGCTCGTCGCGGCATCGAACCCGTCCGCGACGGCCACGATCTTCGAGTAGATGGACAGAGTGCGGTCGCGGATCGACTTCGGGTAGCCCGTGAGGTCGTTTTTCATGTGGTGCTCGTAGGCCACGACCATCCCGCGATAGGGGATCTCCCCGTAGCCGCGCAATCCGAACAGCGTCAGCACCCCGAGCCAGGGGTGCGCCTGCATGATGCGCCACTCCTCTTCGCTCAGCCCGCCCTCCTTGTTGAGCACCTCCAGGGGCACCCGCGATTTGCCCACGTCGTGGAACAGCGCCGCCATCCCGAGGTCGTACAGCTGCAGCTTGGAGAGGCCGAGCTTGCGGCCGAGGGCGACGGAGAAGATGCACACGTTCACCGAGTGGGTGAACGTGTACTCGTCGTAGTCCCGCAGGGTCGTGAGCCCGACCAGCGAGCCCTCGTTGTTCAGCACCTGATCCACGATCCCCTGCACCGCCCGCTTCACCTTCTTGACGTTGGCCGTGCGGCCCATGCGGATGCTGTTGATGACCTCCTTCGTCACGGCGACCGACCGGGCGTAGGTCCGTTTGGCTGCCTCCTTCTGCCGCTCGACGTCCTCGACGTCCTCGTCGCTCTCGAGCGGCGCCTCGACGCCGATGTGCGACACGCCGGAGTCCCCCAGCTTCTGACTCAGCTCGTGGACCTTGTTGGGCGTGGCTTCCTTCGCGCCGTAGGAGAGGAGCAGCGACACGAATTGCTGCAGCTGCTTGCGGTCCACGCCTTCGTCGATCCGCACCGCGCCGATGCCGCACTGGCTCAGCACGCTCAGGATGTGGGAAAACGAGGCGTAGTTGTCGAGGTCGAGCCGCAGCCGAGTCGAGTTCACGAAGATGAACTCGCCCTGCAGCCGCACCTCCAGCTCCTTCTCGATCTCGAGCAGGTGCTTCGTCGTCGCCCAGAGGTCGTCCAGCGCCTTCTGCACTTGATTGTTCTCGAGCGGATACAGCTTCAAGGAGCGGAAGGCGGTGTAGAGCACCACCAGGAACTCCCGCCCCGCGTGGCGCAGGAAACCGTCCGTCGTCTGGACGGTCTCCACCATCGAGGCGCGCCGCGCGCCGCCCTCCGGGGCCGTCACGCGCCGACCTCCCGCAAGGCCCGGCTCACGGCGTTCCGCACCAGGGCCTCCTTGTCCTGCGCCGCCTTCTCCAGCACGCCGCGGGCCTCGGCGCTGCGGATCTTCCCCAGCGCCATCGCCGCGCAGGCACGCGTCTCAGGGTCCTCCTTCTTCGAGAGCAGGCCTTTGGCGAGCAGCATCTTCTCGAGCACGGCGATCCCCTTCGCCCCCGCCAGCGATCCGTAGGCTTCGAAGAACGCCATCTTCTCCGTGAGGTCGGCGTTCTTGAGCTTGCTACCCGTCACGGCGGCTTCCACGCGCGCCAGCGCGTTGCGGTGCCCGCGCTGCGCCAGGAAGCGCACGCCGGCGATCCGCACGTCGCGATCCCCGTCGTCCACCGCCTGCTCCAGCAGGCGCATCGCGCCGGGACTCGCGATCGCGGTCAACGCCTCCACGACCGCGAGCTTGAGCGTTCGGTCCCCGCCTTCGAGCAGCGGGCCCATCCCCTCCGGGGCCCCCGGGAGCTTCAGCCGCCCGGCGAGCCGCACCATCTCGAGCTGCGTCGCGCCGTCCTCGCTGGCCAGGGCCTTGAGCACCTCCGCTGCGTTGGCGAGCGCCAACCGCTCCGCCGCTTTGTGCACCAGCTCCTTGACGCGCTCGTTCGTGAGCTTCGGGACCCATCCCATCAGCGTCGCCAACGCCTCGGGCCGCAGCTCCTGGAACAGCTCCGACAGCTCTTCCTCCGTCGGATGCACGGACGCTTCGTCCAGCGACTGCACCAGCTGCGACAGCGCATCGGCCTGCGACAGGCGCGTCGGCAGGTTCTCGAGCGTCTGGCGGTGCTCGGGGGTCAGTTCGCGGGCGCGCTGCAGGATGACGTGCGTCTCGCGCAGGATGAAGGCCACCGAGCGAAAATCGCCGGCGCCGAGCAGATAGGGAATGAAGTTCTCGAGGATCGAGATCAGCTCGGCCCGCACCGTGGCGTAGCTCTGGAGCTCCAGCAGGTCGAACAGCATCGACAGCACGTTGCGCCGCAGGTCCTGCTGGTACTCCCGCTCCGCCTCGCTCTTCAGGTACTCGACCTCCTTCTCATCCAGGAAGTAGAGCGTGGTATCGAAGTCGTCGATCGAGACGAGCCCCTCCCGCTTGGGGGGCGCCTCCTCCTCCACGTGCTGGCGCACGGCCGTCGGCGGCGTCGACGGGATCGTCTCCCCGGCCTCAATCGGCACCGCGTCCTCGCTGACGAGCTCGCGGAACGTGTAGCTCACGAACTGGAAGTCCTGCGTCCAGAGCAGCGTGAGGAGGTCCTCGGGGGCGTCCGCCAGGAGGTTCTTGGCGTGCTGCAGCACGCCCAAGAACTTGACGATCTCGCCGTCCTCCACTCCCCGCTTGAAGGTGAGTGAGCGGACGCCGTCCTTGTACAGCGTCCACGCGATACTCTCGCTGCGGTTGTCCTGGCTGTAGACGACCGCGTTCTCCCAGCGGAGCTCGGTCTCCCCGATGTCGAAATGCAGGTCGTCGGTCGCCTGCCACACCTGCCGGAAGGCTCCCTTGATGTTGTCCACGGCGCGCTGGTAGACCGGATTGTTCGGGAGATACAACTGGGTGGCGCGCAGACCCTTGACGACGACCTGCATCAGCTCCTCGACCTGGGCGGGAGGCAGCGCCAGCTCGGCCGGGGGCTCACTGGGCGGGACCCGGCTCACCCCGGTCAGAGCTTCGCTCCAGTCAGTTCTGCAACCATAGCGACGTCCTTGTCGCCCCGACCGCTCAGGTTGATGAGCACGAGGTCGCCCGCACGCCAGTTCCCCCGCCGCCCGAGCACCCACGCCACGGCGTGCGCGCTCTCCAGGGCCGGCAGGATGCCCTCGAGCCGGGACAGCGCCGCGAAGGCCGCGAGCGCCTCCTGGTCCGTGACCGCAACATACAATACCCGGCCGGTATCTTTCAGGTAAGCGTGCTCGGGGCCCACTCCCGGATAGTCGAGCCCCGCGGAAACGCTGTGGGCGGGCTGCACTTGGCCGTCGCCGTCCTGGAGCAGGTAGCTGAGGCTTCCGTGGAACACGCCGGGACGCCCGCGCGCGAGCGAGGCGGAATGGCGACCCGAGGCGAGTCCCTCCCCCGCCGCCTCCACACCCACGAGCTCCACCTCCCGGTCGTCGAGAAAGGCGTGGAAGATCCCGAGCGCGTTCGATCCGCCCCCCACGCACGCCGCCACGGTCGTGGGAAGCCGGCCGTAGCGCTCCAGCACCTGCGCGCGCGCCTCGCGCCCGATCACCGACTGGAAGTCCCGCACGACGCGCGGGAAGGGATCGGGCCCCACGACCGACCCGATGATGTAATGCGTAGTCGTGACGTTCGTCACCCAGTCGCGCAGCGCCTCATTGGTCGCATCCTTGAGGGTGCGCGTCCCCGCCGTGACCGGCACGACGCGCGCCCCCATCAGCTCCATGCGGTACACATTGAGCCGCTGGCGGCGCATGTCCTCCTCGCCCATGTACACGACGCACTCCAGGCCGAACTTCGCGCACACGGTCGCCGTGGCGACGCCGTGCTGCCCCGCGCCGGTCTCGGCGATGATGCGTCGCTTCCCCATGCGGCGCGCCAACAGCGCCTGACCGAGCGTGTTGTTGATCTTGTGAGCGCCCGTGTGGTTCAGGTCCTCCCGCTTGAGCAGCACGCGCACCTCCCCTCCCACCCCCCCGCCCACTCCCGCCTCGGCCGCAAGCCGCGGTGCCTCGGTCAGCGGCGTGGGCCGCCCCACGTAGTCCCGCAGCAGGGCGTCGAGCTCGGCCCAGAAGGTGGGGTCGCGCTTCGCCTCGTCGTGGACACGCGCCAGCTCCTCCAGCGCGGCCATCAGCGTCTCGGGGACGTAGCGGCCGCCGTAAGGGCCGAAGCGGCCATCCACCGCCCGTTCGACAAGCTTGGGGATGCTCACTCGTGCATGTTCCTCTCAGAGAGTGCGGAATGCGGAATGCTGAAAACTCCGCGTTCCGCACTCCGCACTCCGCATTCGCATTACCGGCTCCTCCCAATTCTCCGCACGCCCGTCAGGGCCCGCACCGCGGCGGCCGGATCGTCTCGCCGGGCCACCGACGTCCCCACGAGCACCAGGTCCGCGCCCGCCGCCGCGACCCGCTCCACGTCCGCCCGCGTTTCGATCCCGCTCTCGGCCACCGCGGGAATGCCCTCGGGCACACGCGCCAGGAGCCGTACGGCCCCCTCGAGGTCGACGGTGAAGCTCGCCAGGTCCCGACTGTTTACGCCGATCGCCGTCGGGGAGGCTGCCACCGCCCGCTCGAGCTCCGCTTCGGTGTGCACCTCGACCAGGATTCCGAGCCCCTGACCCCGCGCCGCGGCCGCCAGGGTGCCGAGCCGCCGACCCGCGAGCGCCCGCACGATGAGGAGCACGGCGCTCGCGCCCGCCGCCCGCGCCTCGAGCAGCTGCAGCTCGTCGAGGATGAAGTCCTTGCGCAGGGTGGGCAACGCCACCTGCTGCGCCACGCGCGCCAGGTCGTCGAGCGAGCCGCCGAAGTGCGCTTCGTCCGTCAGCACCGACACCGCGACCGCGCCGCCGCGCGCGTAGGCCCGCGCGTGCTCCACGGGATCGAGGTCTTCCCGGATCGTTCCCGCGGACGGGGAGCGCCGCTTCACCTCGGCGATGACCCCAAGCGTGCTGCCTGCGAGCGCCTGTTGGAAGGGACGCGGCGGCGGGGCGGCGGACGCCCGGCGCTCCAGATCTCGCGCCCGCGGCCGCAGCTGGGCCACGCGCGCCCGCGTGACGCTCAGGATCTCATCCAGCGTAGCCGGGGGCATGCTTGCGTTCGGGTGATTTTCGGGTAGATTAGCTTCGGGTTATTTTCGGGACTCCTGATGCCGCTCACACGCCGCCAGCGCGAAATCCTCGACTTCATCTCGACGCACATCGAGTCCAAGGGCTACGCCCCGAGCTTCGAGGAAATCGCCCGCCAGTTCGGGTTCCAGTCGCTCGCCACGGTCCACGAACATCTCACCAACCTCGAGCGCAAGGGCTACATCCGGCGCGCCCACAACGAGAGCCGGGCAATCGAGGTCGTGCCGCCGAAGGGACAGACCGGCGCGACGGAGCTGCCCCTGCTCGGGCTCGTGGCGGCCGGCGCACCCATCGAGGCGATCTCGGGCGACGACGCCATCGCGGTCCCCGACGAGCTGATCCCGCGGCGCGGCCGGAGCTACGTGCTCAAGGTCCGAGGCACCTCCATGATCGACGAGCACATCAAGGACGGCGACTTCATCGTCGTGCACGAGCGCAACGCCGCCGACAACGGGCAGACGGTCATCGCACTGGTGCACGGCCAGAACGCCACCGTGAAGAAATTCTATCGCGAGCCGGGCGGCTGGATCCGGCTCGAGCCCGCGAACCCCGCGATGACCCCGCTGCGCGTGAACGAGCGCGACATCCTCGTGCAGGGGATCGTGGTGGGGGTCATCCGGAAGTACTAGCGGCCCGCAGCCGCTCGAGCGCCCGGCGCGCGGAGCCCGAGCCGAGGGCCTCGCGAGCCCGCGCAAGGCCGTCGTCGTAGGTGCGGGCGAGGCCCGCCACGTAGATCGCGGCGGCGGCGTTCAGGAGCACCGCGGCGGCGCCGGCCGGGTCCCCCGGCTCATTCCGGAGCAGGCCTTCCACGCGTTGCGCGTTGACGCCGGGTTTTCCCCCACGCAACGCCGCCACGTCCGCGATCGCGAGCCCGTAGCGGGCTGGATCGAGCCGCCAGCTCGTGACGGCGCCGCCCCGCACCTCCCACACGGCGGTGGCCCCGGTGGGCGAGATCTCGTCCATGCCGACCTCCCCGTGCACCACCAGCGCGTGCTCCGTGCCCAGCCGGGCGAGGGCCTCCGCCATGAGCGGGGCGCGCTCGCGATCGGCGACGCCGACCACCTGGCGGCGCACGCCCGCGGGATTCGCGAGCGGCCCGAGCAGGTTCATTACGGACGGCACGCCCAGCTCCCGCCGCACGGGAGCCGCGTGCTTCATCGCCGGATGGAAATGCGGAGCGAACAGGAACGTGATGCAGGCTTCCTGGAGCGCGTGCGCGGCCTGCGTGGCGTCGAGGGCGATGCGCACTCCCAGCGCCTCGATCACATCCGCCGACCCGCATTGCGACGTGAAGGAACGGTTGCCGTGCTTCGCCACGGAGGCGCCGGCGCCCGCCGCGACGAAGGCGGCCGCCGTGGAGATGTTGAAGGTCGTGATCGCGCCGCCGCCCGTGCCGCAGGTATCGACGAGGTGGGCCCCCGCCGCGGGGACGCGGATCATCGCGGCGCGCAGCGCCCGCGCGGCGCCCGCCACCTCTTCGGCCGTCTCGCCCTTGACGCGGAGCGCCAGGAGGAGCCCGCCGAGCTGCGCCGGGGTCGCGTCGCCGCGCATCACGATGCCGAAGACGTCGCTCGCTTCCTGCTCGCTCAGGGACTGGCGGTTGGCGAGCGCCACGAGCGCCCGCTGGAGCGGCGCAGGCTGGGCGGCGGTGGGGGTAGCGGGGATGGCGGCGGCGTGGTCGGGCATGGGTTCGCGACTCGCCAAAGCTACCCCGAAAAATCGTCTTTTGTCAAATGGGACAACGGGTTGCGTGGCTTGATTGACCCCCCCGTTTTCTCTATCTTTCGCCCGTGACCAGCCGGCCCTACCTCGCCGTGGTGCACTACGATGGGGCGCGGTTCGTGGGCTGGCAGCGGCAGCGGGAAGGGCGCACGGTACAGGGGGAGTTCGAAGCCGTGCTCGAGCGCCTGATGGGCAGGCGGACGACGGCCATCGGCGCTGGCCGGACCGATACGGGGGTTCACGCGATCGGCCAGGGCGTCGGCTTCACGGCGAGCGAGCGCTGGGCCGCCGATGTCGCCGGGTTGCGCCGCGCCCTGAACGCGCTCTCGCCACGGGACGTGTGGGTCGAGCGGGTAAGCCCGATGCGGCCCGGGTTCCACGCCCGCAAGAGCGCCACCGCGCGGCGCTACCGCTACGTGATCGGAACGGACGACGCCGCGGGGTCGCCGTTTCGCCGGCCGTACGAATGGGCCCTGGGCCGGCCGCTCGATGTGGAGACGCTCGCGCGCGCGGCCGCAGCGCTCCCCGGGGAGCACGACTTTCGCGGTCTCGCCGCCCGCGACGCGGCGAAACCCCACTACCGATGCCGCGTGGCGCTCGCACGCTGGGCGCCGCGTTCGGACGGGGCGGGGGTGAATTTCACGATCGAGGCCGACCGATTCCTGCACCGCATGGTGCGCTTCCTCGTGGGCGTGATGGTGGACATCGCCCTGGGGCGGCGGCCGCCGTCCGACCTCCCCCACTTGCTCGATGCGACGGACAATCAGGCGGCCGGCCCGCCCGCCCCACCCCAGGGGCTGTACCTGGAGGCCGTGCGGTATCCTCCTGACCTCTACGCCGAGGACTGAGCCATGAAGTTTTTCCTCGACACCGCCAGTCTCAAAGACATCAGCTGGGCCGCGCAGGCGGGCCTGATCGACGGCATCACCACGAACCCCTCCCTGCTCGCCAAGCAAGCGGGGGACCTCGACCCCAAGGACGTGCTCAAGGAGATCTGCTCGCTCGTGGAGGGCCCGGTCTCCGCCGAGGTGGTTGCCGTGGACGTCGACGGGATGCTGAAGGAGGGGAAGGAGCTCGCCAAGATCGCGGAGAACATCGTGGTCAAGATCCCGATGATCGAGGCGGGGATGATCGCGGTGCGGCGGCTCGCTACCGACGGCATCAAGACCAACGTCACCCTGTGCTTCTCCAGCGTGCAATGCCTGATCGCGGCGAAGGCGGGCGCCGCCTACGTCAGCCCCTTCATCGGCCGGATCGACGACGTGGGCCAGGAAGGGATGGACGTGATTCGCGAGGCCAGGGTGATCTTCGACAATTACGGCATCGAGACCGAGATCCTCGCCGCGTCGATCCGCCATCCCCGCCACGTCGTGGAGGCGGCGATGATCGGCGCGGACGTAGCGACGCTGCCGCCCGACGTGCTGCGCAAGCTGCTGCTGCACCCGCTCACGGACCGTGGCCTCGATCAGTTCCTCGCCGACTGGAGCAAGCTGGTCGCGCGCGCGAAGGCCGAGGTGTGACGTACCTGTCGCCGCTCTCCCTACGCTATGCCTCGCCGGCGATGCAGGCGTTGTGGGGCGAGCGACGCCGCATCGGTCTGTGGCGCCGCCTCTGGCTCGCCCTGATGGAGGGTCAGCGCGAGCTGGGGCTCGCCATCCCGGACGACGCCCTCCGTCAGCTGCGCGCCCACCTCGACGACGCGGATCCGGACCGCGCGGCGGAGCACGAGAAGCGCCTCCGCCACGACGTGATGGCGCACATCCATCACCTGGGCGAGCAGGCGCCGGCGGCGCGGCCGTTCCTGCACCTCGGCGCCACGAGCGCCTACGTCACGGACAACGCCGACCTGCTGCTGATGCGGGAGGGGATGCAGCTCTTGCTCGGACGGATCGCCGCCGTGCTGGTAGCGCTCTCCAAGCCGGCACGCCGCCACCGCGCCCTCCCCTGCCTCGCCTACACCCACTTCCAGCCGGCGCAGCTCACCACCGTCGGCAAGCGGGTCACGCTGTGGATGCAGGAGTTTCTGCTGGACGCCGAGGAGCTGCTGCACCGGCTGGCGACGCTGCAGTTCCGCGGGGTGAAAGGTACGACTGGCACCCAGGCGAGCTTCGTCGAGCTGTTCGAGGGCGACGTCGAGAAGGCGCGCGAGCTCGACGCTCGGGTGGCAAAGAAGATGGCGTTCACGCGCGTGTTCCCGGTCACCGGTCAGACCTACACGCGCAAGGTGGACGCCCAGATCCTCGCCGCGTTGTCGGGGGTCGCCGCGTCCGCGGCCAAGTTCGCCACCGACCTACGGCTGTTGCAGCACGAAGGCGAGATGCTGGAGCCGTTCGAGAGCGAGCAGGTCGGCTCCTCCGCCATGCCCTACAAGCGCAACCCGATGCGGGCCGAGCGGATGACGAGTCTGGGCCGCTTCGTGATCGAGCTCGAGGGCAACGCCTGGCACACCGCCGCCAGTCAGTGGCTCGAGCGCACGCTCGACGACAGCGCCAACCGGCGTCTCGTTCTCCCCGAGGCGTTTCTCGCGACGGACGGGATCCTCGTGCTCGCGACCAACGTCGCCGCCGGGCTCGAAGTGCGGGAGGCCGTGATCGCCCGGCGGGTAGAGGAGGCGATGCCCTTCCTCGCGACCGAGCGGTGGCTCGTGCGGGGGGTGAAGGCGGGCGGAGACCGCCAGCAGCTGCACGAGGTGATCCGCGGTCACAGCCTCGCCGTGGCGCAGGCCGTGGCGGAGACGGGCGTGGCGAACGACCTGCTCGAGCGGCTGGCCCGGGACCCCGCGTTCCGGCGGCTCGGGATTCGCGCCACGCCGGACGAGCGCGAGCCCATCGGCTACGTCGGCCGAGCGCCCCAGCAGGTGGACGAATTCCTCGAGGAGGTGCTGCCCCCCGTGCTGCGCCAGATCGAGGCCGTGGCCCCAGTAGCGGCCGCTGCCGAGGTGACCGTCTGACCGCTCCGCTCGTCGCGAGCGCCCTGCCGCTCCCGCTGCTGCGCCGTGGCAAGGTGCGCGAGGTCTACGAGGTGGACGCGGACACGCTGCTCCTCGTCGCGAGCGACCGCGTGAGCGCGTTCGACGTGGTGCTGAAGGAGCCCGTGCCGCACAAGGGCGCGGTGCTGACCCAGCTCAGCGCCTTCTGGTTCGGGAAGCTCGCCGCCGTGATGCCGAGCCACTTCCTGACGGCCGCCGCGGACGAGATCGCCGAGCGGGTCCCGGCGCTCTTCGGGCAGGAAGGGGCGCAGCACGCAGCTCCCCTGCTCGCCGGGCGCGCCATGCTGGTGCGCCGCACGACGCCCGTGCCGTTCGAGTGCGTCGTGCGGGGCTACCTCGCGGGCTCGGCCTGGGCGGAGTACCGGGAGCGGGGCACGCTCGCGGGCGAGCCCCTCTCCGAGGGCCTGGTCGAGAGCGCGCGGCTCGATCCGCCGATCTTCTCCCCCGCCACGAAGGCCGAGACGGGGCACGACGAGAACGTGACCTTCGCCCACGTGGCCGCGGCGCTCGGCGCGGCGCTGGCCGAACGCCTCAAGCGGGCGAGCCTGGCATTGTACGAGGCGGGGCGCGGCTATGCGCGACCGAACGGCATCATCATCGCCGACACCAAATTCGAGTTCGGGACGACCGCGACGGGTCAGCTGCTCGTGATCGACGAGATCCTCACGCCCGACTCGTCCCGCTTCTGGCCCGCCGACCGGTACCAGCCCGGCAAGAGCCAGCCGAGCTTCGACAAGCAACCGTTGCGCGACTATCTGGCCGACCTGAAGAAGCAGGGGAGGTGGAACGGGAACCCGCCGCCGCCGCCGCTCCCACCCGATGTGGTGCGCGCCACGAGCGAGCGCTACCTCGATGCGTACCGCCGCCTGACGGGACACGCCCTTGCGGTGCGCTGATGCGGATCGCCCCCGAAGGCTGGCCCTTCATCCTCCCCGGGTGGGCCCTCGTGGCGATGGGGGCGTGGGGCGCGGGCACGTGGGGGCGGTGGCTCTGGGCGCTGGAGGTCGTGCTGCTGCTCCTCGCCTTGTGGCTGATCGTGTTCTTTCGAGATCCCGTGCGCTCGGGGCCGCGCGGGGAGCGATTCGTGATCGCGCCGGCGGACGGCAAGGTCGTGGCGGTCGCGCGCGTGGATGAGCCCATGTACCTGGGCGCACCCGCCACCCGGCTCTCGATCTTCATGAGCGTGTTCGACGTACACGTGAACCGCTATCCCGTATCGGGGACGGTCGAGCTGGTGCGCTACCATCCGGGGAAGTTTCTGCACGCCGCGACGGACAAGGCGAGTCTCGACAACGAGCAGGCGTCGGTGGGGATCCGCGGGCTCCACGGCAGGGTGCTGGTGCGTCAGATCGCGGGGCTCGTGGCACGGCGCATCGTGACGGACGGTCGGGAGGGTGAGCGCGTGACGCAGGCGGAGCGCTTGGGCATGATCCGGTTCGGCTCCCGGGTGGACGTGTTCCTCCCCGCGGCGCTGCACCCCGTGGTCCGGGTCGCGCCGGGCGACCGGGTGCGGGCGGGCGCCAGCGTGCTCGCGGAGTATCCCGAATGAGGCCGCCGGTCCGCTCGGGCCGCATCCGGCGCGTGGTCGTGGTCGTGCCGAGCCTGTTCACGCTCTTCAATCTGTTCTTCGGCATCTGGTCGATGGTGCTGGCGGCTCGGGGCGAGTACTACCGGGCGGGCTGGTACATCTTCTTCGCCGGCATCCTCGACGCGCTGGACGGCCGCGTGGCGCGCCTCTCCAACACCGGGTCGCGCTTCGGGGCGGAGCTCGACAGCCTGGTCGACGTGGTGAGCTTCGGCGTCGCCCCCGCGTTCCTGATGTACCAGCTCGAGTTCTCCACCGCCGGCCAGGCGGCCTGGATCTTCTGCTACTTCTACGTGATGGCGGCGGCGATCCGGCTGGCCCGCTTCAACGTGACCCAGGCGGGCACCGCGAAGACGGCCTTCATCGGGCTGCCCTCGCCGGCCGCCGGGATGACGCTCGCGACCTACTACCCGTTCACGACGACGGAGCTGTACCAGGCCTCGCTGCGGCTGCTGCCGTGGCACCACCTGCTGCAGCTCCTCATGATCCTCCTCACCATCCTCATGGTGAGCAACGTGCGCTATGCCACGGTGCCGCGCGCCGGGGTGCGCAGCGTACGCGGGCTCCTGGGCCTGGCGACGATCCTGTTCGTTCTGGTGTTCGGCATTCTGGAGCACGACGCGTTCTTCTTCCCGCTGGGGATCGCCTACATGACCTATGGAGTGCTGCGGGCCGCCCTGCTTTCCTTCTTCGCCGAGTCCGAGGAAGACGAGGAAGCCGAGGTGGCGGGGCCGATCGTCTTGAGCGACGCCGAGCAGGGCGAGGACCTCCGCGGGATCTCGAGCGGCGGCGGGGCCGCATGAAGGCGTTCCGCGTGGAGGTCCGCGTGATGCCGCGGGCCACGCTGCTTGATCCCCAGGGCCGGGCCGTCGAGCACGCCCTGCACGCGCTGGGGTTCGACGAGGTGACCGCGGTGCGCATCGGCAAGCACCTCGTCCTCGACGTCACGGCGCCCAGCAAGGACGAAGCCGCGGCGCGGGCCCGCGCCATGTGCGACCGGCTGCTCGCCAATCCCGTCACGGAGGACTACTCGGTGCTGGTGGAGGCCGCCTGATGCGCCGCGTCGCGGTGGTGGTGTTCCCCGGATCGAACTGCGACGCCGACACGCTCCACGCCGCCCGCGCTGCCGGGTGCGAGGCATACGTCGTGTGGCACCGCGAGCGGGACCTCGGGCAGGCCGACGTCGTGATCCTGCCCGGCGGCTTCAGCTACGGCGACTATCTTCGCTCCGGGGCGATCGCGCGCTTCTCGCCGGTCATGGCGGCCGTCGCCGAGCACGCGCGGGCGGGAGGGCAGCTGCTCGGGATCTGCAACGGCTTCCAGATCCTGTGCGAGGCCGGCCTGCTGCCGGGCGCGCTGATGCGGAACGCCGGACTGCGCTTCCTCTCCCGCCCCGTGTCGGTGCGGGTGGAAGCCACCGACACGCCGTTCACCTGCCTATACGAGCGCGGCGAAGTGCTCGAGCTGCCCATCGCCCACGGCGACGGCCGCTACGCGGCGGACCCGCGCACGGCGGCCGAGCTCGAAGCCGGCGGGCAGGTGGTGTGGCGCTACGTGCGCGACAACCCGAACGGCTCGACGAACGACATCGCCGGCATCTGTAACGCCGGCCGCAACGTGGTCGGGATCATGCCCCACCCGGAGCGACGGATCGCCCCGGTCCTGGGCGGCCAGGATGGTGCCCGTCTCTTTCTCTCGATGGAGGCTGGACATGCGACGCAGCACGCTGTGGGTGTGCGCGCTGTTGGCGACCGCCACCCTGGGGTGTAAGCAGGTCAACGAGCAGGTCGCGAAAGTCCGGGAGAAGATCGCCGCGGCGCGGGAGCGCTTCATCAACCGCGGGCGTCCGGCGCAGCCGGTCGCTCCCCAACCGCAACCGCCGGCGCCCGTCCCCGCCGAGCCCAACCCCCTCAGCCCCGGGGCCAGGCCTGCGCCCGCGCCTCCCTCCAAGCCCCCGGCTCGACCGCCGCGCCTCCCGGCCACGGCCCGGGCACCCGACATCCCGCGGCCGTCGCGCGACGAGCCCTACGTCTCCGACGACACGGGCACCATCGCGCCTGGAATGAGCGAGACCGATGTGTATTCCCTGTGGGGGCCGGCAGCCGCGGTGCGGCATTCCGGCGAGTACACGTACCTCTACTTCAGGAATGCGTGCGAGTACTCGTGCGGCATGCTCGACCTGGTGACGCTCCAGAACGGCCAGGTGGTCGATGCCGTGCTGCGGTGGGAGGGTCACCGCTACAGCGGACAGTCTTCGTCGCCGAAGGCGACCAAGCCGCACTACACGCCCGGAGGCGACACGCTGACCGTGCGTCCACCCTCCACACCCTGAGCCATGGCGGAGAAGCCCAGCAAGAACGAAGAGGAGTACTTCGCCCGGCGCGACGCCGAGCTGCTACGCCAGCAGCGCGAGGCCGCCAGGAAGGCCCAGACCGAAGCCGAGCGGCGCTCGCACCACATGAAGTGCCCCAAGTGCGGTTACGACCTGATCACGGGGGAATGGCATGGCATCCAGGTCGACCAGTGCACGCACTGTCATGGCGTGTGGTTCGACAAGGGCGAGGTCGAGACCCTGCTGCAGCACGAGTCCGGCATCATCAATCGCGTCTTCCGCACGGTGATGCGGGGCGTCACCGGGGCGAAGGTGCCGGACGCGTGACCCGGGCGACCCCCTTCCCCGGCGATCCGCCGATCACGCCCGAGCTCGCCCGCGAGCACAACCTGACCGCCGCCGAGTACGCCCGCATCGAAGCACTGCTCGGGCGTCCGGCCACCTTCGCCGAGCTGGGCATCTTCTCCGCCCTGTGGAGCGAGCACTGCTCCTACAAGCACTCCAAGCCGATCCTCAAGACGCTGCCCACCACGGGCCCCCAGGTGGTCCAGGGGCCGGGCGAGAACGCGGGGGTCCTGCGGCTCCCCGACGGCTGGGCCGTGGCGTTCAAGATCGAGTCGCACAACCACCCGTCGGCGGTGGAGCCCTACCAGGGCGCCGCGACCGGCGTGGGCGGCATCCTGCGCGACGTCTTCACCATGGGCGCCCGCCCCGTGGCGCTGCTCAACAGCCTGCGCTTCGGCGCGCTCGACGAAGCGCGCAACCGCTACCTCGTCACGGGCGTGGTGCGCGGGATCGGGGATTACGGCAACTGCGTGGGCGTCCCCACGGTCGGCGGGGAGGTGGACTTCGGCCCGGGCTATGCGGGGAACCCGCTCGTGAACGCGATGTGCGTGGGCGTCCTGCGGGAGCGGGATCTCATCACGGCCGCGGCGCACGGCGTGGGCAACGTGCTCCTCGTCGTGGGATCGCGCACCGGGCGCGACGGCATCCACGGCGCCTCCTTCGCGTCGGAAGAGCTGACGCACGAAAGCGAGCGGCGCCGCCCCCAGGTCCAGGTGGGCGACCCCTTCACCGAGAAGCTGCTGCTCGAGGCGAGCCTGGAGCTCATCACCTCGGGGCACATCGTGGCCATTCAGGACATGGGGGCGGCCGGCCTGACGTCGTCGTCGGCGGAGATGGCCGCCCGCGGCGGGGCGGGCGTGGAGATCGACGCGGCTCTGGTGCCGGCGCGCGAGGCCGGGATGACGCCCTACGAGATCCTGCTCTCCGAGTCGCAGGAGCGGATGCTGGTCGTGGCGAAGGCCGACCGCGTGGCGGACGTCCAGGCGATCGCCGCGAAGTGGGAGCTCGAGGCGACGCCGATCGGCCGCGTCACCGACGACGGGCTGTACCGGGTGACGTGGCGGGATCAGGTCGTCGCCGAAATCCCGGGCCGACGGCTGATCGAGGACTGCCCGGTCTATCATCCGGAGGCGAAGGAGGATCCCCGGATCGTGGCACTCCGCCGCCAACGCCCTACGCCCCACGTCCCCACGCCCCCGCCCGACGAGGTCCTTCTCCGCCTCCTCGACCACCCGCCCATCGCGTCGAAACGCTGGGCGTACGAGCAGTACGACTCGACCGTGCAAGCCGGTACCGCCCTCGGCCCGGGGGGGGGCGACGCGGCCGTGATCCGCGTGCGCGGCGCCGACTGGGGCCTCGCCGTGTGCACGGACGGTAACGCCCGCTACGTCCTGCTCGACCCCTATGAGGGCGGCAAGGCCGCGGTCGCCGAAGCCGCCCGCAACGTCGCCTGCACCGGCGCACGGCCCCTCGGCATCACCGACTGCCTCAACTTCGGCAGCCCCGAGCGGCCGGCGGTGTTCTATCAGTTCCAGGAGGCCTGCCGCGGCATCGCCGACGCCTGCCGCGCGCTCGGCACGCCCGTGACCGGCGGCAACGTGTCCTTCTACAACGAGAGCCCGACCGGTGCCGTGGATCCCACGCCGGTCGTCGGGATGGTGGGACTGCTCGGCCGGGCCGACCGCGCCGTCCCGAGCCACGCGCGGGAGCGGAACGACGTCGTCCTTGTGCTCGGGGAGACGCGGCCCGAGCTGGGCGGCTCCGCGCTGTGGGAGGTGATGCACGGGGCCGTGTGTGGCGAGCCCCCGCGGGTCGACCTGGAGGCCGAGCGGCGCCTCATCGACTTCCTCGTGGCGGCCGCCGTCGCGGGGGGGGGGCTGGTGCGCTCCGCGCACGACTGCTCGCACGGCGGGCTCGGCGTCGCGCTCGCCGAGATCGCGATGGGCGGGCCGTACGAGCAAACCGGCTTCGGGCTCGAGGTAGATCTTACGACTTACGCCTTACGGCTTACGGCTCTCGATTTGCTCTTCAGCGAGTCTCACGGCCGAGCCGTCATCACATGCTCCCCCGAGCGCGCCGCCGCCGTGACGGCGCTGGCGCAAGAGCACGGCGTCCCGATTCACCGCGGGGGGACCGTGGGCGAGCGCGGCGGACGTGTGCGGCTGCGACTGCGCGACGCCACGATCGACCGCCCCGTTGGGGAGCTCCGCGAGGTATATTTCACGGCGATCCCTCGTCGCCTAGGAGACTGACGGCACAGATGTGCGGCATCATCGGCGTTACCGGAATCCCCGACGCGGCGCGGCTCGCCTACCTCGGCCTCTACAGCCTGCAACATCGCGGCCAGGAGTCGGCGGGCATCGTCGCGGTGGACGGCGCAGGGGTGGCGCGCTCCCACCGCGGCATGGGGCTCGTGTCGGACATCTTCGCCGAGCCGGTGCTGGCGGGCCTCGCGGGGGACGTGGCGGTGGGGCACACCCGCTATTCCACCGCCGGCTCCTCGGTGCTCGCCAACGCCCAGCCAATGCTCGCCGGCTACCGCGAGGGGCCCCTCGCCCTGGCCCACAACGGCAACCTGACGAACGCCGTGCAGCTGCGCGCCGATCTCGTCACCAAGGGCTCCATCTTCCAGAGCTCGTCGGACAGCGAGGTGCTGGTGCACCTGATCGCCCGGTCCGAGGCGCGAGAGCCCGAGGACCAGATCCTCGACGCGCTGGAGCGGGTGGAGGGCGCCTATTCGCTCGTGATCACGATCGGGCGCACGCTGTACGCCATCGTGGACGGGCGCGGCTTCCGGCCGCTCGTGCTGGGCCGGCTGGGGCGGGGGTGGGTCGTCGCCTCGGAGACATGCGCGCTCGACATCATCGGGGCGACGCCGTGCCGCGAGGTCGAGCCCGGCGAGTTCCTGCGCCTGCACGGCGACGAGCTGGACGAACTGCCACGGCTCCCCGTCAAGCCGTCGCACCGCTGCATCTTCGAGCTGGTGTACTTCTCGCGGCCCGACAGCACCGTGTTCCACCGCTCGGTCGATCGCGTGCGCCGGGCCCTGGGGCGCGAGCTGGCGCGCGAGCATCCCGCCTCCGGCGCGGACTGCGTGTTCTCGGTGCCCGACTCCTCGAACGCCATGGCGCTGGGCTACTCCGAGGCCACCGGGATCAAGCTCGAGCACGCGCTGATCCGCAACCACTACGTGGGCCGGACGTTCATCCATCCGGCGCAGGCGGGTCGCACGGCCAAGGTGAAGATCAAGTTCAACCCCGTGCGGGAGGTCCTCGCAGGGAAGAAGGTCGTCGTGGTGGACGACTCGATCGTGCGCGGCACTACGAGCCGGGCGCTGGTGCAGCTGATCCGCCAGGCGGGGGCGACGGAGGTGCACTTCCGCGTCGCGTCGCCGCCCATCACCGGGCCCTGCTACTACGGGATCGACACGCCCACCAAGGGCGAGCTGATCGGCGCCAGCCACTCGATCGCGCAGATCCGCGAGCACCTGGGCGTCGACTCGCTCGGCTACCTCTCGCTCGAGGGCATGCTGCGGGCGGCGGGGGGCGAGCCCGCGGAGTTCTGCCACGCGTGCTTCTCGGGCGACTACCCCACGGAGATCCCCGACGACCTGGAGCGGGCGCGCCACGCCGCGCCGCTCCTCGCCGCCATCAGCTCCTGACCCACCGTGCCGTCGGTCGAGCGGTGGGTCTACTTTTTCGGCACCGGGCGCGCCGACGGCTCCGCCGCGATGCGCGACATCCTGGGCGGCAAGGGCGCCGGCCTCGCCGAGATGGCGAACCTCGGCCTCCCCGTTCCGCCCGGCTTCACCATCTCCGCCAAGCTGTGCCTCACCTACCTCGAGCGCGGCACCTTTCCTGACGGGCTGAAGGAGGAGGTCGCCCGCCACCTGAAGCAGCTCGAGCGCGCCACCAAGCGGAAGTTCGGCTCCCGCGACGGGCCCCTGCTCGTCTCCGTGCGCTCCGGCGCGGCCGTGTCGATGCCCGGCATGATGGAGACGATCCTCAACCTCGGGCTGAACGACGAGACCGTGCAGGGACTCGTCGCGGACTCCAAGAACCCGCGCTTCGCCTACGACTCCTACCGCCGCTTCGTGCAGATGTACGGCGACGTGGTATTCGACCTGGGGAGGCAGCCGTTCGCGGAGGTGCTCGAGGAGTACAAGCTCCGCCGCAAGGTGGAGCGCGACATCGACCTCCCGGCCGAAGACCTGCAGGCGCTGGTGCGGGAGTTCAAGGCCATGGTCCAGGCCAAAGCGGGAACACCCTTCCCTGACGACCCGATGCAGCAGCTGTGGGGGGCGATTGAGGCGGTGTTCCGCAGCTGGCGCACCCGTCGCGCGGTGGATTATCGCCGCATCCACGGCATCCCCGAGGACCTGGGGACGGCCGTGAACGTCGTCGCGATGGTGTACGGCAACATGGGCGAGGACTCGGGTACGGGCGTGGCCTTCACGCGCGACTGCAGCACCGGCGAGAAGGTCCTGAACGGCGACTTCCTCGTGAACGCGCAGGGTGAGGACGTCGTGTCCGGCGCGCGCACGCCGCAGCCGATCGCGAAGCTGGGGCGGGGCCGGTTGGCCCGCGTGTCCCGCGAGCTCGAGCGGGTGGCGCAAAAGCTGGAGCGGCATTTCAAGGACGTGCAGGACATCGAGTTCACCTTCGAGCGCGGCAAGCTCTACATGCTCCAGACCCGGCGCGCCCAGCGGACGGGGCTCGCGGCGGTGCGTATCGCCGCGGACATGGTGGACGACGGGCTGATCTCCGCGGATGAGGCGGTCCAGCGCGTCCCGCCCCGCGATCTGGACCAGCTGTTCCATCCGATGGTCGATCCGCGGGCGTCCGCGACGCTCGTGGCGAAAGGCCTGCCGGCGTCGCCGGGCGCCGCGATCGGCGAGGCCGTGTTCGACGCCGACCTGGCCGTCGCCCTCGCCAAGAAGGGCCGCAAGGTGATCCTCGTCAGGCCCGAGACGAGCCCCGAGGACTTCCACGGCATCGTCGCGGCGCAGGCCGTGCTCACCGCCCGCGGCGGCATGACGAGCCACGCGGCGATCGTGGCGCGCGGCATGGGGAAGACGTGCGTCGTCGGCGCCAAGGACATCGAGGTGGACCCCCACGGCGGCCGCTTCCGCGCCAACGGCCGGGTGGTGAAGCAGGGGCAGGTGATCACCGTGGACGGGACATCGGGCCGGGTGTTGCTGGGCGCCGCGAAGGTCGTCGAGCCGAAGGCGGGCAGCCACTACGCGAAGCTGATGGCCTGGGCCGACCAGCGCCGGCGCCTGCGCGTGCGCGCCAATGCCGACACGCCGGCGGACGCGAAGCGCGCGCGCGAGCTCGGCGCCGAGGGCATCGGGCTGTGCCGCACCGAGCACATGTTCTTCCAGGGCGACCGCATCACCGCGATGCGCGAGATGATCGTCGCCGCGGACGAGGCGGGCCGCCGCCGCGCGCTCGCCAAGCTCCTGCCGATGCAGCGGCACGACTTCGAGGGGATCTTCGAGGCGATGGCGGGTCTCCCGGTGACGATTCGCCTGCTCGACCCCCCGCTGCACGAGTTCCTCCCTCACACCCCGGAGGAGCTGGCGACGCTCGCCAAGGAGATGAGGCTGCCGGTCGCCAAGCTCAAGCGGCTCGTCGGCGCGCTGGTCGAGGCGAACCCCATGCTCGGGCACCGCGGGTGCCGGCTCGGCATCACTTACCCGGAGATCACGGAGATGCAGGCCCGCGCCATCTTCGAGGCGGCGTGCCGGGTGGGAGGGCGCGGCCACAAGGTCATGGTCGAGGTCATGATCCCGCTCGTCGCCGACGTCGAGGAGCTGCGGCGGCAGGCGGAGATCGTGCGGCGCGTGGCCCAGGAGGTGTTCGTGGCCGCGGGCCGGGGCGTCCCCTACCTCGTGGGCACGATGATCGAGCTGCCGCGGGCGGCGCTCACGGCGGACGAGATCGCCAAAGAGGCGGACTTCTTCTCGTTCGGGACCAACGACCTCACCCAGACCACCTTCGGGCTGTCGCGGGACGACGCCGGCCGATTCCTGCCGTTCTATGTGGAGCGCGGCATCCTGCCGGAAGACCCGTTCCAGGTGCTCGACCAGGAGGGGGTCGGCAAACTGATCGAGATCGCGGTGCGGCTGGGGCGCGGCACGCGCACCGATCTGAAGGTCGGGATCTGCGGCGAGCACGGCGGCGAGCCGGCCTCGGTGAAGTTCTGCCACCGCGTCGGCATGAACTACGTGTCGTGCTCGCCGTTCCGGGTGCCGATCGCCCGGCTCGCGGCCGCGCAGGCGGCGCTCGAGGAGCAGGGCGTCATCAACCGCACGAAAGCGACGGTCTAGGGCTCCACGCTCACGACTTCGCGCCGGGGCCGAGCATCGCGAACCCCGCGCCGATCAGCGTGCCGATCAGGAACGCCACGGCCGCCACCGTGTACGCCGTCCCCTTCGACGTGCGGTGGGTTGTCTGGATGCCGATCGCGGTCAGAATCACGCCCCAGATCGAGAACGGGTTGAATGCCTTGAGCAGCGCCGTCGTGAAACGGCCGGCTTCGGGAACGAGCAGATCGAGTCCCAGCGCGGGTTGCAGGTCGGCGGGCGACGTGATGCCCTGCACGCCCTTGAGCATCAGGGTCGCGAGGCCGGCCACGCTCAGCAGCACGAACGTGATGCCCGCGTAGGTCGTGACGCTGAGCAACGTCGCGAACTTGGCGTCGCCCGCGAACACCGAGGTCAGCACCCACAAGAGCGCCGCCAGGATCAGGAAGATCAGCAGCAGGCCGATGGGGAGGAACAACAGGCCGATCATGGCGAACTTGGACGGGTCCGGCGCGCTCGCCCCGCCGCGGGCTGGCATCACGGCAAACTGCGCCGCCATCGCAGCCTTCGTATAGGGTAGCTGGAGCACCCCCAGCACGAGCTGCACGACGCAGATCGCGATGAACGGCTGCCAGAAGCTGGGCTTCTCCCGGAGTCGCTCGAACACCGCGCCCGGCTCGTACAGGACCTTCACCAGATCGAGCACCGCGTTCATCTCGACCTCCCTTGCGAACGGAAAGGGGGAAGGGTAACCGACGCTACCCTTCCCCCCGACCGTAGGGAGCCCTTTAGGGTTCCCCGGCATTATCCCGGCCGTTTCCCGGTGTTTAGTGGAGGCGCGGGGAATCGAACCCCGGTCCGAGCGTGACTCCGAATGCGCTTCTACGTGCGTAGGCGACGCTTGAAAGGTCTCGCATCCTCGGCGCCTCGCCGGCCTTGGATGCGACCAGCCCTTACCAGCTCTCGCGCGACCCGTTCGGGCCCCGGATCACGCCAGCCCGACTTTGCGATACGTGAGCGCCGCCTCAGGCGGGCTGCCACTCACGCAGGTGCGTGAAGCCGAAGCTTACGCAGCCAGTGCCAGGTTTGAATTGGCAGTTGTAACGTTTCTCAGCGGTTTTACCAGGAACCGAGACCTGGGCACGCCGCGACATCCTCGTCATACCCGTCGAAGCCTGTCGCCCCCTCGCGGGGCAAGCTAGCTGGCCGCGGTGGCTTTTTCAACTCGGTTGCGTCCCGCCTGCTTGGCCCGGTACAGCGCGGCGTCCGCCGCGCCGCGGAGATTCGCGACATCGCGCACGGGATCGGGGAACCCGGCCACGCCGCACGAGATCGTGATGGTGTGCGTCCCGCCGTTCCAGCGCCACGCCGTGCCCTCCACACCCCGTCGGATGCGCTCGGCGACCTCGAGGCCCTCTGCCAGCGGCGTACGCGGCAGCCACACCGCGAACTCCTCGCCACCGATCCGGGCCACGAGATCACCGTCCCGCACCGCTCCCTGGAGCAGGCCGGCCACGTGCCGCAGCGCGGCGTCGCCCGCCGCGTGCCCGAGCGTGTCGTTCAGCCCCTTGAACCGGTCCAGATCCGAGTAGACCAGCGTGGCCGGCTCGAGCTTAGTCTTGACGTCAGCGCGGTACCGGTCCAGCACCCGCTCGAACTCCCGCCGGTTGCAGAGCCCCGTCAGCGGGTCGAGCAGGCCGCGCCGCTCCGCCTCGTGCAGCGCCCGAGCCGCCGCGAGTCGGGGGCCCAGCTCCGACATGAGCCCGCCCAGCTGATCGGCGACCGGCGCGTCCGGGTCGAGCGGCGGACCGATCAGCACCAGCGCCCCGACCACGACATGGCCGTCGAGCAGCGGATACGCGGTCCCGGCGCGCTCCCTGCGCCGGCGCTCCGGCACGCCGGGACCGAACACGTCCTCGCCCCCCTCTGTCACGACTGGGAGGCCGGTGTGGATGGCGCGGGCGACCGGCGCCTCGGGAGACAGCGTCAGGCCCGCGAGCCGCTTATCCACCAGGTTGGAGGTGGCGACCACGTGCACGCCGGCCCCCGCCCCCTCGAGCGTCACGACGGCCGCACCGCGCTGCGCGAGCGGCTGCGCCAGCTCCACGGCGGCGCGCGCCACGCCCTCGAGCGTCTGCGTGCCTGACGCCGCGAGGGCGAGCTGCTTCGCGACGACCAGCCCCTGCGCTTCCGGGAGCTCGAGCTCCGCGAGCCGCATGGTCGCGACGAGCCGGCGCAACTCGTCCGCCACAGGATCGGTGAACTCCGCGCCGGCGTCCGGCCACGCGAGCAGGACGCCCGCCCCGTACGGGAAGTCCCCCACCGCGACGTAGGTGCCGTGGGGCTCCCGGGAGACGTGGACGCGCCCGTCCACCGACGCGAGCTGCGCCAGGGCGGCGCCGCGCCGGCGCCGATCCTCGTGCACCTCCCGCTCGCCCAGCGACTCGACGTCCCCCTCCCGTAGCCCCACCGCCCAGCAGGCGTGGGCGTCGTGAGCGCGGCGCAGCAGATCGAGGGTGTGGGAGAAGTCGAGCGCGCGGGCGCGGGGTTTCCGGGGAAGCCGCCGCACGAGCGCCGGCACGGTGAGGCCGCAGACGAAGGCGGCGCTGCCCGCCGCGGCGACGAGCGCCCACCGCCCGCCACGAGCGACCGCCAGCGCGACGCCGGCGAGGCCGAGGATCAGGAGTGCGGGGGCGAGCCACCCCCCGCGGCGGTTCACGAGTGGTTGATGCGGCTCGCGGCGGCGGCGGCGCCGAACCCGTTGTCGATGTTCACGACGGTGACGCCCGACGCGCACGAGTTGAGCATGGCGAGCAGCGCGGCGAGGCCGCCGAAGGACGCGCCGTACCCCACGCTCGTCGGCACCGCGATCACGGGCACGCTGACGAGCCCGCCCACCACGCTCGGTAACGCGCCTTCCATCCCGGCGACCACGATGATCACGGCCGCGCTGCGCAGCGCGTCGGTCTGTGTGAGAATGCGGTGAATCCCCGCGACGCCCACGTCCGTGAGCCGCTCCACGCGGTTGCGGAACGCGCGGGCCGTGACAGCCGCCTCCTCGGCGACGGGCAGATCACTCGTACCCGCCGTCACGATGAGCACCGTGCCGCGCCCGGTGGGGGCGGGCTCGGGATCCCGCGGGAGATAGACCGTGCGGCCCAGCTCGCTCCACTCGGCGCGCGGAAAGCGGGCGATCAGCGCGTCGCGCTGCGCGGGCTCCACCCGGGTGGCGAGGAATTCGCCGTTCGCCGCCTCGAGCCGCTCGGCAATGGCGACCACCTGCGCGGCCGTCTTACCGGAGCCGAAGATGATCTCGGCGTGGCCCTGCGTCACCGGGCGGAGGTGATCGATCTGGGCGAATGGCAGCTGCTCGATCAGCCGCCCCAGCTCGTCCAGCCTCACGCCGCCACCTCCACGGCCGCCTCCTCGAGGTAAGCGGCGAAGATCGCCTCCGCTTGCTGCATCGAGTCGATCTGGAACAGCCGCTCACGCAGCTCGGCCGCGCCCGGCACTCCCTTCGTGTACCAGCCGAAATGCTTGCGGAACTCGAGCGCCGTGCGGCGGGAGTCGCCCTGCAGCCGCAGCGCCAGCCGCGCGTGCTCCAGCGCCACGGCGAACCGCTTCGCCGGGTCCGGGTCGCGCCGCCGGGGCCGCCCCGCCAAGAGATCGCGCCCCTGGGCGAAGATCCACGGGTTCCCGAACGAGCCGCGCGCGATCATGATGCCGGCGCAGCCCGTGTGCCGCCGCATCGCGAGGATGTCCTCGGGCGTCCGGATGTCCCCGTTCCCGACCACGGGGATGTCGAGCCGCTCCACCAGCGCGGCGATCTCGTCCCAATCAGCGGTGCCGGAGAACATCTGCGTGCGAGTGCGCGCGTGCAGCGTGATCGCCTGAGCGCCGGCCTCGCGGCAGCGCAGCGCGATCGTGAGCGGGTCGCGCTGAGCGTCGTCCCAACCGCTGCGGATCTTCACGGTGACGGGGAGATGGGTCCCCCCGCGTACGGCACGGATGATCGCTTGCACCTGCCCCAGGTCCTTGAGGCACCCGGAGCCGCCGTTGTTCTTCACCACCTTCTTCACGGGACAGCCGAAGTTGATGTCGATGAAGTCGGGCTTGCAGACCTCGGTCACCATCTCGGCGGCCCGCGCCATGACCGTGGCGTCGGCGCCATAGAGCTGGATCCCGATCGGGCGCTCGGCGTCCTCGAAGCGCATGTCCGCGAACAGCGAGGCGATCCCCCGCGACACCCCTACGGCGGAGATGAACTCCGACACCACGACGTCCGCCCCGAAGCGGCGGCACAGCAGCCGGAAGGGAGACTCCGACACGCCGGCCATCGGGGCCAGGAAGAGCGGTACGTCGGACGCGACGCGGTAGGGGAACTGCATGCGCAACAACGTAATGGCGCGTTGCATTGGGAGCAACCAGTCATTACGTTGTGGCGCCCGATACGCGAGGAGCGGAGACCCGTGCAGCTGCGCGAGTTCTTTTCCGAAGACGCCGTCAACCTCCAGCTCACGAGTACGACGAAGGACGAAGTCTTGAAGGAGCTCATCGGCCTCCTCAAGCTCGACGACAAGGCCGACGCGACGCTCTACAAGATGCTGCGGCGGCGCGAGACGCTGGGCTCGACCGGCATCGGCCAGGGCATTGCCATTCCGCACTGCCGCTCGCTCGTCGTGAACCGTCTGCGCGTCGCCTTCGGCCGCAAGCTCGAGGGGATCGACTTCAAGGCGATCGACGACCGGCCGGTGCACTACTTCTTCCTGATCGTCGCCCCCCCGCTCGAGGTCTCCAATCAGTATCTCCCCGTCCTCGGCAAGATCGCCCAGTTCGCGAAGGAGCCGGATGTGCCGGACCGGCTCGCGAAGCTCGCCACCTCGCAGCAATTCCTGAAGCTTTTGGAAGAGAAAAACATCTAGCCCGGGCAGCGTACCGCCGGGCGGATGGTGCGTGCTTCCCTGCACCGTCGCGCCGCCACGAGCACCGCCACGGCGCCGTCCACCACACTCTCCTCCTCAGGAAACCGCCGCGCCGCCATAGCAGCTGCGTCTCCCGCCCCAGTAGTATCTCCCGCGCCGAGCAGTGCCCGGGGCAGGAGCCCCCACGGCGGCGCGCGCCCGCTGTCCACGGCGATCGACGTCCTCAGCTGCTGCACCGCGGCCGCCCACAGCCCCGCCGCGAGATAGGCCCCGGCCAGGTCGTCCCGCGGCCCCGCCACCTCGGGCGCCGCGACGACGGCGGCTTCGAGCAAGCGTTCTCCCCGAGCGGGCTGACCTTGTCGAAAGGCCTCAAGTCCTTCAAGCCACAGCGTCCGGAAGGAGCGCGGCGCATCGCGCTGCTGTGCGGCGAAGAAGCTCTCGTCGTCGCGCCACACCGCAATGCGCGCGCCGCTGCGCACGGCCCCGACCCCGAGCGCGAGCGCCAACAGCCAGGCTTTCGCCCGCCGGGGCCACGGCACGCTCGCGCCCAGCGTTGCCAGCGCCAGCATCACGCCCCACGAAGGGAGAAATAGCGTGCGCTCGGCGACGATCACCTCCGTGGGGACGATCACGTTGGACACGGGAAGGATCGTCAGCACGAGCCAGACGAGCCCCACCGCGACGCCCGGGACGCTGGCGCGGAGCCGCCACGCGGCGAGCCCGGCAACGATCCACACGACTGCCGCGAGGCCGTGCCGCGCCGTGAGGGCCGTCGTGACCACGAGCTGGGCGGGATTGTAGTCGGCTGAGAGCCGCACAGGGAACAGCAGCAGTCGCCACCACTCGAGCGAGATCGCGAGCATCGCCCACGCCCGATCCACCAGGTCGAGGCCGCGTAAGCCCGGCGCGAGGCCTCCCGGCGTGAACGCCCCGCCCGCCACGGCACGGCGCGCGACGAAGTACAGCATGACGATCACCGTCGCGCAGGCAGCCGCTGGCGCTGCTGCCGTGAGCGAGCGGCGCCAGCCGGCGCGTCCGAGGTCGCGGGCGAGAAACACGAGCAACACCGCGGCGGGCAGCGTGGCGGCGTGCTCCTTCGCGCCGATCGCGAGCGCCGCTCCCAACGCCACGCCGAGAAGCCAGGCGGGGCGTTGCTCCGAGCGTAACGCGGAGATGAGGGCGAGCGCGTAGCCCACGGCGGCCACGAGCTCGGCCCGCCCCACGACGCTCGCCGTCGCCTCGACGTGCACGGGATGCACGGCGAAGAGGAGCCCCGTGACGAGGCCGACCGTGGGACCCGCGATCAGGGTGGCGAGGAGGGCGAGGGCGGCGGCCGCAGCGGCGGCCCAGAGCACATTGACCGCGTGGAACCAGTGCGGGCTCGCGCTGATGCGGTAGTCGAGCGCGTAGGAGGCGAGCACGGCGGGACGCCACAGCACGCCGCCGAACCCGCGGGGCCAGTAGGGCTCCGTCAGAACTGCGGCGAGCGACCCCGGGTGCCGCAGCAAGGGCCGCTGCTCCACCACCCAGTGATCGTCTTGGACGAACCCGTTCCGGACCGAGGGCGCCGCCACGAGCGCCGCCACGAGCCCCGCTGCGAGCGCCGCCTGGCGGCCCCGGAGCTCCACGCCGTCAGGCCGTCGCGCTGGGGAGCAGCACGGCAGCCCCGCGCAGTCGCCCGCTCCGCAGCCGCTCGAGCGCGTCGTTCGCCCGATCCAATGGGAATGGCTCCGCGGTCGTGCGCACCGGCACGGCCGGGGCGAGCCGCAGGAACTTCTCGCCGTCCCGTCGGGTCAGGTTCGCCACCGAGCGCACCACGCGCTCGCCCCACAGGATGTCGTAGGGGAACGTGGGGATGTCGCTCATATGGATGCCCGCGCACACGACGGTGCCCCCCTTCTCTACCGCCCGGAGGGCGGCCGGCACGAGCGGCCCCGCCGGCGCGAAGATGATTGCCGCATCGAGCGGCTCGGGAGGAGCCGCGTCCGAGCCCCCCGCCCACACGGCGCCGAGCTCCTTCGCGAACCGCTGGCCCTCGCTGTCGCCCGGGCGGGTGAACGCGAAGATGCGCCTCCCCTCGTGGCGCGCCACCTGCGCCACGAGATGCGCCGCCGCGCCGAAGCCGTACAGCCCCAACCGCTCCCCGTCCCCCGCGGCCACGAGCGCGCGGTAGCCGATCAGCCCGGCACAGAGGAGCGGCGCAGCCTCGGCGTCGCCGTAGCCCTTGGGCAGGGCGAGGCAGTAGCGCGCGTCGGCCACCGTGTACTCGGCGTACCCGCCGTCGATCTGATAGCCCGTGAAGCGCGCCCGCTCGCACAGGTTCTCGCGCGCCGTGCGGCAGAAGCGGCACTCGCCGCACGTCCAGCCAAGCCAGGGCACGCCCACCCGGTCGCCGAGCGCGAAGCGATTGACGCCCGCACCCGCTGCCGCCACGGTGCCGACGATCTCGTGGCCGAGCACCAGGGGCAGCTTGGGGTTCGGCAGCTCGCCGTCGGCCACGTGGAGATCGGTGCGGCACACCCCGCAGGCCCGGACCTGGATCAGGAGCTGGCCGGGTCCCGGCTTCGGTACCGGTACTGTGGCCTCGCGCAACGGGCGGCCCGCCGCCTCTAGCAGCATGGCCCGCATTCCGTTCATTCCCACTCGATCGTCGCCGGCGGCTTCGAGCTCACGTCGTACGTCACCCGGTTGACGCCCCGCACTTCGTTGATGATCCGGCTCGAGATCTTCCCCAGCACCTCGGGTGGGAACGGATACCAGTCGGCGGTCATCCCGTCGCGGCTCGTCACGGCGCGCAGGGCGACGACGTGGTCATAGGTGCGGCCGTCCCCCATCACGCCGACCGACTTGATCGGCAGCAGCACGGCGAACGCCTGCCAGATGCGGTCGTACAGCCCCGCGGCGCGGATCTCCTCCAGGTAGATCGCGTCCACCTTGCGCAGCAGGTCGAGCCGCTCCACGGTGACGGGGCCGAGCACGCGGATCGCGAGCCCCGGTCCCGGGAACGGGTGCCGGCCGACGATCTCCGCGGGCAGCCCGAGCTCGCGCCCCACCTCGCGTACCTCGTCCTTGAACAGCTCGCGCAGCGGCTCGATCAGCTGCCACGGCAGGTTCGGCCGCAGGCCTCCAACGTTATGGTGCGTCTTGATCGTGACGGAGGGCCCGCCCTTCGCGGACGTGGACTCGATCACGTCAGGGTACAGCGTCCCCTGCACCAGGAACCCGACGTCCCCCCCCTCGACGTGCCGCGCCGCGTCCTCGAACACGTCGATGAAGGCGTGCCCGATGCGGCGGCGCTTCTCCTCGGGGTCCTCGACTCCCGCGAGCTCGCTGATGAAGCGTTGACCCGCGTCCACGACCTGGAGGTCACCCAGGTGCGCCCGGAAGGTCCGCTCGACCTGCTCGCGCTCGCCGTGGCGCAGCAGGCCGTGGTCCACGAAGATGCACGTCAGCCGGTCGCCGATGGCGCGGTGCACCAGCGCCGCCGCCACGGCCGAATCGACGCCGCCCGAGAGGCCACAGATCGCCCGCCCCGTGGGACCGACCCGCTCCCGGATCCGCCGCACCTCCTGGTCGATGAAGTGGCCGGGCGTCCAGTCGGGCGTGCAGTCGCAGATCCTGAACAAAAAGTTGTGCAGGATCTCGCCACCGCGCGGCGTGTGGGCTACCTCGGGGTGAAACAGCACGCCGTAGATGGGCTTCGTCTCGTGCTGCATGGCCGCGACCGGCGCGTTCGCGCTCACGCCCGTCACCCGGAAGCGCGGCGGCGGCTCGGCGATCCGGTCGCCGTGGCTCGCCCACACCGTGATCGAGGTTCGGGGCTCGAACCCGGCGAAAAGCCCGGCTGTGGTCGCGCCGCGCAGCGTCACGTCCGCCCGTCCGTACTCGCGCTCGGCCGACGGCGTGACCTTCCCCCCCGCGAGGTGGGCGACGAGCTGCATCCCGTAGCAGATGCCGAGGACCGGAATGCCGAGCTCGAGCAGCTTCACATCGGCGCTGGGCGCGCCCGGGTCGAACACCGAGCTGGGGCCGCCGGAGAGGATGATCCCCTTGGGGGCGAACTGGCGGACGAACGTGAGATCGCGTGTGGGGGGGTGGATCTCGCTGTAGACGTGCGCCTCGCGCACGCGCCGCGCGATCAGCTGCGTGTACTGCGATCCGTAGTCGAGAATCAGGATCCGGTTCACGCCTGGTACCAGGTCGTCGGCTCGAGCACCTCGCCCCGCAGCAGGTCGTCGAGCGTTTCGCGCTGCCGCGCGAGGTAGTAGCGGTCGCCGTCCACCAGCACTTCGGGGGGGCGGGGCCGCGCGTTGTAGGTCGAGCTCATCACGAAGCCGTAGGCGCCCGTGCCGAGCACCGCGAGGTATTCGCCGGCCCGCACGGCCGGGAGCTTGCGGTCGAGGGCGAGGAAGTCGCCGGATTCGCAGATCGGCCCCA
>Ga0209159_1000258_pt1 | contig 50168 bp, 39 predicted proteins | sample GraSoiAngelo_144_FD_185901 | JGI IMG/M metagenome (GOLD analysis project Ga0209159, IMG submission 185901) | Grasslands soil microbial communities from the Angelo Coastal Reserve, California, USA - 14_1009_02_40cm (SPAdes) (version 2) | ecosystem: Environmental > Terrestrial > Soil > Grasslands ...
CGACGAAAAAGCGGAACTTCGCAGTCGTGTCGAACGGCGCGACCAGCTCGTCGCTCTGCCCGGTTTGGACGATCGTGCGCCACAGCGCCGTCCGTCCCGGCAACGCGACCGAGCTCTTGAACTCGTAGGTCACGCGCTGGATCAGGAACACCGGCGTCCCGATCAGCGTGGCCGGGGGAATGGTTGCGGGGAGCGCCGGCCGAACCGCCACGACCCGGCCCTGCGGCAACACCGTCACGTTCGCCGCCGCGCAGACCGATGCGTTGTCCGGAGCCAGCGAGGCGCCCGCCTCCAGATACGTATACTGACCCAGCGAGTCGCGCCAGGCGTAACCGGAGAAGCCGGCCGTCGCGTACATCGTCGAGTCGACCGGCCAGAGCGACAGGGTGGTCTCCGTGCCGCTGCTCGCGCATGCGACCCCGATGGCGTACGGGGCCCGCACCGTGATCCGCGTGGCGGTCGCCGACACCGCCCCGCCCGTCGCCTCGACCATCCGCAGGTCGGATAGCGCCGCGTTGATCGCGGTGCGCGACACGAACCGCGCCCGGCGGAGCTGGGTCTCCTGGTCGTAGAACCGGGTCTGCGACAGGAGCAACCGGGTGATCGCACCGCCGACGATCCCGATGACGAGGATCGTCACCAGCAGCTCGATGAGGGTGAACCCGCGGCGCGTGCTCACGGCTTGTTGAAAGGGTTGTTGCCCGGCTTGGTCCGCTGCAGCACGACCGTGTCGGGTCGGAACAAGGTGTTGAGCGGCGTCACCACGACCGTCACGCGCCGCAGTCTGGGCGAGAGGCTGTCCACCATGACTCTGCGGGTGTAGGGCAGCGGCGGCTTGGTGACGGTGATCGTGCCCGCCCGGCTCTTGAGCGAATCGAACGGCATCGCCGTGAACAGGTTCACCTGTTGCGCCACGACCGCGTCACGTGCCGCGCCGCCCGAGACGGCGTAGAACCGGCGCGCCAACGCGAAGTTGAGCTGCGCCACGCTCACGAGCACGAGGGAGAGCAGCGCCATCGAAACCAGCAGCTCGATGAGCGTGACGCCGGCCTCGGATCGGCTCACGGGACCCTCACCCACCCGGCGCGCGACATCGTGACCTGGCGGGAGTAACCGCGCGCCCACACCGTCACAGTGAGCGGGCTCGACGTGACACCGCTCGGGAACAGATCGACCGGGGTCGCCGAGAATGACACGGAGTCGAGCCCATATGGCGTGTCCGAGCCGAGCCACCGCGTGTCCAGAACGGTGCCGCTCGCACGCTCGGCGACCGTCATCGATTGCCGGTCGCCGCCGCGGGCGATGCGGATGGGCTTGCGTTGACGCGCCGCGCTCGAGACCGCGACGGCGAGATCGTGACCGACCACCGCCGCGGCCTGGTTCACGCGCGAGTGCGTCGTGATTCGCGAAACCGCGGGCAGCGCTGCGGTCGTCACGATCGAAAAGATGAGGACGACGATGATCAGTTCGATCAGCGTGAAGCCTGCGCGCTCTACCTTCCATGTCCGCATGCGCGGAACGCCCCTACACAACGCAAAACGGCCCCCACGCTCGTCAAAAGGCGTAAGGCCGTCAGCTAGGTCTGGTGGCTGGGCTGTCTCAGGCGAGACCGAGACCCCGTGGCTTTGCGCCCCGCCGTCGCCGGCGGTTTGCCCTTATCGGAGACTTCGCGTTGCCAAAGTAGTGGCGCGGCCGGTACTTGCGGTGTGACCCAGGACACAATTCTCGCACGGTGTCGGATCGGAACACCGGGCGCCGAGGCTAGACCGGGGCCGGCTCGATCCGCCAGTCGATCAGGATCTTTCCGGTGCTGCGGTTGTCCCGGAGGCGCTGAAACCCGTCCGCCGCCCGCATGGGCGGAAGCACCGAGTCGACCGTCACGCGCAACGCTCCAGTCTGAAACGCCGGGAGGATCTCCTCGCGGAAGCGCCGCACCAGCGCCGCCTTCTCCGCGCGGCTCCGGGCCCGCAGCGTCGACCCGATGAGCCGCGCCCGCTTCTGCATCAGGAGCGACAGGTCGAGGGCCGCGGCAGGGCCACCCATGGTGGCGATGCAGATGATCCGGCCTCCCGGCGCGAGGACCGCGAGGTCGCCGGGCAGTGTCGGGGCGCCGATCGGATCGAGCACGATGTCCACGGCGTCGCGGCCCCACCGCAGCTCGATCTCTGGCACGACCGTCGGGCCACTGTGAATCGCCAGATCGGCGCCCGCCGCCGTCAGCGCCGCGAGCTTCTCCGGCGTGCGCGTCGTGGCCGCGACCTGCGCGCCGAGCTGTTTCGCGACCTGAATCGCGGCCAGCCCCACGCCCGAAGCGCCGGCGTAGATGAGCACCCTGGCGCCGGCCGCGAGGCCGCCTTCCACGACGAGGTTGACGAACGCGGTCAGAAACGCTTCGGGGATGCCGGCTGCCGCGACCAGATCGAGCCGGGGCGGCGCGGGGAACACCTGCCCCTCCGGGGCGGCGACATATTCGGCATGGCCGCCGCCGGCGAGCAGAGCGCAGACCCGGTCCGCCGAGCTCTCGATCGTGCCCGACACCTCGAGCCCCAGGATTTCCGACTCCCCGGGCGGCGGCGGATAGCGCCCCGCGATCTGGGAGAGGTCGGCGCGGTTGAGCCCCGAGGCCGCCACGCGCACGAGTACCTCGCCGACCCGAGGCACCGGCACAGCCGTGTCCCACAGCTCGCTCGCGTAGCCGCCGTCCCGCTCCACGACGTGGAGATACTTCATGACGCCTTTCGTGCGACACCTCACGCGTGACGTCGCACGCGTGACGCTTTCGTGCCACGTTTTTCTTCGTGCTATCTTAACAGCCGTGAAGCGTTGCTGGGCAGGTGACGACGATCCTCTGATGCTCGCCTACCACGACCGTGAGTGGGGCGTGCCGCTGCACGGCGACCGCGAGCTGTTCGCGAAGCTCGTGCTGGACGGATTCCAGGCGGGCCTGTCCTGGGCAGTGATCCTCCACAAGCGGGTTCGTTTCCTCGAGGCGTTCGACGGGTTCGACCCAGAGCGCATGGCCCACTACCAGGCGCCGAAGATCGCGCAGCTGCTGCGGGACCCCGGGATCGTGCGCAACCGGCAGAAGGTACGGGCCGCCGTGTCGAACGCACGGGCGTTCCTCGAGTTTCGCGCGCGGGAAGGCTCCTTCGACGCCTTTCTGTGGAGCTTCGTAGGGCACACGCCCAAGCAGTACCGCCGACGCAGCCTGCGGGACCTCCCGGCCCGCTCCCGGGAGTCGGACCGGATGAGCGCCGCCCTCACCCAGCGCGGTTTCCGGTTCGTCGGGCCTACGATCTGCTACGCGTTTATGCAAGCCGTGGGGATGGTCAACGACCATCTCGTGACGTGCTTCCGGCACGCCGAGGTACGTCGCCTTGCCGCGGACGGGTGATGCCAACGGTCCAGTCCGAGGTGGCAAGGCTCGAGCGCGTGCTCGTCAAGCACGCGCGCGCTGCCTTCCTGAGCGACGCGGTCATCGATCGCCAGTGGCAGGACTTGCGCTACGTCGCGCGCCCCGACGCGGCCCGGGCCGCCGCCGAGTACGACGGCTTCCTCGAGCTGCTCACCGGCAGCGGCGTGGAGGTTCACTGCCTCGCCGCCGACGAGACCGGCGGCCTCGATTCCATCTACGTCCGCGACGCCTCCATCGTGTGCGACCAGGGCGTGATTCTCTGCAACATGGGGAAGCCGCAACGCGCCGCCGAGCCCGCGGCCCACCACGCCGCCTATCGTGACCTCGGCGTCGCCGCGCGCGGAGCGATTACCGGTGCAGGGCGGCTCGAAGGCGGCGACGTGGTCTGGGTCGACGCGCGCACCGTCGCGGTCGGGCAGGGCTACCGGACCAACGCGGAGGGAATCCGCCAGCTGCGCGAATTGCTCGCAGGCTGCATCGAAGAGCTGCTCGTGGTCCCCCTCCCCCACTGGCGCGGGCCCAACGATGTCTTCCACCTGATGTCGATGGTGAGTCCGATCGACCAGGACCTGTTTCTCGTGTACGCGCCGCTGTTACCGGTCCCGTTCCGCGAGGCCTTGCTGGCGCGCGGTATCGAGCTGATCGAGGTGCCCGAGGGGGAGTTCGCCACGCTCGGCGGCAACGTGCTCGCCCTCGCGCCGCGCAGCTGCGTGATGGTCGCCGGCAACCCCGAGACGCGGACACGGCTTCGGCGCGCGGGCGTCGAGGTGCGCGAGTTCGGGGGCCGGGAGATCTGCCTGAAGGGCGGAGGGGGGCCTACCTGTCTGACTCGACCGCTCGTGAGAAGCCCCGTTCCGCGCTAAGTTGCTAAGGACTCTCACACCCCAGGAGTGCCCCGATGGCACCGGTTTCGCTTGAGCGCTTCGTCAAACAGCTGGAAACTCTGAAGCAGGAGATGGACACAGGAAAACTGAAGTCGAGTGAATACGATCAACGCCTCGCCCGCGCGATCCGGGAGCTGCGGGAGCAGAAGCTGGACGCCGACCGCGCCGCGGTCTCGCAGGCGCTCGCGAGCGCGCTGCAGCGCGGCGCCATCACGCCCGCCGTGAAAGGACACATTGAAAAGCGGCTGGGACTCGCGTAGGTAGGCCGGCTACACCGCCATCTTCTCCAGCTCCGCCTCCACCCGTCGGCGGTCGACCGCGTCGCCCACGGTTCCGAAGATCTCCCGCGCACGTTCCAGGTACGCGCGCGCCTCTTCGCGCTGGCCGAGGCGCTCCCGGAACAGGCCGTACTCGAGATACACCTGGGCTTCGGCCGCGGGGGAGGGCTCGAGCGTCCGGCTCAGCTCCACTGCCTGCTCGAAGAAGACGAACCCCGTTTCGTCGAGCTGCCGGCCCCGCAATCTCCCCATCAGCATGTAGATCTGCACCAGGCGGCTCGTGAGGTTGCCGGCGATCGCCACCTGCTCGGCGCGCCGCATTTCTTCCTCACCGTCCAAGAACCGCCCCGCTTCGAGATGCAGCTCGGCGAGGTTGAGGCGAATCGAGACCTCGAGGCCGGCGTCCCGCGGCGCCCGCTGCGCCCAGGCCAGCGCCTCGCGGTACGCGGCCATGGCCGCCGCCTCGTGTTCCAGCTGGCCTTCGAGCAGTCCCTGCATGTTCAGGACCCCGGCGATCTCCTCGGTCGCGTCGGTCGACTCGAAGCACTCCCGCGCCCGACGCAGGTGCTCGCCGGCGCCCGCCAGATCGCCCTGCAGGCGCGCCAGCACGCCGAGGTGGTGCTCGAGGCGTCCGATCTGCCGCTGGTCGCCCGTCGCTTCGGCGAGACGCAGGCCGCGGGCGTACCACGCCTGGGCGCCGGCCCATTGACTCTGTGCCAGCGCCGCGCCGCCGAGTCCTTCGCAGGCGGCGATCGCGCCCGCCTGATCGAACTCCGCTTCCGCGATCGCCAGGGCGCGCTGGAAGTGGCGTGCTCCCTCCGCGTGCTGTCCTAGTCTGAGGAAGAGCTCGCCGAGCGAGCGCAGCGACTCCACCTCGGGGCGGCGGTCCTGCAGCGCCTGCGACACGCGCAGCGCGACGTCGTACCACGCGCGCGCCTGCCCGACGCGGTCGACGCGCTCCTCGCTGCGCCCTGCGCGCAGCAGCGCGGCCACGGCCCCAGGTCCATCTCCCCGCTGCTGGCACTCGAGCGCCTCCACGTACGCCCGGTACAGGGTCTGGAGGTGCTCGGTGATCACATGAAACGCTTGCGGCATGCGGCGCCGCAGCTCCTCCGGCTGGACCCCGCGCTTGCCGAGCGTGAGATACGGGCCGGAGCTCGACCACAGCGTGCGCTCGTCGGGGCGCGAGATCGAGACGAGCAGCGCTCGCAGCGGCGCGAGTGCCTCGATCTCGGGCAGCAGCCCGAGAGCCTTGTCGACCCGGACCGGGAGCAGCGGTTGCTCGCCGCTCACAGGCCGTACTCCTTCATCTTGCGGGTCAACGTATTGCGGTGGATGCCGAGCACCTCCGCCGCCGCCCCGATCTGGCCGTTGGTGTGCGCCAGCACGCGCGCGATGTGACGCGCTTCGACTTCCGCGAGCGCCAGGAGCGCACCTTCGGGCCGGTCGGGGAGCATCGCCTCCTCGCCACGGAATTCCTCCGGGAGGTGGTCGACCCGCAGGACCTCATCGGTAGCGACGATCACGGCTCGCTCGATGACGTTGCGCAGCTCCCGCACGTTCCCCACCCAGGCGTGATTGCGCAGCAGGTCGAGCGCCCGGTCCGAGATCGAGTGGATCCGTTTGCCATACTCCTTGGCGAAATGGCGCGCGTAGTAGGCCGTGAGGAGGAAGAGATCGTCCCCGCGCTCGGTGAGGCGCGGCAGGCGGATCTGCACGACCGCCAACCGGTAGTAGAGGTCCTCACGAAACCGTGCTTGCTTGATCGCTTCCTTGAGGTCGCGGTTCGTCGCCGCGATCAGGCGGACGTTCACGGGGATCGTCTCCGAGCCCCCCACGCGCTCGATCTCCCGCTCTTGCACCGCCCGCAGGATTTTCGCCTGGAGCGCCAGGCTCATGTCCGCGATCTCGTCGAGGAACAGCGTGCCACCGCCCGCCTGCTCGAACCGGCCGATCTTGCGAGTGATCGCCCCGGTAAACGAGCCCTTCTCGTGGCCGAACAACTCGCTCTCGAGCAGGTTCTCGGGAATGGCGGCGCAGTTGACGGCGACGAACGGCCCGGACGCCATGGGCCCGTTCAGATGGATCGCCCGCGCAATCACTTCTTTTCCGGTGCCCGACTCCCCCTGCACGAGCACGGTCGCGGTGCTGGGCCCGACTCGCGCGATCAGCTTGTACACCTCGAGCATCGCGGGGCTTTGCCCCACGAGCGCGTACTGCCCGACGGCGTGGGATTCGACCTCCGGCAGCGTCACCGCCGCCTCCGGAGTGGTGCGCACGCGGCGCAGCGCACGCAGGAAATCGTCGCGGCGCACCGGCAGCGAGAGCACGTCCAGCACGCCGAGCTTCTCGGCGCGCAGCACCAGGCCCATCGACGGCCGGTGCGCCACGGCGATCAGACGCGGGGCCGCGCTGGCGCCTCGCAGCGTGTCCACCCACCAGGCGAGATCGTCGTCGGCGTGGTCGCCGAGCACAGCCACCACGACCTGCCACCGCCCGGCGCCGAGCTGGCGCACGGCGCGCGGGAGGTCCGGGGCCGACTCGATCTCGGCGCCGCCGTCCTCCATCCACTGGCGGATGCTGTGGAGCAGGCCTCCGCTGCCGCCGCCCTCCGCGCCCACCGCGAGAATGCGCAACGCCTGCCACTCCTCTTTGCGAGGCGCAGCGGGCGGAGCGGCTGGAGGTCCGGTCGGTACCACCCTGGTCATGCCCTTACGCGTCCGCCCCCTGCGTAGCGCGCCACCAGCACGAGTGCATCATCCGTGCCCTTCCCATGTCGCGCCAGGATGTGGTCGGCGAGCTCTTGCGGCGTCGCGTCAGTGGGAAGACCCTCGGCGAAGCCGCCGCGGATCCCGTCGGTAGCGAAGATGAGGAGGTCCCCCGGGGCGACGGGCTGCACATCGGCGCGCAGCGGCGGCAGCTCCGAGCCGACGATGCCACCGCGCGTCACGAGCGAGCCGCGCGCCCGGCGCGCCCGCGCGTCCGGGTGCAGCAGGACGCCCTCCACGTTCCCGATGCCGAGCCACGTCAGCGTCCGCTTGGCGCCATCGAGATAGGCGAGGCTCAGGACGACGCCGCGCGTCCCGATGAGCGCCTCGTGACACTTTCGTACGACCGGTATCAGGAACTCGTCGCCGTGTCGGTCCAGGGCGGTCACGGCCGCACGCGCGGCAGCGGCCGCGTCCGCGCCGTGCCCGAGCCCGTCCACGGCGGCGACCAGCACGCCGCGTCCCACCGGCTTCACCAGATGGAGATCGCCCGATTCCGCCTCCCCGGCGAGCGCAAGCGTGGCCACGCCCCAGTCGATCAAGGGGCGAACCTCCACCGACGCGTCACGCATGCCGGCGGCGCCATTTCTTCATCGTCACGGTGGTCCCCTTCCCCGGTATGGACACGACGTCGAAGTCGTCCATCAGTCGGCGGGCGCCCGGCAGCCCGAGCCCCAACCCGCCGGACGTCGAGTAGCCGTCCTGCAGGGCGCGCGCGACATCGGGGATCCCGGGCCCCTGATCGCGCGCGACGACGACCAGACCATCGAGGTCGCCGTTCATCACCGTGCGTAGCGTGATCTCGCCGCGCTTGGCGTACATCAGGATGTTGCGGGCGATCTCCGAGATGGCGGCGGCGATGACGGTCTGGTCGCCGCTCGAGAACCCGGCCTCCGCCGCGAGCTCCCGCCCTTTTTGCCGGGCGCTCACGACGTCCACGTCGGCCGCGATCGGGACCAGGAGCTCGTCAGCCACGAGGGATCCGCCCCTGCACGCGTTCGATGCGCTCCCGGGCCTGCCGATCCAGGAAGGCGAGCCCCTCCTCGAGGTCGAGCGCCGTCGAGACACCCTTGAGAGTCAGGCCGAGCTGCACCATCGCGAAGGCCACTTCAGGCTGGATGCCGACGATCACCGTCTCAGCGCCCCGCAACCGCGCCATGTGCGCGATGTCGCGCAGCGTGCGGACCGCGAAGGAATCCATCACGTCGAGCGCCGTCACATCGACGATCACGCCACGGGACCGATACTTCCCAACCCGCTCGATCAGCGCCTCGCGGAGCTGCGACAGATCGGCGTCCGTGAGCGCTGACTGGATGGACGCGATCAGGTAATGGCCTTGCTTCAGTATCGGAACTTCCACCGCGCCCTCCGTCTACGGAATGGGATGCGAGGTCACGCCTTCGGGGTCACTTCTTCCAAGGCGAGGACCTTGTACCCGAGCAGCCGCTCCGCCTCTTCGATGCCGCCCTGGAGGTCGCCCACGGTCGCCATTTCGCTCAGGTCCACGCCGATCGTCACGAGCGTTTGCGCGATCTCGGGCGACAGGCCGGTGACGATCACCGTCGCGCCCAGCAGGCGCGACGCCTCGACGGTCTGCACGAGATGGTTGGCGACGTTCGAGTCCATGGCCGCCACACCGGTGATGTCGATCACTACCACCTTCGCGCGGTTGGTGCGGATCGCGCGCAGCAGCTGCTCGGTCAGCTGGCGCGCCCGCTGGGGGTCGATTACGCCGATGATGGGGAGGATGAGCAGTCGTTCGCGCACCTGCAGCACCGGCGTCGACAGCTCGCGAATCGCTTCCTGCTGCTGGCGGATGATGCGCTCGCGCTCCTGCACGAAGCCCACGGCCACCGTGTTCGCGATCCGGTTCGCCGCGGGCTCGTAGGCGTCGAGAATGCGGTTCAGCTTGTCGAAGTCTTCGTGATACTTGCCGAACAGCGAGCGCGCCAGCACGTCGCGCAGCAGCAACACGATGCCGATGACTTCATGCGTCTCGACGCCGCGCGGAATGATGCGCTCCGACAGGTTGCGCGCGTAGGCTTGCAACGCCTCGAACGTCCCCGTCTCCAGCGCCTCGACGTAGTTGTCGTACACCGACGTCGCTTCGGCGAAGATTTCCTCCTCCGTCATGGCCGTGAGGAGCTGCGCTCGCGTAATGCGGCGCGCCCACTCCTCGCGCAACTGCGTCCGATTCTGGCGCAGGTGTGCCACCAGCTCGCGCAGCAGCGCCGCGGTGGACTCGGACGGAGCCTGCGGATCGAGCGGAGAGGGAGCTTGAGTGTCTTTCCCTTTGGCAGCCATGGGGACGGATCCTTGGGGTGGAATGTTGCCGCGGCGCAACAGCAAGGCTAGTGCCCAGAAAACTGCCACCGGCGAGGCGGCATATCATATTGTGAGGAAGTAAGTTGTAAACTGAGGTTGCACCATCGCTATGGCGCTGGCGCAGCGGATTAGGGCTACAGATGATTCGCCGCCGCACCGAAAGAGGGCACGAGGAGGCGGGCCACCATGGGGGTCCTACCGCCGTTGGTGCGGAGGACGCAATCCTCGCATGGTCTACTGTCGGCCCGGACTCCCCGTCGATGCCGCTTCCTCTCTCGGTGGCGTGTGTCGTCCACCGGTGCCACGTGGCGCGAGCAGCAAACTCGATGCCACGGCGCCACGCGGCTGCCGTTAATCTCGTGTCACGAGCCCACCGAGCTGTTCGCCGAGCCGACGATGATCTCGCCGGTCGTCGTCAGGATGCCTGGGAGGCAGCCTAAGATTGTACAGCCACCGCCAGTCACGGTCTGCAGCACCACGTGGATCATGTTCACCGTGATGCCGCTCGTTGTCACGCCGTCGCCGCTGAGAGTCTGTTCATTCAGCACGGCATAGCCAACGCCCGGCAGATCGACCCGCGTGTTGGGCGCCACGTCCGTCGTTATCAGGACTCCGTTGACGACGAGGTTGGTGAACCCGGAGCCTGCGGCATCGCTCGCGGCCCCCGCTGCGCTCACGTAGCTCGCCGCCATCGCAGTGACGATATCCGCGGAGATGAGCCCGCCCAGCACGCTCACCTGCTGCAGGTCGGAGCTGCTCTGCGAGCTGCTCACCGCGTCATCGACGGCCCCGGTCGTCAGCGCGGTGAGCCACTCCGAAGAGACCGCGTTCGACCCGCCAAAGGCGTCCAGGCTTTGCTCGTCCATGCCGCCGCTCGTGGGCAACATGGCGACGGGCGTTTGCTGCACCACGCCCGCGGTGTTCACCAGCGCGCCGAATGCCGAGCCTCCGACGCTCGTCTGTGCGTTGGCTCGCGTGGCGAGCAGTGTGAACGCGCTCGCGAGCCCGAGCGCCACCCCCCGACTGAGCCAGCGGGGCGGGCGCAATGTGATCGCTGCCATAGTCATCTCTCCTCGGTTTTCCTGAAGGTCGCTCATGAAAGCCTCACGCCCCCGATCCGGTGAGCCTGTGATACTGAAGGTTGCCGCCGGTCAGGATGCCAGCCCGGTCGTACACCGCGTTCCCCCCTTCAGGATCGCACGTAGTCAAGCAGATGAGCATTCTGATGTGGTCATGGCCCACGCCGGGCTCGCCTTCGTCGCACGCATGGTGGACTTCGAAGAACACGGGGACCGTTTCGCCCGTGTCGCGCCGCTTCGCGCTGCCCGGCCCCGAGAATCGCCCGCATGGCTTGCCGGTGTATTCGCTCTCTACCTTGACGAACGTGTCCACGTTGCCGTGAAACACGAAGCCGCCGAAGAGGGCAGTGTTGTGCTCTACCCAGGTGATGTGGCCGCTGCCACTCGTCGAGTTACACGCGGTTGGTCGCGCTTGGAACCCGAACGTCGCGAAGTCACGCGAGGTGGGAGTGTTCTTGCCCGTGGGAGACTCGGCTCCTCCCATATTCGCGCCGGGCTTATCGATCCGCCCGCCGCCCGTCATCCGAAAGCACGCGGCGCTCACGGCCCAAAAGTCGGGCCGCGGTGCCACCGAGCGCGCCGGCGTCGCGGAGTCCCGGCAGGCCACCGCCACGACAGCGGCCGCCAGCAACCCCGGCACCAGGATGAGATGTTTGCGTTGCATCATGTGTGTCCTGCCTCCTCCGTTACTGGTCCGTGCCGCATGGATGCCGCACCCCGTGCCGCATGGATGCCGCACCGTCTTGGGAGGCAAGGCCAGTGCCATTCGACGGTCCGGAAAACGCGATTGATTTTTCGAGAGTTAGGTGAGCTCGTTGCGTGCTCGCGTCGACACCGGCGCATCGTTTTCCGTGCAACGAGTGCGTCGTCAGCGCACCAAAACCAAGGAAAGAAAAAGCGTCGAGCGGATCGCTCGACGCCTCGTTGGTCACTCTCGGAACGGACGCCGCGGGGAGTGGCGTGCGGTCCACCCCCCGCGGGCATTGGTGTTTCGCTCAGTTGCCTACCTCCTTGGGTTACGACGCTCGTCTGCCCGGTCAGCGCGACCGGCGCACCATCTCGATGTGGGTATCATGTGCTGCTATCGGGTCGGAGCCTTTCTTTAGGGTCCCGCTGCTCGATTCTGTCCGCTTGCATAACGCGCACCGGCGGCCGGGCTCGCCGACCGCGTTGTGCCCGCGAGAGATGCGCTCCTCCCCCCCGAGGGCCGTGTCGCGGCCCCGCTACAGCCACCGCCACAGCTCAGCTCGCAGCAAGCGGCTGGGGCATGGCGACCGCGCGGCGCGGTGGGCGTGGCGGTGCGGCGGCTGTGCCGTCCAGGTCGACGAGCTCGCCGTCGCACAGCACCCGCACGATCCGCTCCGCGGCGCGACCGTCCCACCGCTCGATTACCGGCCGCGCGGGAGAGCGTCGCGCCACGGCCCGTTCGACCGCGTTGAGCATCACCTCGCGCCGCGGCGCGACCAGCCGATTGGTCCCGTGCGTGCACGTGACCGGGCGCTCGGTGTTGGGCCGCACCGTCACGCACGGCACGCCGAGGAAGGTCGTTTCCTCCTGCAGGCCGCCGGAATCGGTGATGACGAGCTGCGCCCCCGCGACGAGGCCGAGCATATCGAGGTAGCCGAGCGGTTCGAGCAGACGCAACCCGCCGCTCGGGTTCCGCTGGAAGCCGAGCGCGTGCACGCGCTCGCGCGTGCGCGGGTGGACGGGGAAGAGCACGGTCAGCTTGCGGCTGATCTGATCCAGCGTTTCCAGCAGCTCGCGCAGGACGGCGGGATCATCGACGTTCGCGGGGCGGTGTAGCGTGACGACGGCGTAGCCGGCTCCCACGACGTCGTAGTGCGCCGGGACGTCGCGCTTCTCGGCCTGCGGCAGGGCCCAACACAGCGAGTCGATCATGACGTTCCCGACGAAGTGCACGCGGTCGGCGGGAATGCCCTCGGCGACGAGGTTGTCGCCCGCGTCGCGGGACGGCGTCAGCAAGACGTCGGACAGCCGGTCCGTGACCACGCGGTTGATTTCCTCGGGCATGGTCCAGTCGCCGCTGCGCAGCCCTGCCTCCACGTGCCCGACGCGCCTGCCAAGCTTCGCCGCCACCAGCGCCGCGGCGAGAGTGGAATTCACGTCGCCGTACACCAACACGAGGTCGGGGCGGAGCTCGGTCAGGATCGGCTCGAGCCGCTGCATCACGGCCGCCGTCTGCTGCGCGTGCGAGCCCGAGCCGACCCCGAGGTGGTAGTCGGGCGCGGGAATCCACAGCTCCTCAAAGAAGAGGTCCGACATGTCCGGGTCGTAGTGCTGACCGGTGTGCACGATGACGTGCTCGAGGTCGCGACGCTTGGCCAGCTCGCGATCGACCGGCGCGAGCTTCATGAAATTGGGGCGTGCCCCGACGACGGAGAGGATACGCACTAGTGTCCCAGCCGCGTGAGGCCGTAGATGGCGACCGGCAGCGTCACGAGGATACCGATAATGCGCCACGTCGACTCCGAGTCCTTGCGAACCTCCCGCGGCACGAAAATCTGATCTCCCGTGTGCAGGTTCATCTGATCGATCGTCAAGCCCTTCGCCACCGCTTCGCGCAACGTGTCGCCGGTCCACACCTGCTGGCCGTCGCGCTCGATGCGCGCGTCGCGGAACTTCGCATCGCGCGTCGGCCCGCCCGCCACCATGAGCGCGTCGCCGATCACCACATCCGCGGGGACGGCGTAGAACCCCGGGCGCTCCACCTCGCCGAGGATCGAGAGCCGGACCAGCGCCTTGGCGTGCAGCGATGGGTTCTTCAGGTACCGCCCCAGCTGCTGGGTGAGATAACTCTCCACGTCGGCGCGCTGCACACCGGCGAGCGGGATCGCCCCGATCACGGGAAGCATCAGCGCGGGTCCTTGCGCCACGGTGAACGTGTGGGTGAACTGCGTATCTCCTTCCACCTGGAGCGAGATCTGGTCGCCGACGAGGAACCCGCTCGCCGGGGTCGGCTTGGCACTCTGGGCGGCGAGCGGGCTCGCGAGCACCGCCAGCGCCACGAGGCGCATCGGCAATCGTCGCATCATCATTCCACCGTCACGCTCTTCGCCAGGTTGCGGGGGCGATCCACGTCGCACCCCCGCCGCACGGCGATGTGATAGGCCAGTAGCTGGAGCGGGATCACAGTCAGCAGCGGCGAGAGCAGCGGCGCGCTGGCGGGGACGCACAACTGGTGGTCGACCAGATGGCGCAGGTCCCCGTTGCCGTCGCTCGTGACCGCGATGATGCGGCCGCCGCGTGCCCGTACCTCCTGCATGTTGGACACCACCTTGGCGTACACCTCGTCCTTGGGTGCGAGAAACACGACCGGCATGTTCGCGTCGATCAGTGCGATCGGGCCGTGCTTCATTTCCGCGGCCGGATAGCCCTCGGCGTGGATGTAGGAAATTTCCTTGAGCTTGAGCGCTCCCTCGAGGGCGACCGGAAAGTTCACGCCCCGGCCGAGGTAGAGGGCGTTGGTCGCGTCGGCGTAGCGCTCGGCGAGCTGGGCCACTTCCCGCTCCAGCTCGAGCGTGCGCGCCACCAGTTCGGGGAGCCCGGCGAGCTGCTCGACCAGGCGTCGCCCCTGCTCCACCGGCAACCCGCGCTGACGCCCCAAGTACAGGCCGAGCAGCAGCAGCGCGACGAGCTGGGACGTGAACGCCTTGGTGGACGCGACACCGATCTCGGGCCCGGCGTGCAGGTAAATGCCGCCGTCGGCCTCGCGCGCGATGGTCGAGCCAACGACGTTCACCAGGCCGACGACGGTCGAGCCGACCGCCTTCGCCGCGCGCAGCGCCTCGAGCGTGTCCGCCGTCTCGCCCGACTGCGAGATCGCGATGGTCAGCGTCCCCGGCACGCGCAGCTGACGGCGGTAGCGGAACTCGGAAGCGTACTCCACTGACACCGGGATTCCCGCCAGCTCCTCGATCACGTGCCGGCCCACCAGCCCGGCATGCCAAGACGTGCCGCACGCTAGGACCACGATCCGGCGGATGCGGGCGCACTGGGCCGGCGTGAGGTTGAGCCCGTTCAACCGCGCGGTGCCTTCGGTGAACAGCAGGCGCCCGCGCAGCGTGCTGCGCACCGTCTCGGACTGCTCGCAGATCTCTTTGAGCATGAAGTGCGCGTAGCCGCCCAGGGCGAGCGCTTCGAGGTCCCACTCGATGTCGTCCACGGCGCGGTCCTGCTCGCGCGCATCGCGGTCGAGGACGCGGTAGCCGGCGGGCGTCACGACCGCGACGTCGCCGTCGTTCAGGTAGACCACGGAGCGCGTGTGCGCCAGCACCGCGCTGGCGTCCGAAGCGACGAGGTACTCGCCGTCACCGACCCCGAGCAAGACCGGCGAGCCGCGTCGCGCCACGACGATCTTTCTAGGCTCGGTCTCGGCGATCACGGCGACGCCGTACGTGCCCTCCACGTGCCCCAGGGCCGCGATCACCCGTTCCTCGAGGGTCGCGCCTGCCGAGTCCTCGATCAGGTGCGCCAGCGTCTCGGTGTCGGTCTCGGTCACAAAGCGATGGCCCTGCTGCGCGAGCCGGGCGCGCAGCACGTCCGCGTTCTCGATGATCCCGTTATGCACCAGCGCGAGCCTGCCGGTGCAGTCGAGGTGCGGGTGCGCATTACGGTCGTTCGGCGCGCCGTGCGTGGCCCAGCGCGTGTGCCCGATGCCGCACCTGCCGTGGACCGGCGAGCGCCCCAGTAGCTCGCGCAGCGCCTGGACGCGCCCGGCGAGCTTGCGGGCCTCCACGCCGCGACCGTTCAACACCGCCACGCCCGCGGAGTCGTAGCCGCGATACTCCAGGCGCGCCAGGCCCTCCAGCAGGACCGGGACGGCGTTCTTAGGCCCGACATATCCGACGATGCCGCACATCGCTCAGATGCCCCCGCGCTTGAGTTCGAGCAACGGCTCTCCCGTAACGGCCAGACCGAAGCGGGCGAGCTGTGCGAGTGTGGCGTTTCCCACGCCTAGCGGCACGCCCCTCAGCGTGACGATCGCTGCGCCGCACTGCTCGCACAGCTGGACGCGGGAAGCCGCCGCGGGTCGTCGCGGCATTAAACCGCCCGGTGTCTGCGCTGCGCAGGGTTGGCACAACATGCAGGGTCCTCGAGCCTCAGCATGCGCCACGGCTGCTTCAAATTTGAGGCCCGGAGGCTGCCGCCGGTCACGGCACCGCGGTCCAGCGCTCGGCGCGACAACGCGTTAGCTCCCTCGGCCGTGGTCGTGGAACCGCTCGGCGAGTGCGGGGTCGCGTTGCGCCCGCGCGGCACTTCCGGCGCGCCGACTCGTCGCATCCCACTCCGGCCGTTCCCCGACGCCTCGGGGCCGCTCGCGGCCCCGGGTTTGCAGAGGGGAACAGGTGCGCCCTTGCGCCGACGGATTGGGAGGAAACCGCATGAGCGAACAGACGCCACGGGGCGGCTTGCCCTTGGTGCTTCTCGCCGGTGATCACCAGGAGGATACGCACTGGCTGCGGGGTCTCCTCGAGCCGGCGGGGTATGCCGTGCTGCGGGAGCCCTCGGGTCGATACGCGCTCGAGCGCGCTCGTGGCACCGAGCCGGACGTGATTATCGTGGACGCCGACCTCCCCGACATGCCGGGGGTCGAGTTGTGCCGCTTGCTGCGCGCCGATCCCCGCGTCCTCAGCAGCACTCCACTGCTGCTAGCCTTCCGTGACCACGCGTCGCGCGAGCAGCGGATCGCCGCGCTCCGCGCCGGCGCGTGGGAGTGCATCGCCCCGCCACACGAGGCGGATGAAATCCTGTTAAAGATCGGTGCCTACGTGCGTGCTAAGCTCGACGCCGACCGGGCACGCGCCGAAGGATTGCTGGACCCGATGACGGGGCTCTACAACCGTCAGGGTCTCGCACGCCGCGCCCGCGAGCTTGGCTCGCAGGCGTTCCGCGAGCACGGCGCGCTCGCCTGCGTCGTGCTCGCCCTCGATGTGGAAGCCCCGGCGCCGGGGAGCGAGAGCGCCGCCAACGTCGTTGTCCGCTGCGTCCATGCCCTCAAGTCATCGGCACGACTCTCCGACGTGGTCGGCCGGCTCAGCCTCACGGAATTCGCGGTGCTCGCCCCCGGGACCGACGCAGCGGGGGCTCGCCGGCTGGCGGAGCGCCTCGCGAGCAGCGTGCAGACCAGCAGCGCCACCGCTCCCTCGGCGACCGACCCCGCGGAGCGGCCCCTGGCGCCGCTGCGCGTGCGCTGCGGCTACGAGGCCGTCGCTAACGTCGGCTACGCGCCGATCGAGCCCGTCGATCTGCTGGTACGGGCGTCCACCGCCTTGCGCACCGGGCGCGCTGAAAGCGGCAGCTGGCTGCGGCGCTTCGACGACGGGGTGAGCGCCTCTCCCTCTTAAATCACGAACGGCTGCTTGTTGCCACCGCTCGTTCGCTCAGCCTCTTCATCCACAGCTTCGTAGCCCGGCAGGTAATACGAGTAGTAGCGGTACGCGGCGCCCGCGGGCACCGCGTTGAGGATCGCCCCGAGGAGCCGGATCGGCAGGCGCTGTAGCACCTCGAGTTTGGCGGCCGCCACGTCGCGGTGGCTGTACCCCGTCCGCAGCACCACCACCAGGTGACCGGTCAGCGTACCCAGGATGAGGGGGTCGACCCCAGCGCTGAGCGGCGGGCTGTCGACCAGGATGACGTCGTAGCTCGGGCGTAGCGCGGTCACGAGCTGCGACATCGTCTGCGAACCGAGCAGCTCGGGCGCGTTGTAAGCCCGGGTCCCGCAGCCGATCAGCGAGAACGACGGATACGGCGTCGCCTGCACGATCGCCTCGAGCGGGACCTCCCCACGCAGGAAGTCGGTGAGTCCGGGACGGCGCCGGGCGCCCAGACGGCGGTGCAGCACGCCGCGCCGGATGTCCCCATCGATCAGCAGCGTGCGGTGCCCGGCCTCGGCGAATGTGTGCCCCAGATTAGCGGCGAGGAAGGACTTGCCGTCGCCCGCCCCCGGGCTCGTGATGGTGACGAGCATGGGCGACACGGCGCCGTGGGTGTACACCAGGTTGAGGCACACGCCACGCAGCGCTTCCACCACGACGGCGACATCTTCGGGCGGCCGGACGCGCCGCCCGTTGCGCGGCGTGGGCCGCGCCCCCGGTCGCACGTGCGGCACGGCGCCCAGAATGGTGAGTCCCATCTCGCGTGACACCTGATCGGGGTAGCGGACGCGCGGGTCTATCCGATCGATCAGCACGGCCCCCATGACGGCCAGCGCGAAGCTGCCGCAGAACGCCATGAGAATCACCCGCGGTGCCGTATTCTTCACCGGCCGCCGCGGCACGACCGCGGAATCGAGGACGCGGACGTCCGCCAGGGTGCTCGCCTCCGCCAGCCGCGCCTCGTCGTACTTCTGCTGGAGACTCGTGTACAGATTTTCCGCGAGGCTCGCGTCCCGGCGGAGCCGCGCTTCTTCGATGGTGCGCCCCGGGATCTGCCGCAGACTACGCGAGTCGGCATCGACCCGACGGCCCAGCTCCGATTCCTTCCCCGCAAGCTGACCGGCGAGCGCGCGCGCCAGCCCCGGGATCGTCTGACGCTGCAGCGTCGCGATCTCCCCCAACAGCCGCTGCACCGGCGGGTACTCGTCGGAGTACTTGTACCGATAGGCGCGCAACTGGGCCTGCTTGTCCGTCAGCTCCTTCAGCGCCTCCGACAGCTCGGGATTCTGCTGGACCGAGCCGACCACCGACAGCGCCTCGGCCGAGAGCCCCGAGTCGCCGGCCTGCGCCAGCAGGCGGCCCAGGGCCTCCCGGTCGCGGCGCGCCTCCTCCCGCGTGAGCTGCATATCGAAGAAGCCGCCGAACACCGGATCCCGCGCCCCTCCGGCAGCCCCCGCCCCCGCTCCCACGCCACCGGCCCCCGCGACCGACGCGCCCGCCGCCGCGCGGTCGCTCGGCAGCGTGATCGTCTCCTCCCGGAAGCGCTGCAGGGCGGCCTCCGCGTTGCGCAGGTTATCCTGCGAGTGCTGCACCTGCTCTCCGAGGATCTTCGTGAGCTCGATGACCTTTTGGCGCTTCAGGTCGGCGTACACCTGGACGTAGCGCTGCGCCACGGCGTTGACGATGGCGGTGATGCGCGTCGGATACGCGCCACGCAGCTCGACACGCAGGAAGTTCCCGTCCATGTCCATCCGTGCGTCCAGCGCCTCGCCCAGGGTGGTGGCAGCGTCCCGCAACGTCGTCAAGGTGAACTCGACCGTGCGCCCCGGAGCCACGGTGCCAGCATCGGGCGCCCACTGCAACCCATACCGCGTCCCGACCGAATCGCCCAGCGTGCCGCGCTCGAGCTCGATGCCGTCCGCCGTCGCGAGGGTGTAGCCCTGTCCCGAGCGGTCCACGGCGAAGCGGTACGCGCCCGGCCGGTACTGATCCGCGACGCGCAGCCCCTCGACCGCCTGCGCGTCCGCGGGCGAGCTGGGGTCCACGAAGAGGCGTTCGTCCCGCACCACCTGGTCGAGCACCACGTACGACTTCAGTAAATCCACCCACGACTCGGCATCGAGCAGCTGGCTTGGGCGAATCGGCGTGGGCCCGCGGTCCGGACCGCGCCGGCCCTCGACGTCGATCCAGATCTTGGCCTGGGCAGAGTACTCGGGCTTGAGGAAGCGCGTGGCGCCGACGCCGGCGACCGTGCCGACCAGCGTGAAGCCGGCGATGAGCCACTTGAAGCGCAGCAGCGCACTCGAGATCCGGCGCCAATCGAGCCCGCCATCGGAGCCGGCAAGGTCGAACTCTGTCACGCCGCGGTGCGGCGTCCCGGGGGCGACGACCGGCGGTGGGACGAGCGGTGCGGCGGGCAGGTTGCTGAGCGTCATCGGGCCGTTCCCTATCAATACGTTATCAATACGTTGCGTCCATCCGGTCGCGTGGCGTCGTGCCGCGCACCAGCGTCGCGCCGTCACGACAGCAAGTCCGATACCGCGCACGGCCCCACACACGCGCCACCCCCCGGGACGTCATGCCGCAAATCGGTGCAGCATGGGGGCGGCGGTGGATGCAGGTTGGTGCGCCCGCCCAGTCCTGCGCGCGGGTCCGCCGGGCCTACGTGCCGCAATCGCTTGAGAATCCGGTCGCTGCGAGGTCGCGACAGTCTGGCCCGAACCCTGCGTAAGGGGAGGCCAAACCCGAGCTGGAATGAACCCGATGTCCATGCCACTTGCACAGAACGGCGTCTCCCGGCCCGGGGCGCGTGACGAGACCAACGTCACGTCCCTGCTGTCGATCGGGGCCGATGCGAAGGCGCGGATCCGTATCCTCGTGGTGGACGACGAGCACACGCTGCGCGAAAGCTGCGCGACGGTGCTACGTCAAGATGGCTACGACGTAACCGTCTGCAGCCGCGGCCAGGAAGCGTTCGAGCTGTTGAAGCGCCGCGCGTTCGACATCGTGCTCGCAGATCTGTACATGACGCAGGTCGATGGCCTGACGCTGCTCCGCACGGCGCTCACGACCAATCACGACACCATCGTGATCGTCATGACGGGAAACCCGAGCGTGGAGTCGAGCGTCGACGCGCTGCGGCAGGGCGCGTTCGACTACCTCCCGAAGCCGTTTTCAGCCTCGCATCTCCAAGTCCTGATCGGCCGAGCGGTGCACACGCTGGTCGTGGCGCGCGAGACCCGCGAACAGCAAGAGGAGCTGGAGCGGCGGCATGCGCACAGCGACAAAATCACGCTGCTCGGCACCGCGCCATCGTTTCGCCGGGCGATCGAGCTGGCGCGCAAGGTGGCTCCCACGGATGCCTCAGTGTTCATCACCGGGGAAAGCGGCAGCGGCAAGGAGATGATCGCCCAATTCATCCACCACCACAGCCGGCGCTCGAGCCGGCCGTTCGTGGCGATCAACTGTGCCGCCCTCCCCGAGGGGCTGCTCGAGTCGGAGATGTTCGGCCACCGCAAGGGCGCATTCACGGGGGCGGTCCGCGACAAGCCCGGCTTGCTCGAAGCGGCGCACGGCGGGACCCTGTTCCTGGACGAGCTGATCGAGATGTCGAAGCCGATTCAGGCGAAGCTGCTGCGCGTCATCCAGGACGGCGTGGTGCGCCGCGTGGGGAGCGAGACGAACGACGCCGTCGTGAACGTGCGATTCATCGCAGCCACGAACAGCGACGCCGAAGCCGCCGTCAAGGCGGGCACCCTGCGGGAGGACCTGTACTACCGCCTGCGGGTGGTCCCCATCCACGTGCCGCCGCTGCGGGAGCGGCCGGAGGACATCCCACTGCTCGCGGAGTACTTCCTCTCCACGTACTGGATCCGGCACCGCAACAAGGGCGCGCCCTTCCCGAAGCTCGGCGACGCTGCGATCCGTGGGCTGTGCGGCCACAACTGGCGTGGCAACGTGCGCGAGCTGCAAAACGCGATCGAGCACGTGGCGGTGATCGTGGAGCCCGGCACGGAGATCCGGCCGGAGGACTTGCAGCTCACCACGTCCGAGGGGGAATCCCCCGCGACGGCGAATCCGGCCTCGCTGATCTCCACCCTGCTCGAGGAGAGCTACCACGCGGCCCGCGACCGCGTCATCGCCCAGTTCGAGCGGCAGTATCTCACGTGGCTCGTGAACCGGGCGGGGGGGAACATGTCCAAGGCGGCGCGCATCGCCGGCGTGGACCGCACCACCCTGTATCGCCTGATGGAGCGCCACGGCCTGCAGCGCAGCCCCAGCACGGGCTGGGTGATCGAGCGGGAGCCCGCCACTGATGAGGCGAGCCCGCCGGCGGTCGAAACCGCCGAGCCAATCGCGTGAGTGCTGAGGGAGCGACGCATGAAAACGAGCACCGCCGAACGGCTCGAGTGGCAGGCCCCCACCGCCCCATCCCTTCCTGAGGTCGCGACCGAGCCTCAGGACCTGGCGTCCTGCCTGGCGGGCCCGAATGGGCAGGAGCTGGTGGTGGAGATGGCGCACGACCTGCGTTCACCGCTCACGGCAGTCCTGTTCCTGGCGGAATCCCTGCAGAACGCGGAGAGCGGTCCGATCACCGCGGCGCAGCGCCGCCAGTTGGGCCTCATCTACAGCGCGGCGTTGGGTCTCTGCGCGACCGCGAGCGACGTGCTCGAGCTCGCCCGCGGGGGCGACCGGCTCAGCGAGCGCGGGCCAGCACCATTTTCGGTCGTCGAGATCCTCACCTCGGTGCGGACCATGATCCTGCCGCTCGCCGAGGAGAAGCGCCTCGAGGTGCAGCTGGTGCATCCCGTCCCCGAGCGGCGCATCGGCCACGCCCGGGCGCTGGGACGCGTGCTGCTGAACCTCGCGACCAACGCCGTGAAGTTCACCGACGCGGGGTTCGTCGAGATCGCCGCCCGGCCGCTCGGGGCGACGCGCCTTGAGCTCTCGGTCCGGGACAGCGGCGAGGGCATCGACGCGGCCGAGATGCGGACGCTGTACGAGCCGTTCCGGAAAGCGTCGGCGGGGCCGCGCTACTACTTCTCCAGCTCGGGCCTCGGGCTGGCGATTTGCCGCAAGCTGGTCCGCGCGATGGGCTCGGAGCTGCGAGTTGAAACGCGCCCGCACTGGGGGACGCGGTTCTCCTTCGAGCTCGAGCTCCCGCCGGCGACCGCCGCAACCTGATCGATGCCGCGTAGCGTCGCAACCGTTCCACACGCGCCGACCGAGCGCGACAGCGCCGCGCCACGGTACGACGACCGGCTCGACTCCAACCGCTGGCGCTCCGGGAGGTTAGCACCGGTCGCCGCCGCCACGGCCCGCGCACACGGATTGCCCAGCGGGTCGGTGATGGCAACGTCCGTCGGTTTCGAAACGCGACGTACCAGCCTCGCGCTCGTCCACGCGGTGCCGCTTCGCGCGCGCGACCGGGAGCGACAGGCCCGGCGCTGGCTCAACTTCGCTGTGGCGGCCGCCGGGATCTTGGTGACGTCGCCGCTCATGCTGTTGATCGCGGTGCTGATCAGGCTCACCTCGCGTGGTCCTGTGCTCTTCACCCAGGCGCGGATCGGGCTGGACCGGCGGGCGCTATCGCGCGCCGGCGGCAACACGCGGCGGCGCCTCGACCTGGGCGGCAACCCGTTCACCATGTTCAAATTCCGCACGATGCACGTCGCGCCGGACAGCGACGACCAGGAGGTCTGGGCCCAGCCGGATGACGCGCGCGTGACACCCCTCGGGCGGGTGCTGCGGAAGTTCCGGCTCGACGAGCTGCCCCAGCTCTTCAACGTGCTGCGCGGCGATATGAACATCGTCGGCCCCCGCCCCGAGCAACCGGCGATCTTTGTGTACCTGCGCGAGCAGATCGAGGGATACCAGCGCCGCCAGCGGGTGCGGCCCGGCATCACGGGCTGGGCCCAGGTGAACCAGGGATACGATCAGTCGGTGGAAGACGTCCGGCGCAAGCTCGCCTTCGACCTCGAGTACATCCGGCGCCAATCGGCGGTCGAAGACCTGAAGATCATGGTCCGCACCATCCCGGTCATGGTCTTGCGTCGCGGCGGCTGGTGAGGACGCTGCTGATCTGTCACCACGACGAGCCGATCAACCGGCTCGGCGTGGCGCGGTGGCTTGCCTCCTTCTCGCAGCTGGTCGGCATCATCGAGATCCACGAACCCGCGGGGCGGCTGGGGCGGCGCATCTGGCGCGAACTCCGCCGCGTCGGTCCCATCCGCTTCCTGGACGTCCTGGCGTTCCGTCTCTATTCCCGACTGTTCCTCTCCGCCCGGGATCGGGCCTTCGAGGCTGCCGCACTGGAGCGCCTGAGCGCCACCTACCCGCCGCTCGATCCGCAGACGCCCGTCTTGGTGACGCCCAGCCCGAACAGTGCCGAGGCCGTGGCCTTCCTGCGCCAGCTCGCACCCGACGTCGTGCTCGCCCGATGCAAGAGCCTACTCAAGAAGGACGTGTACTCGCTCGCGGCGCGGGGAACGTTTGTGCTGCACGCCGGTATCTGCCCCGAGTACCGCAACGCCCACGGCTGCTTCTGGGCGCTCGCCCACGACGACCTGTCCAAGGTAGGCGCCACGCTGCTGCAGATCGACGATGGAGTCGATACCGGACCGATCTACGGCTACTTCAGCTACCGGTACGACGAAGTGGCGGAGTCCCCCGGCATGATCTACGACCGCGTCGTGCTCGACAACCTCGACACCATTCGCCAGCGGCTCGTCGACGTGCTGGCGGGGCGCGTGCGACCTCTGGACACGTCGGGTCGGCGGTCTGCCACGTGGGGCCAACCGTGGCTGACCAGGTATCTGCGCTGGAAGCTGCGCGCGCGGAGACGGCGGCGTGAGAGCGCTTGCGTTAGCGTATCATGACGTCGTAGACGGCGGCGCCTGGGACGCGAGCGGCTTTCCCGGCCCCACCCACGCGACCTATAAGCTCGACCGCCGCGCCTTCGAGCAGCACCTCGTCGCCGTCTCGGGCGCGGCGCGACGGCGCGGCACCGTGAGCGATCTGCTGGACGCCCGCGCCCCAGCGTCGCATCGGCCCCCAGTCTTGCTGACCTTCGACGACGGGGGCTCGAGCGCATACTCTTGCATCGCCGATCTGCTGGAGCGCGCGGGATGGCGCGGCCACTTCTTCATCATTACCGACTACCTCGATCGGCCCGGGTTCGTCGCCACCGCCCAGGTGCGCGAGCTCGCCGCCCGGGGACACATGATCGGTACGCACTCCTGCAGCCACCCCACCCGCATGGCGTCGTGCACCTGGGACCGGCTGATGCAGGAGTGGACGAAGAGTGCCGCGATCCTGTCCGAGTTGCTCGGTGAGCCGATGCGGATCGCGTCCGTGCCGGGTGGCGCCTACTCGCGCCGGGTGGCGGAGGCCGCCGCCGTCGCCGGGATCACGGCGCTGTTCACGTCCGAGCCGACGTCTCGGTGCCGTCAGGTCGACGGCTGTCTCGTCGTCGGCCGCTACGCGGTGCGGCGTGGGACGCCCGCGCGCGTCGCCGCCGCGCTCGCGTCCGGCCGGCTGCTACCGCGGCTCGCCCAGCTGTGCTTCTGGAATTGCAAGAAATTGGCGAAGGCCGTGGGGGGCGAGCGCTACTTGGCGCTCCGGCGCATGGTGTACGGCGTCACGTCAGCCCGGGTGGACGGCGCCCCGGCGCGTGGGCTCCCAGACCGCGGTCCGCCCGCCCTGGAGGGCGAGCAGCCAGGCGTGCAGCGCAGCCACGTTGCCGGCGAACAAGTACGCCGCTAGGGCGAGCAACCGAGGCGGCCGCTTCCCCTCGGGCCACCACCACCCCGCAGCTCCCAGCCCGGCGACCACGGCCAGCCCCGCGAGCACACCGCGAGACCACCCCCGCCCCTCTCCTGTCGCCAGCCCCGCGAGCGCAGCCACCGCGCCGAGCAGTGCCCAGGGCACCACCCAACGGCACAGCTTGTGGCTGGCCAGCATCCAGGCGAAGCGACCCCAGCGCAGCGGGTCGAGCAGCCCTCGCAGCCACCACAGGGTGCGCAGGCCACGCGCCATCGTGCGCACCTTGCGCCGGTACTCCTGGCGTAGCGAGGCGCCACGCGGCACGAAGCAGATAGCCTCGGGAACCGACACCGCCCGATAGCCGCGCCGGCGGGCGAGGAGCGCCGCCCCGAAGTCGCGGCTCAGATCCTCGGGCACCAGCTGCCGGTGGAGCTCCGCTCGGACGGCGTACAGGCACCCCGACGCTCCCACGATCCCCGATACCCGCGTCTCGAGATCCCGCACCCACATCTCGTAGCCGACATAGGTCGACTCGCCCGCGTTCGCCTCCGCGCCGACGCGCGCCACGCTCACGTCGCGGCCTGAGGCCACTCCCACCGTCGGGTCCGCGAACGCGGCGACGAGCGGCTTGAGCCCCTGTGGCGCGATCCGAACCGAGGCGTCGGTGTTGACGATGATGGCGCCGCGCAGCTGCGCTCGCGCGGCGTTTTCCGCCGCCGTCTTGCCGCGTCGCTCGGGCAGGCGCAGCAGCTCGACCCCGCGATCGGCGAAGCTTGATACGATCGCGTCGGTTCCGTCGCTCGAGGCATCCGATACGACGAGGATCTGGCGTCGCTCGGCCGGGTAGTCGAGCTCGAGGATCTGCTCCAGCGTGCCCGCGATCACCTCCGCCTCGTTATGGACCGGGATCGTGATGCTGATCGAGGGCCACTCCTCGGGCGGGGCCGCCCGCCGCGGCGCGCGCCGCAGCGAGCCCGCGAGCTTGAGCAGCGCCGGGTAGCCGATATAGGTGTAGAGGCAGAATCCCAGCGCGGCGACGAGCAGCTCGGCAGGCGTGACGATCATCCCACCAGCGCGGCAGGCGCAGTCCGGCGGACCTGCTGGTAGATGCGCTCGTAGCGCGCCAGCCACGGCTCGACGCTGAACTCACGCCGCAGCCGCTCCCGCGCGCGCCGAGCGCGCTCGCGCGCCTTCGCCGGGTCGCGGTACACCACGCGCAGCTCCGTCGCGAGCGCCATCGGATCTGCGGGCGGGACGAGCCCCGCCTCGTCCGGCGACAGGATGTCCGGGACGCCGCCGACCCGCGCCGCGATCACCGGGACCTCCGCGGCCATCGCCTCGAACAGCACGATCGGAGTGCCCTCCGTGCGCGAGCTGAGGACGAAGACATCGAACGCCCGGAACAGCCGCCCCGCGTCGGGGACTGCGCCGTGCCACAGAATCCGGTCCAGTCGCAGGTCCCGGGCTCGGGCTTGCAGCTCGGCCCGTGCAGTGCCACTTCCCAGCACCGAGACAACGAGCGGCAGGTCCGTCGCGTGCGGCACCGCGTCCAACAACACGTCCAGACCCTTCTCGTAGCTCAACCGCCCGACCCAGCCGACCACGAAGCCGTCCGGTGGGATCCCTAACGCAAGCCGTGCGGCCGCGCGGTCGAGTGGCGGATCGATCTCGCGCCACGCGTTCGGCACGGCGTGGATGCGCGTCCGGGAAACGCCCGCTCCCGCCAAGCGCTCGACCAGCGGCCGGGACACCGCCACGACGGCGTCGAACCGGCGGAACGCGCGGAACTGCAGCCACTCATAGCCGTGGTTCTTCCACCCGCCGCCACTGAAGCCGTGCACGGTGGTGACGATCGGAATCCCGAGCCCGCGCGCGACCCCCGCGTCCACCACGTCCGGCCGGTACCCGTGCGTATGGACGACATCCGGCCGGAGTCTCCGGCACAACCCCGCCACCGCCCGTCGCTCCCGCAAGTAGGCTCGCCCGGGAAGCACGAACGGATGGGTCTGGATCCCGCTGTGGGCGAGCCCTGCCAGGAAGGGATGCTGCTCGCCGGGGCCGTCGAGCACGGCCGCGACGTGCAGGTCATGACCCAGGCCCTGGAGCCCCCACGCCAGCGCTTGGCCCACGCGCTCCAGACCACCGATTTCACCCGGTGCGACGACTTGCAGGACGACCATTCTAGGCGAGCACCGCGTCCGCCGCGGTCTCGGCCTCGCTCGCCATGCCGCAGCCGACCCGCTCGTCCCGCATGAGCGCATCTGCGAAGAACTTCGTCGCCCAGTTGAGGGTCTGGAACGGCCCGTACTCCGCGCCGAGCGGGAAGGAGCCCTTCACGCCGCCGCGGAGCCCGGGGTCTCGGCTCGTGCGGTTCTGGGTCGACTTGAGGAAGCGGAGCACCGGTCCGACCGGCTCGAGCCACTTGCGCTCACCCGTGATTTCGAACAGGCGCAGCCAGATATTCGCCAGCTGCGCCTCACCGGTCAGGCAGCTCCACGGCGCCGCAGGCGACCAGCCGGCGGCGAAGCGCCCCGGAAGCCGGCCGTCAGGCCCCACCGCGGCGGCGATCCGCTCCGCCGCGAGGGCGGCGTGGGCGACGAGCCGCGCGTCCTCCAGCACGCGCCCGCCTTCGAGCAGGCCGCGGATGCCGTAGGCGATGGTATGCAGCAGCGGCCGCATCCGGTCGGTGAGGCAGCAGTCCGGCAACCAGCCGTCGTCGTGCTGCAGCTGGGCGACGGCGCGGAGGTTCCGGGCCGCGGCCGCCGTGAACTCCGGTGCGCCGAGTCGCCGCCCGGCTTCCGCCAGTCCCCACGCGGTGCGCGTGTTGTAAAGCGTCGCCTGGGAATCGGTGAAGCGCGAATTGCCGCGCCGCCACAGACCATCCGCGTCGAGCATCGCGAGCAGAAAGCAGGCCGCGCGCCGCGCAGCGCCCGCGAACACCCCCGAGCCGCTGCGCGCGAACGCGGCGAGCCAGCCGAACAGCACCTGGCCGGTGTTGAACACCGCGGGAGACGTGCGCTCGCCCATCACTCCGCCTCGCACCGCTCCCGACGGCAGCTGGATCTCAACCTCCCAGCGAGCGGCGCGCTCGGCGCGGCTGGCGAGGTCGGGCCGGTTCAGGTGCCGCGCCGCCTCGTACAGCGTCGGGATGATGTAGCCGGTCGTCTCGGGATAGGCGGGCTGCCAGCCGCGCGACTTGAAGTACGGACTCCACGCGAGACTGTACCCGCGCGCGAACCCGCCGGCGCCCGTCGCGTCCTGAGCGCGCTCAAGCCACTCGAGCGCCGCCAGCAGATGCGGCCGGTGCACAGCGTCCACCGCGTGTCCGGCGCGCTCGCGCCACAGTTCCTCGAAGGCCACCGGATTGAGCAGCGGGTGGGCGCGCACCTGGTGCAAACGGGCCTCCACGGCCCGGGTCAGGCGAGGGATCGGAAGCGGCAGTGCCTGGGGCAACGAGAGCATCTCCGGGCTTACTGGTGAAGACGAGTCGGTCGGGCGGCGTCCATCGGCGTCGCCGGCGCGCCGGCCGGTCTGCACAATCCAACGGGCGTCGTCAGCATCACAATCCAACGGGCGTCGTCAGCATCGCGTGAGCTCCGCCAAGGTGCCACTCGGGAGCTGGCGCAGCGCGACCGCGAGCGGCACGTCGCGCATCCAGCGGCGCAGCGTGTGCTGCTCGGTGTCGCGGTCCGCATCGTCGAGCAGAATCACGGCCCCCGCCGGCAGACGGTCGCCGATCACCGAGAGCAGGCCGAAGCGCCCGCCGCGCGTGCCAGCGGGCGGCCCGTCACACACGACGAGCCGGAACTCGTCGGGCATCAGCGGGAGCGGCGCCGCGTACCAGACGAAGTCCCCGTAGTCGCTCAACGGGGAGAACCACAGGTACACCTGACCCGCAACATGATCGCGCAGCGCTGCCGCGATGCGCCGTCGCGATTCCGGCTCGTGCTCGAGCGCCCAGACTTCGACGCCGCGGCGTCCCGCGAGCGCACCCAGCAGCAGCGTCGTGAGGCCGCTGCCGCATTCGAGCACCGGCCCGGGCGTCACCGCTGCCAGGCACGTGACCTCCCTCAAGAAGTCGAGGTCCGCCGTGAACCGGTCGTTGCCCCAGGCGGCGCGTAGCTCGGCGAGGAGCGGCCGCTCCGGCGCCACCCCCGTCGGCAGGGCCAGCAGGCGCCGCATCGCGCGACGCAGCCGCTCCCGCTGCCATGCGCTCCGTGCCGCCTCTTTCAGGGGGCGCGGCACCCAGTGCTTCAGCGCTTCCAGGATCACGAGTTCTCCTCGGCCTTGTCTCGGAACAAGTTCTGTGCCGCCCCTTCGGTCGTGCCGGTGACGCGATCAAACGGAGTTGCGGGCGTCGCGCGTTGCGGCGCCGCAACACTCGGCGTAGGGGCGCCGCGTAGCGGGGGTGCGATGGACGTGGCCCTGCTCTTGCTGGTCCCAACCCTAGATGAGTAACTCCACGTCCAACCTCGACCGCTCCCTCGCCCAGGGCATCGCGTGGAGGGGGGGGATCAGGTGGTTCACACAGCTCGTGAGCTGGGCGGCCACGCTGATGGTGGCGCGCCTGATCACTCCCACCGACTACGGCCTGTTCGCGATGGCCATGGTGTACGCGGGCTGCGTGCAGCTGGTGAACGAGCTGGGGCTGAGCCTGGCCATCGTCCAGCGCCGCGACTTGAGCGAGGAGCAGATCGCACAGCTCGGCGGCCTCGCCGTGCTCGCAAGCGTCGCCATCTTCGTGCTGTCGGTCGGGCTGGCCGGGCCCGTCGCGTCGTTCTTCGGCGAGCCGACGGTCCGCGGGATCATCATCGCACTGAGCCCGACGTTCGTGATGCGCGGCGTGCAGGTGGTGCCCCGCTCGCTGCTCGCGCGCGACCTGGAATTCCGCCGGCTCGCGTGGATCGACGCCGGCGAAGCGGTGCTGTGGAGCTCCACCACGCTGGCCGGCGCCTTCCTGGGTCTGCGGTACTGGGCCCTGGCGTGGGGAGCGGTCGTGAGCGGGTTCGCGGTCATGGGGGTGTTGTGCCTGCTGCGGCCGCACCGTCTCGCCTGGCCCCGGGACTTCAGGTCGATCGCCGGCGCGATCAACCTCGGGTGGTACGTGGTGATCTCCCAGCTCTGCTGGTACGTGTACAACCACGCCGACTTGACGATCGTCGGGAGGCTGCTGGGCAAGGCAGCCCTCGGCGCCTATACCAAGGGCTCGGACATCGCGAGTATTCCGGTCGACCGCATCAGCGCCATGATCGGACAGGTCACGCCCGCGGTGTTCGCCGCTGCCCAGGACGACCACAAAGCGTTGCGGCGCTATCTGCTCGGGCTGACGGAAGGCCTGGCGCTCATCACCTTCCCCATCTCCGTCGGGCTGGCCTTGGTCGCCGACCTGTTCGTGCTCACGGTGCTGGGGGAGCAGTGGCGGCCGGCCATCGTCCCGCTGCGCCTGCTCGGGCTGTACGGCGGCTTCCGCGCAATCTTCAACCTGTTTCCGCAGATGCTCGTCGCCACCGGGCATGCGCGCCTCAACATGCGGTTTAACCTCTTGATGGCGGTGTGGCTCCCGACGGCGCTCTACGTCGGCGCCCACTGGGGCACGACTGGCGTCGCGCTCGGGTGGGTGATCGGGTATCCGCTGGTCACGATCCCCTGCTTCGTGCGCGCGACGTTGCGCATCCTCGGCTTGCGCGCCCGGGATTACGTCCGCGCGTTGTGGCCGGCAGCGAGCGCCGCTACGGGCATCACGATCACCGTCTTGGCGCTGCGGGTCATCCTGCCACAGGCGTGGTCTCCTTGGCTACACTTGGGCGTCGTAGTGCTCGCGGGAGCGGTTGCCTACGTCGCAGTGCTGTTGCTCGCCCATCAGACCCGCATGCAGGAGGTCGCGGCCCGCGTGATCGAGCTCACGCGTGTCCGGCGCGCGAAGCCGTCGCCGGCCTACGCGACCACGGCGTCGGACGGGCGCCCTCGCCTGCTCCTCATCAGCTACCACTTCCCGCCCGACGCGGCGGTGGGTGCGCTCCGCTGGCAGAAGCTGGCGCGGTACGCCGCGGAGCGCGGCTGGGGGTTGGACGTGATCACGCTCGACCCCGCGTGCCTCGCCCGCACTGACCCGACCCGCACGGAAGACCTCCCGGCCGGGGTCCGCATCTATGGGATCCCCGCGCGGCCGGTGTGGGTGGAGCGGGCGGTGGAGGTGGTCTGGCACGTGCTCGATCCGGCGCGGCGCCTCCGGCGCTGGACCGGCCAGCCCAACGCCCCGGCGCGCCCGGCGCGCTCGCACCCCGAGTCGCTGGCGCGCGAAGCGATGCGGTGGCGCCCGCGGGGGCCGCGGGACGTCGCACGCGCGTACTTCGCCTGGCTCGAGTACGCCCGGACCTGGCGCTGGGCCCGCGCGGCAGCGCGTCACGCCCTGCAGGTGATCGAGCCTGCGGTGCACCGGGTGGTCATCTCCTGCGGCCCACCGCACATGGCGCACGAGGCCGCACGGCTGGTCGCTCGCCGGACGAGGCTCCCGCTCATCGTTGACCTGCGGGACCCGTGGAGCCTCGTCCAGCGTTTGCCGGAGGCGATCGCCAGCCCGGTGTGGTTCGCGCTGGCGGCGCGCTACGAGCGGCGCTGCGTCGACCAGGCGTCGCTGATCGTCACCAACACCGAACCGCTGCGCAGCGTGATGCGCGGTGTGTACCGTGCGGCCGCGAGCCGGATGATCGCGGTGCCGAACGGCTGCGACGAGGAGGAGGTGCCACCCTCACAGCACGGGCGACGCTTCGTCATCGGGTACGCCGGGTCCATTTATCTCGACCGCGACCCGCGGCCGCTGTTTCGCGCCGCCGCGCAGGTCGTAACCGAACGCGGCCTCACCGCGCGCGACTTTGGAATCGAACTCATGGGAGACGTGCGAGCGTTCGACGGCGTGCCGATCGAGCAGATCGCCGCCGAGGAAGGAATCGCGGAGTTCATCCGGACGTACCCGCCTGGCCCGCGGGCGCGGGCGCTCGAATTCCTGTCCCGCGCCACGATGCTGGTGATCTTGCCGCAGGACTCGGACATGGCCATTCCAGCGAAGATTTTCGACTACATGCAGTTCGACGCCTGGCTGCTGGCGCTCGCCGACGACGGCAGCGCTACGGAGCAGCTGCTGCGAGGCTCGACCGCCGATGTCGTGGCGCCCGACGCCATCGACACGATCACTGGGCTGCTGCACCTGCGCTATCTGCAGCACCTCCGAGGCGAGTGGCCCGCGCGCCTCGCGACGGATCCCCGCTACAGTCGTCGGGAGCAGGCAGACCGGCTATTCGTCGGGCTCGAGGCGATCACCGGGGTGCCCCCGCGCCCCGTGGAGGAGCCCGCGCTCGTATGTGCGGCATCGTAGGCATCGTCCATCGGAACGCCGAGCGGCCCGTCGATCCGGCGGTGCTGCGGACGATGTGCGACGCGATCCGTCATCGCGGCCCGGACGACGAGGGAACTCTCGTCGCGGGCCCGGTCGCGCTCGGGATGCGCCGCCTCAGCATCATCGACCTGGCCGGGGGCCGGCAGCCGATGACGAACGAGGACGGATCCCACGTGATCGTCTTCAACGGCGAGATCTACAACTATCGGGAGCTGCGCCGCGAGCTGGTGCGCCGGCGCCACCGGTTCCGCACTCACAGCGACACCGAGACGATCGTGCACCTGTACGAGGAGCACGGGCCGCACGCGGTCGAGCAGCTGCGTGGCATGTTCGCGTTCGCGATCTGGGACGGCACCGCGCGGTCCCTGTTCCTGGCGCGCGACCGCTTCGGCATCAAGCCGCTGTACTACGTCGTGGCTCACTGGGGCATCGCCTTCGCCTCGGAGCTGAAGGCGCTGGTCGCGGCCGGGCTCACCGCGCGCGAGCTCGACTGGGACGCGCTCGACGCCTACGTCCAGCTCGGCTACATCCCGGCGCCGGCGACGCCGTTCCGCGACGTGCGCAAGCTCGAGCCAGGGCACTGGCTGTTGTGGCGTGAGACCGGCGCGGTCATGGTGCACCCATACTGGGACCTCCCGCGGCACGAAACGCCTGCGCCTCCAGACGTCGCCGACCGGGTGGTGGAGTGGCTCGACGAATCGGTCGCGGCCCACCTCGTGAGCGACGTGCCCGTGGCGGCGTTCCTGTCGGGTGGCCTCGACTCGTCGGCGGTGGTCGCGAGCATGGCGCTCGCCGGGGACGGGCCGCCGCACGCCTTCACCGCGCGCTACTTCGGGTCGGGAGCGCCCGACACCGACGAAACCGACCTCGCTCGGCAACTGGCGCAGCGGTACAACGCCCGTCTCACGATCGTGGACATCCGCCCCGACGTGCGGGACATCTTCGAGCCGATCGTCCGCGCGCTCGACGAGCCGCATGCCGACGACTCGGCCGTCCCGACGTGGGCCTTGTCCCAGGCCGTCGGCAGCTCCTACAAGGTCGCGCTCACCGGCATCGGGGGAGACGAGCTGTTCGCCGGCTATTGGCGGCACCCCGGCCTGCTGGCCATGGAGCGCTTCGGCCGCCTGCCCAGCCCGCTGCGCGCTGCGGCGGCGACCCTGGGCTCGCTCCTCCCCGATCGCGGCCGCGGGCTCGGTGTGTACCGGTTGAAGCGCTTCCTGCGCGCCGCGCGTAACACGGGGACGACGCCCGACCGCTACCTGGGGCTGCTCGGCAAGTCCGATGATCGCGAGCGGGCGCAGCTGTACTCGGCCGATCTGCGCGCCCTGCTCCCCGGCGGCGCGGCGGGCGAGCGGCTGCGCCGCCTGTACCGGGACGCCGGCGCGCCGCGCGGTCTTGCCGCGGCGCTCTATCTCGACTACAAGGTCTACCTCGCTGACGACATCCTCGCGCTCTCCGACCGTCTCTCGATGGCGCACTCGCTTGAGGTGCGCGTGCCGCTCGTCGATCACATCCTGGCCGAGCGCGTGTTCCCGCTCCCGGCCCGGCTCAAGCTGGGCGGCTGGAAGTTGAAGCACCTGCTGAAGCGCTCGCTTGCCGGACGGCTGCCCGCCGCCCACCTCACCGCGCCCAAGCGCGGCTTCGTCGGCCCCACCGCGGCATGGCTGCGCGACGAGCTCCGGCCCATGCTGCAGGACGAGCTCTCGGCGAGCCGCCTGACGCGCCTCGGTTACTTCGATCCCCGGACGGTCGCCCGCCTGCTCGACGAGCACTTCGCTCGCCGTCACAACCGTGAGGGGATTCTGTGGGCGCTGCTCTGCTTCTCGACGTGGCACCGCCTGTACGTGGAGGGCCCCGCGGTGCCGCCGTATGCGGCAGACGGCGTACCGGTGGTCTCCGCTCCGGCGTCGCCCCGGGGCGTCGCATGACCATCTTCGCGGGACTCTTCTGCCGGCACGCCGGTGCCCGCGTCGGCGACTCGACGTGCGACGCCCTGCGCCGCGCCCTGTCGCGGGACACCCGCGACGCCGTGAGTGAGTTTCGCGATGCTCGGGTGTTCCTCGCCAAGGTCGACATCGGCGCCTATGGAGAACCCGCATTCCTGGTGCGGCCCGGCGGCTCGGTGTCCTTGCTCGCCGGAGAGCCGCTGCTCGCGACCGGCGACCCCCACGTAGCCCGAGGGCGCGGCGCGGATCTCGCCTTGCTGCACGACAGCTGGGACCGGTCGGACTGGAGCCCGCTCGCCGGAGCACGAGGCGCGTTCTGCGCCGTGCACTACCATCCGGACGCCGGTCGCCTCACGCTCGTCACGGACAAGCTCGGTGTCCGGCCGTTGTACTACTGGATCGGCGATGATCATGTGATCTTCGCCACGGCCCTGCGAGTGCTCGAGGGTCTCGCCGAAGTTCCCAAGCAAATGGACCTGCGCGCCGTCACCGAAGCGGCCTGTTTCGGATTTCCGCTAGGCGACCGCACCCCCTACCAGGACGTGTACGCGTTGCACGCGGCCGAGATCGTCGAAATATCAGGGCGGGTCGAACGCTCCCGGTACTGGCGCTGGGACGACATCCCGCCCGCCAGCCGCCCGCAGCAGGAGCTGCTCCAGGAGGCCTACGATCGATTCACGGCGGCCGTCGCCTGCCGGCGGCGCGGGGACCGGACCACGACCGCATTCCTGAGCGGCGGGCTCGACTCGCGCTGCGTCGTCGCGGCGCTCCGCGCCCAAAGCGTCGAGGTCCATGCCTTCAATTTCGGGCTTCCGGGTACCCAGGACCGGATCCTGGGCGCCGCGTGCGCGGGCGCGGTGGGCGCCCGGCACCACCAAGGAACCATGCGGGCCGATATCGAGGTGCGCTTTTCCGCGCTCTTGGCGGAAGCGCTGCGCACGCCGGAGCACAGGTTAGCGCCTGCGCCGGAACACCCGCGCGTCGTGTGGTCCGGCGAAGGCGGCAGCGTCGGGGTCGGACACGTCTACCTGACCCACGCCATGGTCGACCAGCTGCGCGCGGGTGAACGCGACGGCGCGATCGCTGCGTTTCTCGAGCGGCAGAAGGCCTCCGTACTGCGCAAACTCCTGCGCCCCGAGATCGCCGCTGCCCTGGCCGACGTCCCGGGACGGGGGATTCGGGAGGAGCTCGACGACCTCCGGCGCGCGGATCCAGGGCGCAGCCTCCACCTGTTCCTGCTGCTCAACGACCAGCGGCGCCACCTCGCGGGCCACTTCGAGGACATCGATCTCCATCGGCTCGAGTTCACACTGCCGTTCTTCGACAGCGACTTCCTGCAGACGATGCTCGGCGTGCCGATCGACCTGTGTCTCTACCACGAGTTCTACGTCAAGTGGCTCGGCCTCTTCCCGGCGGCGGTGACCTCGGTGCCCTGGCAATCGTACCCGGGTCACGTCCCCTGCCCACTCCCGATCCCCCCGGGGCTGCATTACCAGTGGCAGGCCGCGCGCGTGAGGGCGTGGCACGGACCGCGCAAGCGGGCGCTGCTGCGCCGCGCCAGTGAGATGCTCGCGGCCCAACAGTTCCCGCGTGACCTGCTGAGCAAGCCCGTGCTGCGCATCGCGCGCTGGATTTATCGCACCGGGCTGCGCGACTACGGCTACGTGATCCAGCACGCGAGCCTGTACTACACCTACTGGGAGCGTTCCGGCGGCCGCTGGGTCGCGCCGGGCTCCGGTCCCACCCCCCCGCCCCCCTCGCGGGACCCGACCGCTGCACGCCGGCTCGCCACCGATGCCCTCACTCGCTAGCTCGGCCGTGCTCGAGCCCCGGCCCGACCAGCCCGGGTCGCCACCGGCGCGCGAGCTCGACCGCTCGCTGATCCGGGGCATTGCGTGGACCGGAGCGACGCGCTGGGCCACGCAGCTGCTTGCGTGGGCGTCGACTCTCATCGTGGCGCGGCTGCTCGCGCCGACCGACTACGGCGTCGTCGGGATGGCGATGATCTACCTCGGCTTCATGCAGCTCGTCAACGAATTCGGGCTGGGAGCCGCCATCGTGCAGCGCCGTGATCTTACCGCGGACCAGATCGCCCGCCTCAACGGGTTCGCGCTGCTGCTGGGGTGGGCGTTCGTGGCTCTCTCTGCGGCGCTGGCGTGGCCTGTCGCCGGGTTCTTCGGCGAGCCCGCGGTCCGCTGGATTATCCTGGCGTCCAGCATCACGTTTTTGATGACGGCGCTGCAGGTCGTGCCGCGGGCATTGCTGACGCGCGACCTGGATTTCCGGAGGCTCGCCTGGGCGGACGGCGCGGAAGCGCTCGTGGCCGCGGGCGCGACGCTTGCGTGCGCGGCGGTGGGCCTGAGGTACTGGGCCTTGGTGCTGGGGCCGCTCGCCGGTCGTCTCACGAGCACCGTCCTGATCAACGCCTGGCGGCCGCATCGCCTCGCCTGGCCGCGCCGGTTCGCCAGCATCGCGGCCGCGGTGAGCTTCGGGTGGCACATCGTCGTGGCGCGGATCGCGTGGTACTTCTACAGCAACGCCGACTTCGCGGTCGTGGGTCGCGTGCTCGGGAAGGCCGCGCTCGGCGCGTACACACTGGGGTGGACCATCTCGAGCATTCCGGTCGACCGCGTGAGCGCGCTGGTCGGGAGCGTGACGCCGGCAGTCTTTTCCGCCGTGCAGCACGACCGGCCGGCGTTGCAGCGCTACCTCCGCAACCTCACCGAGGCGCTCGCATTCATCACGTTCCCGGCGGCAGTCGGGATCGCCCTGATCGCCGACGAGTTTGTGCTGCTGGCGCTCGGGGAGCACTGGCGGCCGGCCATCCTGCCGCTCCGGCTACTCGCGCTCTCGGCAGCGCTCCGGTCGCTGAGTACGCTGCTCCCGCAAGTCATCGTCGCCACCGGGCACGCCAAATGGAACATGCAGCTGACGATCCTCGCCACGCTGATCCTTCCGGGACTCTTCTACGCGGGGACGCACTGGGGTACGGCAGGAGTGGCGGCCGCGTGGGTAGTCGGGCATCCCACCTGTGTGCTGCCACTCTTCCTGTTCGCCGCACTGCGCGTGACCGGGCTGTCGCTGGCGGGATATGTGAAGGCGTTGTGGCCCGCCGCAGAGGCGACACTGGTGATGGCGGCGGCCGTGCTGGCGTTGCGCTGGGCCACCCCGGGGGGATGGCCGGTAAGCGTGCGTCTCGTCACGCAGGTGCTCACGGGCGTCGGGGCCTACGGAGGGACGCTGTACCTCGCCCACCGCCCGCGCGTGCGGGCGCTGTGGGCGCTCGTGCGCGAGTTGCGGGGCTGACGGGCTCAGCGCACCAAGCCAAGCCGGCCCAGCGTTTCGATCATGAAGGGCGCCGGGTCGCGCCAGCGCCAGATCTCTTCGCGATCATGCGCACCCCCGAAACGGCAGAAGTCGCGTACCGCCGCGAGTCGCGAGGCACGCGTCCCGTTGAGGTGGAGGGCCCGCGCCGAGCGAGTGAGCCGCAGGTAGAGGTGATCGACGTCGCCCCAGAACCAGCGGCTGCGCACGCCGACCTGATAGTTCCGCACCGGCGCCACCGCGCGGCCCAACGCACAGGCGACCAGTAAGGCCGGGAAATCCACGCCGGCGTCGATGGCCAGCTGGAGTGAGCCCCACAAGCGCCCGTTCACCTCCATGAACACGTAGCGATTGGTCGCAAGGTCGCGCTTGCACTCGACCATCGCCACGCCCTGCCAGTCGAGCAGCTCGAGCAGGCGGGTCCCGGCGGCGACGAGCTCGCGCGGGGCGGCGATGCTCTCACGGTACACGCTCACGCCGCCGGCCGGAGGTTTCTCACGCAGGCGCCGGTGGGCAAACGCGGCGAGCACCCGCCCGTTCCAGCGTAACAGAAACAGGCCCTCGCCCGGTCCTCGCACGCGGCGTTGTAACAGTACAGGGAAGGCGGCGGCGGGCAACGCGGCGAGCGCCGCACGGCACGAGGCGGGGTCGTCCACGTAGGTGATGCCGACCTTCCGTTTACTCACGTCTCCCATCACCTCGGCGGGAATGACGGAGCGGTGCGGCTTCAGGACAGCCGGGAAGAAGGATGCAGCGGGCAGGTTGCCGCGATCCGCGGGCGTCGCGAGGACCAGCGACTCGGGCGCGTCGAGCCCCGCCGCGCGGGCGAGCTCGAGGGCTCTCACCTTGTCCGAGGCCCGGCGGTAAGTCTCCACATCGGGAAATGGCAGCACGATGCTGTTTGGCAGCGCCGTGGGGTGCTCGAGCAGCGCCTCGACGGACGGATCGGTGACAGGGAGCAGCAGGTCGATCCCTTGAGCCCGCGCCACGGCCCCGACCTCCGCAGCGTAGTGCGCGGGGTGATCGAGCGGGTCGGAGCGCACGCGCCACGACCGAACGCCGCGCGACACGCCTGCAAGAGAGGAACGGCGGGATGCGGCGACGTGGACGCGGTAGCCAGCGGCCACGAGCGACCGGGCAGTCGCGAGAGCCACCCGCTCGTCTCCGTTCGTGATCAGGATGCGCATGCGTTCAGCAGCAACCGAGAGAACTGTGCCGCGCGTTTCCTGACGCCCGCGCGGGCCACTTGTGGCGCGTGCGCAACACCATGGCGCGGTGCGGCGCAGCGAGCCCGGCGCTCAGGCTGGCTTCGGTCTTGCAATGATGGCGGCGCGTGAGCACGCCACCTACCGGCGGGTCGATCCGCGTCGCCTTCGCAGGCGCCGGCAAGATGGCCCGCCTCCATCTCCATGTCCTGCGACGCGTGCGGACACCGTATGTCGTCGCTGCCGTGTGCGACACGTCCGACGGCGCGGCGCGAGAGTTCGCGGCGCTGGCTGGCGCCGTTCCGTACACGTCGCACGCCGACCTGCTGGGAGAGGCGCGGCCGAATCTCGTCCACGTCTGCACGCCCGCGGGGACTCACTACGAGCCCGCCCGCCAGGCGCTGCTCGCCGGTGCGCACGTCTACGTCGAGAAGCCGTTCGTCGAGACGGAGCGCGAGGCGCGAGAGCTGCTCGGGCTGGCCCGCGACCGTGGCTTGCTCGTGTGTGCCGGTCACCAGCAGGTCCGCGACCCGGCGTACTGCAAGCTGATGGCGCGCGTCCCGGCGCTCGGCGCGGCCGTCCAGGTGGACAGCCACTTCGCCTTCCGACCGGTCGGCATGAACCCGGAGCGCGCGGGCCCGAAGGCGCTCGCGGCCCAGCTGCTGGACATCCTCCCGCACCCGCTCTACACGCTGATCGCGGCCCTGGAGCACGTGACCGCCGACCCGTCGGCCATCGAGGTCGCCGCGCTCGTCGCCGCCCCAGCGGACCTGCACGCGGTGCTTCGGGCGAACGGCGCGTTCGGCCGGCTCGCGGTGAGCCTCAGGACGCGCCCGGTGGCGTCGACGCTGTCGGTGTACGCAGCGGGGGGGATGCTCACAGCCGACTTCATCCGCACCAGCGTCGTCGGAGCCGCGAACGCCGGCACCGGTCCGCTCGAGAAGGCCGCCAACCCGCTGGTCGAAGGGTGGCAGACCGCGGCACGCGGCACGGCCGGTGTCGTGCGGCGCATCGTCCAGGGCGGCGATTACCCCGGCCTGGCCGAGCTGATCGGAGACTTCTACGCGGCCGTCGCTCGCGGCGAGCCGTCGCCGCTCGCGCCCGACCATCTGCGACGCGTGACCGCCATCTACGAAGAGCTTGCAGCGAACGTCCGCGGCGCGGTCGAGCGGGCCGCCGTGCAGCGCGTGATCCCGAGTGAGCCGGCCGCGGGCGCGCCCGTGGCGGCCGTGACCGGCGCCCGCGGATTCTTCGGCAAGCAGATCACCAGCGAGCTGGCGCGCCGGGGCTATCGCGTGCGGGGTATCACCCGGTCACCCAACACGGACGATCTCCACGTCCACGAGTGGCGGGCGCTCGATCTCGGCCGGCCGATTCCGCGCGACGCGTTCGCGGGGGCCGCGGTCGTCGTGCACGCGGCCGTCGATACCGCGGGGGGCTACGATGGTCACCAGCGCAACACGATCGACGCCACCCGTAACGTGTTACGCGGGATGTGCGCAGCTGGCGTCTCACGTCTGGTGTACGTGAGCAGCCTCTCCGTGCTGCGGCCGCCCCGTACCCCCTGGGAGCGGCAGGACGAGCGGACCCCCATCGCCCGGCCCGACGCCCGCGAGTTCGGCTCCTACACATGGGGGAAGACTGAAGCGGAGCGGGTCGTGGTGGCTGAAGCGGGGTCGTTGGGCATCGCGACGCGCGTGATCCGCCCGGCGGCGCTGGTCGATTGGACCAATCCGGAAATCCCAGGGCTTGTGGGTCGCCGACTGTTCGGGTCGTGGCATCTGGCCTTCGGTCGCCCGGGACTGCCGTTCGCGGTGTGCGAGGTCGGCCGGGCGGCAGCGGCGGTGGCGTGGTGTGCGGAGCAGTTCGCTCGGGCCCCGGCGGTGGTAAACCTCCTCGACCCGGCGATCCCCACGCGCCGACGGTTGCTCGAGCAGTTTCGCGCGCACGGCTGGCGGGGACGCATGGTGTGGTTGCCGATTCCGTTGTTCGCGCTGCTGGTCTCCACGGCGCGCTTCGCGCTGAGCCTGGTGCGCTTGCGCTTGCCCTCCCGGCTCGCGGTGTGGTCGATCTTCCGGCCGCGCCGCTACAACTCAGCCCTCTCGGCAAAGCTGCTGGATGCGGCTGTGCGGGAGCCGGCGCGCGCGGTGGCGCCGCGCGCGCCGCAGCTCCAGTCGTGAACCCGGGCCCCCTTGCCGCTCGGTTCGCTCCCGCGCCGCTAGCCGCGGCGCCCGTCCCGCCCCCGCACGCGATCCCGCTGGATCGTCGCTGGGATCTGCTGCTGGTCTGCCTCGCGGCGTACGTGCTCACGGCGGTGGGGCGGGTGCATCAACTCTTCGGCTTCCTCGAGCCGCTGCACGTTGCGCTCCTGTCCGCCGGTCTGGCGATCTGCCTCTACATCGCCGTCGGGGATCGGGCGAGACGTTTCCGTCTTGTGCTCCAGACCCGCACGACGCGCTGTGTCCTCGCGCTCGCCTTGTGGATGGCGCTATCCATCCCAGATGCCCTGTGGCCAGGGGGAGCCTTCCACATGTTCACCGACGAGTTCGGCAAGACGGTGGTCATGTACCTCGTGCTCGCGGCAGCGCTCCGCGGGTTCCTTGACGTCGAGCGCCTTGCCTTCGTCTACCTGCTCTCGGCCGGTATTTACGCCGCCGTGATCCTCGCGCGCTTTCAGGTCGGCGCCGAGCAGTGGCGCCTCGGCTCGCTGTACTACTACGACGCCAATGAATTCGCGACGCTCGCGGTAATGAGCCTGCCGCTCGGCGTCTACTTCATGGTCCGCCCGCGCCCGCTGTGGCGGCGGCTGGTCAGCAGCATCGCCGTCGCCCTGCTGGCGGTCGGCTTCGTCTGGGCGGGGTCGCGCGGCGGTTTCCTCGCGCTCCTGGCCGTCGGTCTCTTCTTGCTGGTGCGCTATCGCGGGATCCACGTGCGCTGGCGTGCCCTCACGACGGCCCTGCTCGCGCTCGTGTTCGCGGCGACCACGACCGACACGTACTGGGAGAAGATGAGCACGATCCTCCAGCCCAAGGACGACTACAACGTCACGGGCGAGCAAGGTCGCGTGAAGGTCTGGAAGCGAGGCCTCGGGTACATGCTGCAGCACCCGGTCCTGGGCGTTGGCGCCGACAACTTTGCCACGGCGGAGGGGACGATCTCGCCCTTAGCGCGGAACGCGACCGGCAAAACGGGCGTGAAATGGTCGGTGGCGCACAACAGCTTCCTGCAGGTCGGGGCCGAGCTCGGTGTCCCGGGGCTGATTTTCTTTCTCGTCATGCTGGGGAGCGCCTTCGGGGCGCTACGCGCCGTGCAGCAGACCCGACTGGGGCGGGCGCCCGGCGAGCGCAGTCCGCCGTCTGTGCAGCTCGCTCAGGCACTCACGGCGGCGCTCGTCGGGTACGTAGTGGGCGGGTTCTTCCTTTCGCTCGCATACCGTGACCTGCTGTACACCCTGCTCGCCCTGATCGTGGCGCTTCGCAAGTCGGCCGCCCTCGCTGCCGCCCCGCCTTCCGTCGCGGCTTATCTGTTCCGGCCCGGTCCGCGCGCATGATGGTCATCAGTCTCCTGATCGGACTCGTCGCGGTCGCGCTACTGCTGCCGACCGCGTCGGATCTCCTGAGCCTCGCACGGATCGCGACCGGTCGACGGCGTCGCGCAATAACGCCGGCCGAGGAACTGCCACGACTCTTGTTCCTCGTGCCCGCCCACAACGAAGAGCTACTCATCGAGTCGTGCGTCCGCTCGCTCGTGGGCATGCGGTACCCGGCGACGTGTTACAGCGTCGTCGTGATCGCCGATAACTGCACCGACCGAACCTCCCCGCTTGCCCGGGCGGCGGGCGCCCGGTGCCTCGAGCGGCATGACCAGGCGCTCCCCGGAAAGCCCCGGGCGATCGCCTGGGCGCTGGAGCGACTTCCGCGAGGCGAATACGACGCGGTAGCCGTCGTGGACGCTGACGTCGTGGTCGATCCGGAGTTCGCAGAGGGCCTGGCGACGGCCGGGTCGTTGCGGCATAAGGCGGTGCAGCCCTACAACGACGTCCGCAATCCCGCAGACAGCGCCGTGACCAGGATGGCGTCCGTGCTCGCCGCTTCCCGATATCGCGGGTCGTTCCTGCTCAAGCGACGGGTCGGACTCAACACGCCGCTAAGTGCCGGGATGTGTGTTGGGTCTAGAGTTCTCGCGGTGCTCGGCTGGCGCGCATTTTCCATCGGAGAGGACTGGGAGTGGTACGCAATGTTGACAGCGCACGGCGTACCGATCGACTACGCCTGCGACGCCCACTTGTACGCACAGGAAGCGCGATCCCTGCGCCAGGGTGCCAGCCAGCGACGTCGCTGGATGGCCGGAAAGTTGACGGTCTTGTTCCGCCGGGGGCCGGACATCGCGCGGAGCAGGGCGATCGGCTTACATCAGAAGCTCGACGCCCTCGCCGAGCTTGCTGCACCCGGCCCGGCAGTTCATCTCGGGCTCGTGATGTTGCTCGGGGGTTTGGCTTTGGCCGCTCCCTTGCCCGCAGGCGCCATTCTGGCCGGCGGGCTGGTCACCTCGCTCGCACGACCGGTGACCTACGCACTCGTCGGGCTCGCAACCGATCCGGAACCGCTGCGCGCTTTGGCCGCATTCGCCTTTCTACCGATCTACACAATCTGGCGTATGAGAGCGGCCGCCGGAGCGCTCTGGATGCTCGGCGATAGGCCCTGGATTCGCACCGAGCGTCACTAACGCGGCCCCAAGCAGTCATCGCGCAGCCGCGGTGCTCGTGACATGGATTCGCCGCCACAAGACCGCATGGAAATCGCGAGTTGGCGTGTTAGCGAGTCCGACGATATCTCCGCCAGCGTTGAGGTTTTCTGCCGGGGCGTAGGTCCGCCCAGTGAGCCGAGGTCGCGCATCTCTCCTCCCACGTCCCAAAGCACCGCATGCAACTCTCCGGATAGCGTGCCAGCGTAACCCACGATCTGGCCGAGATCGTTGGTAGCGGTGGCCGCGCTGTTGGAACCCCCAGGGTGCCGAGCGAGCGCATGTGGCGAAGGCGTGCACCTGCGTGTCGGTCGCGTCAGTGTAGTCGCTTCCTGCGACGAGGTGGCCTGCGGCGATGCCGTCACGCGTGCGACCCACACTATGGGCGAGAAGCGACGCGCGCCGCCCTCGGGACCCGAGGCCGGCGCGCGTGCAAGAATTTGACCGTGTGAAGACTTAGTGGCCGCTGACGTGGGTGTGGTCGTACCACAGGTAGTCAGTCTCGGTCTTGCTGTCGGCGACGCCCCCCCACAACCCGCTCAGCCGCACGCTCTCCACTCGCGCGCCACTGCTGGCCCCGAGCGTGCACACATCCGTCCGGCTCACGTTGAGCGTGCCATCCACCCACACCTTCAGCACTCCGTCGCTCGCCCCCCCGCTGCTCGCTAGCTTCAGGGACATCTCGTAGCGGTGCCACTCCCCTGCCCGAATCGGCGTCTGCGCCACGTTCGGAGCGATCCGAATGCTCGGACATCCGCTAAACTGGTTCACCAGGCTCACCCAGAACGGCTGCGCCGTCCCGTAGATCTCCAGCCACAACGCCGAGAACACCACCCCGTTGTTGTCGTGCAGATACAGGATCTTCTGCACCCCCGAACTGTGCGGATCGAAGGGATCACTCAGCTTCACCCACAGCCCCACGTACAGCTCCGTGGGTTGCTGCCCCACTGGGAAGAAGTAGTCCGCCCGCCCGGGGCTCACCGCATCCCCGCCGCCGGTCATCCCCTGGGGATAGCGGTACTGCAGCACGCCGCTCGGCGAAAACGGCACGCCGCTCAGGGTCCCAAGGCTCGAATTGCCCGCCGTGTTGTCGTTCAGCGCCCAGCTCCCCAGCCCATCCCACGGCTGATCGCTGTACTGCGTCAGCCCCCCCGGCTCGTTAGGCCAGCTCCCCAAAGGCAGCGACGGCTGAGGTTGCTGCGGTTGCTGGGGCGGCTGCGCACCGGCGGTGGTGCCGTTCGCCAGGTTCGACAGGCTCCCGAATACGGCGTTGACGTTGAGGGTGCCGCGGAACGCGATCAGCTGGAAGCCGTACGCCGTGGCCGGGGACAACCCGAGCACGGTGCAGGTCCGCTTGCCGCCGCTCGCCTTCCCCGCGAGCGGCGTCGCACATGTGCCGCGGGTAACGGGCAGCGCCGAGCCCCACGACAGCGGGCTCACCGCCGAGCGCACGTCATAGGTCGCCGGGCTCCCGGTGCCGTCATTCACCTCGGTGAACGACAGCGTCGCGGAGGTATCGGTCACCCCGGCCACCGCGAGGTCCGCCACGGTTCCGGGCTTGGTGATCACAGGCACGGTTACGTTCACAACCGCCCTGCCCGTGATCCCCCCGCTCGTCGCGGTGACCGTCGCCGAGCCCGCCGCCACGGCCGTCTCGAGCGCGCTGCCGCTCACCGCAGCCACGGCCGGATTGCCCGACGTCCAGGTGATCGCGCGTCCCGTCAGCACGTTGCCGCTCGCGTCCTTGAGCGTCGCCACGAGTTGCTGAGTGGCGCCCGGGATCTGACTCAGCGTCGCCGGGCTCACCCCGACCGACGCCACGGGCGCGGGTGCCGACGCCGCCGTGCTCCCCGTCGCCACGTTCGAGAGGCCGCCGAACACCGCGTTCACGTTGAGCGTGCCGCGGAACGCCACGAGCTGGAACCCGTACGCCGTTGTGCGCGACAGGCCGAGCACCGTGCACATCCGCTTGGCGCCGATCGCACTCCCGGCGAGCGGCGTCGCACAGGTCCCGCGAATGACCTCCGGCGCGGAGCCCCACGAAAGCGGGCTTGCGGCGGAGCGCACGTCGTAACTGGCCGGGCTCCCGGTGCCGTCGTTCACCTCGGTGAACGACAGCGTCGCCGAGGTATCCGTCACCCCAGCCACCGCGAGGTCCACCACGGTCCCAGGCTTGGTGATTACCGGTGCAGTCACGTTCACGCTCACCGTGCCCGTGATCCCGCCGCTCGCGGCGGTGATCGTGGCGGAACCCGCCGCCACCGCCGTCTCGAGCCCACCGGTACTCACGGTCGCGACGGCCTCATTGCTGGACGTCCACGTGATTGTGCGTCCCGTCAGCACGTTGCCGCTCGCGTCCTTGAGCGTCGCCACGAGCTGCTGGGTGGCGCCCGGGATCTGACTCAGCGTCGCCGGGCTCACCCCGGCCGACGCCACGGGCGCGGGTGCCGACGCCGCCGTGCTCCCCGTCGCCACGTTCGAGAGGCCGCCGAACACCGCGTTCACGTTGAGCGTGCCGCGGAACGCCACGAGCTGGAACCCGTACGCCGTTGAGTCACGTTCACGATCGCCGTGCCCGTGATTCCTCCGCTCGTCGCGGTGATCGTGGCCGATCCCGCTGCCACGGCCGTCTCGAGCCCGCTACTGCTTACAGTCGCGACAGCCGGCGTACTGCTCGTCCAGGTGACCGAGCGCGCCGTCAGCACGTTGCCGCTCGCGTCCTTGAGCGTCGCGACCAGCTGCTGTGTGGCGCCCGGGTTCTGACTCAGCGTCGCCGGGCTCACCCCGACCGACGCTACGGGCGCAGGTGCCGGCGCCCCCGTGGTCCCCATCGCCAGATTCGACAGGCCGCCGAACACCCCGCTGAGGTTCAGCGTGCCACGGAACGCGTTCAGCGTGCCACGGAACGCGATCAGCTGGAAGCCGTACGCCGTGGACGGGGACAACCCGAGCACGGTGCACGTCCGCTTGGCGCCGATCGCACTCCCCGCGAGCGGCGTCGCACAGGTCCCGCGAATGACCTCCGGCGCGGAGCCCCATGAAAGCGGGCTCGCGGCGGAGCGCACGTCGTAGCTCGCCGGGCTGCCGGTGCCGTCGTTCACCTCGGTGAACGACAGCGTCGCCGAGGTATCCGTCACCCCAGCCACCGCGAGGTCCACCACGGTCCCAGGCTTCGTGATCACCGGTGCAGTCACGCTCACGCTCGCCGTGCCCGTGATCCCCTCGCTCGTGGCGGAAATCGTGGCGGAGCCCGCGGCAATCGCCGTCTCGAGCCCACCGGTACTCACGGTCGCGGCAGCCGGCGCGCTGCTCGTCCAGGTGACCGAGCGCCCGGTCAGGACGTTGCCGCTCGCGTCCTTGAGCGTCGCGGCGAACTGCTGCGTCCCGCCGATGGCCTGGCTGACGCTGCCGGGCGTCACCGCCACCGACGCGATCGGAGCGGGCACACTACCACCGCCGCCACTCGCGACCCGGTCCGTGGCGATCGTGAGGTTGTCCACCCACATCGTCTGGTCGGCCGGCGACCCGTCACCGATCCATGGGGCGATGGCGAGTTGATTGAACTTCATGCTCGCATGCGCACCAGTCCGCATCAGCACATTGGTGCGCTCGATCACGAGCTTCCCGTCGAACCAGTAGCGGATGATGCCATTCGCCACGCCTTTGCCACTCTGGATCGCGTTCAGCTTGAAGTACGCTTCCACGAAGTGCCAGTCACCCTTGTAGCCGGGCCCCGGGTTGGGCATGAACGACGGCTGACCCGTGCTGAATAGCTTCGCGTTCGTATAGTTGCCGTCGCCCTGGTCGTAGCACTCCGTCGCATACCCGTCGGTATTGCCGTTGCACCCCGCCGTCGCGCGACTCTCGGTCACGCTGGAGAGGTCCACGCCGACCTTGCCTTGATCGACGTTCGCCCCGTCCTGAAGCTGCAGGACCGGGATCCCGCCGTTCTGGTAGTTGTGCTCGACGTACGCAGTGAGATGCGTGAACGAGAGGCCAGCGTAGATGTCGTTTTCGTTCGTCAGAAACAGGAACTCGTGCGGATGATACAAGCGCCCCGATCCTACCCAGTTGGCGCTGTATTTCGCCCAGTAGCTCAAGTAGACCGACTCGGTCTCCTTGAAGAGGTGCCGGGCCGCCCCGCCCCACGTGGGGGTCTTGCCACCAGCCACGAATTGTACCTCCAGGGCGCGGCTTCCGGTAACCTGCTGCGCCGTAGTCGTAGCCATCCCGGTGTTGTCGTACCATCCTCGCGAGGCGAACGAGGCGTCCTCGAACCCCTCCTGCACCAGTACCGCCGCTGAGACCGGCGACGCAGCCGCCGTCGCGCCGCTCGCCACGTTCGAGAGCGCGCCGAACACCGCGTTCACGTTCAACGTGCCGCGGAAGGCGATCAGCTGAAACTGATAGCTGCTCGCGGGCGAGAGACCGAGGACCGTGCAGCTGCGCCCGGCGCCGATCGCGCTGCCGCTGACCGGCACCGCGCAGCTGCCTCGAGCGACGCTCGGGGCCGAGCCCCAGGCGATCGGCGTCAGGGCGGAGCGGACATCGTAGCTCGCGGGATTCCCGGCGCCATCGTCCACTTCGGTGAAAGAGAGGGTAGCGGAGGTATCGGTTACTGCGCTTACTGTGAGATCGGCTACTGGGGCGGGCCTGCCGTCAATCGTGGCGTAGCTCGGGTGGGCAGGGCCGTTCATCGGATCGGTCGGCTCGCACGCGAAAGCCGCTGCGGCCGCAAGAATCAGGGCGCGCGATCGGATCCGCGCCACCCGCTTCGACAGCTTGAACAGGTAGGGCATGGTGTTGCACTCCTTCAACGGTTGGTTTCGAGACAACAAAAAGGGCCGCCAGCATTGACTGGTGCGCTTCGCTGGCAGCCCGGCGGACGTGGCGCTGCCTGCCCGCTGCAGTCCCGTGACTCTGCGTCAGCGCCTTTCGGCGGCTTTGCTCTTAAACAGCGTGACTGATTTTTCTAGAACCCAACCGACGCCCCATGAGCCGGGACGCCGCTCCTCTATCAGTGGCCGCTGACGTAGGTGTGGTCATACCAGAGGTAGTCGTTTTCCGTCTTCGTTTCGCCGACTCCTCCCCAGATCGCCGACAGCGCCACGCGCCCCAACCGTGCGCTGTCCCGCCCCAACGAGCACACGTTGCTCAGGCTCACGTTCAGCACCCCGTCCACCCATACCTTCACCACTCCGTCACTGGCATTCCCCGTGCTCGCCAGCTTGAAGTAGATCTCGTACTTGTGCCACTCGCCCGGATTGATCGGCGTCATGGTGGCATTCGGTTCGATGCGAATGCTCGGACAGCCCGTGAACTGATTCACGAGGCTCAAGTGCAGGGGTGCCTGGCCACCGTACAACTCGAACCACAGGGCTGAGAAAACGGCACCATTGTTATCCGTGAGGTACAGGAATTTCTGCACCCCTGAGCTGTGCGGCTGGAACGGACTGCCGAGCTTGATCCAGAGCCCCACATACGTCTCCGTCGGCTGTTGCCCGGTTGGGTAGTAGTAGTCTGCTCGCCCGGGGCCCGTCCCCCCGCCTCCGCCCGTCATCCCTGTGGGAAAGAGGTACTGCAACGCCCCCGACGGCGATAACGGCAAGCCGCTCAGCGTTACGAGACTCGCATTCCCCGAAACATTGTCGTTCAGGGCCCAGCTACCCAGCGTGCTCCACGGCTGATCGCTGTACTGGGTGAATCCCGTTGGCTCGTTGGCCCACGTTCCGGAGGGTGGCGGTGGGGGTAGGGCGCTCACCGTGAGGCCCGCGCTGCCGCTCTGCCCTTCGCTCGTCGCGGTCACAGTCGTCGTGCCAGCCAGCAAGGCGCTCGTGAGCCCCGTGCTGGAGACCGTCGCGATCGCCGGACTGCTCGAACTCCAAGTGACCGTACGTCCACTCAGCACATTTCCGTTCGCGTCCCGCAGCGTCGCGGTGAATTGCTGCGTCCCGCCCACGCCCACGCTCACGGTGGCCGGACTCACCGTCACCGAGGCCACCGGCTTCGGCGCGCCGGCCGCGGTGGTCCCGGTCGCCACGTTCGACAAGCCGCCGAACACCGCGTCCACGTTCAGCGTGCCACGGAAGGCGATGAGCTGGAAACCGAACGTCGTGGAGGCGGACAACCCGAGCACCGTGCACGTCCGCTTGGCGCCGATCGCGCTCCCCGCGAGCGGCGTTGCACACGTGCCGCGGGCAACTGCCGTCGCGGAGCCCCACGAGATCGGGGCCACCGCGAACCGGACGTCGTAGCTCGCCGGCTGACCTGTCCCGTCGCTCACTTCGGTGAAGGACAGCGCGACGGACGTGTCCGTCGCTCCGGCCACTACGAGGTCTGTCACGGCGCCCGGTGCACCCGGCGGCGGCGGCGGCGCAACCACGGTCAGCGTCGCCGTACCGCTCTTCCCCTCGCTCGTCGCCGTGATGACCGCCGAGCCTGCCGCGAGGCCTGTGACGAGCCCGCTGCTGCTCACCGACGCCACGGACGAGTTCGAGCTCGACCAGCTCACCGCCCGCCCGGAAAGCGTGTTGCCGCTCGCATCCTTGAGCGTCGCCGCGAGCTGTTGCGTCTGGCCGACCTGGATCGTGGCGGAGGCTGGGGTCACGGCCACCGAAGCGACTGGGACAGTCGTGACGGTGATCGAGGA
>Ga0209159_1000265_pt1 | contig 49629 bp, 47 predicted proteins | sample GraSoiAngelo_144_FD_185901 | JGI IMG/M metagenome (GOLD analysis project Ga0209159, IMG submission 185901) | Grasslands soil microbial communities from the Angelo Coastal Reserve, California, USA - 14_1009_02_40cm (SPAdes) (version 2) | ecosystem: Environmental > Terrestrial > Soil > Grasslands ...
TCGAGCCTCCCGATCCTTCTGCGACGTCGGAGGAGATCAACCCGTGAAGATCTTCTCCATCCGCTCAACCGCGCGGTCCCAGTCGAAGGCCGTCGTCACCAGTTTCTGACCCGCCGCGGCGAGCGCGCGCCGGAGCGCGTCGTCCCGGACCATCCGCTCGAGCTTCACGGCCAGATCCCCCACGTCGCGTCGCCGCGCCACCAGCGCCGTCTCGCCGTCCCGCGCGTAGTCGCGACAGCCGCCGTTGTCGTACGTCACGAGCGCGGCGCCACACGCCATCGCTTCCATCGGCGGCATGCCCAATCCCTCGTCCCACGACGGACACAGGTAGATGTCGGCGCTGGAGTAGAGCGCGGCCAGTCGATCCTGGGCGGGATTCTCGTGGAACTCATCGTAGCGGTCGCGCTCGCGCGGTGGCTTGACGCCGAACCCGACGAGGCACACCGACGGCACCGTATTCTTGACACGCGCGATGGCTTCGAGCCCGTCGGGCACGCCCTTCCAGGCGTAATCGTGGTGCAGCATCAGGACGCGTGGCCGCATCGTGCCGGCCTCGGCGGCGACGGGATGGAAGAGCGCGCGGTCCACCGGCGTCACGAGAATCTCGGCGTCGCGCCCGAAGCGCTCGCGCAGGACGTCACGCAGCCAGGTCGAGATCACGATGGTCTGGAGCGGCAGGCGATACGTCGCGTCGACGGTCGTCGCGTCGCCGTGGTAGAGACTCTCGTAGTGCTGGACGAGGTAGAACTTTCGCCCCGCCGGCGCCGGAGCGGCCGCGACGATCGGCGCCGACTGCCACGCCGTCGCCACGATCACGTCGCCCGGCGGCAGCCACTCCGGTGACCAGTGCGTCACCCACTCGATACGCGCGCGAAAGCTCGGCAGCCAATCCGGCCTCACACCACGCAGCCGCCGGCCGAGAGCGCGGAGACGGCCGTGGGCGGGGACGAGCACGGTCACGCGATGTCCTCGGCCCCCGAGACGGTCCGCGTACGTGAGGATGGCGCGCACGCCTCCCGCGATCCTCACGTGCGGACAGAGAAACGTGATTCGCACTAGCGCGGGGCCATCACGACCGGGCGAGGAATCGGGGGCAACACGGCGTGCCGCACTAGATGGCCATGGATACCTGGCCGGTGCGGCGATAGGCCGCCGGGTCGAGCACGACGTTGATGCACCACACGTCGTCCGAAGCGAGCGCGCGCTCGAGCGCAGGGCCGAGGTCGGCCGGCTTGGTCACGAGCGCGCCGCGGCCGCCGAGCGCCTCGACCATCAGATCGTAGCGGGCGGTCGGCAACGACGTCGCGACCGCGCGCTCGGCGCCGAAGAACTGGAGCTGCGGATTGCGGATCTGGCCCCAGCCGCCGTCGTTGCCGATCACGCAGACGATCGGCGCTCCAAAGCGCCCCGCCGTCTCCATGTCCATGCCGTTGAGCCCGAATGCGCCGTCGCCGGCGATGAGCAACACGCGCCGGCCCGGGTTCAAGAGCTTGGCGGCGAGCGCGAACGGCGGACCGACGCCGAGGCAGCCGAAGGGGCCCGGATCGAGCCACTGCCCGGCCCGGTGCAGCGGCACGTACTTGGCCGCGCAGCCGACGACGTCGCCGCCATCGCCCACCACGATCGTCTCCGGCGTGACGACACGGGCGATCTCCGCGGCGAGCCGATAGTGGGAGATCGGCACGTCGTCGGCCGCCGCGAGCCCGGCGAGCTCGCGCCGCCCCTCGGCCTCGCGCGTGCCCACGGCCTCGCGCCAGGGCCGCAGGCGCTCGGCGATCCCCTTCGGCAACGCGTCGAGGAGCTGGCGCAGCACCACGTCGATGTCGCCCACGGCGCCGAGCGCCAGCGCGCGGTTGCGGCCGAGCTCCGACGGATCGGCGTCGATCATCGCAACCTTCACGTTCTCGGCGAAGGTCGGCGGCCGGCCGTAACCGAGACGGAAGTCGAGCGGCGCGCCGAGCACGAGGACGAAGTCGGCCTGACCGAGCGCGAAGCCGCGCGCTGCCGCCACCGCACACCGATGATCGCTCGGGAGCGTTCCACGCCCCGCGCCGTTCATGAGAACGGGGACGCCCGCGCGCTCGGCGAAGGCGGCGAGCGCCGCCGACGCGCCGTCCCAGTAGACGCCGCTGCCGGCGATGACCAGCGGGCGCTCGGCCTCGCCGATGAGCCGGGCCAGTTCGGCCAGCGCGGGCGCCGCCAGTCCGGCGGGCGTGCGATGAACGTAGCTCGTCGGAATCGGCGCCAGGCGGTCCTCGACCTGCGTGAGCAGGAGATCGACGGGGATCTCGACGAAGACCGGCCCCGGCCGGCCGGAGAGCGCAGCGCGAATCGCGGTCGTCAGCGTCTCGGGGATCTGGCGCGTCTCCGCGACGGACCACGAGCCCTTCGTGATCGGCCGCAGCAGCGCCACCTGCTCCATCTCCTGGAGGGCGCCGAGGCCGCGCAAGCCGAGCGGAGCGGCGCCCCCGATGAGGAGCACGGGACTCCGCGCCGAATACGCGTTGGCGACGCCGGTCACCGCATCGGTCACGCCCGGCCCCGCCGTGACGATCGCGACGCCGAGATTGCGGGTGAGACGCGCCCAGGCATCCGCGGCATGCGCAGCCGCCTGCTCGTGGCGCAGATCGATGACGCGGATCCCCTCGCGGAGGCAGCCGTCGTAGATCGGCAGGATGTGGCCGCCACACAGCGTGAACACGTGGCTCACGCCCGCCTGCGCGAGGACACGCGCGACGAGATCGCCGCCGGTCAGCTCGGCCATGGCATCGCCGTCACCAGAATTTCTCCCACTTCACGGCCTTGCGATCGAGGCCCTTCGCCATCAGCGCGTCGCGGACGCGGTTGATCGTCTCGCCTCCGCCGGCGACGTAGGCCACGAGGCCCTCCACGCTCGGCGTCAGCCGGTCGACCGCCGTCGCCGCCGATTCCGCGACGACCGGATGATACGCGAAGCTCGGGTAGCGGCGCGCGAGAGAGCGAAACTCTTCGTCGTAGACGAGCCAGCCGGGGTCACGCGCCCAGTACACGAGCGTCGCCGGTCGGCCAAAGCCCGTCGCGTAGAGCCAGGTCACGATCGAGCGTATCGGCACGATGCCGATCTCCTCGGCGACGAAGAGCGGACGACGCGCATCCCCCCGCGAGTACACGAAGCCACCGAGCGGCCCCTTGAAGCTCACCCGGTCGCCGGGCGCCAGGCCACGGAACCACGCGGAGCCCGGGCCGCCGGGCGCCACGTCGGCGCACAGCGTGAGGTGCCGCGGCTCGAGCGGCGTCGAGGCGATCGTGTACGCGCGGACCGTCTTCGGGCTCAGCGGGACCGAGATCCACTGCCCGGCGGCGAACTCGAATTGCGGCGGGTCTTCCATGGCGAGATCGACTTCGAGGATCTCGGCCGTCAGCGCGCGGCGAGCGGCCACGCGCACCTGGCACTCGCGCGGCTTCACCGTCGAAGACGCGGCAGCACCTCGGCGGCGATCAGCTCGAGCTGCTCGCGCTCGTTCGGCGGTTCGCAGATCGCGTTCAGCAGGAAGTAGGTGCACCCGGCGTCGCGGAACTCGGCAAGCCGGGCGGCGCACTGCTCGGGCGTACCGATGACGCCGTACCGGTCGGCCAGCGGGCCGAAGTCCTGAGCGTAACGCTTGCTGAGTCGCGCCACCCACGCCGAGCGCGCGCGCTCGTAGTCGCGGCCGACGGTGATGAAGGTCAGGTGCGCCGTCGCGAAACCATCGAGCCCACGGCCCACCGACGCCGCCGCGGCGCGAATCTTCTCGAGGCTCTGGCGATAGCGGGCGGGCGTCACCACGTACGAGACCCAGCCGTCGCCCTGCCGGCCCGCGCGCGCCAGCGCGGCGTCCGAGCGGCCACCGACCCAGATCGGTGGCCCGGGCTTCTGCGCGGGTTTCGGATCGATGCTGACGCCGTCGAACTGCGTGAAGCGGCCCTTGAAGCTGGCCGGCGTGTCGCGCCAGAGCGTGCGCACGACGTCGATGGCCTCGGTCACGCGGGCGCCGCGCTCTCTGTGGGGCACGCCGCACGCGTCGAACTCCTTCGGATTCTCGCCGCCGACGCCCACGCCGAAGATGAGCCGGCCGCCGGAGAGCGCGTCGAGCGTGGCGGTGACCTTCGCGGCCACGGCGGGCGGGCGGAGCGCGAGCAGGTACACGGCGCTGCCGAGGCGGATCCTGGTGGTGATCGACGCATACGACGCCAGCAGCGTCAGCGACTCCCACAGCGGCAGATTGAACGAGACGTGGTCACCGCACCACACGGAGTCGAAGCCGAGCGCCTCCACGCGCCGAACGAGATCCCACTGCTCCTGGGGCGAATGGACCGAGAGGAACGCGCCGAACCGGGTCGCCGGGGAAACCGGCGTCACCGGGGGAACGCTTCGCGCACGCCGCCGTCCACGGTGATCGTGCAGCCCGTGGTCTTGGCCGAGCGGTCGGACGCCAGGAAGAGCACGGCCTCGGCAACATCCTCGGGGAGGATGCGAGCCCCGAGCAGGTTGCGCTTGCGATAGAAGTCCTCGAGCTGGTCCACGGTGATTCCCTGCGCCTGCGCGCGCTGCCGCCGCACGTCGTCCGACCACAGCCGCGAGTCCTGGAACACAGCGTCGGGATTCACGATGTTGGAACGGATGCCGTGGGGCGCGCCTTCGAGCGCGAGTACCTTCGCGAGCTGGGCCTCGGCGGCCTTGGCCGCCGAGTACGCGGCGAAGTCCTTGCCAGGCGCCATCACGTTCTTGGTGGCCACGAAGACCAGCGCGCCGCCGATCCCTTGCGCGATCATCACCCGCATCGCCTCGCGGGCCACGAGGAAGTGGCCCGTGGAGTTGACCGCGAACGAGCGTTCCCAGTCTGCGATGCTCATCTCGGCGACCGGCGCGGAGTGAGCGATGCCGGCGTTGGAGACGAGGATGTCGAGGCCTCCCCAGGTCAACACTGCGGCCTCGAACGCGGCCCGGATGGATGCTTCGTTCGTCACGTCCATGGCGAGGCCGAGCGCGCGTCCGGCTCCGACGGCGGCAATGATCTCCTCGGCCGTCTTCTTGGCACCGGCCTCGTCGACGTCACCGACCAGCACGTGGGCGCCCTCGGTCGCCAGGCGGCGGGCCACCGCCCGGCCGATACCCGAGGCGCCGCCGGTGACGAGAGCGATCCGCCGCGCCAGCTCCTTCTCGGGCGGTGCCAGCGTCAGCTTGTAGAGCTCGAGCGGCCAGTACTCGACGTCGAAGGCGTCCTTCGCCGTGAGCGAGACGTACCCACCGAAGGCCGTCGCGTTGCCGATGACGTCGATCGTGTGGTGATAGATGTCGCTCACGATCCCGGCCGTCCGGCGATCGCGGCCGATCGTGAACATGCCGAGCCCGGGGACAAGCACGACGCGCGGCAGCGCATCGATCAGCTCGACGCCCGGACCGCGATGGGCGTCGACGTACGCCGTGTAATCGCGCTCGAACGCGGCGAGACTGCGCTCGATCGCGGCCACGACGCCGGGCGCATCGTCAGCGCGCTCGAGGCCCACGAAGCACGGCAGGCGCTTGGTGTAGATGGTGTGGTCGGGCGTCGCCGGCCCGATCTGGGAGACCGCGGGCGCCTCGACCGACGAGACGAACTCGGTCACCCGGGCGTCGTCATCGAAGCCGAGGATCTGGCGGCGGGGCCGGCTGAGCCGTCCGCGCAACCGTGGCGCGATGTGCAGCGCGAGCGCACGGCCCTGGGCGGCTGGCAGGATCGCCACGTGCGGCCCGCCGAAGGCGCGGCGGCCCCGCCTGCGCTCGGCAATCGCCTCCTCGGCGCGCGTGATCAGCTCGATCGTCGCCTCGTAGGCCTCGCGCACGGTGGCGCCCCACGTGATCGTGCCGTGCTGGGCGAGCACGAGCGCCCGCGCGTCGGGCCGCCCGGCGATGGCCTCCGCCACTTCGCGCGAGATCCCGAAGCCCGGACGCCGGTAGTCGAGCGCGATGACGTCCTTGCCATAGACGCCTTCGAGCGTGTCGGCCGCGCGGTCGTTGTTCGTCAGCGAGACGATCGCGTCGGCGTGCGTGTGCACCACGCACCGGCTCTCGACGAAGCCGTGCAGCAGCGTCTCGATCGACGGCCGCGGCCCCCCGGGCTCCTGGAGCGCGCGCGCCAGGTACGACACCATCTCCTGATCGTCCATCTCCTGACGCTCGAGCAGCGCGCGGATGTCGTCCATGCGCACGCCCGGGAAGTCCTTGCGCTGGATCGATTTCAGATCGGAGCCGCTTCCCTTCACGCGCAGGACGTCGACCGGCCGGTCGCGGTGATCGCGCTCGGTCGTCTTGATCGACGTGTTGCCTCCCCCCCACACGACGAGCGAGGTCTCGGCACCGATCAGGCGAGAGGCGTAGACGAGAGCGTCAAGCTCGGAGAGATCGCGGGTTTCGACGTCGCTCCAGCGGGACCGCATCCGGGCCCCACGATACCACGGAGAATATTGCTCGCGTGTGACGGCCGGGGCGGAGTGACGGGCGCGAGCGGGGTGATCGTCCCGCCCGCGCCGATGGCGTCAGGGACGCGACATCACGACGTGCGTGGCTCTTCAGGGAAGCGACGTGGGGCTGATGCGCGCTCTCCCGTCGCCAAAGATCGTGCCGCACTCGTTCTTCGTCTGATAGGCGCCGTAGCCGGAGCCGAGCACCGCACCGGCCAGGCCTCCGATGAGCGCCCCCTGACCTGCCGCCTTACCGCCACCGGCGATGGCAGCACCAGCGGCGCCCAGTCCGGCGCCGACGAGGCCACCGACCGCGCCAGGCTTCGCGATGCGAAGCGCGCGATCGCCACCAGTGGAGCAGTCGGCGGGCACCGTCGCGACCGTCCTCGTCGGTGAAGCCGCCGGTGCAGGCGCTGAGGTAACGGGCGCTGAGGTAACGGGCGCGGAGGTGACGGGCTCGGCGGCGACGGGCCGAGCCATCGGCTGCGCGGTGCGGCGGGCGGGGACAGGCGGCGTCGCGGCAACCGCGAGAGGTGCTGGCGCGACGACGGCCGGCCCGTCGGTGGGACGCGTGAAGTACGCCGTGGTCACACCCGTGATGAGCGCCGTCGTGAGAACGAGGGCCATGCCGATCGTCGCCAGCTTCCAGTGGTTGTACATTGGTCCCTCCACTCCCCCCTATGACGACGAGCACACGCGCGGTATTCGTCGGGGTCGCGGTGGCCGCGAGCCTGGTGGCGCCGGCGGCCGCGCGCGGTGACGGCATCATGCTGGTGTCAGCCGGCGCGTTCTGGATGGGCCGTGACGACGGCCCCGCCGAGGAGCGGCCGAGGCACCGCGTGTTCGTCACCGACTTCTGGATCGAGCGTCACAAGGTGACCAACGCCGAGTTCGCCGACTTCCTCAACGCTCAGGGCATCGTCTCGCCCGAGCGCGAGCGCCGCTACGACGAGGACGACGCCCACGCCCGGATCCACCTGATCCGTCTCGGAACACCCCCGCATCCGAAGGATGGACAGCCGGTTCGCTGGATCGCTGATCGCGGCCACGAGCGGTCGCCCGCCGTCGTCGTCTCCTGGTTCGGCGCGCGCGACTTCTGCCGCTGGCGAGGCGGGCGGCTGCCCACCGAGGCGGAGTGGGAGAAGTCAGCGCGCGGAGACTACGGCGTCGAGGACCTGCTCGTCGGGCCGCGGGAGTGGACGGCCACGATCCTCACGCCGTACCCTTATCGTCACGACGATGGCCGAGAGCCGTTCCGCGGCCAGGGACGCGTGGTGATCCGCGGCGCCAGCCGCGACAGCGCGGGGGCGACGGCGACGAGCCGGCGCTCCGAAGACCGGCGCGGCGCCACGATGGGCCATCACGACGTCTCGTTCCGGTGTGCGACGTCGGAAGACCTGGGAGGGTATTGATGGCGGGCGTCGACGATCTGATGATGCATTACCCGCTCACCATCCAGCACATCTTCGAGCGCACGCGCCGCCTCTTCCCGAAGAAGACGCTGGCCACGCGTGTTCCCGGCGTCGGCCTCGTGAGATCCACCTACGCCGATTTCGCCGAGCGCACCAGGCGGCTGGCCGGCGCGCTCAAGGCGCTCGGTGTCGGCAAGGGTGACCGCGTGGGGACGTTCGCCTGGAACTCTCACCGCCATCTCGAGGCCTACTTCGCGCCTCCGCTCATGGGCGCCGTGCTGCACACGGTGAACATCCGCCTCTCCGCTCAGGACATCACCTACATCGTCAACCACGCGGCCGACCGGGTGCTCATCGTCGATGCCTCCTGCTGGCCGACGCTCGAGCCGATCCGCAAGAAGCTCGAAACCGTCGAGCACGTCATCGTGATGAAGGACACGCCCGGCGCCCAGATCCCGCCGGGCGCGCTCGACTACGAAGCGCTGCTGGCCGCCGCCACGCCGATGGGGGCGTGGCCGACGCTCGAGGAGACCGACGCCGCCGGGATGTGCTACACGTCGGGCACCACCGGCCACCCCAAGGCCGCGGTCTACACGCACCGCGCGATCTTCCTGCACTCGCTGGCGTCGTCGATGACCGACGTGCTCGCCATCGGCGAGCGTGATGTCATCCTCCACATCGTTCCCATGTTCCACGCCAACGCGTGGTGCGTGCCCTTCGCGGGTGTGATGAACGGCGCCACCCAGATCTTCGGCGGCCCCAACCCGCAGCCGCGCGACATCATCGAGATCGTCCACAACGAGCGCGTGACCTTCGTCGGCGCCGTGCCCACGGTGTGGATCGCCATCGACGCGATCCTCGAGCAGGAGCCGCAGTGGGACATCTCATCGATCCGGTGCATCCCGATCGGCGGCTCGGCGGCACCCCGCACGCTCATCGAGAAGTTCGACAAGAAGTACGGCGCGTCGATGCTGCACGCCTGGGGCATGACGGAGATGACGCCGCTCGGCACCGTGTGCCGCCTCAAGTCATACCTCGACGCCGGGCCGGACGAGCAGCGATACGCGTATCGCGCCAAGCAAGGATATCCGGTGGCCGGCGTCGATCTTCGGATCGTGGACGACGAGGGCCGCGAGCAGCCCTGGGACGGGCAATCGATGGGCGAGATCCAGGTCCGCGGCCCCTGGGTGATCCGCTCCTACTACGACACGCCGGACTCGGCCGATCGCTTCACCGAGGACGGATGGTTCAGGACCGGCGACGTCGCGGCCGTCGACCCCGAGGGGTACGTGATCATCACGGACCGCACCAAGGACCTCATCAAGTCGGGCGGTGAGTGGATCTCCTCGATCGACGTCGAGACGATGATCATGGGACATCCGAAAGTGCTGGAGGCGGCCGTCATCGCCGTCCCTCACCCCCGGTGGGTCGAGCGCCCGCTCGCCTGCGTCGTGCCCAAGCCGGGCGTGACGCTCGATCCCGGCGAGATCCTCGACTACCTGCGGCCCAAGCTGGCCAAGTGGGCGTTGCCCGACGAGGTCCTGCTCATCGAGGCCGTGCCCAAGACGAGCGTCGGCAAGTTCGACAAGAAAGTCCTGCGCGAGCGCTTCAAGAGCTGGACGCCGCGACGCTGAGCGCAGGGAGAAGGAGTCCCCTCATGGCCACGCCACGCACCGAGTCCCAGCGCGCCGACCGCGAGCACCGTCGCATCGTGCGCGAATGCCGCGCCGCCAAGATCCAGCTCGTGCGCTTCCTCTACTGCGGCAACGACGGCGTCATTCGCGGCAAGGCCTGCCACACGCGGTTCCTGCCCTCCTACCTCGAGTCCGGTATCGGGCTCACCGTCGCCATGCAATCGTTCAACATGCTGGACCAACTCGTGGCCGAGGGCTCGTTCGGGCCGGTCGGCGAGATCCGGCTCACGCCCGATCCAGGGACGTTCGCGGTCCTGCCCTACGCGCCGCACGCCGCCCGGCTGCTCTGCGACATGACGACGCTCGAGGGGACGCCGTGGGACGCCTGTCCGCGGAGCTTCCTCAAACGGATGATCGGGCGCGCGGCCACGCAGGGCTTCGTGTTCCAGGCGGCCTTCGAGAACGAGTTCACGCTGGCCCGGAAGGAGAACGGGCAGTACGTTCCCCTCGATCACAGCCCGTGCTTCTCGACGATCGGGATGGACGCGGCGGCGCCCGTCATGACGGAGATGATCGAGGCCCTGGTCGCCCAGGGCGTGTTTCCCGAGCAGTATTACGCGGAACTCGGCCCCGGCCAGCAAGAGCTTCCCGTGCGCTTCGCCGACGCGCTCCGCTGCGCCGACAACCAGATCACGCTGCGGGAGACGGCGCGCGGCGTCGCCGCCCGGCACGGCCTGCTCGCCTCGTTCGCCCCCAAGCCGTTCCCCGATCAGGCCGGCAACGGCGCCCACATCCACTTCAGCCTTTGGGCCGCGGACGGCGAGCAGAACGTGTTCCACGACGCGCGCGGACGCTACGGGCTGTCGGATACGGGGTTCGCGTTCATCGGTGGCGTCCTCGCCCACCTGCCCGCGCTGGTCGCGCTGACCGCGCCGACCGTGAACTCCTACCGGCGACTCCAGCCGCGCTTCTGGTCGAGCGCGTACACGGCGTGGGGCCCCGACAACCGCGAGGGCGCGATCCGCGTGCCCTCGCAGCGGCGCGGGATCGAGATGGAATCGACCAACCTCGAGCTCAAGCCCTCGGACCCGTCCAGCAATCCGTATCTCTCGCTCGGTGCACTGCTCGCCGCCGGGCTCGACGGCATCCAGAACAAGCGGGATCCGGGCGAGCCGACGCTCGTGGATCCCGACACGCTGTCGGACGACGAGCGCCGGCGGCGTGGGATCCGGCGCTTGCCGACGTCGTTGGGCGAGGCGCTGGACGCGCTGGAGCGCGACGATATCCTCCGCGCGGCGCTGGGCGAGACCCTGGCGAAGGAGTACCTGACCGTCAAGCGCTCAGAGGTGCGGGGCTTCGACGGCAAGGACGTGGCGTTCGAGATCGAGCAGCACTTCTACAAGTTCTGAGCGTGGCGCGGCTCGTCGATCTCACGGGGATCCCTGTCGTTGACGGGCATTGTCACCCCCTGCTCCGCGACCCGCTCGGCGTCTCGTCAGGAACGCTGCTCGACCTCTTCACCGAGGCACGGCCGGCGACGATGCGCGCCCACGTGCCTGCTACCGGCTACGCCCAGCGCGCCGTGCGCGCTCTCGCACGAAGGCACGGCGTCGAAGCGACCGTCGACGCCGTGCTCGACGCCCGGCGACGCGCCGGATCAGAGGCCGGACTGAAGCATCTGACCGACGCCCGCGTGGCCGCGTTGCTCGTGGACACTGGCTATCCGCCCGATGCGATGCCGCTCGACGAGATGCGGCAGCACCTCGGCTGCGAGATCCACGAGGTCGTGAGGATCGAGGCGTGCGCCGAACGGCTGCTCGCTCGACGTCTCTCCTATGAGGCGTTTGTCGAGGCCTTTCGTCGGACGCTCCACGAGGCGGCGCCGGGCTGCGTGGGCTTCAAGACCATCATCGCCTACCGCTCGGGACTCGACGTGCGTTCCCCGACCGACGAGGAGTGTGCGGCCTCGTACGACAGCGCGCTCGCCGCGATACCCGCCGGCGGACGTCCTCGGCTCACCGAGAAGCCGCTGCTCGACCGTCTCTTCGAGATCACGCTGGAGGTCGCGGCGCAGACAGGACGCCCGGTCCAGATCCACACGGGATTCGGCGACCCCGACATCGATCTGCTGCGCGCCAACCCGCTCCTGCTGCGCGCCGTGCTCGAGGACCGGCGGTGGACGACGACGCAGCTCGTGTTGCTCCACATGGCCTATCCGTACACGCGCGAGGCGGCGTTCATGACGGCCGTGTGGCCTCAGGTCCACCTGGACCTCTCGCTGGCCCTGCCCTTCCTCGGACCGGGAGCGCTGTTCCCGCTGCTCGAGATCCTCTCGCTCGCCCCGCTCAGCAAACTCATGTACGGATCGGACGTCAGCGGCCTGCCCGAGCTGTTCGCGCTGGCCGCCGAGTGGGCGCGGGCGACGCTGGGCGAAGCGCTCGGCTGGCTCGTCGAGCGCGATGGTCTGGACGAGCGCGCGGCGGCGGCCGCCGGACGAGCGATCCTGTCCGACAACGCCCGGGCCCTGTACGGTCTGCGCCAGGAACCCTGAAATGCTGCGGCGTTTCTTGACAGGGGCGCCCCTGGGCCGATAGTCTGTCGCCCCACGGCCCTCATCATCTTCTGCTCCGGCCGCACCGCTCTGACAGGAGGGAGTATGGATTCGCCGACCCGTCGACAGTTCCTCGCGACGACCAGCGCGGGCCTGGCCGGTATTCTGGCCGCCGGCGTCCCGCCGGCTCGAGGCCAGCAGCGCGAGATCTCGTATCTGTGCTGGAACAACTTCGCCCCCGCCTCCGACAAGAAGCTGGCCGAGATCGGCCAGCGCTTCACGAAGGACACGGGCATCAAGATCCGTATCGATCACATCGCCGCGCCCCAGCAGGCGGCGAAGTATGCCTCCGAAGTCCAGACGCAAGCCGGCCACGACATCGTCGAGATGCGGATGCACTTTCCCTGGCTCTACGAGCCGCAGCTCGTCGATCTCGGAGACATCGTGGGCGAGCTCGAGAAGAAGTACGGCAAGGCCCTGTCCGCGGCGACCGAGACCGCCAAGGTCAACGGGGTCTGGCGGGCGGTGCCTCAGTACCGGACGTTCTTCGTCGCCGCCTACCGCGAGGATCTCTTCAAAAAGGCGAGTCTGAAAGTTCCCGACACCTGGGAAGACCTCTACACGGTCGGCAAGGAGCTGAAGAAGATGGGGAACCCGGTGGGGATCCCCATCAGCCAGAACTACGACACGATCTCCACGGCCGGGCCGGTGCTGTGGTCGTTCGGCGGCATGGAGGTGGACAAGGACGGCAAAACGGTCCGCATCAACTCGCCGGCGACCGAGCAGATGATCGAGTGGTACAAGAAGATGTTTCGCGATTGCATGGAGCCCGAAGTCCTGTCGTGGACGGATGCCAGCAACAACGAGTCCCTCCAGCAGGGCAAGGCCGGCTGGATCCACAACCCGGTGAGCGCCTACATCGTCGCCCGCAACAACAAGCTGGTCACCGCGGACGGCATCAACCATCATCGGAGCCTGGCCGGGGCCAACGGCCAGCGCCACGAGACGGACGTGCCCCGTCACATCGGGATCTGGAAGTTCTCGAAGAACGTCGCGCCGGCCAAGGAGTGGATCCGCTACCTGCTCGCGAAGAAGGAAGTGTACGACGAGTACATCATGTCCGGCGACGCCTTCAATCTGCCGGCGTACACGAACCTCGTGGACCATCCCGTCCTCAAGACGGATCCCAAGTTCGCTGCCCTCAAGCAGGAGGGCGTCCAGTTCCACTGCTACGGCTGGCCGGCCCCCCCGAGCGACAAGATCCAGCTCATCACCAACTCCTTCATCCTTCCGAACATGGTGGCCAAGGCCGTGACGGGGACGCCGACCAAAGAGGCCGTCGGCTGGGCCGACAAGGAAATGAAGAAGGTCATGGCGGGGTGAGCTGACATGGCCGTCGGCGGAATTCGTGTCGCGACTGCGTCACCGCGCGCGGGACTGACCGGGCGCGTGCGTGAGCTCTTCGACCGCGAAGGCGTCCTGGGGCCGCTCTTCGTCACGCCGGCCCTCATCATCCTCCTGCTGCTCGTCGCCTATCCGTTCGCGATGGCGCTCTACTTCGCGCTCTCGAACGCCTTCATCGGACGGCCGAGCCACCTGGTCGGGCTGAGAAACTTCATCAACCTGTGGGACAGCGACGCGTTCCGCCAGACCTTCCAGAACGCGTTCGTCTTCACGGGGATCGCCGTGGCCTTCAAGGTGGTCCTCGGGATCTCGCTCGCCCTCCTCCTCAACCAGCAGCTCTGGTTCAAGCGCATGATCCGCGGCGCCGTGCTCCTGCCCTGGGTCATTCCCACCGCGCTGTCCACGCTCGGCTGGTGGTGGATGTTCAACTCGCTCTACAGCGTGGTGAACTGGACGGGCATCGCGCTCGGGATCATGGACCCGCCCGGCCCGAACTGGCTCGGCCAGAAGTACTACGCGATGGCGGCGGTGGTCACGGTCAACGTCTGGCGCGGGCTGCCCTTCTTCGCCATCACCATCCTGGCCGGATTGGTGGCGATCCCCAAGGAGCTCTACGAAGCCGCCGAGGCCGACGGGGCCGGCGCCGTGTCGCGCTTCTGGTACGTGACGCTCCCGCTGTTGAAGGGCGTGCTGGCCATCGTGGTGCTGTTCTCCACGATCTTCACGTTCAGTGACTTCAACATCGTGTACGTGCTGACCCACGGCGGGCCGATCAACTCCACGCACCTCTTCGCCACGCTCGCCCGTCAGATCGGGCTCGAGACCGGCCGCATCGGCGAGGGCGCCGCGATCTCGCTCTATCTCTTCCCGGTGCTGGTGCTGGTCGTGTGGGCGCAGCTTCGCTTCGTCCGCAAGCAGGCCTACTGATGGCGGGATTCGGTCGGCGAAAGTTCTGGTGGCGGATCGCGAGCCACCTGCTGCTGATCCCGTTCCTCGTCTTCGCGCTGTTCCCCTTCTATCACATGGCGCTGACGTCCCTGAAGACGGACCGCGAGCTGTACGATCGCAACGCGGTCCCGCTGCTGATCCGGCAGGGGCCGACGCTCGAGCACTACACCAAGCTCCTGTGGGAGACGGCGTTCCTCACCTGGACGAAGAACAGCCTGCTGATCACGATCCTGGCCACGGCGCTGTCGGTCGTCGTGGGCACCCTCGCCGCCTACGCGCTCGCCCGCTTGCGGTTCTTCGGCGTCAGCTCGTTCGGCACCGGCATCTTCGTCACCTACCTGGTGCCGACGTCGCTCCTGTTCCTGCCGCTGGCCCAGGTCGTCAACTGGCTCGGCCTGGCCGACTCGAAGTGGGCGCTCGTCGTGACCTATCCGACGTTCCTCGTCCCCTTCTGCACCTGGCTGCTCATGGGCTATTTCCGCACGGTGCCCAAGGAGATCGAGGAGTCGGCGATGGTGGACGGGGCCACCCGCGTCCAGGCGCTCATGCGCATCATCCTGCCCATCGCGATCCCCGGCCTCGTGTGCGCCGTTCTGTTCGCGTTCACGCTGTCGTGGAACGAGTTCATCTACGCGCTCACGTTTACGTCCTCCTCGGACGAGATCACGTCGAGCGTGGGGATCACGACGGAGCTCATCCGCGGCGACATCTACTTCTGGGGATCGCTCATGGCCGGCGCCGTCCTCGGCTCCGTGCCGATCGTCATCCTCTACGTTTTCTTCCTCGACTACTACGTCTCGGGACTGACCGCCGGCGCCGTGAAGTAGCTCAGAGCTTGGGCCGCCGGTAGACACCGAGGCCCTCGCCGTAGTCCGCCCGCAGCGTCTCCAGGAACCCGTGCATCAGCGTGAAGATCCGCCGCAGCTCGGCCACGGGATCGGCGTGCTCGTCGACGCGCAGGTTGTGGTGCGGCCGCACCTCGGGTGACCACACGAGCAGCGCGGCCGACTGGCGCCCCCGCTGATCGCCGCCGGCCACCTGCCCCGCCTCGAGGGCGCGCAGGAGACGTTCGCCGAGCTCGGCGCTCTCGTCCGCGACGAATGCCATCGCCATGGCGGCGAGGACGTCGGGGCCAGTCAGGAAGTTGCCGGCGACCGTGAAGCCCGACTCGACGCGATGACCGCACCAGGGCTTGCAGTGGGGGCCCGTGTGCGCCCACGCTCCCGCGCGATCGACACCGTGGATCTGCCGACGGTTGGAGAACGGATCATCTTGCAAAAGCGCGGCGAGCGCCTCGGCGATGGGAACGCCGTCGGCGAGCCGCCGCAGGCCTTCGCGGCCGAGGCTGGTGTTGGTCGTCGCCTGCGTCGCGATGGCGCCGTCGGGGCCCACCCACGGAACGGCGGCGCCCACGGCCGGCCGCGCCGTGGACACGGCGACGCCGAACGCTCCGGTTCGTGGGCAGCGCCCCACGATCGAAAACGTGTGGAACTCAAGCTTCACGGGCTCGATGCTCACGACTGCCGCGTGCGCGGATCGAGGAGATCGCGGAGCGCGTCGCCGACGAGGTTCAACGCGAGGACGACGACGAAGATAGCGAGGCCGGGCAGCAGCGCCACGTGCGGGCGCAGGACGACGAACTGCCGCGCGGTCGCGAGCATGCTCCCCCAGTCGGCCGTCGGTGGCTGCGTTCCGAGCCCGAGAAAGCTCAGGCCGGCCGTGGCCAGGATCTTCGCGCCGACGTCCAGGCTAAAGGCCACGACCACTGGCGAGATCAGGTGGGGCAGCAAGTGGCGCACGAGGATGCGGCGATCACGCCCGCCCAGCGCGCGCGCCGCCTCGACGAACTCACGCTCGCGCAGCGACAGCACGAGCCCGCGCACGAGCCGCGCGTAGAGGGGAAAGCCGACGATGGCGATCGCAACCATCGCATTGCGCAGGCCGGGGCCGAGGCCGGCGACGATGGCGATGGCGAGCAGGATGTAGGGGAAGGCCATCATCACGTCGGTGATCCGCATCAGGATCGTCTCGGCCCAGCCGCCGCGGTAGCCGGCCAGCACGCCGAACACGAGGCCGATCAGGAGCGAGCCAGCCGCGGTGGCGACACCGGCCAGCAGCGACACGCGCGCGCCCCACACGAGGCGGGCCAGCATGTCGCGACCGAACTCGTCGGTGCCCAGCGGGTGCCCCGGAGTGAGTGGCGGCTGCAGTCGCCGGGCCGTCGCCACCGTGTCGGGGTCGGCCAGCGGAAGCCACGGCGCCAGCGCCGCCAGCAGCGTCGCCGCCAGCAGCAGTCCCGCGCCCAGCACCGCGAGCCGATTGCGGCCGGCGTACCGTCTGAGCACGCTGCGCGACCGCGCCGCTCCATCGATGGCGACGGGCGCGCGTGGCGCGGCCAGCCCCGAGGCGGCGGGCGCGGCGTCACTCACGGCGGATGCGCGGATCGAGCGTCGCGTAGAGCACGTCGACGGCGAGGTTGACGAGGACGAAGCCGAGCGCGATGACCAGGACGCAGCCCTGCACGAGCGGAAAGTCGCGGGCCAGGATCCCCTGCACCATCAGTGTGCCTACGCCCGGCCACGCGAAAACCGTCTCCGTCAGCACGGCGCCGCCGAGGAGGTAGCCGGCCTGCACGCCGACGACGGTGACGGTCGGGATCAACGCGTTCCGCAGCGCATGGCGGACGACGACGAAGCTCTCGCGCACGCCCTTGGCGCGCGCCGTGCGCACGAAGTCCTGGCCGAGGACGTCGAGCATCGTGCTGCGCGTGAGCCGCGCGATGATCGTCAGCGACGCCGCCGCCAGCGTGACCGTCGGCAGCACGAGGTGACTCAGCAGGTCGCCCACGCCACCGCCGCCATAGGGCGCGAACATACCGGACGCCGGCAGCCAGCCGAGCCACAAGGCGAAGATGACCATCAGCACGATACCGAGCCAGAAGCTCGGCATGCTGGCGCCGAAGAGCGACGCCAGCGCGCTCAGCCGATCGAGCAGCGAGTTGCGGCGGGCGGCCGACAGCACGCCGAGCGCGATGCCACCCAGCGTCGAGAGCAGCAGGGCGCTGGCCGCCAGGACCACGGTGGCCTGGAAGCGGCGCAGCACCTCGCCGAGCACGGGCCGCTTCATCCAGAGCGAGCGGCCGAGATCGCCCTGCAGCACGCGGCCCATCCAGCGCGCGTACTGCACGGCCAGCGGCTCGTCGAGGCCGAGCTCGGTGCGCAGCCGCGTGATGTCCTCGTGGGTGGCCTGCGGCCCGAGCATGATCTCGGCGGGATCGCCGGGCGAGATGTGGAGGACGGCGAAGACGACGAGCGACACGCCAAGCAGGACCGGGCCGACCAGGAGGAGCCGGCGGAGGAGGAAGAGCGCCACGCCGCTCGGGCTACTTGAGCGAGATCGTCTCCACGCGCAGGTCGAAGCTCGGATGGAGCCGGAAGCCCTGGACCCGCTTCGCGTGGGCGGCCGTCTGCACCTCGTGGTCGATGAAGATCCACGGCGGATCGTCGTGCAGGATGCGCTGCGCCTCGCGGTACATCTCGGCGCGTTTGGCCTGATCGGTGATGGCCCGCGCCTGGCTCAGCAGCTCGTCGAAGCGCGCGTTCCTGTACATGGCGCGGTTCGGCCCGTTCGGCGTCCACTGGCTCGAGTGGAGCAGCGGATACATCACCAGGTCGGGATCCTCGGCGCCGGCCATCCACGAGAGCGCGAACATCTCCTGCTCCTTCGTGCGCAGCTTGGCCAGGAACGCGCCCCACTCCATCGTCTGCAGCGCGACGTTGACGCCGACCGCTTTCAAGTTGGACTGGATCACCGTCGACATCGCGACCGGCGACTGCATCCCCGAGCCCGACTCGGGCACCCACAGCGTCGTCGAGAAGCCGCCTGGATAGCCGGCCTCGGCCAGGAGCTTCTTCGCGCGCTCGGGATCGTACGGGAACGCCTTGAGGCGGGCCTCGTCACCCCACGTGCCCGGCAGCACCGGTCCCTTGGACGGCGCGCCGGTGCCCTTGAGCACGTCCCGCACGATCGCGTCCTTGTCGACGGCGTAGTTCAGCGCCTGCCGCACGCGCTTGTCGGTGAACGGCTTCTTCTCGTTGTTGAGGCCCAGGTACCAGACGTGCGCGCCCACCTGCTTGAGCAGCGCCAGCTTGGCGTTGCCCTCGAGCTGGGCGACGAAGTCCGGCGGCACGCCGACGATGAGGTCGAGGCCCCCGGTGAGCAGCTCGGTGAGCCGGGCCTGGTCCTCGACGATCGGGCGGTAGACGACGCGATCGACCTTCACCGGGAACTTCCAGTACGCCGGGTTCTTCTCGAGCACGACGCGCTGCCCACGCTCCCAGGAGGCGAAGCGGAACGGCCCGGTGCCGACCGGATTCGTGCCGTAGTCGAGGCCGAACTTCTTCACCGCCGTCGGGCTGACGATGGCCGCGGCGGCCGCGGCCATCACGTCGAGGAACGAGGCGCGCGGCTCCTTCAGGATGAAGCGCACGGTCAGCTCGTCGAGCGGCTCGACGGCCTTCACGTTGCCGAAGAAATAGTTGGCGAAGGGATACTTCCCGAGCTTGCTCGCGGGATGGTCCGGGACGATCTGGCGCTCGATGGAGAACTTCACCGCCTCGGCGTCGAGCGGCGTGCCGTCGTGGAACTTGACGCCCTTGCGGAGCTTGAACGTGTACTGCAGGCCATCGCGCGAGATCGTCCACGACTCGGCGAGCCCGGGGACGATCTGCGTGCTGCCCTCGGCGAACGCGACGAGCGTCTCCGCCACGCGGCGACCGACGCGGTTCGAGTTGAGATCGGTGACCTGCGCCGGATCGAGCGCCACCGGCTCGGCCACCAGGCCGACCACCAGCGTGCCAGCGGGCTGCGCGACGACGACGGTGGGCATCAGCAGGACGAACAGCAGCGCGGCGATCAACCTCATCCTCGGTCTCCTCGACGTGCGATCGAGGCGCCAGCGTACACCAGGCACCGTCGAGCCGCCAGATCCGCCGCCGGACCTCATCGCGTACCTCGATCAGCGCTTCGGGGAGATCGAGCGCCGGTTCGGCGACGCTGATCGCCAGTTCGAGGAGTTACGGCGTCACTTCGACGTCGTAGCGTTGAGGGGCCGGCGCGTTACGGGAAGATGCCGAGCTCGAGGTAGCTCGTCGCCACCTTGTTGAGCGCGCTGAGGAAGGCGGCCGTGCGGAGGTCGGTGATGCGCGAATCGCGGCGCGACAGCTCGCGAATCTGCTGGTAGGCGTCGATCATCGTCTCCTCCAGCCCGGAGTTGACCAGATCGATCTCGCTGGGGCCGTGGGCGATGCGGCGGCGCTCCTCGTCGGAGAACAACCGACCCGTCGCCTTCTCGATCGCCGACACCATGCGGTTGTGGGAGGCCTCCTCGAATCGCTTGGCCACCCGGCCGAAGCGCACGTGCGAGAGATTCTTGATCCACTCGAAGTACGAGACGGTCACGCCGCCGGCGTTCAGGTAGACGTCGGGAATGACGTACACGCCGCGGTCGAGCAGGATCTTCTCGGCCTCGGCGGTGGTGGGGCCGTTGGCGGCCTCGGCCAGGATCTTCGTGCGGATGCGCGGGGCGTTCTCAGCGGTGAGCTGGTTCTCGAGTGCGGCCGGGATCAGGATGTCGCACTCGAGCTCGAGCGCGTGCTGGGTCGGCGTCAGATTCTTCGCGCCTGGGAAGTTCAGGATCGATCCCGTCGCCTTCTGGTGCTTGACGACCGCCTCGACGTCGAGGCCCTCGGGCCGGTGGATGGCGCCGTCGCGTTCGGCCAGCGCGATGATCACGCAGCCGGCCTCCTGGCAGAAGCACGCCGTGTGATAACCGACGTTGCCAAGGCCCTGCACGACCACGCGCTTGCCCTCGAGCCCGCGCTCGAGGCCGAGCCGCTTCATGTCGTCGACGTCGCCGCACGCTTCGCGCAAGCCGTAGTACACGCCACGCCCGGTGGCCTCCACGCGGCCGCGGATGCCGCCCTGCGTGACGGGCTTCCCGGTCACGCACGCGAGCTGGTCGACGGCCGCCGGATAGAAGGCGCCGTAGGTGTCGGCCATCCACGCCATCTCGCGTGGCCCGGTCCCGTAGTCGGGCGCCGGCACGTCGACGCCGGGGCCCATGAAGTTCTTCTTGATCAGCTCCGCCGTGTAACGGCGGGTGATCTTCTCGAGGTCCTCGGCCGAGTACTGCTTGGTGTCGATCTTCACGCCGCCCTTGGCGCCGCCGAACGGCACGTCGACGATCGCGCACTTGTACGTCATGAGCGCGGCCAGCGCGGTGACCTCGTCCTCGTCCACGGTCGGCGCGTAGCGGACGCCGCCCTTCACCGGCACCCGGTGGTGGCTGTGCTCGATCCGCCACCCCTGGAACACCTCGTAGCCCTTGGCGGTGCGGACGGGGAACTGGACGGAATAGCTGGCGTTCGGCGCCTTGATCAGATCGAGAAGCCCTCGCGGGTACTCGGTGAGCGCCGCCGCCTTCTCGAAGTAGACGTTGACGGTCTCGAAGAAGCTCAACATGGCCCTAGTGTGTCAACCGAACCCGATCTCCGCAAAGAATTCCGCGATGGCCGATTGGACTTCGGCGCGATGGGATCGGTTGGGGAAGTGCGAGCCGCCGGCCACCACGTGTAATCGGGCTCCCGGGATCGTGGCCACGACCCGCCGTGACATCTCGACCGTGGGAAAGTGGTCCTGAGAGCCGGCCACGACGAGGACGGGACAGCGGATGCGCGCGCATTCGGCGAGCCACTCCTCGCGCGCGTACGTCTCGTCCAGCACGGCCAGCAGCGAAGTCACCGTGTGCTGCTCGAGTGGACGGACGGCGGCGGCATAGCGCTCCGGCCGTGCCTTGAGTCGGGCCAGCTCGGCCTCGCCAAGGCGAAGGCGCACGTTGGCGTCGAAGTACTCTTGGAAGCGCCCGGCCACGACCAGAGCACGGTGCGCCTTCCACCAGCGCTGGTCGGCCTCGATGGGGGCGAACGGTGGCCCGCTGATCGAGATCACGGCGCGGACGCGCTCGGGACGATGGGCCGCGACCCAGAGCGAGAGCGCCGCACCCATCGAGGCTCCACCCCACACCGGCGCGACGACGCCCAGCCCATCCAGCCAGAGCAACAGGTCGCCCGCCTTCTTCGGATAGGTCAGGTCCTCGGCGCGCTCGAACTTCTGGCTGAGGCCATGGCCGCGGATATCGGGGAACAGGCCGCGGATCCGCCCGAAGAAGGCCTCGAGATCGCCGACCATGAACGAGGAGTCCTCCACCGATCCGCCGTGGATCCACACGACGGCGGGACGCTGGGGATCGCCGGCCTCGCGCCAGTGCAGGCGCACGCCGGAGGGCAGCACGACCTCAGGCAGTGGTGGGTCTCCGCTCGAGACGGCGCGCCATCCGCGACATCGAGTACGTGCAGATCCAGTACACGACGGCGATGAAGAGGTAGAGCTCGAAGGGGCGGATCTCTCGGTTGTTCACGATCTGGGCCGCTTTGGTGAGGTCCACGTAGCCGATGATCGACGCGAGCGACGTGTCCTTGAAGAGCACGATCATCTGCGTCACCAGCGACGGCACCATGTTGCGCAGGGCCTGGGGCAGGATGACGTAGCGCATGGCCTTCGCGCCGGAGAGCCCCAGCGCGCGCGCCGCCTCCACCTGGCCGCGCGGCACGGACTGAACGCCGGCGCGCACGATCTCGCCGAAGTAGGCGGCCTCGAAGATCACGAACGCGGTGAGCGCGATCCCGTACTCCGGCAGCGGCAGCCCGAGGAGCTGAGGAATGATGAACCAGAACCAGAAGATCACCATGACCAGCGGGACACCTCGGAAGAACTCGACGTACATCACGGCCGGCACGCGAATCCAGGCGGCGTTGGCGAGCCGGGCCAGGCCGACCACGATCCCCAGGGCGAAGCCGAGTACGATCGCCGGAATGGCCAGGCGCAGCGTACCGCCGGCGAAGCTGCCGACGCCGAGGAAGCCCTGGACGATCAGGAACTTGAAGTTGTGGACGATGACGCCGAGGTCGAGCATCGCGCGCTCAGCCCGGCCCGCCGACACGCGCGATGAGGCCGGGGATCGCGTAGCGCCGCTCCAGTGAGCTCATGACCCAGGCGATGCTCACGCAGAGCACGAGGTAGATCAGCGTGCCCGCCGTCAGCGCCTCGAAGGCCCGGGCCGTGTAGGTCTCGATCTGCCGCGTCTGGAACGTCAGCTCGGCGACGCTGATCGTCAACGCCACCGACGAGTTCTTGAGCAGGTTCAGCGACTCGTTGGTGATTGGCGGCACGATCAGGCGGAGCGCGATGGGCACGATGACGAGCCGATACGCCTGCCAGACCGAGAGGCCCATCGCGACGGACGCCTCGAACTGGGTGCGCGGGATCGCCAGGATGCCGGAGCGGATCACCTCGGACATGCGCGCGCCGTGGTACACGCCCAGCGCGAGCATCCCCGCCCAGAACTCGGCGCCGTGATCGAAGAGCCAGTCCTGCACACCGCGGGGCAAGAGTGGCGGCACGCCGAAGTACCAGAAGAACATCCACACGAGCAGCGGGACGTTACGGAAGAATTCGACGTAGAAGACCGCGGCCGCCCGCAGCGGCTTGAACGGTACCGTGCGAAGCGCGCCCGACAGGATCCCGAGCGCGACGGCGAGGACCCAGGCCAAAGCCGACAGCTCCAGCGTCGTGATGAGGCCCTGGAGCAGCCAGTGGCCGGACTGGCCGCTCCAGAGCACGCTCCACTTGAACTGGTAGCTCACGCGAGGGTGAGGCGCGCCGTTACTTCCCGATCTGCTTCAGCAGATACGCTTTCACCTGCGGCGACATCGGATACGGCAGCTCGCCCTTCGGCCCGAACCACTTGTCGTAGATCTCGAAGTACTTGCCCGATTCGAAGCCCTGCTTGAGCCCGGCGTCCACGACTTGCTTGAACTTGGGCTCGCCCTTGCGCATGGCCATGCCGTACGGCTCCTCGGAGAAGAAGTCGCCGACGACCTCCCAGTCGGTCGGGTTCGGCGCCTTGGCCTTCAGACCGTAGAGCTGGATGCCATCGTTGGTGTACGCGTCCACCTGCCCTTGCAGCAGCGCCTGGAAGGCGGCGGGCTGATCGGGGAACTCCCGCAGCTGCGCCGTCGGCACCTTCTCGCGGATGATCTTGGCGTTCGTCGAGCCCTGCTGGGTGGCGATGCGCTTGCCCGCGATGTCGTTGATGCCGTGGATCGGGCTACCCTTCTTCACCAGGAACTGAGCGCCGGTGAGGAAGAACGTCAGGCTGAAGTCCACGCTCTGACGGCGCTCGGGCGTGTCGGTCATGGTGCCGGCGATCAGGTCCACCTGGTTGCCGTTGAGCAGCGGGATCCGGTTGGGTGGCGTCGACTCCTTCTTCGTCAGCTTGATCGGCTTGCCGACTTCCTTCGAGATCGCGGGAATCACGAGCTGCTCGACGAGGTCGATGGTGAAGCCGACCCACTCGTTGTTCTTGTTGATGTAGGCGAAGGGCGGTGAGCCCGTGCGGGTGCCGATGGTGAGGACACCGGCCTCCTTGATCTTGTCGAGCGTTTGCGACTGCGCAAACGCGGACGACAGCGGCGTCGCCATCAGCACGAGAGCCAGCAGGACCACGAGCCCACGCTTCATCGTCGCCTCCTAGTGCGAGAGTATCTTCGACAAGAATTGCCGCGACCGGTCGGACCTGGGCGAGGCGAAGAACGTCTCGGGATCCGCCTCTTCGACCACCTGCCCACCATCCATGAAGATCACGCGATGGGCCACCCGCCGGGCGAACCCCATCTCGTGGGTGACCACCATCATGGTCATGCCGCTCTTGGCCAGATCGGTCATGACCTCCAGCACCTCGTTGATCATCTCGGGATCGAGCGCCGACGTCGGCTCGTCGAAGAGCATGATCTTCGGCTGCATGGCGAGCGCGCGGGCGATGGCCACGCGCTGCTGCTGGCCGCCCGACAGGTTCGCCGGGTAGTTGCCGGCCTTGTCGGGGATGCCCACGCGCGCCAGCAGCGCCCGCGCCGTCTTCTCGGCGTCCTCCCGGGGAACGTTCCGGACCTTCATCGGCGCGAGCATGATGTTCTCGAGCGCCGTCATGTGCGGAAACAAGTTGAACGACTGAAAGACCATCCCCACCTGGGTGCGCAGGCGGGTGAGGTTCACGTGCGTGCTCGTGATGGACTCGTCGAGGACGACGATGTCACCGCCCTGGATGCGCTCGAGCGCGTTCACGCACCGGATCAACGTGCTCTTGCCCGAGCCGGACGGGCCACACACGACGACGACCTCGCCGGGCGCCACCCCGAGCGTGACGTCGCTCAGGACGTGGAGCTTGCCGAACCACTTGTTGACCTGCCGGAACTCGATCGCCGCCGCCATCAGGCGGCGGTCTCGTCGCCGAAGAGCAGCGAGGCGATGCGCGCCGGGTCCCGCACGAGCTCGGCCAGCTTCGACAGTGAGCGGTCCACGGCGGTGGCAATGGCCTCGGGACCGCCCACGGCGGCCAGCGTCTCGGGCGGGATGAACTTGATGAGCAGGCTCGACGTCCCCGGCGGCAGTCCCGCGAAGTGGACGGTGATGAGCCCGTAGTCCTCGAGCAGCAGCATCGCCAGCGCGGCCAGCGCCTCGATCGGAACGACCGGCGGCGCGCTCAGCCCGGCGCGCTCGAGCGCGATGGCGAGCACGTCGTCGGCGCGGAGCTGAGCCGTGACCGGTGTCTCGTGCACACGCGCACCGAGGACCTTCCGCAGCGCGGCGGCCACCGTGCGAGTGGACTCGACGAGCCTGCGCACGCGCTCGGGACGATAGCCCTCCAGCGAGCGCACCGCCGCCGGCAGCAGCATCGGCCGCGCTTCGAGACCGAACTCGAAGGCGCGGGCCCGGATCTTCGAGACGAGATCGGCGCGCCCGGCCATGAGCCCCAGGCGCGGCCCGATGACGCCGTACTTGTCGAGCCCGGTGGCGCCGAGGTCCACGCCGAGCTCGAGCATCTTTGGCTGGTCGAACATCGCCGGGCCGACGCGCGCCCCCCCGGCATCGTCCACGTAGATGGGCACGCCGCGCGCCCGGGCCAGCGGCACGATGCGGCGAAGCGCGTCGAGCGGCAGCAGGTCGTACGAGACGGCCAGACGCGTGACGACGACCAGGGCGGGCGCCTCGCGCTCGAGGGCGTCGGCGAACGCATCCACCGTCGTCGTGTCGATGAACTTCGCGCCGGCCTGGGCGGCCGAGCGCACCACGGTCGGGTGGCTGTACGTGGCCGAGACACCGAGGACGACGTCGCCCGGCTTGACCAGCGCGAGGTGCACGGAAAAGGTCGCCGCCGTCATGCGGTTGAAGAGCATAGCGTCGTGCCGGTCGGCGGTGCCGCCGAGGTGCTCCAGGGCGAGGGCGCGGAAACGGTCGCCGAAGAGGGCCGGCGCCATCTCGTCGTCGGTCCAGGCGAGGTCCTTCGCGTCGAGGTTGAGCGATCGTTCGAGCCCGGAGAAGTTGAAGACGCCGGCGCCTGATGCGAGTCGCCGCGCGATCACCCGCCCCGCCCGGCGAAGCTTTCGGATATCGTCCTCGGTGCTGCGGATGATCCGTCCGCGCGCGTACGGCAGGCCGGGCGCGAACTCGTTGCCGAAGGCGTCGGTGCTCACGAGGCGATCACGATGAGGACGTCACCCGCGTTCACCGTCTGGCCGGGCTCGACGCGGACCTCGGCCACCGTTCCTGCCGCACTGGCCCTGAACTCGTTCTCCATCTTCATCGCCTCGATGACCAGCAGTGTGTCGCCGACCTGCACGCGATCGCCCGGCCGGACGGCAATGTGCGTGACGCGCCCGGGAAGCGGCGCCGCCACGCGCTGGCCATCACCTCCGGCCCCCGCGCCCCCGCGCGTCCTGATCACGTAGCGCGTGTGCTCCTCGACGCGCACGGCGTGAGTCTCCCCGCCCACGTCCACCAGGCACGACCCGTCGTGCTCGGCGACGGTCGCCACGTAGGATACTCCGTCCACGAGCAGCGAGTAGATTCCGGGTGACGCGAGCCGGGCGTCGATCTCCCACACCCGCTCGCCGACCTGAACCCGGTAGCGTCCACCCTCTTCGGTAACCTCCACCGTCTCCACGCGGGTTCCCGACGTCGCGACGAATTTCATTTATCGGAGGTCCTGCTCGACTTGAAACGTGGGTGGCCTGTTCTGGGTGCGAAGTGGCTGCGTTGATCTTCCCGATTGATCATGTGGCCGGTTCGGGGTACGGGGTGGCTGCGTTGATCTTCCCGATTGATCATGTGGCCGGTTCGGGGTACGGGGTGGCTGCGTTGATCTTCCCGATTGATCATGTGGCCGGTTCGGGGTACGGGGTGGCTGCGTGCACCTTCCCGATTGATCATGTGTGCTGTTCGAGGTGCGGAGTGGCTGCGTTGATCTTCCCGATTGATCATGTGTGCTGTTCGAGGTGCGGGGTGGCTGCGTGCACCTTCCCGATTGATCATGTGGGCAATTGGCGCGCGCCCGCTCAACGGGATCTCCAACCCGGCTTAACGCCGAGACGCCAGGCGCTGGCGGAAGAGGCTGGCGTGGCCGCCGCGGCGACGCTTCGGAGACGCGCATAGTGATCGAGCACGGCCGTGATGACCGCGATGTCGCCGTAATGGCCGGCCGCCGCTTGCAGACCTGGCAGCAAACGGTCCATGAAGGCCGTGGACAGTCGCCCCGCGCGGAAATCCTCGTGGGCCACGATGCGCTCGAGCACCGGGATCGTGGTCCTCACGCCGACGATCTTGTATTCCGCCAGCGCTCGCGCCATGCGGGCGATCGCCGCGGCGCGGTCGACACCCCAGACGATCAGCTTGGCGAGCAACGTGTCGTAGTGCCGGGGCACCGTGTAGCCCTCGTGGATGCCGGAGTCGTCGCGCACGCCCGGCCCCGACGCGGGCCGCAGCCCCGTGATCGTCCCCGGCGACGGTAGCCATCCGGAGAAAGGATCCTCGGCGTTGATCCGGCACTCGATGGCCCATCCGCGCCTGGTGACGTCGTCCTGGCGCACGCCCAGCGGCTCGCCCGCCGCGATCAGCAGCTGCTCGCGCACGAGATCGAGACCGGTCACCAGCTCGGTGACCGGATGCTCGACCTGGAGCCGCGTGTTCATCTCGAGGAAGTGGAAGTGGCCGCGCACGTCGACGAGGAACTCCACGGTGCCCGCGTTCACGTAGCCGGCCGCGCTGGCCACCCGACACGCCGCCTGACCGAGGCGCTCGCGCAGCGGCGCGTCCACGAAGGGCGACGGCGATTCCTCGACGAGCTTCTGGTGGCGGCGCTGGATCGAGCACTCGCGCTCGCCGAGGTGGATCACGTGACCGTGGCCATCGGCGAGCACCTGAACCTCGATGTGGCGGGGCTCCTCGATCGCGCGCTCGAGGTAGACCGACGCGTCGCCGAAGGCGCTGCCGGCCTCGCTGCGCGCCATCCGGAGCGCGGCCATCAGCTCCTCCTCGCGGCGCACGAGCCGCATGCCCTTGCCGCCACCTCCCATGGCCGCTTTGATCATGATGGGGTAGCCGACCTCGCGCGCAGCCGCGCGCGCCGCGTCGTCCCCGCTGACCGGCTCGAGCGTGCCGGGAATCGTGGGAACGCCGAGCTCGCGGGCCAGGCGGCGCGCCGCGATCTTGTCGCCCATGGCCCGGATGGCGGACGGCGGTGGGCCGACGAAGATCAGCCCGGCCGCGGCGCAGGCCTCGGCGAACGCCGCGTTCTCGGCCAGGAAGCCGTAGCCGGGATGGATCGCGTCGGCGCCCGCGCTCTTGGCGACGCCCACGATCTTTTCGATGTTCAGGTAGCTCTCGGCCGCGGGCGCCGCGCCGATCGGGTAGGCCTCGTCGGCCATCTGGACGTGGAGCGCGTCGCGATCGACGTCGGAGAAGACGGCGACGGTCGCGACGCCGAGCTCGCGACACGCGCGCATGACGCGCACGGCGATCTCGCCGCGATTGGCGATCAGGACCTTGGAGAGGCTCACTCGCCCAACGCCTTGATCGCCGCCTCGACGAACGAGGTGTCGACGATCTCGCGCCGCGGGATCGTCGCCTTCATGAAGCCGTGGCGCACCCACCACGTCATCTGCTTTTCGATGTCCTCGGCGGGAAAGCGCCCGTTGCGGTCCTGATACGGGAATCCGACGCGGATGACGTCGGGCGACGCGCCCGTGTGCTTCGCGGTGATGGCAACGACCTCGTCGTGATTCGCCCCGGGCTGGATGCGCCCGTCCTTCTGGCGCAGCACCGCGTCGTAGTCGTAGCGCGAGGCCTTGACGTAGCCCTTCATGAAGGCGAGCGCCCGCTCGCGATCGGCCGCGAGCTTCTTGCCGTAGAAGACGCAGCAGCACTGCCAGGGAAGGACGTCACCGACCCAGACGAGCACCTTCGCGTGGCCCTGAGCCTCGGCCACGCCTGGGAAGGGCTGTGGGATCAGGATGGCGTCCACCTGCTTGCCCCGGAGCGCCTCGAGCGACGCGCTCATCGCCTGGAGCGGGGCGATCTTGACGTCGCAGAGGTCCTTCTGGACGACGATGGCCGTGAGCGGATAACCGGGCCACTCCCGCCCCTTGTCGGCGACGATCCAGATCCGCTCACCGCCCAGGACGATGTTGTAGAGGGCGGCCGTCAGCCCGGTCGCGCCGACGTGGATCTGGCCGGCGGCCAGCGCGGTGGCGATGGGCGCCGCCGCCCGGAAAAAGGTCAGCTCGACGTCCACGCCCTGCTCCTGGAAGAAGCCCTTCTCCACTCCGATGAAGATCGGAGCCGACGAGGTGAGCTTGAGGATCCCCACGCGAACCCGCTCGGCTGCCTGGACGGGGCCGCCGGCCACGAGCAGAACGGCCGCGAACATCAGGACGCGGAGCACCGAGCGAGCCTCCTTCGGCACGATTCCAGTGTCACGCCGGCAAGCTCGCCTCGGCGAGCGGCCCAGTCTAGCGTGAAGTGCCGAAGATCAAAAGCGAGGGGGTCGGGAATGGAACTTGCTCTAAGCTTGAACGTGGCTCAAACAAGCGCCCAGGCCTGGATCGAGGAGTACCGGGCGCTGCCACGTCTGCACCAGATGTCGAAGCGGCCCCAGCGGCCCCGGCGTGTGTCGGCCCGTCGAGCCAGGGTCTGCCGCACGGTGATTGCGCTCTCCGCCTCACTGCTCTGGGTGGCCGTGATCCGTTACGTCCTGCAGCTCCGCTGACCCCGGCCCCTCACGTCCCAGCCCGCCAGGGAATCAGGGCCCGCTCGAGGCGGCCCAGGCCCCAGTGCGATAGCACCCCCAGGAGCGAGAGCACGACGATGCCGACCATGAGCTTCGTCGTCGCCATGATGTTGCCGGCGTGAAGGACCAGGAACCCGACGCCGGACTCCACCGCGATCATCTCGGCCGCGACCAGCAGGAGCAGGGCGGTCCCGGCGGCCAGCCGCAGGCCAGCGACGATCATCGGCAGCGCCGACGGCAGCACGACCTTGCGGATCACGCTGAGGCGCCCGGCGCCGAAGGACACCGCGGCGCGGATCAGCAGCGGGTCGGCCTGACGCACGCCGGCGTAGGTGTTGATCGCCATCGGGAAGAAGACGCCGAGCGCGATGACGGCGATCTTCGACGGCTCGCCCAGGCCCAGCCACAGGATCAGCAAGGGGAGCAGCGCGATCTTCGGGATCGGGAACGTCGCGGCGATCAGCGGCGTCCCGATCGCCTTGGCGACCGCGAAGAATCCGACAGCCACCCCGATGGCGATACCGAGGACGCTGCCGATGACGAAGCCCCACGCCAGACGCTGGAGGCTCGCGCCGAGATGCACCAGCCTGCATCGCCTCGGTACGCGGCCGCTTCAGCGGCACGACGATCTCGGCCAGCACTCGGCCCGGCCGGCGCGACAGCACCACGACGCGATCGGCCATGTCGACGGCCTCCTGGATGTTGTGGGTGACGTACAGGATCGTGGTGCGCGCCTGTTCCCAGAGCGCGAGCCGCTCGTCCTGCATGAGCTGCCGCGTCTGCGCATCGAGCGCCGAGAACGGCTCGTCCATCAGCAGCGCGGCCGGGTCCACGGCCAGCGCCCGTGCGATGCCCACGCACCTCACCCGACGACATGGGAAGGAGCCCGGCCACGGCGTTGAGCAGCGTGGACTTGCCGCAACCCGAAGGCCCGAGCAGGGCGACGAGCTCCCGAGAGCTCACGCTGAAGCTCACGTCGCGGAGCGCGTCCACGGCATGGCCCTGATGATCGACGTAGGTCTTCGCCACCCGATCGATGACGATGCGCATCAGCGCAGGCGAAAGCGCTGGATCTTTCCCGTGGCCGTTTTTGGAAGGTCGTCGACCACCTCGATGCGATCGGGGATCTTGTAGCCGGCCAGATGCTCGTGAAGGAAGGCCTTCATGTCGGTCTCGGCCAACGCATGCCCGGGGCGCATCACCACGAAGGCGTGAGCCTTGAGGAGGCCGTCGCCGTCGGGACGGCCGACGACGGCGGCCTCGATGACATCGGGATGTGCGACCAGGGCCGCCTCGATCTCGATGGGCGACACCCACATGCCTCGCACCTTGAGCATGTCGTCGGAGCGGCCGGCGAGGTAGAAGTAGCCGTCCTCGTCCCGCGAGAACATGTCGCCGGTCCGCAGCCACTCACCGAGCATGGTCGTCCGCGTGCGCTCGCGGCGGTTCCAGTAGTACGACGACGTCGTCGGGCCCTTGATCAGGAGATGGCCGACGGTCCCGGTCGCCACCGGCTGACCCTCGTCGTCGACCAGCCGGGCCTCGAAGCCGGGGACGACCTTGCCGGCGGACCCACGTCGCGTCGCGCCGGGAGGGTTGGCGATGAAGTCGTGGAGCGCTTCCGTCGAGCCCACCACGTCGTGCAGGACGAGGCCGAAGCGCTCTCTCCACGCGTCGAAGACGGCCGGCGGCAAGGCCTCGCCCGACGACACACAGAGCCTCAGCGACGACAGATCGCGCGGCTTGGCGTCGGCGATCTGGAGGAGCCGCGCGTACACGGTCGCGACGGCGAAGAACACGGTCGGGCGCTCGGCCTCGATCAGCTCGAAGATTCGGGCCGGATCGAGCCGCTCGGGTACCAGCAGCGAGGATGCCCCGACCCGCTGGGGGAAGTAGAGCGTGTTGCCGAGGCCGAAGGCGAAGTACATCTTCGAGGCCGAGAACGTCAGGTCGTCGGGTCCCAGGCCGAAGATCCCGACGCCGACCAGATCGGCGGCGGCCACGAAGTCGCGATGCGAGTGGACCGCGGCCTTGGGCAGGCCGGTCGAGCCCGAGGTGTAGCCCCAGTACATCACGTCCTCGTCGACCGTTGCGGCCGGCGTCAGGTCGCTCGGGGCCTTGGCCATGAGGCGGGCAAGCTCGGCGGTGGTGAGCACCGCGCGAAGCCAGGGGCTCGAGGTGCTGACGCCGCGGATGGTCTCGGCGACTGCCGGCTCGGCGACGACGATCCTGGCGCGGCTGTCCTGGAGCAGGAAGGCATACTCCTCGCTCCGCATGAGCGTGTTGACCGGAACGGCGACGGCGCCGAGCTTTGCCGCCGCCCAGAACGTCGCCACGAACGCCGGGGAGTCGTCGAGGGCGAGCACGACGCGCTGCTCGATGCCGAGTCCGAGCCCGGCCAGGGCGTGACCGGCACGATTCGCCGCCTCGGCGACGTCGGCGCAGGTGATCGTCCTGCCGTGATGACGGAAGGCCGGGCGCTCGCCGCGCCCTTCAGCCACGTGACGGTCCACGAAGAAGGTCGCGGCGTTGAAGCTCACGGCGCCATCGTATTACACGGCCCGTGGCATGACACGGCTCGCCGGGCTGACGCACGCCGGCGGTCGACACGGCGCGCGGCGAATCGAGGCTCGCGCCTCGACTCGCCGAAGCCGTCTCCTCAGCGACGAAATCAGTGCAGCTACGTGATCAGTGGTCGGTCACGGCCCCAGGTCGGCCGTGGCTTGGCCGGAGCGCGAGCCGGAATCGTCTTGGCCGGCGTTCCGCCTTCCACTTCCACGCGAGTCGCGTGGAGCGTGCCGGTGATACCGAAGTACCCTTCGACCGTCGCCGCGCCGCCGATCGGCACCGACGCCGGCGCCACGGGAAACCCTTCGTAGATGTTCCTCAGCACGCCTCCTGGCATTCGGGCGTCGTTCAGGATCTGCACCCTGACCCCGTTGACCTTGAGGGGCTGATTCCCCGTGACTTGACCGACGAGGAAATTCTGGGCGGGGGCGACGAACACGTCGGTCGCCGTGATCACACCGTCGGTGCTGCTTCCATTGACGATGGCGACCCCACCGATGAAGCCGGGCTGCGAGCGTCCGGGGAACGCCGTCGAGTCGGTGAGCTGCGCCATGGACAGCGTCGCCGTCGGGGTGGTGATCGGCGTCCCCTCAGGGATCTGGATGACGATCCCCATGACCGTGATGGTGCCGCCGCCGTCACGATGGTCGTTGACGGCGTCGATCGGGCCCTCCACGATCGCCTTGACCTGGGCGTCCGGTAGGCAGACTGCGAGTAACTTCAGTGATTCCGGCATAACAACCTCCTGCACCGTGCGGATGAAAGATATAAATGAAAACAATATGTATACGACGGGGCACTCGAGCCAATTCTCGAGGCTGGCTCCGCCGCTGGTGCGAAGCAACAGGCATTTTTCGCGCCAGCCTCTGCGGCGTCGGAAAAATACGCACTTCGATGGGGATGAACTTTCGATCTATGGCCGAAATGTAAAGGCCCTTGACGCAGCCGGGCGTCCAGTCTAATCAGAGCGCGATCGTCATGTTGAAGGAGGCGTCCATGCGAGGGTTCATCCGGTCATTGCTGCTCGCCGCATCCGTCTGGTCGGCCGGGGTGGGAATTGCTCAGGCCGTCGAGCTCCAGTGGTGGAGCCACTGGGCCATCGAGGACAACAAGAAGGTCGTCCTCTTCGAGGCCAAACGGCGGTTCGAGCAGAGGAACCCCGGCCATACCGTGACCATCACCTTCTACGAGAAGAAGAACATGTTCACGGCGCTACGGGCCGCCTTTACCGCCGGCTCCGGCTTCCCCGACGTCCTCTACTACGACATCGACGCGCCAGAATTCATGCAGGCCGGGTGGATGGCCGACCTCTCGACCGGCGTGCGCTGGGAGAACGTCGAGCCCTATGGCAAGGCCTTCTGGACGCGGCCGGGGCCCGGCGGCAAGACCGGAGTCTGGGCCCTGCCGCTCGAGGCGGCGTCCGACGAGCTCTACTACAACAAGAAGATCTTCAAGCAGCTCGGCGTCACGGTGCCGCCGGGCGGCGCGTTCACCCAGGAGCAGTTCAAGGACCTCGTGGGCAAGTGCGCGAAGGCCGGCTACGCGGCGTTCGCGACCGGCGCCGCCGACCGGGACTGGGCCGCGCACTACATGCCCAACGGGATGCTGCTCGACAAGCTGGGCGCCGACGACACCCTGCGCCTCTTCCGGGGTGAGCTCTCCTGGAAAGACCCGCGCGTGGTCGAGGTCTTCCAGTACTACAAGGAGCTGATCGACCTGGGGGCCTACGCCAAGACGCTCTCCAGCATGACGCTGGCCGAGGCGCATCGCTACTTCCACACCGAGCAGAAGGCGTGCATGTTCCCGGTCGGCTCCTGGTACACGGGCCGCGCGTTCGTACCTCAAGACAAGGGCGGCCAGCCCAAGGACTTCGAGCTGGGCATGATGAACTACCCGCTGATGAAGGACGGCAAGGGCCACAACCAGAAACTGCTGGGCGTGGCCGGCTCTCTGGGCGCCGCCGCCAAGAGCCCGAACCTGGCGCTGGCCGTCAAGGTGGTCGACGCCTTCGCCGACGTCGAGATCGGCAACCTCTGGATGGCCAAGACCGGCGTGCAGACCGGGATCAAGACCGACGTCTCCAAGATCGACAGCCCGTTCAAGAGCTACTTCGACGAGTACGCACGGGTGAACAAGACCAGCAAGTGGGTGGACCTCACGGCCCAGCAGGTGCGCCTGCAGATGAAGCCGGGCGTGTGGGACACCTACGTCGCCGCGGTGAACCAGGGGCTGCCGAACAAGCTGATCGGCGCCGACGAGGCGCTGGCCAAGCTCGAAGAGGCGCGCCTCAAGGGCAAGTAGCCTGGCCCGCACCGAGTCGCTGATCCTCACGGGGGCGGCTGTGCGCCGCCCCCGCGCGCGCCGTCCGTGGGGCGCCCTCGCCGTCTTCCTGGGCCCCACAGTCCTGCTCTACGCCGCCTTCACCATCTATCCGGTGCTGGTGACCTTCTACAACAGCCTGCACACGCTCCGGATGGACCTCGGCATGCTGTACGAGTACGTCGGCCTCGAGCACTTCCGCGAGATCCTCACGAGCGACGACGTCTTCTGGAAGGCCGCGCGGAACTCGCTGGTGTGGGCCGTCGTCGCGCCGATCGTCGACATCCCGCTGGCGCTCGTCCTCGCCCTCGCGCTCCACGCGCGCGTGCCCTTCGCGCGCTTCTTCCGCACCGTGTGGTTCACGCCCGTGCTGATGTCCTACCCGGTCGTCGGCGTGATCTGGCTATGGGTCTACAACTACGACTGGGGCATCGCCAACCTCGTCCTGCGCGCCGTCGGCCTCGGCGATTTCGCCCAGGCGTGGCTGGCGTCACCGGCGACCGCCCTGCCCGCGCTCATCCTGGTCACGACGTGGATGTTCGCCGGCTTCAACATGGTGGTGCTGCTGGCGGCCATCCACGCGATCCCGTCCGACTATCTCGAGGCGGCGTCGATCGACGGCGCCCGCGCCTGGCAGCGCACGACCCGCATCATGATCCCTCTGCTGCGGCCGACGATCGTGAACCTGGTCATCCTCGACTTCATCGGCAAGATGAAGCAGTTCGCGCTCGTGTGGGTGATGACGCGCGGCGGCCCCATGTGGGGCACGGAGACCGTCGCGACCTACGTCGTCAAGCGCGCCTTCGAGTGGAAGACGCTCGACCTCGGCTACCCGTCCGCCATCGCCGTCATCTGGTTCGTCATCATCTTCGGGCTCTCGCTGCTGCTCACGCGCGTGCTGCAGCGGCGCGAGGCCCTGGAGTTCTGAGCGTGTCGCGCCGCCTCGGCCGCCTGCTCCTGCTCGTGCCCGTCCTGGCCTACACGGCCTTCTCGGCCGGTCCTTATCTATGGACGGCCATGATGTCGCTGCGCACCACCGACGAGATCTATCGTAGCCACTACGCGCCGCCCATCCCCGCCCACTGGGCCAAGTACGCCACGGCCTGGAACGAGTTCGGCTACGCGACGTACTTCAAGAACAGCCTGATCGTGGCCGTGGCCTCGGTGCTCATCGTGACCCTCATCGGCGCCATGGCCGGCTTCGCCTTCGGCCGCCGCCGCTACCACTTCCCGCTGCGCGAGCCGCTCTTCCTGTTGATCTTCCTGTCGATCATGTTCCCGCCGCAGATCATGCTGCTGTCGCTCTTCCAGATCCTGGTGCAGTACCGGCTCTTCAACTCCCTCATCGGCCTCACGCTCGTCTACGTCGTCACCGAGCTGCCGCTGACGATCTATCTCCTGCGCGCGTTCTTCGCCCAGATCCCCACCGAGCTGGAAGAAGCCGCGCGTATCGACGGCTGCAGCGACTGGGCGACCTTCTGGCGCGTCATGTTCCCGATGGCGCTGCCCGCGGTGGCCACCACGGTGATCCTGAACTTCATCTACTTCTGGAACGAGTTCCTCTATGCGGTCGTCTTCATCACCCAGCAGAAGATCCGCACGTTGCCGCTGGCCATCCAGTTCCTCGTCTCCGATCAGTACCAGGATGTCGGCATGCTGGCCACCGGGCTCATGATCGCGACGCTGCCCGTGCTCGTCCTCTATCTGTTCCTGTCGGAGTGGTTCGTGAAGGGGATGACGGCGGGGGCGGTCAAGGGCTGACGCTACCCTGGTCCCGGCGGCCGCGGGGTGGACCGGGCGTTGTAGATTGGGCCACCCGCGTCGCGGTACGCCCGGATGATGCTCGCGGATTCTGCGCGCTTCACGTCGCGCACGAAGGTGACGCCGCGCTCGGCGAGGTAGGCGTACGACTCGGCGAAGACGGGGCCTTCGTCGAAGCCGACTGCCATGGCGTCGTCACGGGCGGCGGCCATCACCACGCGGCCCACCCCGCTGTAGAGCGTCACGCCGAGACACATCGCGCACGGTTCGCAGCTCGTGATCAGCTCGTGGGCAGGCAGGGCGGGCGGCCCCAGGGTGAACGAGCGGACACGGTGCTGGGCGAGCATGATCGCGACCACCTCGGCGTGCAGGACACAGTTCTGCAGCCGGGTCACGCTGTTGACGCCGGCCGCCACCAGGCGCCCGGAGGCGGTCTCGAAGACGGCGGCGCCGAACGGCCCGCCGGTACGGCGATCGACGTTCTCGCGCGCGAGGCTGATGACGAGCGCCATCTTCTCGTCGTCCGTGCCGTACGCCTGGCGGGATCTCGTCGCCTGCTCGACCCAGGACGGGACGTCGATCACGACCCTGGGCGCCGCGGAGGGCGCGTCGCCGGCGCTCGCCATGCCAGCTGTCACCAGGCGCGCCGCGGGATCGCGGAGCGGCTACCCGAGATCCAGGTGGTCCCGCCGGGGTCCGACGGTGCGCATGGTCTCGAAACCATCGTCCGTCATGTCGCAGTACAGCTCGACGCGGTTGCCGTCGGGATCGGGGAAATACACGCTCCGGGTCACGTTGTGCTCGACGGTGGACTCCACCGGAACGCCGATCGCCTTCAGCTCCTGGTACGCCGCCTTCAGCTCCTCGAAGCTCCCGAGCTGCCACGCCATGTGGTGCAGACCGGGCTGCGTCGGCCCAGGCGTCTCGCCCGACGCGAGCTGAAAGAGGGCCAGGTCGTGGTGCTCCTTGCCGAAGCTGAGGAAGACGGTTCCCCGCTCGAGGTCTTCGTGGGCGACCTTCAGCCCGAGCGTTCGCGTGTAAAAGTCCCGCGATGTACCAGCATCACGGACCTTCAGCACGACGTGACCGAGTTTGCGCGCCTGAATCATGGCTCTCCTCCTGCCGTCCTCGACGCCTGCCCCAACTCTACCGCACTCAGACCCTTCCCGCGTGGCCCGAGGTCATCCGCCGTCGGCGACGAACCGATCGTGGAGGTACCGTGAGAAGTAGCCCGAATAGCGCCGTTGAAGCTCCTTCAGGCGCCAGTCGGTGCCCGTGATGATGCCTCGGCACTCCGGCGCCCCGCACGTGCAGGCCATCCGCTCGGCCGGATCACCGTCGATCATCGCGTAGTCGATGGTCAGCTCGGCGCCCGCGGGAACGTCACGCATCGCCACGAACGTGATCTGACCGCGGACCCCGACGTTCGGGTTGCAGGAGTGGTTGAGGCAGAGGAGGTTGGCGTCGACGTCCTCGGCGCGGCCGGGTGCGATGTAGAGACCATCCTCGATCTGAATCTCGGCGGGCGCTACCTCGTCCCTGACGCGGGCGAGCGCGGCAGCATCCATGACGACCCCGCCCTTGACCGCGACGATCTCACCCGCGCGGATCGTGTCACGCGCGAAGAGCCCCCGGCCCTCGATCGGGCTCGTGCGCTTCTCGGTCTTGGGACTGAGCCAGCTACTGATGGTCGGGCCCTCGCGGGTGCGTTCCGAGCGGTTGCCCGAACTGAAGCACGTAGCCGTTGTTGTCGTAGATCGCAAACTCCCGCATCCCGTACTCGAAGTCCTCCATCGGATAGCAGATGCGCGCCCTGGTCTCGAGCCGCTGCCACAGGCCTTCGACGTCGTCGGTCTTGACGTACAGCGATCCGGTGAGGGCGGCAGCCGTGGCGCCCTCATGGCGATTCGGCGACGAGACCATGATGGTCACGCTGTCGCAGCGGAGGGAGGAGCGAGTGATCGAAGCGTCATAGGGGCGAACGCGCGCGCTGACGGCTACACGAGGTCGAACGTCACCGCCGATTCCTCGGCCAGCGTCTCGAGCTCCTTGAACACCACCTGGCTCAGCGGGATCCCGTCGCGCAGCCGGTCGGCGCGGCGACGGAACTCGATCTCGCCCGCGATGAAGACCTCGTGCACGCCGCGCGCCAGCTCCGATGTCTTCACCATCTCGACCAGGCGGTCGATGCGGCGGCAAAACTCGTCGAGTGGCATGAACTGCGCGGGATCGAGGGCCAGGTAGAACGCGCTCGTGATCAGCGGCTCCTGACCGAACGACTTCATCGGCGGGACGTCGCTCCCGAACAGCCCACCGGACAGCACGCCGCCCAGCACCTCCACGACGGTCGCGAGGCCAAAGCCCTTGTAGCCGCCGGCCCACTGCAGGAAGCCGTGGAAGATGGCCTCGTCGGGATCGGTCGTGGGCACGCCATGACGATCGAGCGCCCAGTCGGGCGGGATCGGCTTGCCCTTCTTCAGGGCCAGCCGCAGCTTGCCGCCGGCCACGATGGACGTCGCCATATCGAGGACGATCGGCTCGCGATCGCCGGCCGGGAAGGCCGCCGCGAACGGATTGGTCGAGAGGGTCGGGGTGGTGCCGCCGAAGGGCGGCAGGATGGCCGGGCCATTGTTCATCGCGATCCCGATCAAGCCGGCGCGCGCCGCCATCATCGGATAGAAGCCGACGAGACCGGTGTGGGTGACGTTGCGAGCCGTCACGCAGCCGATGCCGACCGCGGCGGCACGGTCCATCGCCATCTGCATCGCGCGGCGAGCCACGATGATGCCCGAGGCGCCGTCGCCCTCCAGCATGGCGAGGGTGGGCGTGTCGCGCACGACGCGAACGTCAGGCTTGGGGTTGAGCAGGCCGCGCCGGATCATGCTGCAGTAACCCGCCACCCGGGTCGACCCGTGGGATTCGACGCCGCGGAGGTCGGCCTCGACCAGGACTTCGGCCATCGTCTCGGCGTCCGCGCCGGGAACGCCGCGGGCGGCGAACAGCCGGGCGATCAGCGCGCGCAGGCGGTCGGAACGGACGTGAACGATCTGATCAACGCGTTCGGTGTTCGTGGCCATGGCGCGGTATTGTAGCCGAGTGGGCGATCGCGTGACCGGCTGGGCTCGCCGCCATCCCGACGCCGTGGCCGTGATCGCGCTCACGCTGTTGCCGTTTGTGATCTTCGCTCACGCGCTCTGGCCCGGCCGGGTGCTCTCGCCCGCCGACATCCTCATGACGTTTCCGCCGTGGGCGAGCCTGGCGCCGGGCCTGCTCGCAGCGAACCCGCTCCAGTCCGACGTCGCCTTCATGTTCGATCCCTGGCTGATCTATGCGGGCCGCGCGGTCGCGTCCGGTCACTTCCCGCTCTGGAACCCGTACGCGTTTGCCGGGGCGCCGTTCTTCGCCAATCCTCAAACCGCCCTGCTCTTTCCCCTGACGTGGCTCGCGTACGTCTTGCCGGCAACGCTCGCCATCACGCTCATCATGGTCCTCAAGCTGTCGGTGGCCGGCGTCGGCTTGTACGCGTTCCTCCGGCTCCTCGCCGTCCGGCCGCTGATCTCGGCCGTCGGCGCCGTGTCGTTCATGCTCAACGGCGCGCTCGTGATGTGGCTCGGCTGGGCGGTCGGCTCGGCGATGGCGATGCTGCCGTGGCTCTTCGCGGCGAGCGAGTGGCTGTGGCAGCGCTCCAATCGGCGTGCCGTCGCCGCCCTCGCCCTGGCCGTCGCCGTCTCGATCTTCGCCGGCTACCCGCAGATCACAGCCGTCACCCTTCTCGTGACCGGCGCCTGGGCTCTCGTCCGCGCTCCCGCGACCCGGCGGCCGTGGTCATTTCTCGGCGCCTGGGCGTCGGGCGCGGTGATCGGTGGCGCGCTGGCGGCGGTGCAGATCCTTCCATTCCTCGAGTACCTCGGTGAGAGCGCCGTGTATGCGTACCGCGCCCAGTGGATGCCGGTGATGGCGGCGCCACCGCGCTCGGCGCTGGCGTTGCTGATGCCCGGGTACTTCGGGAGCGCCACCGGCCGTGACTACTGGGGTTACTTCAATCCGAACGAGATCGCCGCCACCGTCGGCGTCGTGCCCTGGGTGGCGCTGCCCGCGGCGATCGTCGGCGCGTGGCGCGGGCCGGGCACGCGGTTTTTCCTCGGTCTCGCGCTCGTGGCCGCCGTGCTCTGCTACGACACGCCAGGTGTGACCGGATGGCTGGGCGCGCTGCCGCCGTTCTCGTTCGTCATCACGTTCCGGATGGTCGTCTTCTTCGCCTTCGCGCTCTCGGTGCTCGCCGCGCTCGGCCTCGAGGCCCTCGCCACGGCCTCGCCCGAGGTGCGGCGTCGAATGGAGCGGGCGGTGCGCTGGAGCGTCGTGGCGCTCGCCGCGCTCACCTGTGTGCTCGTCGTCCAGGACTATCCGATCTTCGTCCGTGGCGGTCTCGTCTACGCGACGGCCGCCCAGTACGTCCTCTTCCTCGTCCTTCTCGCCGTGGCCACGCTGGCGGCGCTGGCGCCGGCGGGCTCTCGGGCCGCGTGGCTGCTCCTCGCGGCCCAGGTCGCCGTCCTGGCCCCGACGGCCGCGACGGAGAATCCGGCCATCGCGTCGTCGCTCTTCTATCCCGAGCCGCCGGCGATCACGCACCTGCGAGCGCGATCCGATCCTCACGAGCGCGTGGTGCTCGGGGCCGGCAAGAACCTGGGCGTGCTGTACGGGCTCCGCGAGGTCGCGGGCTACGACGGGCTGACGCCGCATCGCGTCGAGCACCTCGCCGGTCCCCGGCGCGAGAGCTGGCTCCTGGCCAGCGGCTCGATCGACGTCACGGTGGATGCGGCCAGCCCGGTCTTCGATCTCCTCGCGATCCGCCGCGTCATCGTCTCGCGGGGCACCGCGGCACTGCCGGCGCACGTCGTGGCCGACTACGACGGCCGCGATGCGCGGATCGTCACCAACTCCCGTGCGTTGCCCCGTGCCTTCCTCGTCGCGCGCGCACGCTGTGCGAACGATCAGGATGCGCTTCGCCTGATCCGTGACGCCGAGGTGGATCTTCGCCACGAGGTCGTGCTGAGCGGGTGCCTGACGCCACCGCCGGGCGTCGCCGAGCTCGGTGTCGCACACGTCGCGTTCACCGTCGACGAGGCCGAGCGCATGCGCCTGACGACGGAGAGCGACGGGCCAGCCTGGCTCGTGCTGAGCGACACGTGGTTTCCGGGTTGGCAGGCACGCGTGGACGGCGTCGCGCAGCCCGTGGGGCGCGCCGATTATGCGTTCCGTGCGGTCGCGCTCGGAGCCGGGCGCCACGACGTCGAGATGACCTATGCGCCGCGCTCGGTCCGCGACGGCCTCATGATCACGCTCATCGCTTCGGGCGTCGTCGGAGCGCTGCTGGTCCCGCGAGGGCGCGCACGTGCGGCAGCGCTCACGGTCCTCGCCCTGGCGGCTTCGGTGCTTGCGGCGACGCCGCCGGCCGTCGCCGCGACGCTGCCCGAGGCGCCGCTCAACGTCGGCGTGCCCTCGACGCTTCACGAAGGCCGCGACGCGGCCGTCACGTTCGAGGCGTCCGACTCGCCACGCGGTGGTGTCCCGTTCGACGTCTACGTGATTCGCATCCCGTCCCGTCAGCCCGTGCTGCGCTATCTGTCCTCGACGGGAATGTGGACGCGCGAGCCGACGCCGTGGCAACGCCACCGGAGCGTGGCGACGCCGACGTCGCAGATCGCCTCGTGGCGCGAGGACGGGCCCGCGGGGTTCATCACGCTGCTCGTCGTCTTCGTCCGCCCAGGCGCGAGCCCCGGTGACCGCAACGAATGGTTGTTCCGGCCGGTGATCGGACGAGTGAGCGTGCGACCGGCGGCCGCGGCCGGCCGGGGCGTCTTCGCGGGCGTCCTCGGCCTCGTCACCCTTGCCACGTGCGCGCTCGTGTTACAGGTGCGGGTCAGGCGGCCCGAGAACGGTTGAGGACGACCTTCACGGTCCGCTTGTCTTTGATCAGCTCGATCTTGCCTTCGCGGGCGAGCCAGCCGATGCCCATGTAGACGAGCGGCTCGGTGAGCTTGGTGTCCTGTTTCAGCCTGGCGACCGTCGCCTCGCCATTTTCCTCGAGCCACCGCCAGATCTGTCCCGCGGCTTCCCCGATTTCGTGCTCCATGTCGGGTCCTCCCGCTCTCACGATACCGCGGGAGGCTAGGGCGCCTCGATCCGCTCGGCCGCGGCGTCGCGAAGGCCGCCGAAATCGCCGCTGGCCGGCGGAAGGCCGGGCCCGCGGAAGGCGTCGGTCGCCGTGAGGCCTGGCGCCTGGGCGTGACGCTGGGTCTCGTTGGACAGCGCCGAGGCGAACGAGCCCGAGGAGGCTCCCGCCGCGGGCGCCGTCTCGCGCTTGGCCTGGGTGTCCCAGACTTTCCCGGCAGCTTTGCCGAGGAGATGCCCGGCGGCCGCGACAAGCAGCGAGCCGATGATTGGAAACATGTCACGCTCCGATGGCGGCAGATCCTGCCGCCGGGGACCGGCAATGCCTGCCGACCCGCGGCGTTCGTTGGGAGCGATCTCCGCAAGATACCGGGCTTCGCCCGGTTGCGTCCTGAGAAGAGCACGAGACGTACCGGGCGCGCTCGAGCGCCTAGATTCTGGTGCGCAGAAGAGCGACGAACTCGTCCGGGCGGTCGGGCGAGATTCCGATGAGGCCGGTGGTCGTCTGGAGCCACACGACGGTGTCGCGATTGGTGAGGAAGAGGCGGTAAGAGCCGAGCGTCGAGTTCCAGAAGCGGCCGAAGCGCCCGAAGAGGCCCTTCGAGGCAGTCACGCTGATGCCGGCCAGGGGTCGCGCGACGCGATCGGCCGAGCGGATCGTGCGATACGGAATCACGCGCGGCCCGGCACGGCGCTCGACGTGAACGCCGTCGGCGGTCAGGCGATACCCCTGCGGCGCATAGCGGCCGATGACGAACAGGATCACCGCGAAGGGCAGGCTGAGGAACATCCACCGTGGGTTGCCAGTCGTCACGGCGAAGGCCACGCCGAGAATCGAGAACCCGACCACGCCGAGGGCGACGCCCGCGATGGTCGACCAGCGCTCGCTCCGGCCCAGCGTGGCGCCGAAGTACTCCCCGCTCAGCGCGGGTGGATCTCGAGCGCCGAGAAGAAGTAGGGAATCTCGATCGCCGCCGACTCGGGCGAATCGGAGCCGTGCACGGCGTTGGCCTCGATGGACGAGGCGAAGTCGGCGCGGATCGTCTTGGGAGCCGCCTTGCGGAAATCGGTCGCGCCCATCAGGTCGCGCCAGCGCTGGATGGCGTTCTCGCCCTCGAGCACCATGGTCAGGCAGGGCCCCTGCGTCATGAAGGTGCAGAGGCTCCCAAAGAAGGCCCGCTCCCGGTGCACGGCGTAGAACCCGGCCGCCTCCTCGTGAGCCATGTGGATGAGCCGGACGGCCAGGATCTTCAGGCCGGCCTGCTCGATGCGCGTGATGATCTGGCCCATGACGCCCTTGGCCACGGCGTCCGGCTTGATGATGGCGAGGCTTCGCTGGATCGTGCTCACGCTCCGATCACCTTGGCGACGGTCGCTCCCATGTCGGCCGGGCTCTTGACCAGCGTCGCCCCGGCCGCGTCCAGGGCCTTCATCTTCTCCGCCGCCGTTCCCTTTCCCCCGGCGATGATGGCCCCCGCGTGTCCCATGCGGCGGCCTGGGGGCGCCGTCTGGCCGCAAATGAAAGCGACCACGGGCTTCTTCACCCGGGCGCGGATGAACGCGGCGGCTTCCTCCTCGGCGGTGCCGCCGATCTCGCCGATCATCATGATCGCGCGCGTCTCAGGGTCGTCGTTGAAGAGGCCGAGGACGTCGACGAACGAGGTGCCGTTGACGGGATCGCCGCCGATCCCGACACACGACGACTGGCCGATCCCCCTCGACGTCAGCTGACCGACGACCTCGTAGGTCAGCGTGCCGCTGCGCGAGACGACGCCGACGTGACCGGTCTTGTGGATGTGGCCGGGCATGATGCCGACCTTGGCCTGGCCGGGCGTGATGAGGCCGGGACAGTTCGGGCCGATGAGCCGGCTCGCCGTTCCGCGCACGAAGTGCTTCGCGCGCACCATGTCGCCGACGGGAATCCCCTCGGTGATGCAGACGACCAGCGGCACGCCGGCGGCGGCCGCTTCCATGATGGCGTCGGCGGCGGCCACCGGGGGCACGAAGATGAGCGCGCAGTTGGCGCCCTCGGCCCGGACGGACTCCTCGACCGTGTTCCAGACGGCGAATCCCTCGTGGGTCGTGCCGCCGCCCTTGCCCGGCGTCACTCCGCCGACGACGGTGGTGCCGTACTCCTTGCAGCGCGCCGCGTGAAAGGCGCCTTCCTTGCCGGTGATCCCCTGCACCACCACGCGCGTGTTCCGGTCGACGAGAATGGACATTATAGGATCCGCGAGACCGGCTCGAGCCGTGGGTGGGCCGTTCGAGGTGCGCCCTGGCTGCGCCTCACTTTGTCCCTCATTTGCCAGTCCGGGCGAACGCCACGGCCTTCTTCGCGCCATCCGCCATGTCGTCGGCCATCGTGAGGGCGAGACCAGACTGCGCCAGCATCTGCTTGCCCAGCTCGACGTTGGTGCCTTCGGCGCGCAGCACGACCGGAAGCTTCAGCCCGAGCTTCTTGACCGCCGCGATCACGCCCTCGGCCAGTCGATCGACGCGCAGGATGCCGCCGAAGACGTTGATGAAGACGGCCTTCACGCTGGGGTCGGACGAGAGGAGCCGGAACGCGTTTTCGATCTGCTCGGGCGAAGCACCACCGCCGACATCGAGAAAGTTGGCCGGCTCGCCCCCGGCGAGCTTGACGATGTCCATCGTCGCCATGGCCAGGCCGGCGCCGTTGACCATGCAACCGACGTTGCCGTCCAGCTTGATGTAGTTGAGGCCGTACTTCGAGGCTTCGACGTCGAGCGGGTCTTCCTCGTGGACGTCGCGCAGCGCGGCGACGTCCTTCTGCCGGGCGAGCGCGTTGTCGTCGAAGTTCAGCTTGGCATCGAGCGCGAAGACCCGGCCGTCCTTCGTCGTCACCAGCGGATTGATCTCGGCCAGCGAGCAGTCCGTGGCGAGGTACAGCGCGAACAGGCTCCGGATCAGCGCCACGCCCTGCTTGAGCTGATCGCCGGCCAGCCCAAGGCCGAAGGCCAGGCTCCGCGCCTGGAAATCGCCGAGGCCGAGCGCGGGATGCGCCCACTCGCGCAGGATCTTCTCGGGCGTCCGCGCGGCGACCGCCTCGATCTCCATGCCCCCGGCCTGGGACGCCATCACGACGTGCGTGCTCCGGCCGCGATCGAGGGTGATCGAGAGGTAGAGCTCGCGATCGATGACCGACGCCTCCTCGACGAGGACCGTGCGGACCCGGATGCCCTCGGGCGGCGTCTGGGGCGTCTTCAGCATCATGCCGAGGATCTGACGGGCGGCGTTCTCGGCCTGGGCCGGATCGTCCGCGAGCTTGATGCCGCCGGCCTTGCCGCGCCCGCCGGCGTGGACCTGGGCCTTGACGACGACCTTGCCGCCGAGCCCCTGAGCGATCTCGCGCGCTCGAGCGGGCGTCTCGGCGACGTCGCCGCGCGGCACCGCCACGCCGAACTCGCGCAGCAGCGCCTTGGCTTGATACTCGTGGATCTTCACGCGGGCTGCTTCTTGTGACCGCGGAACTTCCTCAACAGCCACACCAGGGGGTCGTAGTTGTCGGCCATCCGCTCCTTCATCGGGATGATGCCGTTGTCGGTGATGTGGATGTGCTCGGGGCACACCTCGCTGCAGCACTTCGTGATGTTGCAGAACCCGATGCCGGCCTGGCGGCCGACGAACTCGCGCCGGTCCACCGTGTCGAGCGGATGCATGTCGAGCCCGGCGATCTTGATGAAGAAGCGCGGCCCCGAGAACGACTTCTTCAGCTCTTCATGATCCCGGATGACGTGACAGACGTCCTGGCACAAGAAGCACTCGATGCACTTGTGGAACTCCTGGATGCGATCGATGTCTTCCTGGAACATCCGGTAGGTGCCGTCGGGCTCGGGCGGCTTGAGCCGCAGTGGCGGTACCTGTTTGGCCTTCTCGTAGTTGTACGAGACGTCGGTCACGAGGTCGCGCACGAGCGGGAAGGTCCGGATGGGCGCCACCGAGATGATGTCGCCCTCGGGGAACAGGTTCATGCGCGTCATGCACATGAGTCGTGGCTTGCCGTTGATCTCGGCGCTGCACGACCCGCACTTGCCGGCCTTGCAGTTCCAGCGACAGGCCAGATCAACGGCCTGGGTGGCCTGGATCCGGTGGATCACGTCGAGGACGACCATCCCCTCGTCGGCCTCGACGTTGTAATCCTTGAACTCACCACCGCGGGCGTCGCCGCGGAAGACCCGCATCGTGAAGATCGGCATCATTTCCTCTCGAAGAGCGCCTTGAGCTCGGCCGGCATCTGGGGCAGCGGCTCGCGACTGATCTGGAGCTGCCCGTTGCGCAGGCGCACCGCCACGTTGACCGTGCCCCACGTGTCGTCGGTGTAGGGATGGTCGTCGCGCGTGTGTCCCCCGCGGCTTTCCTTCCGCTCGAGCGCGGCCAGCGTCGAGCACTCGGCGACGGCGAGGAGCGACACGAGGTCCAGCGCGGTGTGCCAGCCGGGGTTATAGGTCCGCCCGCCGTCGACCCGCGCCTTGCTCGCCCGGTCCTTGAGGACCTCGAGCTTCTTGAGCGCGGTCTTCATGTCGGTCTCCTTGCGGATGATGCCGACGAGGTTCTGCATGACGTCCTGCAGCTCGGCCTGGATCGCGTACGGGTTCTCGCCGTGGGCGCGCGTCAAGGGGGCCAGCGTCTCCTGGGCGATCGACTCGAGCTGAGCGTTGTCGACGGTGAGCCGGCCGCCAAAGTCCTTGGCATAGAGCGCGGCGTACTGGCCGGCCCGGCGCCCGAAGACGAGGAGGTCGGAGAGGGAGTTGCCGCCGAGCCGGTTGCTGCCGTGCATACCGCCCGCGCACTCGCCGGCGGCGAACAGCCCCTTCACCGTCGCCTGGGTGGTGTCGGCGTTGACGCGGACACCGCCCATCACGTAGTGACAGGTGGGACCGACCTCCATGGGCTCCTTCGTGATGTCGACGTCGGCCAGCTCCTTGAACTGGTGGTACATCGACGGCAGGCGCTTCGTGATGTAGTCGGCCGGCCGGCGCGTTGCAATGTCGAGGAAGACGCCGCCGTGCGGCGAGCCACGGCCGGCCTTGACCTCGGAATTGATGGCGCGAGCGACTTCATCGCGCGGCAGGAGATCGGGCGTGCGCCGGTTGTTTTTCTTGTCGGCGTACCAGCGGTCGGCCTCCGCCTCGTTGTCGGCCGTCTCCCCTTTGAAGAACTCGGGAATGTAATTGAACATGAAGCGCTCGCCCGTGTTGTTCTTCAGCGTCCCGCCATCGCCGCGCACGCCTTCGGTGACGAGGATGCCGCGCACCGAGGGCGGCCACACCATGCCGGTGGGATGGAACTGGACGAACTCCATGTCGATGAGGTCGGCGCCCGCCCACAAGGCCATCGCGTGGCCGTCGCCGGTGTACTCCCACGAGTTTGACGTGATCTTCCAGGCCTTGCCGATGCCGCCCGTCGCCAGCACCACCGCCTTCGCCTTGAAGAGCACGAACTGGCCCGTGTTTCGCCAGTACCCGAAGGCGCCGGTCACCCGGTCGCCGTCCTTGAGCAGGCGTTCGACCTTGCACTCCATGTAGACGTCGATGCCCTGGTGGATGCCGTGATACTGGAGCGTGCGGATCATCTCGAGGCCCGTGCGATCGCCGACGTGGGCCAGCCGCGCGTAGCGGTGGCCGCCAAAGTCGCGCTGGAGGATGCGGCCGTCCTTGGTGCGATCGAACAGCGCGCCCCATCGCTCCAGCTCCAGCACGCGCTCGGGCGCCTCCTGGGCGTGGAGCTGGGCCATGCGCCAGTTGTTGAGCATCTTGCCGCCGCGCATCGTGTCGCGGAAGTGGACCTGCCAGTTGTCCTCTGGCCAGACGTTCCCGAGCGCGGCCGCGATGCCGCCCTCGGCCATCACCGTGTGGGCCTTACCGAGGAGCGACTTGCAGACCAGGCCGACCGAGACACCCTGGGCGGCCGCCTCGATGGCGGCACGCAGCCCGGCGCCGCCGGCGCCGATGACGATGACGTCGTGCTCGTGCGTCTCGTACGCTTGACGGGCCATTAGAAGATCCTCACGTCTCTGATGATGCCCATCGAGACCAGACGGATGTAGAGATCCGTGAGCCCGACGCTGAACAGCGAGAGCCAGGCGAACATCGGGTGCCGCTCGTTGAGCCGCGAGATGAAGCGCCACGACGTGTAGCGTCCCTTGGCCTGCGAGAAGACGTCGACATTACCGCCGCAGACGTGACGGCACGAGTGGCAGGAGAACGTATAGCCGGCGAGGAGGACCACGTTGATCCACATGACCAGTGTGCCCACGCCCATACCGAAGTGATGGCCGCCGGCCGCCGTCGGGAAGCGAAAGGCCAGGACGGCGTCCCACGTGAGCAACACGATGAAGACCACGGCGACGTACCACGCGTAGCGATGGTAGTTCTGCAGGAACAACGGAAACCGCGTCTCGCCGCTGTAGCCGGCCTTGACGTCGCGCACGGCGCAGGCTGGCGGCGCCAGCCAGAACGAGCGGTAGTACGCCTTGCGGTAGTAGTAGCAGGTCAGCCGAAAGAGCCCCGGGCCCCACAGGATCAGGAACGCCGGGGACACGATCCCGATGACGGGAAACGTCATGTCGGGCAGGCCCCAGCCGAACGTCGAGTGCAGGCACGATTTCGAGATGCACGGGGAGTAGAACGGCGAGAGATAGGGCGGAGCGTAGTAGTGAGCGTTCTGGAGCGCCGCCCACGTCGAGTAGACGATGAAGCTGCCGAGCACGACGACGACGGTCACCGGCAGCGCCCACCACGTGTCGTTGCGGAGCGTGGCGGCCGCGATGGGCGGCCTCGCCTCCGACATCACGCGACTCATGCGCCCTCCCTGGCGTAGGCTTTCATCCCGTCCTGGTAGAGATCGCCGCCGTGACAGTCGTTGATGACGATGGCCGGAAAGCGGTCGACCTCGAGCCGGCGAATCGCCTCGGTGCCGAGGTCTTCATAGGCGACGACCTCGGCCTTCTTGACGTACTCCGACAGCACGGCGCCGGCGCCGCCGATGGCTCCCATGTAGACGCCTTTGTACTGCCGGAGCGCGTCCTTCACCGCCTGACCGCGGTGGCCCTTGCCGACCGTGGCCTTGAGGCCCAGCTTGAGCAAGGCCGGCGTGAACTTGTCCATGCGGCTGCCCGTGGTCGGCCCGACTGAGCCGATGACG
>Ga0209159_1000269_pt1 | contig 49573 bp, 46 predicted proteins | sample GraSoiAngelo_144_FD_185901 | JGI IMG/M metagenome (GOLD analysis project Ga0209159, IMG submission 185901) | Grasslands soil microbial communities from the Angelo Coastal Reserve, California, USA - 14_1009_02_40cm (SPAdes) (version 2) | ecosystem: Environmental > Terrestrial > Soil > Grasslands ...
GCCTTCCTGGCCCACGACCCCTCCGACGGTTTTCTTGTCGAGCTGACGCAGCCGCGGGACGGGGCGGGATGACGACCCTCGCCGACCGGCGCCCGGAACTCTACGGAGACCTGACGAGACCGGTCCCCTGACAAAACCTACGCGCTGAGGGCAGGTCGACATGGATCTCGGACTGCGCCACAAAGTGGTGTTCATCACCGGCGGGTCAAAGGGCATCGGCCGAGCCTGCGCGCTGGAGTTTGCCCGCGAGGGGGCCCGCGTTGCTATCTGCGCACGGCGCGAGGATGAATTGCGGCGGGCCGCAGAGGCCATCCGTCAGGCCACGGGCGCGGACGTCTTCCCTGTTGCTGGCGACATGACGCGCTGGGAAGACGTCCAACGCTGTGTGGATGCGGCGGCGGCGCACTTCGGCGGGCTCGACATCCTGGTCAACTGCGCCGGAGCTTCGCCGGGCGGCCTGATCCTCAACCTTGCGGAAGAAGACTGGACACTGAGCTTGCAGCTGAAATTCATGGGCTATGTCCGGTGCGCGAAGGCGGTGATCCCCTATCTGCTGCGGCGTGGCCGCGGGCGCATTGTGAACGTCGTGGGCAACGACGGGATCAAGCCTGCGTATTGGGAACTTACGGCCAGCGCGGCCAACGCCGCGGACCTGGCCATGACCTCCGCGCTGGCGGAGCAGTACGGGCCGCAGGGGATTTTGGTGAACGCCGTCAACCCCGGCCCAGTGTCAACCGAGCGCTGGGACGGTTTGGTGCGAGCGTACGCCCGCGACAAGGGTCTTTCTGTTGATGAAGCTGGCGCCAAGGTCCTGCGCAGCTTGCCGCTCGGCCGCATCTGCACGCCTGAAGAGGTGGCCTCCGTCGTGGTCTTCATCGCGTCAGAGCGCGCCAGTTACATGAACGGAGCCTGGATCACGCTCGACGGCGGCCAGCGTAAGGCCATCATGGACATCTGATCCCGGGGCGGATGATATGTTCAACGAGGCATGCACTGCCTGTCGCGGCCGATGGCGGAGGCTCATCCCATGATCGGCCAGCCGATCCGGCGCAAGGAGGATCCTCATTTCCTGCGGGGCGGGGGACGCTACGTGCACGACCTGACGTCGCCGGGCCTGCTGCATCTCGCCTTCGTGCGCTCCCCTTACGCCCACGCGGCCGTCCACGCGATCGACGCGACGCGCGCGCGGCGTCTGCCGGGGGTTGTCGCCGTGCTGGCGGCCGCGGATCTTCCTCTCAGCCCGATCGAGCCCGAGTTTGCTGGCGATGAATACCACGGCGCGGGATGGCCGCCCCTCGCTGGCGAGCGGGTCCGGTTCGTCGGCGATCCGGTTGCCGTCGTAGCCGCTTCCGACCGCTACCTCGCGGAAGACGCCGTCGAGTTGCTTGAGGTCGCCTACGACCCTCTGCCCGTGGTCGCCTCGGTCGAGGAAGCCCGCCGGCCGGATGCCGTGCTGGTACACGACACCGTTCCCGGAAACGTCTACTTCCGTCGCGACCACGTGCACGGCGACGTCAATGGCATCTTCGCTACGGCCGCACTGGTCGTGGGCGGAACGTTTCATCACCAGCGGCTCGCTGGGGCGCCGCTGGAGGGACGAGGCATCGTCGCGCAGTGGGATTCTACCGGGCGCCTGACGGTGTGGGCATCGACCCAGGTACCGCACCTGATGCGGACGGGCCTAGCCCGTTTCCTCGGGGTACCTGAAACGGTCGTGCGAGTAATCGTGCCCGACGTTGGCGGGGGGTTCGGCCCGAAGATGCACCTCTATCCGGAGGATCTGGTAGCCTGCGCCGTGGCCCGCAGGCTGGGGCGCCCCGCAAAGTGGATCGAGGACCGGCGGGAGAACCTCCTGGCCATGACGCAGGCCAGGGAGCAGGTGATCGAGGCCCAGGTTGCGGTGGATCGCGACGGACGCCTGCTGGCCTTGCGGGCCCACATTGCCTGCGACAGCGGTGCCTATTCGGTCTACCCCCTGACCGCGGTACTCGAGCCCATGGGCACGGCGCAGATCATGCCGGGGCCTTACCGCCTCCCGGCGTATGCCTATTCGACCATGGCCGTGGCAACGCACAAGGCCCCGGTCGGAGCCTACCGCGGCGTCGGGATGACTGTCGGCGTCTTCGTCATGGAGCGCCTCGTGGATAAGGTCGCCGCCACGACCGGCATCGATCCGGCGGAGGTCCGCCGCCGGAACTTCATCCGCCCCGAAGAGTTCCCCTATGCAGCATCCACCGGCCTGGTATACGACTCTGGCCGAATCGGCGACACCCTCGCGGCGGGGCTGGCCGCGTTCGACTATGAAGAAATCCGGCACGAGCAGGCGCGGCTGCGGGCGGCCGGACGGATCGTTGGCGTCGGCCTCTCTGCCTTCGTCGAATACACGGGGATGGGCTCAGAGACGTTCCTGCGGCGCGGCATGCGCGAAGTCCGCGGCGACGACAGCGCGGCGGTCAAGGTCGACGGTTCCGGCGGCGTTCGCGTGTACGTCTCCACTCCTTCCCAGGGACAGGGACACGAGACGGTCTTCGCCCAGTTGGTGGGCGAGACACTCGGCCTCTCCCCTGAGGATGTCGAGGTTGTCCCCGTAGACACCGCCTCGGTCCCTGTGGGAACGGGCACGTTTGCCAGCCGAGCGATGATAGCAGGGGGCGGTGCCCTCCTCCAGGCTGCGGCCGGCGTCAGATCGAAAGCGTTGCAGATCGCGGCCCACCTCCTGGAGGCCCCAGCGCCAGACATCGAAATCGCCGCGGGTCGCTTCTGCGTCCGCGGATCGCCCGGCCGCGGGGTCACCTGGGCGGAGGTGGCCAGGGTGGCCTACCTGCCCGGTTCCGGGCTGCCCGCCGGCGCCGAACCTGGTCTAGAGGCATCCGTCACCTACGATCCCCCGCCGGCCGTCTTCAGTAACGGCGTTCACGCAGCCATGGTGGAAGTCGACCGGGAGACAGGTCAGGTGACCGTGCGTCGTTACGCTATTGCTGAAGACTGCGGCCCGCTGATCAATCCCCGCATCGTCGACGGTCAGATTCACGGCGGCCTGGCACAGGGGTTTGGGGAGGCGCTGCTGGAACAGGTGGTATACGATGCGGAGGGTCAGCCGCTCACGACCACGTTCATAGATTACCTGCTTCCTACCGCGAAGGAGATGCCGCCCGTGACGATCGTCCACCTGGAGACGCCCTCGCCTCTCACGACGGGCGGCTTCAAGGGGATGGGAGAATCCGCCACGATTGGCGCGCCCGCGTGCCTGGCAAACGCGGTCAGCGACGCCCTTGGCGACGCGATCGATGAGTTGCCGATCACACCGGAGCGGGTTTTGGTGTGTCTCCGCAGCATGCGGGCAGTGTCGGAGCGGCCATGAGCGCAATCCAGCGGGTAGGCAGCGCCGGCCCGAAGGAGCTCCGCCATGCGACTCGTTGACCTCAGCCACCCCGTCACCATTCACTCGCCAGGGTGGGTGGGGTATCCGGGAATGAAGATGTGGTACTTCCAGACGCATCAGACCAATGGGATCGTCAGCCAGATGATCGAGACACCGCTGCACCTGAGCACCCACCTGGACTCCGAAATGCACGGGGTCTCCGGGGGCCGCGACATCGCATCGGTCTCTCTCGACCAATGCGTGGGGCCGGCCGCCATTGTCGACATCAGCGAGGTGGGCGAGTGGGGCGTCTATACACCCGAGCTGGTCCAGAGCAAGGTGGAGGTACGGCCGCGGGACATCCTGATCCTGCACGCCGGGTGGGCACGTTACTATGCTGGCATGCCCGAGGAGGACCTCACGCGATACTTCTGCAAACATCCTGGGCCGGACCACCGCTTCGCCGCCTGGGCGGTGGCGATGAAGTTCCGTTGGATTGGCGTGGACTGCGGATCGGCCGATCACCCCATGAACACGTCCATCCGCGTGAAACGGCCGGACATCGCGCGCGAGTTTGAACAGCGTTTCCATACCCGGGTGGAGGAGCGCTTTCCCGAAGAGCACCTCTTCTGCATGCATCGGGAACCGTTTCGCCACGGCGTGATCCACGCTGAGAACCTGGGCGGGGACCTGGCACTCGTCCTCAACCGGCGATGCGTGGTCGGTGCCTTCCCCTGGAAGTTCGTCGGCGGTGAGGCTTCCATCTGCCGGATCGTCGCCTTCCTCGATCTGCCGGAGGGCCAAGGGTGAGCCGGATCACGGTTGTCCGCCTGGACCGGGACGCACTCGACCTGCCACTGGCGTCGGAAGGCGGCCGCGTGCGGGCGCTTTTGTGGCCGGGGATGGGAGCGCGGGAGAGGAGTCTTTGCTACTTCGATCTTCCGGAAGGATTTGCATCCACGGAGTTTCGTCACCCGTACGAAGCGGTCTACTACGTCGTGCGAGGGGAAGGCCGGGTGGTGGATGCAGACTCCGGCACGGCCCACCCGGTGCACGCGGGCCAGATGATCTATCTCACACCCAACCAAGGGTATCGGCTGGACGGGCCTGCTGTGTTTGTGGGGGGCCCCTGCCCACCGGATCCGTCGCTCTTCAGCGAGGTTCCCTGAGCGCGTGACGCCATGGCCATCCACATTCTTGACCCGCTAGCAGACGGCGTGCCCATGCCGATGATCTCCAGACAAGCCCGACTGGTGATCAGCCCCCACATGGGCGCGCGCTACGCCGTGATGAACGTGGTCATCCTCGCGCCTGGGGAAAAGAACGACCCGCACATGCACGTGGCCTCCGAGGACAGCCTGTTCCTTCTATCCGGATCGGGGTGGGTCCATGACCTCGATGCCGGCGAGCGGCTCCCCGTCGAAGCCGGTTGTGCCATCGTCATTCCGCCGGGTGTGCGGCACACCGTGGAGGGCGGGCCGCAGGGCGTCATGAGCGTGGGCGGGCCTGTTCCCCCCGATCATGCCATGCTGCGGGCCCTGGGGGTTACGACGTAGATTGCAGGTGCGCACGCTCGTCCAGGTGACAGGACGATCATCGACTTCGGCACGGTCCAGGCGAGGCACCCCTACCCAGGAGTGGAGACCCGTCGGGTAGACTTCGTGCAGTTCACGGTTATCGAGTACCGCTTCCGGCCGGAGGCGGTCTTCCCGCTGCACCACCATGCTGAGGAGCAGGTCGTGATCGTTCTGGAAGGGAGCATCCGCTTCGTCCTGGATGGGCGGCCCCTGGACCTGGAACCGGGAGCATGTGCCCGCGTGGCGCCCGACGTTCCCCACGGGGCCACCGCCGGACCGCAGGGCGCGCGCATGCTGAATCTCGTCTCGCCGCGACGACGCGAAGAGGCCGGACCCGTGGTCAGCGCGCGCTGAGATGGCCGATCATGGGAGGAATTTCAACGTTTCGGAATGTGGGAAAGGAGGGCGCGCACGCTCTGGGTCAACGTACACGGCAGACGCCACCTAATGATGAGGAGGAGGGAACAATGAGAACAGCGCTTCGCCTTACGGTCGCCATTGTGGTACTTGTGCTGGTGGGCACTCTGGCCGGACCGGGCACGGCCCAAGGCAAGCACAAGGTCGCGTTCATCTACGTGGGCCCGGTGGGTGACGCCGGGTGGACCTACCAGCACGATCAGGCCCGCCAGTACCTGGAACAGACGCTCGGGGTGGAAACGAAGTTTGTGGAATCCGTCCCGGAGACCGCGGAGGTCGCCCGCGTCGAGGAGCAGTTCATCCGCCAGGGATTCACGGTTATCTTCGCCACCGCCTTCGGCTACCAGAACTTCAACGTACAGGTGGCCAAGAAGCATCCGGACGTGCACATCATCGGCATCGGGCCCGCGATCGGCCTGGCGCCGAATGTGAAGACGATCTACGGTCGGATCTGGGAGGGCCGCTACCTGACGGGGATCGTCGCCGGCAAAATGACGAAAGCCAACACGATCGGCTTCGTCGCCGCCCACCCGATCACGACAGTGGTGGCCGGCGTCAATGCCTTCGCCCTGGGCGTATGGTCGGTGAATCCCAACGCGAAGATAAAGGTCGTCTGGACGCGCACCTGGTACGATCCGCCCAAGGAGAAGTCGGCGGCGAAGGCCTTGCTGGACGCGGGGGCCGATATCGTCGGCCAGCACCAAGACACCCCCAGCGCCCTGCAGGCGGCCGCCGAGGCAAACAAGCTGGGCATCGGCTCGGAGTCCAACATGCAGCGATTCGCTCCCAGCGCCTATCTCACGGGCACGATTTGGGATTGGCGGCAGATTGATGCGGGGATTGTCCAGGGGCTGATGAGTGGGCTGTTTAAGTCTGAAGACTACTACGGCGGCCTGGTGGACAAGGTGGTGAGCCTGGGCCCGTTCAACCCGCAGGTTCCACCAGACGTTCAGGCCCTGGTTGACCAGCGGCAGAAGGCGATCGTCGCCGGGACGTTCCAGATCTTCAAGGGGCCATTACGCGATCAGAGCGGCAAGGTGCGGGTCGCCGCGGGCAAGACGATGACGCTAGCGGAGATTCTGGGATTCAACTGGCTGCTCCAGGGCATCGAGGGGCAGTCGCCGACGGCGAAGTGAGCCGCACCGTGTCTGACCCGCTCGTCCGACTCCAGGGCATCGTCAAGACCTTCCCGGGGGTAGTGGCGAACGCCGGGATCGACCTCGCCATCTTCCCTGGGGAGGTTCTGGCTTTGCTGGGTGAAAATGGCGCGGGAAAGTCTACGCTCATGAGCATCCTGGCAGGTCTGTACCGGCCGGACGAAGGCACAATTCTCTTCGGCGGGGAGCGAGTGGAACTGCGCTCCCCGCGTGACGCCATCCACCGGGGCGTCGGCATGGTGCATCAGCACTTCCGGCTGGTCGATTCCCTCACGGTCGCAGAAAACATCCTCTTGGGGTGGCGGGAGCCGCGCTTCCTTCTTGATCTGCGCAGCAGCGCTGCCCATGTGCGGCGGCTGGCTGACCAGTACGGGCTCGAGGTAGACCCGGCAGCGCGCATCTGGCAACTCTCGGTCGGGGAGCGGCAGCGAGTGGAGATCCTCAAGATGCTCTACCGCAACGCGCGCGTGCTGATCCTCGATGAACCGACGGCTATTCTCACCCCGCAGGAGGTCGAGCAGTTGTTCCGGGCCGTCCGCAGGATCCGCAACGAGGAGCGGGCGGTGCTCTTCATCAGCCACAAACTCGACGAGGTGCGGGCGATCGCCGACCGCATCGTGGTGCTGCGGGCCGGGCGGGTCGTGGGCCAGTCCTCTCCTCAGGCCTCCCCCCGCGACCTCGCCCAGATGATGGTGGGCCACGACATCCCCGTCGCCCCGAAACGCCATCTCCCGCCGGGGGCGCCCGTGCTGGAGGCTCGCGGGTTGGACGTGCACGGCGACCGCGGCCCTCTGGCGGTCCGGGGCGTGTCGCTGCAGCTACGCCGGGGCGAGATCCTGGGCATTGCCGGCGTCGCGGGGAACGGCCAGCGGGAACTGCTGGAGGCCATCGCCGGGCTGCGCTTCCCCGCCGGCGGCAGTCTTTCATTCAACGCGACGGACATCGCCTCGCTCACCGTGCGGGATCGCTGGGTCCGGGGTCTGGCCTACATTCCCGAAGACCGGCTGGGACAGGGTTTGGTGGGCGCATTCACCGTGACGGAAAATGCGGTGCTGCGGGACTACGACCGCCCGCCGATTTCTCGCGGCGCGATCTTCAACTGGACCGCCGCCCGAGAGAAAGCCGAAACGATCGTCAACGCCTTTCACGTGCACAGCGCCAGCCTGCAGGTCTCCGTCCGTCACCTCTCTGGCGGCAACCAGCAGCGCCTCCTCTTCGGTCGCGAGGTCTTGACCGCGCCGGTCGTACTTCTGGCGATGCACCCGACCCGCGGGCTGGATGTCGAGGCCACGACGACCGTGCACCGCCTGCTCATCGACCTGAGCGCCGCCGGGACGGCGATCCTGCTCGTCTCCGAAAGTCTCGATGAACTGCTCGCGGTGTCGGATCGCATCGCCGTTATGCACCGGGGACGCATCGTTGGCGTGCATCCCACCACAGAAGTCAGCCGCGCCGAGATCGGCCTGCTGATGACGGGGTCTGCGCCGAGCTGATGGCCGGAGCCGCACCATTCCCCGAATGGCTGGAGGTGGTGGCAATCCGTGGGGGCGCAGGGATGGCAGCGCTGGCCGTTGGGGCGATCTTCCTCGCGGCCACCGGCCACGACCCGTGGCGAGCCTACCGCGAAATGATGATCGGCGCGCTCGGCTCGCCCTTTGCCATCGAGCAGACCATAATCAAGGCGATCCCCCTGATGCTGACCGGGCTGGGGGTGGCCCTGGCGTTCACCATGGGCCTGTGGAATATCGGCGCGGAAGGGCAGTTGGTGGCGGGCGCCCTGGCCGCCAGCTGGCTCGCCCTGACAGCATCCCTCCCCACACTGGTGATGCTCCCCGGCCTTATCCTGCTCGGCGCCGCCGGTGGCGCGGCGTGGGCGTTCATCCCGGCGGTCCTGAAGACCTTCGTCGGTGTCAACGAGATCATCTCTACCTTGATGCTGAACTACATCGCGCTGCTGTGGGTGGACTACATGGTGTTCGGCTCGTGGGCGGATCCGACGGCCTTTAGCTTTCCTTACTCCCGCCCGTTTCCGCCACAGGCGCACTTCCCCGTGCTGCTTGGGGACATCCACATCGGCCTCGTCCTCGCCCTGATCGCGGCGCTCCTGCTGGCGGGACTCCTGCAGCGGACGCACTGGGGATACGAGATTCGCACCATCGGGGCCAGCCTACCAGCGGCGCGCTACGCGGGCATGCGCGTACGGCGGAACGTGCTGCTGGTCATGGCGGCAAGCGGTGCGTTAGCGGGTCTGGCCGGGGTGGGCGAGGTCAGCGGCGTCATCCACCGGATTCAGCAGGGCATATCGCCCGGGTATGGGTTCACGGCGATCATCGTCGCCTGGGTGGCCCGGCTCAACCCGTGGGCCGTGATCCTGGTAGCGGTGTTGTTCGCCGCACTGCTGAACGGGGGGTTCGTCATTCAGACGGCGGGCGTGCCCGCCGCGATCGCCTACATGATCCAGGCCTTAGTGCTTTTCCTGGTGCTCGCCAGCGAACACCTCCTACGCCGGGTGCGGCGGCGCCGGGCCCTGTCGCAGACGCGGGCGGCCCTCCAGGTCGGACGATGAACCAGGACCAGATCGTCGCGCTCCTCGCCGTGACCGTGGTGACGGGGACGCCCCTGATCTTCGCCGCGATCGGAGAGCTTCTGGCGGAGCGCAGCGGTGTCCTCAACCTGGGTGTGGAGGGTATGATGCTCGTCGGCGCCGTGTCCGGGTTTGCGGTTGCGGCGGTCACGGGCAACCCCTGGCTGGCTGTACTCGGCGCCATGGCGGCCGGCGGCGCGCTGGCGGCGGGACATGCGTTATTAACCGTCACGCTGGGAACAGAGCAAGTGACCACGGGCCTCTCGCTGGCGCTCTTCGGCACGGGCTTGAGCGCCTTTCTGGGGAAGCCCTTCATCGGCATTCCCAACCCCGTCCCCTTCCGCCCCGTCCCGCTGCCCGGTCTGGCTCATCTTCCCATCCTCGGCCCGGTGTTCTTCCAGCAGGATCTGCTCGTCTACACGAGTTATGTGTTCATCATCCTGGCGTGGTGGTGGATCTACCGGACACGCCCGGGCCTGCACCTTCGGGCCTGCGGGGAGAGCCCGGAGACGGCAGATGCGATGGGCGTCGACGTCACGGTAATGCGGTATGGAGCGGTCATCGTGGGCGGAGCCCTGGCCGGACTGGGCGGCGGGTACCTTTCCCTTGCCTACACACCGGCGTGGACGGAAAATATGACCGCGGGTCTGGGTTGGATCGCGATCGCGCTGGTCATTTTCTCGACGTGGAACCCGCTGCGCCTTCTCGGTGGCGCATACCTTTTTGGCGCCGCGGATGCTCTGGGGTTTCGCGTGCAGTTACTGGGGGTGGAGACCTCGTCGATCTTGCTGCGGATGCTCCCCTACCTCTTCACCCTGGTCGTGCTGGTCCTGATCAACGCGGTACGACGGCACAGTCCGGTCCCGCGCGCGCTGGGGCGCCCGTACTTCCGAGAAGAATGAGATGAGGTGAAGGCGATGGAAGCGTATTTCTTCGGGCAGCGCAAGTCCATCCCGCCGGACTTTGCCGAGTGGCTCGACCCGCGCGTCACCGCCGCGGTGTCGATTGACATGCACCGCGGGCACTTGGACGAGAGCCCGGACTGTCCCTGCCCGGCGCCGCGGGGCCGGGAGATCGTCGAACCGATCAACGCGTTCCACCGCATCTGCCGCCGGCAGGGGGTCCCGGTGATCCACGTAAAGACGGTGCTGCGGGCCAGCGGCGTGGACGACACGAAGGGCTACCGGTCGGCGTGGCGTCTAACCTTCCCCATGACGGCCGGCCCCATCCCCAACGCGGATGCGCATGGTCTTCAGGGCACCCGCTGGACCGAGTTTGTCACCGAAGTGTTGCTGGATGACCATGTCGTGGACAGCAAAAAGCGCCTGAGCATTTTCTATCCCACCGATCTGGACTTCCTGCTGCGTAACCTGCGCCGCCGCACGGTCGTGCTCACCGGCGGATTCACCGACTGTTGCGTGCTCAACGCCGCGTTCGACGCCGCCAACCGGGACTATCGGGTCGTCGTCTGCCGCGACCTGGTGCGGGGCTTCTCCGTGGAGATGGAGGACGCCGCGCTGCGGATCGTCTCCCTACACCTGGGGCTCGTCATGGATTCTGCCGACCTGCTGGCGAGCTGGCAGCGGCAGCTGGCCAGCGCGGCAGGCTGATAGGTTCGCGGGTGAACCATCGCACCGTGCCGATCATCGGGGCCTCGGTCAAACGAAAGGAAGACCCTCGCTTCCTCATGGGGCGGGGGCAGTATGTCGATGACATCCGCCTTCCCGAGATGCTGCACGCAATGGTGCTGCGCAGTCCCCATGCCCACGCCGCGATCCGCCGCATCGACGCGCGGGAGGCGCGCGCGCTGCCCGGGGTCGCGCTGGTCGCCACAGCCGCCGACCTGGGAGAGGTGCCCCCGATTCCCATCCGGCTCGGCCCACGCCCTTCCCTCATCCCCTTCCTGCAGTTCCCCCTCGCCCGCGATCGGGCTCGCTACGTAGGAGAGCCGGTCGCTCTCCTTATCGCGGCCGACCGGTACCTGGCCGAGGATGCTGCCGAGGCCGTGATCGTTGACTACGATGTGCTCCCGCCGGTGACCTCGGCCGAGGAGGCGGCGCGGCCGGCGGCGCCCGTCCTGTACGATGGCTCACCGGGAAACGTCGCCGAACACCTGACGACGATCGTCGGCGACCCCGTGCGCCTCCTGGCCAATGCGGATATCCGCATCCGCCAGCGCTTCACGATCCAGCGGCACACCGGCGTGCCGCTGGAGACCCGCGGTCTGGTGGCCTCCCACGACCGCGACACCGGCATGCTCACGGTCTGGGGACCGACGAAGGTCCCCCACTTCAACCGCCGCGTCTTGGCGGATCTGCTCGGCCTGCCGCAGGCGCGCATCCGGTTCGTCGAGCCGGATGTCGGCGGCGGGTTCGGCGTTCGCGGAGAGTTCTACCCCGAGGACTTCCTGGTGCCGTGGGCGTCGATCGCATTGGGGCGGCCGGTCAAGTGGATCGAGGACCGCCGCGAGCACATGATGGCCACCAACCACTCCCGGCAGCAGATTCACGAGGCCGAGATCGCGGCCACGGGCGACGGCAGGATCCTGGCCCTCGTCGACCACGTGCTGGTGGATATGGGAGCCTACATCCGGACGCACGGGGTCAGCGTTCCGGAACTGACGGCGGCGTTGTTGCCTGGCCCATACCGCATTCCGGCGTACAGCTGCGATATCGACTGCCTCCTGACGAATAAGACGCCGACCGGGACCTACCGGGCGCCGGGACGCTTCGAGGCAAACTTCGTCCGGGAGCGCATGATCGATCTCCTTGCGCGCCGGCTAGGGGAGGATCCGGCAGAGATCCGCCGCCGAAACTTCATCCCTGCGGAAGAGATGCCGTTTTCGGTCGGCACCGCTGCATTGGGTGTGCCGACCGTCTATGACACGGGCGACTATGCCTCAGCCTTGGACGCGGCGGTGCAGGCGGCTCACTACGCGCGCTTTCGCGCGGACCAACTTGAGATGCGGAAGCGGGGGCGTCTGGTCGGCATCGGCGTCGCCTCCATTGTGGAGAAGTCCGGCCTCGGCCCGTGGGAGACGGCCCGCGTGGAGATTGACCGTGCCGGCCGGCTCGTAGTGTACTCGGGCGTGACCTCGGTCGGCCAGGGGATGGAGACGACGCTGGCACAGATCTGTGCGGAGGAATTGGGCCAGGCGCCGGACGACATCACCGTCGTGCACGGGGACACCGCCCTTGTCCCGGAAGGCGTGGGCGCGTTTGCCAGCCGCGGGACCGTTGTCGGAGGCAACGCCGTGTTGTTCGCGGCGAGAACCGTAAAGGAAAAACTCCTCGACGTGGCCGCCCGACGGCTGGAGGCCTCGCCCGCTGATCTTATCCTGGCGCCTGGGCGCGTTACCGTGCGTGGTTCACCGGCGCGGAGCCTCACCTTCGCGGATCTGGTGACCGCGGTCCCCGGGATTCCGGGCGGTGCGGATGGCCCAGTGCTCTCCGCCACGCATGTGTTCGAGGCGCCGCGGATGACCTACCCCTATGGGTCGCACGTCGCGACCGTCGAGGTGGATCCCGAGACCGGCCAGGTGACCATCCTCGACTACGCGATCGCCTACGACGTCGGCAAGGCGATCAACCCCCGGCTTGTCGAAGGACAGTTGGTCGGCGGCCTGGCGCAGGGCATCGGCGGCGCGCTGCTGGAGGAACTCGTGTTTGATGGCGACGGCCAACCGCTCTCTGTCACCTTCATGGACTACCTGATGCCGACAGCCATGGAGATGCCCCACACCATCACCGTCAAGATCCTTGAAGAAACTCCGACCCCGCTCAACCCGCTTGGGATCAAGGGCGCGGGCGAAGGAGGAACGGCCGCGGTGGGGGCGGCGATTGCGAATGCCGTGTCTGACGCCCTGGCCCCCTGGGGGATTGAAGTGACCGACCTGCCGCTCTCTCCCGACAGAATCCTGACGCTGCTGCGCCGATCGGTTCGGCCCGTGGTCGGGCAGACCTCCGGGGCGGAGGAGAGGAGGGAACGACACTGAAACCCGCGCCATTTCGCTACGCCGCACCGCGTACAGTGGAGGAGACGCTTGCGCTGCTGGCCGAGTACGGCAGCGATGCGAAGCTCCTCGCCGGTGGCCAGAGCTTGATGCCGTTGATCAACATGCGGCTGGCCCGGCCAGCGGTGCTGATCGACCTCAACCGCGTGCACGCCCTGGATTACATCAAGGATGAGAACGGGACAATCCGCATCGGCGCGCTCACCCGCCAGCGGACGGCGGAGCGATCGCCGGTGGTGGCGGCCCACGTGCCGCTGCTCGCCGAGGCCCTGCGATGGGTGGGGCATCCGCAGATCCGGAACCGCGGCACCATCGGTGGCAGCCTGGCCCACGCTGACCCAGCGGCGGAACTTCCCGCGGTGGCGGCCGCGCTGGATGCCAGCTTCATCGTCGCACGCCATGGCCGCGGAACGACCACTCCACGCGTACTTTCGCCGCAGCAATTTTTTGTCTCATATCTGGCGACCGCGCTTGAGCCGACGGAGATCTTGACCGAAGTCCGCTTTCCCCCGCTGTGGCGCGACGGCGGATGGGCGTTCGTCGAGGTCAGCCGCCGGCACGGGGATTTCGCCCTGGTCGGCGTGGCGGCGGTCCTTCGCCTTGACAGGGAACAGCGCTGCCGTGATGTCCGGCTGGCCTTCATTGGGGTTGGTCCGACTCCCGTGCGGATGCCGGAGGCGGAATCGTTTGTCGGTGGCCGCACATTGGATGAGGGGGTGCTGGCAGAGATCTGGCGGCTCGTCAGCGACAGACTGCAGCCCGAGAGCGACATCCATGCGTCCGCAGACTACCGCCGGCATGTGGGCGGGGCGCTGGCCCGCCGCGCACTGCAGACGGCGGCGTCTCGCGCCAAAGGTGCCTCATGACACCGGCCCGCCGGGCGCGCGGAAAGCCCGGCACCCGGCGCGGGCGAAATGTATCTGTGCGGAGAATTGGCGCGAGAAAGGTCGCGACGCCGAAGCCGGTCGCCGAGCAGGCTGTCGCGCTCAACGTGAACGGGAAGCGCTACGTGGTCACGGTCCCTGTGCGCCGCACGCTGGCCGACGTGCTCCGCGAAGACCTCGGTCTGACCGGCACCCACCTGGGGTGCGAGCACGGCGTCTGCGGGGCCTGCACCATTCTTCTGGACGGTCAGGCGGTGCGCTCCTGCCTGCTGCTGGGGGTGCAGGCCGACGGGCACGCCCTGATGACCGTCGAGGGACTGAGCAACGGAGAGCGCCTGCACCCGATTCAGGAAGCGTTCTGGGACGCGCACGGGCTGCAGTGTGGGTTCTGCACCCCCGGGTTCCTCATGACGATCTCCGCCTTCTTGAAAGAAACGCCCGATCCATCCGAGGAGGAAATCCGCGAGGCGATCGCCGGGAACCTTTGTCGCTGCACCGGCTACGTCAACATCATCAAGGCGGTGCAGTTGGCCGCCGCCCGGCTCAGACTCCCGACCGTCTGACCCCAACGTAGCGCAGCAGTATCTCCGGGTGTGCGGCCAGGTCCGCCGGCGTGCCTGAATAGCGGACGTGGCCGGTCTCCAGCAGCGCCACCGCGTCGGCGACGCGCAGCGCCGCGTCGATCTTCTGTTCGACCAGCAAAACACCGACCCCGCGCTCTTTCAGCGCGCGGATCGTCTCCAGCAACGACGCCACCAGAAGCGGCATCAGCCCTCCGGTGGGTTCGTCGAGCAGCAGATAGGTGGGTTCGGCGCACAGCGCGCGGGCCATCGCCACCATCTGTTGCTCCCCGCCGCTGAGGCTTCCGGCGCGCTGACGCAGCCGGCTCCGGAGCACAGGGAACAACTCGAAAATCCTCCCCATGATGCGGGGATGAGTACCCTTTACCAGCAGTCCCATCTTCAAGTTCTCTTCGACCGTGAATAGCGGAAAGACGCCGCGGCCCTGCGGGACGTAGGCGATCCCGTGACGCGGAACTTCGTACGCCTGCAGCCGCGTGAGTTCCGTCGCATCCAGACGGATGCGACCGGTCCGAGGCCGGACCAGGCCCATCATCGCCTTGAGCGTCGTCGTCTTCCCGGCGCCATTGCGGCCCAACAAGCACAGGGTCTGCGCGGGCTTCAGGCGCAGCGACACCCCGTGCAGGACCTGCGCCTCGCCATAGTAACAGTCGATGCCCTCAACGGTGAGCGCCATACGATCACTGCCCCAGATAGACCCGCTGCACCTCGGGGTTGGCCTCGATCTCCTGCGGCGTCCCCTCGGCGATGATGTCGCCCCAGTTCATCACGGTGACCCGCTGCGAGAGTCCCAGCACGACCTCCATGTTGTGCTCGATCAACAAGACGGTGACATTCCCCGTGATCCGCCGAATCAGCGCCCCAAGGCCGGCGATCTCCTCCGGCGCGAGCCCCTGAGTGGGTTCGTCCAGGATCAGCAGTTCGGGGTGCAGCGCCAGGGCCATGGCCACCTCCAGGAGGCGCTGGTGGCCGTGCGCGAGCGTGCCCGCCGGCCGGTCATCAGGCGGAGAGAACTCGACTTCGGCCAGCGCCCCCTCGACCTCCGCGGTCAGGGCGCGAGGATTGTCCTTAATCGCGTCCAGCGAATGGCGCACCAGCCGCCGCTGCACAGCGAGTGCCACGTTCTCGTACACGGTGAGGTTGCGGAAGATGCTGACAAGCTGAAACGTGTAGGCGATACCCAGCCCCACCCGCGCGTGCGCCGGCACGCGGGTGATCTCGCGGCCTTTGAAGATCACACGGCCGGAAGTCGGGGGGATCCGCCCGCAGATCATGCTGACGAACGTCGTCTTCCCGGCACCATTGGGGCCGATGATCGCCCTGATCTCGCCGCGCTCGAGGCGGAAGTCCACCGAGTGCACGGCGCGCAGGCCGCCGAACCACTTCTCCAGGTTGACCGTCTCCAACAGCGGACTCACGGGACCCATTGCGGCCACCTTGCCCGGACGGCACCCATGATGCCCTGCGGGAAGCGCATAATCAGGATCACCAGTGCGGCGCCGACCACGATCAGGTAGGCGGTCGTATATCCGCTGGTGATATCCACCACGTAGGTCATCATCGTGGCGCCCACCAGCGGACCGATGATCGTCCCGACGCCGCCGACCAGCGTCCACAGCAGTGGGTAGATCGAGTACAGGATCGAGGCGAAGGACGACCCGAGGTAAGAGAAGAGTAGCGTGTACGTCGATCCGGCGAGCCCGGAGACGGCGCCGGAAATTGTCAGGGTCAGCCACTTGTAATGGAAGGTGTTGTACCCGATCAGGCGCGCCCGTTCCTCGTTTTCGCGAATGGCGACCAGCACTCGCCCTGCCGGCGAGCGCACCAGCCACAGGCCCAACAGGACGCAGGCGGTGAAGACGACAAGCGCCACGTTGTACTTCACCCCAGGCTGCGCCAGGTTGAGCGTGAGCGGCCCCAGATGCAGGGGAGGCAGACGCCCGGCCAGCACGAGCCCTTGGTCGCCCCCGGTGATCCGGTTGAAATACAGCGTGGCCAGAAAGAAGGCTTGGGCGAACATCATCGTCACGATCAGGAATGAGACCCCCGTCGTGCGCAAGGTGATCCACCCGATCACCAGCGCCACCGCGATGCTGGCGAGCAGCCCAGTCACGATGGCCGGGAGGGCGCCGAATCCAAGGTAGTATACCGTCAGCCCCGTCCCATACATCCCGGCGGCAAAGAACATCGCGTGCCCTAGACTCATCAACCCGGTATAGCCGAGCAGGAGGTTGTAGCCGATCGCGTAGGAGGCGAGGACCATGATCCGAGCGAGCATGCCGTGGTGAAAAGGCGGCAGCACGAACTGCAGCAGCAGCAAGAGCGCCGCAACCGCCAGATGCACGCCCCAGACCAGACGGTTGGCGTGGGCCAGTGCCGCCCCCTCCCCGCTCTGGACGCGCACCGTCACAGACGATCCTCGCCGAACAGCCCCATCGGTTTGAGCACCAGAACGAAGGCGACCAGCAGCGAGGCCACAATCTTGGCCAGCGTCGGCGTGAAGAAGACGGACATGACCCCGTCGATCAGGCCGATGAAAAGCGCTGCGACCAGCGTACCGGTGAGGCTGCCGACGCCGCCGATGATCACGGCCATGAACGAGAGCAGCAGGGCGTCGAGGCCCATCAGGTAGTGCGCCTGCTGTACCGGCACGATCAGCACGCCGGCGATCGCGGCCAGGACGGCGCCGAGCGCGAACGCGGCGGCGTAGACTCGCTCCGTTGGCACGCCGAAGGCCTGCGCGATTTCGCGGTCCTGCTGTGTGGCGCGCATATAGAGGCCGAGCCTCGTCCTCGTCACCACGAGCCAGAGCGCCGCCAGCAACAGCGCCGCCAGCGCGGCGACGACGAGTTTGTAGCCAGAATACCCGAACCAGGGAAAGTCCACGCGGAAGTAGATCGGTGCGGCCACCGGCCGCGCGTAGGGTCCGTAGAAGGTCAGCACGAGCTGTTGCAGGATGTACAGCAGTCCGATCGTGGCCACGATGGTCGGTTCGGGCGCGTAGCGGATCGGCCGCAGGATGAAGCGGTCGGCGAGCAGGGCAACCAGGGCCACGCTGATCGGCGCCGCCACCAGCGCCGGATAGAAGCTGCCGGTCAGCGACGAGAAGTACCAGGCGAAGACTGCGCCCAGCATGAAGAACTCGCCGTGCGCGACGTTGACGATCCGCATGACGCCAAAGACCAGCGAGAGGCCCATGGCCGTGAGCGCGATCACCAGACCGGAGACACCCCCCTCAAGAAGACCGAGAAAGAGGTGTCCGGTGAAACTCATGACGGGGTGCGGAATCTAGAGCGGCTGCTTGGTGTAGTCGCCTTCCGGCTTGTACATGCCGTCCTCGATCCGGGTGCGGTCGACCACCTTGAGTCTCCTGCTCTGCACTTGCGAGATGAACTGCTGGCCGAACGCCTGGTGTAGGCGGCCCACGAACTTCTTGGCGCCCTGCGGGTGCCGGTTGCCTTCGTTGAACCACTCAAACCGCTCCAGGGTTTCAATGAACGCGCGGTAGTCTTCGGGACCGGGCTTCTCGTAGCCACTCTGCTCCACCACGTCCTTGATCACGAACAGCGTCTCCCACACGCCAAACATGTGCGAGTAGGTCGAGACGTTCTTCGGATCCTGCTGGCTGGCGCCGCTGGCGTTGACGCCAACCCGTGCGCGGTAGAAGGTCTCATAGCGCGTGGGGTAGCCGTCGGCGTAGCGGGGGAGCGCCTCCCAGATGTGCGACCCTTCCAGGAAGTCCAAGCCCGGGCTGGCCATATCGACGCCCTCGAGTGAGTCGATGAAGCCGAAGAGCTTCGGCTTGCGCGCGCCGAAGTACTCGCCCATCTGCAGCACGAACGTGAGGACGCCGGGCCCGACCATGACGTGGTAGACGACATCGGTGTCGCGGGGAATCTGCGGGAAGTACTTGGTGAACGAGGTCTCCGTCGGCGGGATCGGCACGAGCGCTGCCACCTTACCACCGACGTTGGCAATGGTTGTCCCACCGAAGTCCCGGTGGTCGTAGCCAAACGCATAGTCGGGGAAGACCATGGTGATCTTCTTGCCGAGGTTCTTCACGATCCAGGGCACCAATGCGGTCACCTGTGCGTGCACGTCGGTGATCCCGGGCTGGAAGACGTAGCGGTTCATTTTCCCGGAAGGCACGTGATAGCCCTCACTGACGACCAGGTAGGGGATCTTCAGTTCACCGGCGCGCGGCGCCGCGGCGATGACGACGTTGGAAAAGAGCGTCCCGAAGATGAAGTCCACTTTCGCCTGCTGCGCCAGTTTCTCCACGACCTCCACGCCGCGCTTCGGGTCAGTTCCGTCGTCCTCGGCCACAAGCTCGACGGGTCGCCCGGCGATCCCCCCCGTTTCGTTGATGTACTGGACCGCAGCGTTCGCCGTCTTCTCGTACCACGCTCCATAGACGGCGCCGATACCCGTGCGGTGGACTTGAAACCCGATCCGCAACGTCTTCCCCGACGGTGTCGACGCCTGCGCGGCTGCCGTGGGCGCGAGGGTCGGCAGGGTTCCGCTGATACCGGTGAGGACGCCCGCACCAACCAGGGCGCCCGCCGCTTTCATGGCTTCCCGTCTGGTGATCCTCCTCGCTGACATGTGATCCCCCTTGTTGTGGCCTCACGCTGACCCCACGGCGTTCCACGGCGCCGGATAGACTTCCTGCCCCACCCCACCGGGCCTCCCCGAGTGTAGAGATCTTGGGCCCTGGTGATCGTGCGGCGAAGGCCGTGGGCCAAGACGCATCTGTTCCACGTTGCCACCGGCATTACCTAGACGAGATGAAGGTGGAGACCGACGATGAGCATTGCCATCGCTGCTCTCCATCTTAGCAACGATGCTACGTTAGAAGGTCTGGGTCATGGCGGCCGGTCGCCAGGGTGTCAGCCGGCGCTCGAGCCACGTCACTAACGCATCCGCAATCAGGGCCACGACAGAGAGGATCACCATCGCGGCAAAGACGCCGTTGGCATTGAACGCCCCCTGCGCGGCGGCGACCAAATACCCAAGACCGTGGGTGGCCCCAATAAATTCTCCCACGACGGCCCCGACGAGAGCAAACCCGAAGCTCGTGTGCAAGCTGCTGGTGATCCAGCCCAGGGCCGCCGGCAGCATGACGTCGAACGACAGCTGGCGAGGCCCGGCGCCAAGAATGCGGGCGTTGTTCGTCAGGTTGGGATCAACTTCCCGCACGCCCTGAAACGCATTGAAGAAGACGACGAAAAATGTCAGCGTGACGCCCAACGCGACCTTGCTGGCCATCCCGAGGCCCAACCAGATCACGAAAATCGACCCCAAAATGACTCGCGGGATGGCATTCCCCATGCGGACATACGGCCCCAGCACCGTCGCGAGTGTCCGATTCCGTGCGAGCGCGAACCCGGCCACGACGCCGATCAGGACACCGATGCCGAACGCTAAGATGGTCTCTTCCAGGGTCACCGCCACGTGCTGCCAGAGGGGCCCCTGCGGGGTGCCCCGCGTTGCCCAACGCCAGATCGTGGCCGCGATTCCCGACGGCTTCCCAAAGAAGAACGGGTCGGCAAGCCCCGTTTGCGCGGATAACTCCCACGCTCCGACGATGGCGCAGAACACCGCGACTTGCAAAAATCGCTCGAGGCGATGGCGGCGGCGCGCGTGGGCCTCTTCGGCGGCTTCAGCGTCCGTCAAGGGCTCATCCGGCGGAACGTCAGGACCGGATGGCCTTGAGGGACCGCTCATATGCGATGACGGCTTCGTCACGAAGATCCTCCCAGATGCGTTCATACAGCTGCGTGAAGCGCGGATCGAAGCGCACTTCCGCTACGTTGCGGGGGCGCGGCAAGGCGATGCGATAGCTCTGTTTCACCGTCGCCGGCGCCGCGGTAAACACAAGCACCCGGTCGGCCAACGCAATGGCCTCCTCCAAATCATGTGTCACGAACACCACCGAGGCGGAACTCCCCGACCACAACTCCAAGAGCTCGTTCTCCATCAACGTCCGGGTTTGAACATCGAGGGACGCGAACGGTTCGTCCATGAGGAGAACCGCGGGTTCGTTGATTAAGGTCTGGGCGAGGGCGACCCGCTTGCGCATGCCTCCACTCAACTGATTCGGATAGCGGTCTTCAAATCCGGCCAAGCCCACGCGGCTGATCCACTCGTGCGCTTGGCGCTGGGCGACGTGACGCGGCACACCTCTGTAGAGGGGCCCGGTGCACACGTTCTGGAGCACGGTTTTCCACGGGAAGATCGCGTCGGTCTGGAACATGTACCCGACGCCGCGCGCTCCGTCGGTGACGACCTCTCCCAGGACGACCACCTGGCCCCGGCTGGGTCGCTCCAGCCCGGCGATCAGATTGAGGGTCGTGGATTTCCCGGATCCCGTGGGTCCGACGATGGCACAAAACTCGCCGCGGGCGACCTCAAAGGTGAGATCGCGCACAGCAACATAGAACCCTTGCGCGCGGGTGCGGAACCTCTTGGTGACATCGGCGAATGTAATCGCTGAGGGGACACGGCCCGGAGACGCGATGTGGTAATCAGCTGGGGCGCCGATACTGGACCCCCGACCTGGACCACGACCACGCCCACCGGGTGCGTCCCGATCTGACCAACGCCCCGCGTCGCCTCCTCGCGTGCCTCACCCCTGCGATGGGTACGCGGCTACTTGCGGGCCAGAGCCGTATTGACGAATGCGTCGGTGTACGTCTTCGAGAGATCGACTTTGCCAGGATCGAGCTCCTTGTTGAACGCTGCCAGGACCTTCAATACGGTGGGAGGCCCATCCGGGGGCATCATGCCCGCCGGGTTGAACATGTTCATGCTTGCGGCCAACGCGGCGAGGTAGAGCGGTTTGTCTCCGACATAGTAATCTTCGGGCATGTGCTCCGTAACGACCGGCGGCTGGTGTGTCTGCAGGTACTGAAGCGTCTTCACAAACGCGCTGACCGTGCGCTGCACGGCGTCCTTGTGACTGGTGACATAGTCGGACCGCATGTACAGGCACGCCGCCGGATACGTGCCGCCCAGGGCGACGCGCGTCCCCGCGGCAGTGCGCATGTCCACCAGCACCGTGGCCATCCCCATCTTGATCAGACGAGAGACCGTGGGTTCAGTGGTCACCGCGGCATCGATCCGATCCTGCTGCATGGCCGCGATCAGGGTGTTCCCGGCTCCCACCGGAATGGGCGTGTACTCTCCCTGGCTGCCCCCACCCTTCGTGACCAGAAACGACGCGAGGAAGTTGGTGGAGGACCCAAGCCCCGTGACGCCGATGCGCTTGCCTTTGAGGCCAGCGAGAGAGGTGATCCCCGAATGATTGGACACAACGAGTGCCTCTCCCGGCACACGGTCGAGAATGATGACGGCCTCGACATACTTACCCTTCGATTGAAGATCGATCGAATGATCGTAGAAGCCGACCACCCCGTCCACCCGCCCCGCCAGCATCTCATCTTCAGCCGAAACGCCAGCACCCTCGTTGTACAGTGTGACGTCGACCCCCGCCTCTTTGAAGTAGCCTAGGCGCTCGGTCAGCATTGCCGGCAGGTAGATGATTTTCTCTAAGCCTCCCACCATGATGCTGACCGTCGGCTGCCCTTGCGCATCTCCACGAATGGGAACACCGACAGTCAGAGCCACACTGCTCAGCAAGAAGACAATACAAAAGAGTAATCTCCTCATCGAGTTCCTCCTCCACTGAACATTGCGGGTGCGGAATCCGTTTCGGCAAGCTAGCAAGGACCTCCTCTCGCTATGCACTCTCAGGGCACCATTCGCCTCGCCGTTAGCGACAGGACGAAGTGGCCGGAGGCCATGAGCGAGCCCACGTAGGCGGGCGAGTCGAAATATTGCCGGGCGGGCGTTTCTGCCTCTATCGAAGATCGTCACGGTCAGGGTCGGGCGACGCCCTCTGCTACCCCTGCAAGACATCAGGCGCGAACGTGCGCATCGGCAGCGGCTAAGATCGATCAGCGGTCTTGAGTCCGAGCGCTTCGCAGGGCATTGTCTTCGGCCTCGTATTCGAAAGATACCGGCCTGTTCTCAGGCGGGTTAACCCGCTGCCAATCCACCGTCTTTTGCAATCCAACCTCGAAGTGGACCCGCTCAGCGTATCCTAGTTCACTCCGAATTCGTTCGCTGGAAAGGGCTAGGTCGTGGCGATAATCGAGATCCCTGACGAGGTGCTTGGGAAGTCGCGCTCGCGTTACCGTTACAATCTCTCCCTGCCATCCCACCACCCGACCTATACTTTCAACCCACTCGGCTTCAGTTAAGGTTCGCAGCGGAGCGACGTTGTAGATACGTCCTTCGGCGCGCTGATTCGTCGCAGCCAAAGCGATGGCCCACGCAGCGTCTTCGACGTACACTCGCGAGTCCCGCCACTTGGCCCGCTCCCCATCGAGGAGGATGGCGGGCCTTTGATCGTCCATACGCCTGAGGTACGCGAACACTCGGTGGAAATGGTGGTCTTCTGGTCCATAGATTACAGGGAGCCGGAGTACCGTAGCGGGGAGTTGAAGCTCGCTCATCACAGCTCGCTCCACCAGGATATCGTCATAGTCGTGCCACGCGCGGTCATCGACCAAGTCACGGTAAGGGTACAACCTCTCCCGCAGTGGCGATTCCTCTGTAAGTGGAACGGGGTCCGGCGGCCCCGTTTCCAGCCGCCACAGTCGACTGAATGCGCGGTACACATCTCTGCTGGTGGTCACGACCGAGCGCTGCGCGATTCCTTTGAACGTGCTCACGAAGTGCTGTGCGTTGTGATCGTTGCCCTGTGGAATCACCATCAGGATGACTACATCAGGGGCGATCTCGCGGAAATCACGCAGGCAGGCAGCGAGGTCATCACGGTTTCCGTGAAGATGCTGAACGCCGGGCGGAAGGCTCGCTTCCCGCGACCCGCGGTGAAACACGACGACGTCGTGGCCCATGTTGATCAAGTGGCGGACCACGTGGCGCCCAATGAAACCGGTTCCACCGATCACCAAAACTCGCATCGATATTGATCTTTGAAGTTGCGGACACTTTCCTGACGCAAATGGAACATATGTTCTCGGAGATGCGGTGGGAAGCCTTGCGCGCCCCACCAACGGTCGGTCATCGGGTCGGATACTTTTAAGCATGGGCGGGCGTTTCTGCCTCTATCGAAGTCCATCACAGTAATGCTGGGTGGAGGGTAAGCGTGGCGAAACCGCACCCTAACTGGGTGGTTGTGAGCGCACTCGCAGCTAGCCGGCCACTTCTTCAACAGGCATCTTGCCTGCGCTTATTGCGTAAACTAGCTCAAGGATCTCGTCATCGGTCGTCGCGATAGTGTAGCCCGTTCGCTCAAGAAAGAAGAATGCGATGGCCGTTGCTGTTCGTTTGTTCCCTTGCACGAATGCGTGACTTCGAATTAACCCCCACAATAGCGTCGCGGCCTGGGTGTACTCGTCCGCCTCTTGGACAGACAGTGGCGGCAGGCCCACCTAACTTACCGCCGGATAGCCGGTCGCTCTTCTTTCGATAGCGCGTCAAATGCGCGCTTGTACCGGCGCACGATCCCCTTGACAAGGTTCCTGCCTTCAGGAGAAACAGCAGAGACCACTTTGGCAGGCTGGATGAGCAATCCCTCATTGGTTGGACGGAGTTCAACAAGCACCCCCTTATCGAGCCCATAGGCGATCAGGATCTCGCGCGGAATCGTGACCCCAAGACTGTTGCCGATATGAGTAATCTGGCGAATCGTTCGCATTCCCGCACCCTCTCCAGAGTTATTACTATTATAACAGTACTAAATAACGGCGCGCCTTGTCAATAACCGGCTAGCTAATCCTCTTCGGGCGGCAGCGCACCGCACCGCCAAGTCACTTCCGGTGGGGTTCAATTCACCCTACACCAAAATTTTGATCGGACCCAAAACCATAGGCCCGATCAAAATTTTGGTGCCGGGCGGGCGTTTCTGCCTCTATCGAAGCCCGTCACGGTCAGGGTCGGCCGACGCCCTCCACAGCCCCTAGTGACCAGAACGCGAAGGACGAGCCGGATCATCAATGGCTTCTACGACTGAATCAGTTGCTTGAACTCCTCATACTGCTCCCGGGTCACTTCGCCCCGAGCCAGCCGCTGCTTCAGAATCTCCAGCGGGTCTGGCCCGGACGATCCGCGCCGCACGGTCTCCAGGACCAGCAGCACAATCCCGAGCAGCACCAGAAAGACAATCAGGAGCCCATAGCCCCCCATCATTCCCCAACCCATCATACCTGGCCCCATCATCCCGTATCCCCAGATGGACATACTGAGGACGGGCACCAGTAAGATGACACCCAGAACAACCGCAAGAATGATCGTGATGTCGCGCGAGTTCATCTGCCGACCCTCCAGTCGCAACCGAACTCCAGGCCCATCCTAGGGGCTCGACGTCTCCCCGGCCATCGGGTGCTCGACCGATTCTGGCCTCAGATCTGATGGTCGGCTGTGCACCACATCGGGCCGCTACCCGATGGCGGCCATATTCGCTGCGGGCTTACACTTGGTACAGGAGATCACCCATGGCTGGCAAACAATCTCGGACTGGAGACCCACTCCGCAAGCAGCCCGACCTTGCCATTTGTCCCCATTGTGGGCGCGTCTTTGCGATGGTACCAAGGGGCGTCTGCCCACACTGTGGCTATCCTCTCAACGTCGTGCTCGCGCAGCCCTTGGCTCCACAATCCCCGAGCCCCTGGTGCGTTGTGGGCGCAAAGGACATACACGTCCGCGTGGGGAGCCCGTCTGACCCTCAAGTCTAGGAGTCACCCGCCTACCGGACGAAGAAGACGGGTGTGACGGCTCTTACGGCGGCGCTGGCGGTCGGCGTTGGCATCCACCTCGCCCTCACCCTTTTCCTCCTCCTACGGTACCTCGAAGGCCGGGAACGGCGGATCGGGTGGTGGGCGGTCGCCTATGCCTTCTTCACTGCGCACCTGGTCGCCGAAACCCTGCTCACCGTGGCGCCAGATAGCGTCCTTTACGCGACGCGCCACGCCCTGTTTATCGCCGCCGCGTGGTCATTGCTGTACAGCTTCCGCCCAGATGCCCGGCTGACGCTAGTTGCCGCCGCGGCGATCCTGGCTGCCGCTGTTGTGACACCTGTCTCCTGGCTGGCCGGCGCGCTGACCGCGTCCCTCGCAGGCGGTGCCGCGTTCGTCAGCAGCGCCTGGCTCTTGTATCGCGATGAAGAGGGACTGCAGACGTCCAGCACGGTCCTCCTGTTCTGGGGTCTGGTGTTAGGGGGCCTCCATTCGCTGGACTATCCGTTCGTCCGCCCGCACCCCGGGCCGGCCGCGGTGGGCGCAGCGCTCTCCGGCGTGTTTACTGTGGCGTTCGGCGTCGGCGTCGTGCTGTGGGCACTGCAGCGCTCCCGCGACCTCGTCACCATGAGCGCGATCGCCGAAGCGCTGAACCGCTCGCTGAACGTGCGCGAAGCGCTTGGACGGTCGCTCCAGCAGTTGGTGGCGCTGATGCGGGTCAGCAGCGGATGGATCTTCCTGCGTGGCGGAGGCGAGTTCGCTGTCGCCGTCACGGAGCACCTCCCGCCTGCGCTGGCGGCGAACGAGATGGAGCGGATGCGCGGGGACTGCCGGTGCCTGCAGATGCTGCGCGAGGGCCAGCTCCCCGCGGCGGTCAACATTGTGAACTGCCTGCGACTGGAGAAAGCCGGCTGGGATCGTCCCCGGCACGTGACGGTGCCGCTGCGGACCGCCGGCGACGTCGTCGGCGTGATGAACCTCGTGGTGCCGCGGCGCAGAACAGTGACCTTGCGAGAGCTATCAACGCTGTCCGCGATCGGCGATCAGATCGGCCTCGCCGCCGAACGCGCGCGGCTGTACGAGGAAGTTCGAGAAAAGGAAGCGCTGCGGGGCCAGCTGCTGGAGAAGCTCATCTCCGCGCACGAGGACGAACGCCGGCGAATCGCGAGGGAATTGCACGACGAGGCCGGCCAGGCGCTCAGCGCCCTCATCGTGAACCTGGAGGTTGCGGAACAGTCCCAGGCGCCTGTGCCGCCGGAGCAGCTGGCGCGGCTGCGCGACATCGCGGAAGGCACGCTGGCGGAACTGCGGCGTATGATCTATGATCTGCGGCCCTCGATTCTCGACGACATGGGACTGGCGGCCGCGATCCGATGGTACGCGAAGGAAACGGTGGAGCCGAAGGGTGTGCCGGTGACGATGCACATCAGCGGGTTAGGTGAACGCCTTCCTTCGTACATCGAGACTGCGGTCTTCCGCATTGTACAGGAGGCACTAACGAACATCCTGAAACATGCTGGCGCCACCCGCGCCACGGTGGAGGTCGCCCACGGCAACGGCCGCATGGAGCTGGTGATCAGCGATGACGGCCGCGGATTTGATCCCAGCGCGGTGACCACCCACCGCGAGGGCGGGATGGGTCTGCTCGGGATGCGGGAGCGCGCCGAACTGCTGGGTGGGACGCTCACGATCCAATCAACGCCGGGTGCGGGCACGCGCCTGGAGGCTGCCATTCCCGTGGGAGCGCGCAATGGCCAAGATTAAGGTGCTGCTTGCCGATGATCACGCGATCGTTCGCGAAGGCGTACGGCTGATCCTGGCCAAGGAGTCGGACATCGAGGTCGTCGGCGAGGCCCAGGATGGCGCGCAGGCGCTAGAGATGGTCGAGCGCCTGAAGCCCGCCGTCGTAGTCATGGACATCAGCATGCCGGGAATGGGCGGGATTGAGGCAACCCAGCAGACAAAAGCGCGCCACCCCGACATCAACATCCTGGCGCTGACGATGCACGAGGACGAGAGCTACGTCTTTAAACTCCTGCACGCCGGGGCGTCCGGCTACGTGCTGAAGCGGGCAGCCGCGCGGGACCTCGTGGAAGCCGTGCGCGCTGCCGCGAGGGGTGAAGCCTTCCTCTACCCGTCGGTCGCGCGGAAAGTCGTGGAAGATTATCTCAAACGAGTAGAAACCGGCGAGGGGCGCGAGCGCTATGATGGGCTGACCGAGCGCGAGCGGGAGATCCTCACGTTGATCGCTCAAGGGCTCAGCAACCAGCAGATCGCTGAGAAACTCTACATTAGCATCAAGACTGTGCAGACCCACCGCGCCCACGTCCTGGAGAAGTTGGGCCTGCACGACCGGACCGAGCTGGTGCGATACGCCATCCGCAAAGGACTGATCGAGGCATAACCGCACCAGCCGACGCGCAATCTCGGCCTGCTATTTCACCACAAGCACGCCCTTCATCCCGGCCTCGTAGTGGCCCTCCTGATGGCAGGCCATCTCGAACGTGCCCTTGCGATTCGGGACGAACTTGATCGCCACCGACCTGCCCTTAGGAACCTCGAACTCGAAGAGAGCCGTCCCGTTCGTTGTGCCGAACCCTTTAATCTCAGAGTTGACTTCTCCGATTCCCTGGAAATAGGTATTGGGAATTACCCACTCGTCCCATTCAGTGATCTTCTTGCCGGCAGGCGGTGTGGCATACACGCTGAATTCGTGGATCACGGCTCCTCGGTTTAGCAGCGTGACCTCAGCCGGCATGCCGGCCTGCAGCGTGACCGTGGCCGGCGTGAATTTGAAATCGCTCAGCACGATTGTCACTTTCTGCTCCTTCCCTGCTCCACTAGCGCCTCCGTAGGTCACAAGGACCAACAGGGCCGCGACAACCCCCAGCACCAGCCACCTATTCATCCGGATCACCCCTCCCGTTTGTTCTTTCGCCTACTCGTGCCATCAACACGTTCCAACACTCAGCGGGCGCGGCGGATCTTCCATCGTTCCGCCGCTCCATGGCGCCACCTCCCGGGTGTGCCACCACCTCATCGGGACAGCACCCGCTACCCCGTTAAGTCCCACTGTAAAGGTACGCGTCGACTGGAACCATCGGGCCGCGAACCGATTTGGGATCAATCAATCACCCGAGGGCGGAATACGGCTGGGACCACCGACTATCAGGGGCGCTTGCCGTAAGTTGTTCGAACCCGCAACCAGAGCGGGCAAGTCGGCTCCATGACCCGCTGTCAAGACCGCATGGTAATGCTTCACTCCCACCTTTGTGTTCTTTGCTGTTTCGCGGACGCGCTCTGGTGCGGCAGGTGAGCAGCTTATCCGAGGGAATTCCAATGGCATCCAGACGCATGCAGGTCGGCTTATAATGTGCCGGGAGGATGAGAAAGATGAGGCAAGGCGTAGCACGGCCCGAGGCCGTCGAAGCGCTCTTTGAGAAACTTCGGATCCGCGGTAGGGAAAACCCAGCATGGCAGCGCCTCGTCATCGCCACGGGACGTGCCCACGAACGCTATCTGCAGGTCCGGGCACCGAATGCGCGGGGTTTCTATCACGGACTGCTTACGGGATACGCGGTCGCGATGAAGGCACTGCAGGGCAAGGTGACGGGAAGGCGGCCCTAGCAAAAACGCGCATGCGGGGTCTGATTCTTCCCCTTACTCCCGCCTCCCGAGACCATCGGGTCTGCGCCTGACCCCGGTATCAGGCGCCTCTAGGGTCCCAAATCGTCTGCCAGCCCGATAGACTAAACCCCCCACCCAGAAGTACTCTCAAGACAACAAACAAGGGGGTGAACCCAAATGGCAGCACAGCAGCAGGAGGTTACCTACTACGATGACCCCAGGTTCGCACGGGTCTTGTTCAGCACCGCGAGGTTCGCCTGGCTATGGGCGATCGCACGCATCTGGCTAGGCTACCAGTGGATCGAAGCGTCCCTCCACAAGATCGGCGCGGAGGCGTGGACGGGAAATGGCTTGGCCCTGAAGGGCTTCTGGGAAAAGGCAGTGCAGATCCCGCAGGCCCCGGCAAAACCGGCGATTGCGTTCGACTGGTACCGGAGCTTCCTTCAGTACCTGCTGGATGTTCGCGCGTACACCTGGTTCGCCAAGCTGGTCGCTTACGGCGAGATGCTTATCGGCGTCGCCCTCATCATCGGGGCGTTCGTGGGCATCGCCGCCTTCCTCGCCGGATTCATGAACTGGAACTTCATGATGGCGGGCGCGGCCAGCACGAACCCGGTCCTCTTCACCCTTTCGATCCTGCTCATCCTGGCCTGGAAGGTCGCCGGGTACTACGGGGCGGATCGATACTTGCTCCCCGCGCTCGGCACGCCATGGAAGCCGGGGAAGGTGTTCACCCCCAACCGCGGAGCACTGCCTGCGTGACACCGCTCTGCGGTGCGGACGAGAGGGCGTCTGTGAACCTGGCGCCCTCTCCTGTCTTGGTTCTTTACGTTGCATGACAATAGGGAGAAACGCAAAGGGGGGTTGGAGCGATGTCGGTTTCCTCTCGCGAGTTGTGGACGGTTCTGCACGGGCTGATCTTCGGCTCGCTGTTCTTGCTGGCATTTGCCGGCGGGCTGGCGGGCCTCTATAGCCTCCGGCCAGAGTGGGTCACTGTGGCAGGAATTCGCGAGCGGCTACGCCGCCTGCTGGCAGGCACGTGGCTGATGGCCGTCCTGGCCTGGATTACGGTCTTGAGCGGAACGTACATCGTGTACCCGTGGTATCGGGCAAAAGCTCCCGACAGCCCGCGATCGCTGCTATTAGCCAATCCCGCAACCAAGCTCTGGCACAACTTCGGCATGGAGTGGAAGGAGCACGTGGGATGGTTTGCGCCGATCCTCGCGACAGCGGTGGCGTTCACGGTCCTCTATTACGGCCCGCAGCTGGCGCGGGAACCCCGCGTGCGCCGCGCGCTGGTGTGGCTGTTTGCATTCGCTTTTGCCGCAGCCGGGATCGCCGGGGTGTTCGGTGCATTTCTCAATAAAGTTGCACCGATTCGGTAAGGAGGTGTAGCGATGGCTGCGCAGATGCAGACTTCGAAGCCGACCGGGCCCGGCGCGGCCGCGGTACTTGCGGCAGGAACAGGCACGTTCACGATCGGACTGATGGCCTCGCTGGCCGGGGCGTCCGCAGGTCTGAACAATGCCCTGAACTGGTACGGTCCCACAGGTCCGCTGTCCGGGAAGACTGGCGTCGGGGTTGTGGCGTGGCTACTGGCGTGGATCATCTTGCATGCCGCGTGGAAGAGCAAGAACGTGAACTTCGGACGTGCCTTCAACTGGGCTCTAGCCCTGGTGATCTTGGGATTCCTGCTCACCTTCCCGCCAGTGTTTGGCCTCTTCGCTAGAGAGTGACCCTGAGACCACGAGCCTTCACGCTGCTGGCGTGCGGCAGGCCGCTGCGGATGCAGCGGCCTGTTCGTGTTTGATCGGACCCAAAGCCGCAGGCCCGATCAAAATTCCTGGTGCCGGGCAAGGGATTTGAACCCGCCGCGGGGTCGCTCACCGCGACCCCCACGAGCCTATAGCTCGTGGGGCCCTCAGAGGAAGACAATGTCGCAGCTCGCTCCTCCTCAGGGGGCTTCGCCCCCTCGGACGGCAGCACACGACGCTGCCATGTCACCCCCTACTACGCGAGGGCGATAACTCTCCCTCGCACTCCCTCTCCCGTGGGGGTTCAATGCACCAGACACCAAGAAAATTCGGCAGGGCCCAAACCACAGACCCTGCCGAATTTTCTTGGTGCCGGGCGGGCGTTTCTGCCTCTATCGAAACTCGTAACAGCACGGGTCGGGCGACGCCCTCCTCAGCCGCTCTAAGACGCCAGACGCGAGCGTATATAGCGGTCCGCGGAGGAATTTTTGTGACATTGACGCTCCAAGGGCAGGACCGGCGCCCTAACACGCTACTGGATGCGGACGCCCTGGGGGTTAGTCTGTATCGGCCAACTCGGGTTATGCTGGCGGTGGCGATGGTGGGAATCTGCATGGCCGTGAACGCTACGACCTCACGGTCGCCGCGGTCTCGATCGCGAGGACCATGACCTCTCTCCCCTTGAGGTAGGAACCCCCTGCCACATCGACGAACCGATACATCCGTCCTGCCGAACTCGCGCATGTCGGTCCCCGACGATAGACCGGTCGGCATCGGGATCGTTGGTTATGGCCTGATGGGCCGCGTCCACGCCTATGCGTACCGCGCAATTCCTGTTTACTACCATGGCCAACCGGCTCCGGTCCGCCTTGTAGGCGTGTGCGATGTTGACGCGACTCGCGCGAAGGAGGGTGTGACTGAGGCGGGGTTTGCGTTCGGGACGCGTCGCGTGGAGGACCTAGTCGCGCACGACGACATCCATGTCATCGACGTGTGCACACCGAACCGCTTTCATGCCGAGGCGGTGGAGGCGGCGCTTCGCGCTGGCAAGCATGTGTACTGCGAGAAGCCGCTGGCCTTCGATCTGCCCGAGGCGCGGCGCCTAGCGCAGCTGGCCGTGCGCGCGGGCGTCACGCACCAGGTTGTATCCGAGTACCGGTTCTTCCCCGCGATGCTACGCGCCCGCGAACTGATTGCCGACAACTTTGCGGGTCGGATCTTTCACGTGCGCGGCGCGTACCTGCACTCGGGCTACGTCGACCCCGATCGGCCACTGGAATGGCGGCTGCGGCGCGAGGTCATCGGCGGCGGCGTGCTGATGGACCTGGGCCCGCACCTGCTGGACCTGATGCGCTGGCTGGCCGGAAACGTGGAGAGCGTGTGCGCGCTGACCGAGACCTTCATCCGCGAGCGCCGTACCCCAGAGGATCCCACGCGACGTTTGCCGGTCGAGGTCGAGGATGCGATCATCGTCCTGATGCGGTTCACCAGCGGCGCACTGGGTACCGCCGAACTCTCGCGTGTGGCCACCGGCGCCGAGGACGAATTGCGGCTGGAGCTGCACGGCAGCAACGGCGCGCTGGGATTCAATTTAATGGATCCCAACTGGCTGCTGGCTTACGACCGTACGGCACCGCCCGACCGTCGCGGGTATACGAAACTGGCCACCGTCCAGTATTATCCGCCCCCGGCGGCTATGCCGTCGCCCAAGTTCACGCTGGGCTGGATCCGCTCACATGTGCACTCGCAGTTTTCCTTCCTCGACGCCGTCGTGCATCACCGCTCGGCCTCGCCCTCATTTGAGGATGCCGTCAGGGTGCATGAACTGATCGAGGCCTGCTACCGGTCGGCACGCGAGCGTCGGTGGATCGGGCTGGACGAGATGCCAGAGCCCTGAACCATTCGCGGAGCGACAAACTGGCCAGCATGGCTGAGAGGCGAGATCTATGGAGACGGTGCCGGTTGGAAAGGAGTGATTCACCGAGGAAAGCAAACATGGAAAGCCAAACATAGTGATAGATGGTTCTGCACAAGCGCTCGTAGAATGTCCGTTTGAAGAGGAGGATGAAAATGGACAAGCGAGTCGTGACGCTGGTGGGCTTGATTGCGTTGCTCTCGACAATGTGGTTCGGCGGCGCCGCACCGACGCATCAGGCGGGACCCGTGCGGGCAACCGCAGCACCCACGATCTTGGGCTTTCCCGCAGCGACCGAGCTAGAAGCCAAGACTGCCCAAGCTGCTTTCAACGCAGCGGACAAAGGCAAGCCCGACCCCGCGTGGAAGGGCAAGAAGTTTACCATTGCCGTGTATTCGGCCGGTCAGCGCGGTGCAATTTCCGGTCCCCTGTATTTCTGGCGCAACAAGTTCACAGAGCTCACCGGCGCCACCTATGACATCGTCGAAATCCCGTTCGCCGAGTTGCGCGAGAAAATCTACAGCGACTTCACGACGAGTGCATATAAGTACGATGTCATCATCAACTGCTCCAACTGGTACGGGGATGCCATTGCCAATGACTGGATTCAGCCGATTGATAAGTACTTCAACGAGCCGCGCATGCCCAAATGGGATCGCGCGTCGATTGCGCCTGCGGTCGCAAACCTGATGAAGTGGGGGGAGCACTGGTACGGCACAAACAATGACCACGATGCCCAGGTGTTGTACTACCGGCGTGACATTCTCAGCGACCCCAAGTGGCAGGCGCAGTTCAAGCAGGAGATGGGGCGCGACATGCCCGTCGCCATGGACACATGGGAAGACGTGCTGGAGATCGCGAAGTTCTTCAACCGCAAGGATTGGAACGGCGACGGTAAGCCGGATAACGGCATCTCTCTTCACCTCAAGGTCGGCGGTCAGGGCTTCTTCCACTTCATGGCTCTGTCCGCACCCTATGTTGTGACTCCATATCTGGGCCAGCCGCCCACGAAGGTGACGAAGTATCACAACGTGTACTGGTTCGACCCCGAGACGATGGAGCCATTGATCAACTCGCCCGGCCATGTCAGAGCACTTGAGACGTTGATTGCGCTCTCAAAGGCGGGCTCACCCGCGATGTGGGGCTGGAGTCTGGGTGAGGCGTGGGCTGATTTTCTATCGGGCAAGTCGGTGTTGGTCTTCTCGTGGGGTGATGTCGGTTCGCTGGCGGAAGATCCGACGCAATCCAAGATTGCCGGCAAGCTGGGCGCACGCGGGATCCCGGGCACCAAGCAACCGTATGACCTGGAGAAGAAGCAGTTCCTAAATCTGAGTAAGCCGAACATGGTCGGCAACCAGGTGGGCTGCTCGTGGCATCCGGTGCTCTCCAAGTTCGCAAAGAATCCCGACCTCGCCTACTACTTCATGGCGTGGCAGGCGACGCCGCCGATCAACCACTGGAATGTGTACATGGGCTGGACCGGGGTAGACCCGGGCACGACGTACGACTGGTTCCCGCCTGCCGGCAAGGCAACGATCGATGAGTATGTGGCGGGGGGATACAAGGCTGACGACGCCAAGTCGTTCATCGGGGCGTTCACGGACAACTTCTATCGATACCCGATCTTCCAGAACTACATCCGTATCCCCGGTACGCCGGAGATGATGGAAGTATGGGATGTCCACCTCTCCGAGGCGGTGACCGGTCAGGTCAGTCCCAAAGAGGCTCTGGACCGCACGTACCAGGACTGGCAGAAGATCATTGATAACATTGGGCGTGCGAAGCTGCTCAAGCTGTATCAACAGTCCATCGGCTATACGAAATAGTGCAATTCTGAACCGAGTACGTGGGGAGGGGGGTTGCATGAATGAACCCCTCTCCCCTTTACCATGAAAGCCATGGCTCATAAGGAACGGATCAAATTCTTCTTCGTCATTCCAGGTATTCTGTGGGTCCTCATCTTTACAATTTTCCCACTGCTGTACTCGCTCCGGCTGAGTTTTTTCCAGGCCCGCCTTGGGCAAGACCAGACCTTTATCGGGATGGGGAACTTTCAGGGTGCATTCTCCGACTATCGTTTCTGGAACTCGTTGAGCATCACCGTCTTCTTTGTGGTGGTGAGTGTAAGCCTCACCGTGCTGCTGGGGCTGGGGTTGGCGCTGCTCTTTAACCGCCCTCGACGCGGTCTGCGCTTTTTCCGGTCGAGTTTTGTTCTTCCCATCTTCACAGCGCCGATCGCCTTAGGCTACCTAGGACTCACAATCTTTCACGAAGATGTCGGCGCGGTGAACGTCGCGCTGCGCATGCTTGGGGTTGTGAATCCACCCGGCTGGTTCCATCAGGTGTGGGCCGCGCGCCTGGCCATCACGCTGGTAGATGTCTGGCAGTGGACGTCCTTTTGCTTTCTCGTCCTCCTCGCGGGATTGCAGAATTTGCCCGAGGAACTCTACGAGGCAGCGCAGTTAGATACGTCTTCGGGGTGGGGGATATTCCGTCACATCACCTTGCCATTGCTCGCGCCCGTTCTCTTTACTGTAACCATTCTCCGGCTAGTCGAAACGCTCAAAGTGCTGGATATTCCCTTCAGCATGACCAGTGGCGGCCCAGGCGCAGCGACGCAGACATACTCCTTCTATGTGTATCTGGTCGGACTGCGCAACTTTAATGCGGGCTACGCATCGGCGCTGGCCTATATCCTCTTGTTGATCATGTTGTTCATCAGCTCGTTCTTCTTCAACCGTCTGCGCGCGATTTATGACTAGGGCGTGTCTTGAGTCTCCGTACATTAACGGCTGTGTTCGGAGGCTTTAGAGAGGACCAACATCTGTGGCCACCAAGAACGCCATAAGTTCCCGAGAGAGATCCGAGAGGGTTGCTCCCAACGCTGCCGCCATACCGCCGGTGGCCGAGAGGCGCAGGAAGCCGCTCAAGATCACCGATGGGATGATATGGGTGTTGATCGTGGTCGCCACGCTGTGGGTGTTCTTCCCGTTTTACTGGGCGATCACGACCTCCTTTAAAGAGCACCTGGCAATTGTCAGCCAGCCCGGCTTCATCCCGTGGTTGCAGTTCCGGCCAACCCTGCTCAATTGGGAGCGCGAATTTGTGAACCGTGGCCCAGAGATCATGAGCGGCTTGACCAACAGCGGGATCATTGCCATCGGCGCGATGATCATCGCATGCGCCCTAGGCACGCTGGCCGGCTACGGACTGGCACGCTTTCGATTCCACCGCTGGCAAAACAAAGATGTGACGCTGTGGTTTCTCTCGCAGCGCTTTCTACCTCCGATGGTGACTGTCATTCCTTTCTTTCTGGTGATGAAGTTTTTGCGCCTGTTGGATAACCCTATCGCACTCATCATTGCCAACGCGACGTTCACGATGCCATTCGCGGTGCTGATTATGCGCGACGCGTTCAAGGAACTGCCCATCGAACTCGAGGAGTCGGCACTGGTCGACGGTTGTTCGCACTTCAGCGCCTTTTGGCGTATCGCCTTGCCTTTGGCGGCACCCGCGATCGCGGCAGCAGCGATCATCAGTTTCGCTTTCTCGTGGAACGAGTTCCTATTCGCGCTCATCCTGACGTATGAAAGAGCGCGCCCGATGTCTGTCATCATCGCGGGCGTGGAACACACCCAGGGCATCCAGTTTGAGTTCGTGGCCACGCGGCTACTCGTCGCAATTCTGCCGCCCGCGCTCTTGGCGCTGACCGTCCAGCGTTGGATTGTGCGCGGCCTCACCTTCGGCGCGGTGAAAGGATAACCCCTCACGGCTGCACTGCACATCGTGAAGCATGGACTATCTCCTCGGGCTTGACCTAGGCACGACACACCTCAAGGCCGTGGTGTTCGACGCGGCGGGGCGGCAAATCGCCACTGCCCGGCGCTCCACCCCCACCCATCATCCACGCCCCGAGTGGGCAGTGTACGAGCCGGAGGAGATCTGGCAGGGCATTGCCGGCGCGATCCGCGAGGTAGTCAGCGCGCTCAATGATCCTGTGGCGATTCGCGCTCTGGCAGTCGCCAGCATGGGCGAAGCCGGCGTGCCACTCGACGCGCACGACCAACCGCTCTATCCTGCGATCGCGTGGTTCGACCCACGCACCGAACCGCAGAGCCGCTGGTGGATCGACAACGTCGGTCTGTATGAAACGTATCGCATCACGGGTCAAACCGTAGACCCGTACCTCACGCTCGTCAAACTGCTCTGGCTGCGCGAGCACGAGCGGACAGTTTTCAAGCAGATGCGCCGCTGGCTGTGCATGGAGGATTGGGTTCTCTTTCGCCTGACCGGCGAATACGCGACTGATTACACTATTGCCTCGCGCACGATGGCATTCGATCAGGCACGCCGGGACTGGTCCGATGAATTATTGGCCCGGGCGGGACTGACCCGAGCGATTTTCCCGCGCGCGTATCCCAGTGGCACCGTGATCGGACGCGTGTCGGAACGGGCGGCGCGTGAAACGGGGCTGGCGGTGGGGACCGCGGCCGCCACGGGCGGACACGATCATCTCGTGGCCGCGCTGGCGGCGGGAGTATATGCTCCAGGCACAGTGCTCGATTCAACCGGCACGGCGGAGACTACGTTGACCGTTCTCGACGAACCGATGCTCACCGAAGAACTGTGCCGCGCCCATTACGCCTGCTATGCGCACGTCGCGCGCGAGCGGTATGTGTTACTGAGCCAGCTCAATACGTCGGGCGGTCTGCTGGAGTGGTTCATCGAGCACTTTTGCGGTGAAGACCGCGCACAGGCGGCGAGCAGTGGGCGCTCGGTGTATGATTTGGTGATGGCGCAGATTCCGCGCACGCCGGGGGCAGGCGGCGTCTTGCTTATTCCCGACCTGCAAGGCCGCGGCACACCCGATTGGGAGCCACGCGCGCGCGGCGCATTCTTCGGAGTAACCACCGGGCATGGCAAGGGCGAGTTTACACAGGCGATTCTTGAAGCGACATGCTATTGGTTGCGCGAGAATCTCGAATTCTCTGAGCGGGTGCTCGGCCGCCCCATCACACAACTCCGCGCAGTCGGCGGCGCGGTAAAGAATGCCTTCTGGGTGCAAACCAAAGCCGACGTGACGGGGCGCAGCATCCAGGTCCCCGATTTGGACGAGGCGACTTGCCTGGGCGCGGCGCTGCTGGCGGGAATTGGGAGCGGCATCTATCGTGACGAGATTGATGCGGTCAATCGCGTCGAGCGGCCCGTTCTCCACATCGAACCTGATCCCGCGCGAGCTCGGCGCTACGATGAGCTGTACCCTATTTACCGCGACGGCTGCAATGCGGCTCGGGCGACCAGTTTGCGGATTGAGCAGGCGTTTCATCGAGAGCGGGCGTCGCGGAATGGCGGATGACTCAAGCGAGTCAACGGGCATATGCCCCTGATAATTGATCCAGCCCAAGTCGAAGACATTTACGCCGAGGCGCGCCAGCACGGCGTATGCCTCGCGAACTTTGGCACCTCCAACTCGTACACGACGCAAGCCATTCTCCGCGCAGCATCGGAGTTTGGGCGCGAACACGGCATCGCGAGCGTTCCTATTATCGTTTCCGCGACGGCCAACTATCCGATTGAGTCGCAGCTCGTTAGTTACACGCCCCTTCGCGACGCGCGGTTCGGCGCGCGCGCCCTCATCCGCGACGTCGAGCTCCTCCTCTCAGAGGACAGTCCATACGCCGACTTGCGTGTGATGCTGCACCTCGACCACGTTCAGCCTGAACGGGATCGTGCGCTCATCCCTGAGATTCTCGAGAAATATGCAACCGTGATGTACGATGCGTCGAGCTACGCGCTCGCCGAAAATATTCGCCGCACCGCCGAGTTTGTCGATCGGTATGGTGACCGCGTGCAGATCGAAGGCGCTGTGACAGAAATTGTGCAGGCCGAGAGCCAAACCCGGCGCGATGCGTTGACGACACCAGACGAGGCAGAACGATTCTGGCGGGCCACGGGTGTCTCCCTCCTCGTGCCCGATCTCGGCACCGAACACCGGGCAACTACGCCCGTCGCACATTACGACCCTCAGGTTGCGCGGGCGATCAGCGCACGCGTCGGAAAACGCTTAGTGTTGCACGGCGCCTCGAGCATACCCGATACGGCTCTTCATACATTGGCAGATGATGGGATTATCAAGGTCAACGTTTGGACGATATTTGAGCGCATCGGCGGGCAAGCAGTCGCGCGATTCATCTTGGAGCAGTTGGGCAATGTCTTTTCTGTCGATGAGCTCGCATCGCTCCGCGAGGAGGGTTGGCTGGGCGAACGCTATTTCGGCCACGAATACCGCGCACAGCTCTATGGCGGAGTGCTTGCGCCTAAGCTATCGGGCTTGCGCGAGGAGCACCGGCGCGAGGTGTGGCAAGAGGCTGTCGTCGCACGGATGAAGTTCTACCTGGATGCGTTTCACTATGTCAATTTCGGACGAGAAGGACATCCATGAAACGCTCCGAGATCAACACGATCATGCGCGATGCCGACGCGTTCATGAAGAGTCAACGCTTCTACCTCCCGCCGTTTGCGTATTGGACCCCCGCCGACTGGTCAACCAAAGGCACAGAGGTCAGCGAGATCGTGGAGCGGGCGCTGGGATGGGACATTACCGATTTCGGCCAGGGGGATTATCGAAAAATTGGTCTGTTTATCTTTACCATTCGCAACGGCACGCTCGACGCACTGCGAGCCGGGCGCGGCAAGATGTATTGCGAAAAGATCCTGGTAGTAGATGTGGATCAGGTCACGCCGATGCATTTTCACTGGATCAAGGTCGAGGATATTATCAATCGCGGCGGCGGCGAGTTAGTGATCCAGATGTACAATTCGACGCCGGACGATGGGCTGGATAGTAGCGATGTCCTCGTGAGTCTCGATGGTGTGCGGCGCGTCCTACCCGCGGGCGACGCGGTTTCGTTGGCACCGGGCGAGAGCATCACGCTGCCATCGCGCCTCTATCACAAGTTCTGGGGTAAGAGAAGTCGTGTCCTCGTGGGCGAGGTGTCGCTGGTGAATGATGACAAGACCGACAATCGCTTTTACGAGCCTGTGGCTCGTTTCCCTCGAATCGAAGAGGACGAACCGCCTCTGTACTTGCTCGTAAATGATTATGGCAGATACTATCCCCTGCTCAAGTTTCCTCGATTATGAGCGCACCCGCGGTGGGCCCGGGGTCGTCCGGCAGCCCCCTGCTGTTGGGAATCGACGTCGGGACCACGGGTGCGAAGGCCGTGCTCCTCGACTCGGCCGGGCAGGTCGCAGCGGTTGCCACGACCGAATACCCTCTGCTCACGCCCCGCCCAGGATGGACCGAGCAGGATCCCACCACGTGGTGGGAGGCGGCGGTCACCAGCATACGTCGGGTTCTGAACGAGGTACGCGTTCGGGAGCGTCACATCGCAGCCGTAGGGCTGACCGGGCAGATGCATGGGCTCGTGCCGCTGGATGGGGGAGGTAGTGTTCTCCGGCCCGCAATTCTGTGGAACGACCAGCGCACCGCCGAGGAGTGCGCGTGGATCACCAAGCGGGTCGGTGCCGAACGGGTGATCGAGCTCACCGGGAATCCCGTCCTGACCGGATTCACCGCCCCGAAGATTGTGTGGATGCGGCGCCATGAACCAGACCTCTACGCGCGGATCGCGCACATCCTCTTGCCCAAGGATTATGTACGCTATTGCCTCACTGGGAAACATGCTGTGGACGCCGCCGACGCTTCGGGGACATCGCTGTTTGACGTCCGCGGCCGCCGGTGGTCGGCGACAATGCTGGCGGCGTTAGAGATCCCTCCGTCGTGGCTCCCGCGGGTTGTCGAGTCGCCCGAGCTAACAGGAGTGGTGAGCGCACTCGCGGCGAGGCTCACCGGGCTGAACGAAGGCACGCCCGTCGTCGGCGGAGCGGGAGACCAGGCGGCGCAGGCGGTCGGCACGGGTATTGTGCGAACGGGGCTGGTGTCAGCAACGATTGGAACCTCAGGTGTCGTCTTCGCGCACCTAGATCAGCCGGCGGTCGATCTCCAGGGTCGCCTGCACAGTTTCTGCCACGCTGTCCCCAGCCGGTGGCACGTTATGGGCGTCATGCTGTCAGCGGGCGGGGCGCTGCGTTGGCTGCGTGACGGCCTGCGCCACGATGCATGGTTCAAGGGCGGTGACCCCTACGATGCGATGAGCGCGGAGGCGGCGGAGGTCTCACCGGGATGTGAAGGGTTGGTGTTCCTTCCATACCTCACCGGCGAGCGCACGCCTCACGCCGATCCCCGCGCGCGTGGGGCGTTTGTGGGGTTGACGCTGCGACACCACCGCGGCCATCTCATCCGGGCAGTCATGGAAGGCGTGGCATTGGGCTTGCGAGACTCGCTCGAGTTGATCCGGGGGATGGGGCTGCCCGTCACAGAAATCCGCGTGTCTGGCGGCGGCGCGCGCAGCCCGCTGTGGCGACACATCCTGGCCGATGTCTTTCGCGCGGACGTGGCAACAGTAACCACGACGGAAGGTGCAGCATATGGCGCGGCGCTACTGGCGGGGGTGGGGAGGGGGATTTTTCCATCGGTGGAGGTGGCCTGCGAGACCACTGTGGCGGTCGTAGATCGCGCGGCGCCAGACCGCGAGCGTGCGGCCGTGTATGACAAGCTCTACACTGTCTATCGCGATCTCTATCTGGCTCTCCGTCCCTCGATGCACGCCCTGAGCACGATGGCGTGATACGGGTCCCGATGCTGTTGATTGAGTGGATTTGTGAGGTTATGCCTTCGCGCTACTGTCGCGGATGACTTCATCGACTGGCCTGGTGTGAAAGGACACGAGCTTCACGATCTTCCTTATCGTGGCGGCGTTCAGTGCACCATACACCGGCAAAATAAGTGCGCACGGAGAGAACCAATCCGCAGACGCCGATCAAGATTTCATTCGTCATAGCGAAAGCATGACGTCCTGTGTTTCAGCGGACGAGGTAACATATATGGAATTCAGCCACTACAGTAGATGCTAGCCTCGAGGCCCAGCCACTGCAATCGCGTCTCAGACCGCGGGGAGTTTGATATGGCGCGAACCGTCTGCTGTGGAGCGACCCCTGGCCTTCTACCCCTCGAATCTGCTCTAAGAAAGCTTCCTGGTATCATTGCACACTTAGGTTTCATACCCAAATCGTGCCAGTATGTGTTACTAAGTCGCGATGGGGAAAAGTGTGCCGGCGAGGGATTTGAACCCGACCGCGGGGTCGCTCGCCGCGACCCCCACGAGCCTATAGCTCGTGGGGCCCTCAGAGGAAACCAAAGTCGCGCCTTCGCTCCTCCTCAGGGGGCTCCGCCCCCTCCGACGGCAGCACACGACGCTGCCATGTCACCCCCTACTACGCGAGGGAGATACTGTCTGGGTCACATTTCTGCTTCGGTGCAACATTGGGGAAAAGCCTGGACTAGCAGACTCTGCCACGTAAGGTACGCGGCAGCCCCCCTCGCGCTCCCTCTCCCGTGGGGGTTCAATCCCCCAAAGACCAAGAAATTGGAAGCGGGACCCAAACTACAGGTCCCGCTTCCAATTTCTTGGTGCCGGGCGGGCGTTTCTGCCTCTATCGAAGTCCATCAGGGTCAGGGTTGGACGACGCCCTCCGCTGCCACTGCGGGACGCCAGGCGCGAACGTATGTAGCGGTCTCCGGGGCAGTCCTCGTGAGATCAGCGCTTGAAGGGCAGGTCCTGCTGTTTAACGGACCGGGAGACCGGCACTGCGGTCACCGATTGACATCTACCGGCTTCCTGTAAGAGAGCCCTTGCGCATCGGTACCTGGTACCGAAAATGAGGCAGCCATGAGCAAATCGAGTAACCCGCGTGAGCTAGAACAGCTCCCCGCGAAGCAGCCCATGCTTGTCAGGCAGTCCAGACAAACGCAAGAGGGAAACAGATCCCGCTAGTAGGCAGGATCTTAGCCGAGCGTAGACTGAGGAGCGGATACAGACCTACGCCGCTAGGATCTCGCGGGTCCACAGTTGGTGTTCCCGGCCGACACGACTACAATCCTCGAAGTTAACCAGACGGAAGCGGACGAGGTCGCTCGCGAGACACGCGAGTTTCTAGCGCAGCCGTGCAGCGACCTGCCATGGCCATTTGATGTCGGAGCCACGATCGTTTTGTGCTGGAGCAACACGCATCCCAGGGCGCTCAGATCGACCTGAGCACCGGACTGGCGGCTGGTGCGCCGTTTGGGGCATAATTTGTTGAGGGTGCTTACTTCGGCAAGGCACTGCTCGATGGTTTCGATATTGGTTTGAATAACTACTACAGGGAGAAATCATTCATGCGGGTTGGGGTAGCCATCGTCCTTGCCAGCTTTTCACTTGCCTTAGCCTATCGACCGTTGCACGGGCAGATGCCTGTTGGCGCCACGTCAGCCCTGGAAACAATCCACATGGTCGGTGCTGAAAACGGCTGGGGCGTTTCGATCGAGTATCCTTCCGGCGTAAGGACCCTGTTACGCACAACCGACGGCGGGATCCGTTGGAAAAGCATCACGCCGCTCAGCTCTTCTGGGCAACAGATAAGCATCGGTGGAATCACCGTCTTTTCCTCTCTTATTGTCTGGGTCTCGCGAATCAACCCGAATGGATCTGCGACCTCTGAGATCTTCCGCACCATTGACGGCGGTCTAACATGGAGAAGTGCTACCATCGCAGCCCGAGAAGTGACTTGGATCTCCTTCATCAACCCACGTGACGGATGGCTCATAGCATTCATAGACGCCGGCATGGGGAACGAGAACGTGGATATCTACCGTTCGACCGACGGGGGGGAGATTTGGATCAAAGTAGCAAGCGCCCGCGATAGTGGTGGCGGCAGCGGCCTGCCGTATGGTGACAAGAGCTCTATCACCTTTGTGAATCCCACGACTGGTTGGACCACTGGGCTAGGCCCCAAGCCTGATTCCTTGTATCTGTACGTCACGCGCGATGGTGGAAGTACGTGGCGGCCGCAGAGTTTGCCCTTACCCTCGCAGCGACATCAGAACCGGCCCATACCGCCCGATATGACCCCCCACTGGATCGGCAGCGCTCAGCCACCAAAGTTCTTCACGGTCCGGGACGGGATCATGCGCGTGGGTTTCGCCCATTACCTTCTCAACGATTCTACAGGGGATACCCGGGACACCAGGCCGGTCGTTGTATTCTACGTCACACACGACAGCGGCACCACCTGGACCTACACTACGCCGGTCCCCGTCGGGGAGGGCGACTATCGCCGACCAAGCAGCTTTGCAGATATAGAACACGGGTGGGTGAATGAAAAGGATGCGTTGTTCGTGACAAGCGACGGGGGGCAACGGTGGACGACGATGCGTCCCGGCAAATTCTTTACCGAAGTGACACAGCTTGACTTCGTCTCGCCACAGGTTGGATGGGCGGTCAGGCAAAGATCGCAACATCTGCTGAAGACTGTGGATGGTGGCCGCACATGGTCTCCTGTGCCTTACACAATCTTGCGATAGTGAAGTGGAAGCGGGACGGCAGGATAGTCGAGTAAAATCTCCTTCTTGATTTCTTGCCGTGCTACCACAGTCCGTCCTGCCACCCTGCAACGGCAATCTACATCATGTGTGAAGAAAGCCAAACAGAGGTTCGATTTTGGTCTGCCGAATCGTGTGCCGCCTGATAGTTGCGGCCCTTTAACAGTTGCCCCCCAATTCGCTTGATTATCGCATCTGAGTAACCGAAGCGACCGCTGTCATGGAGAGGAATCCTAAACATAAATCACACAACGAACAATTCACAAATACATGATTTTGTGCAATTATGACGCTGGGTCCATTGCAGGACCGCTGAACAAGGGGGGAGGCCATTATGCCGGATAGCCACAAGAACTTCGCCTATTCAACCGTGGCAACGGCTCCGTCTCCGGCCGACACGGGCACGTCGTTGCTGGTCGAGACGGGAGACGGAGCAAAGTTTCCGACGCCCCCATTCAACGCGAGCGTTTGGCCAGCCGGCGATCAGCCTTTGGTGACCAACGCAGAGATTGTACGAGTCACGGCTATCTCGGGCGACACCTTAACGATCACGAGAACGCAGGAGGGCACAACTGCCAGGGCTATCCTGGTTGGTGACCAAATTGCGGCAACGATCACGGCTAAGGTCCTGACGGACGCCGAGACATCTCCCACCCCACAACTTACGCTTTTTGCCGCCAACGGGACATGGGCGAAGCCTGCGACCGCTACGCTCGTTTACGTGGAGGTAATTGGTGGAGGCGGAGGTGGTGGGGGCGGAACGGGCGGCGGTGCTACCGGAAGCGGCGGATCCGGCGGCGGTGGCGGCGCACGGGTGCAGCGGATTTTCCAAGCTGCCGACCTCCCATCGTCCGTAGCGATTACGGTTGGTGCAGGCGGCAGTGGCGGGGCAGGCGGGGGTGCAACACCTGGGAATGGAAGCACTGGAGGAAACTCCAGTTTTGGCACGCTGCTGACGGCCGGCGGGGGCGGCGGAGGGGCAGGCGGAGGATCTACCGGCCGGTTGAGCGGAGGGGCAGGCGGAGGGCCGGGCGGAGCCGGTGGTCCAGGCGGCACGAATCCGTCCATTGGCGGTGGGACAGGCGGTTTCAACGTTTTCCTTGTGGCCAAGGCTAACCTGAATTTCGGCGGGATCGCCGCAAACAGCAGCGTCACCAAAACCGTCACCGTCACCGGCGCGCGCGTGGGCATGCTGGCCGTTTGCGGGCCGCAGGCGGAGATCGTCGCGGCCGGGGGCGGATTCACCTCCGAGTGTTTCGTGTCGGCGAACGACACGGTGACGATCCGGCTGGGCAATTCGTCGGGCGGATTTCAGACGCCGAACACGGTGGATTGGCTGGTAACCGTTTATTCACCGGATGCCGTTGGCACGCAGGGCGCTGGCGCAATTCCAGGATCCGACGGCGGGCGCGCCGACTGGGGCGGCGGAGCGGGTGGCGGTGTGTCTGGTACCGGAACACCAGCGGCCAGCGGGAAGGGTGGGGGATCAATCAACGGCGCCGGTGGTGGCGGCGGTGGTGGGAGCAACAACGGCCCAACCGGATTCCCCGCCGGGGCGGGAGGAGTGGCAGGCAGTTACGCAGTGGGTGGTGGGGGAACAGCCGGATCTGGCGACGGTGCGGCTGGCGGTAACGGCGCGAACGGGGCACAGGGCACACTCGGACAAGGCGGGGGTGGAGGAGCGACCGGACGAGGGGCCACAAACGGCGGTCAAGGCGGCAACGGTGGTGCGCCGGGCGGCGGTGGCGGGGGTGGCGGCGGTGCAAACGGCGGATTCACCGGTGGCGCGGGCGGCATCGGCGCGCGCGGCGAGGTACGGGTCTATTCTTGGTAGCGAGAGGAGGATGAAGAGATAGCTCCCGATGACACGGCCAGTGACATGCAGAGCGTAGGTGCGTGTAATACTTGACGATCCAGTTTGAGTTTGGGGTGAAAGGTCATTTCAAGCAAGGCGTTCAGTGATCTGTTAGATGTTCGAGGATTCGTCTACCAAAGAAGCGCACCAACGGCTCGGCGGGTAGGTGGCAGCAGCTTTTCTTAGCGGAAACAGATCGCTGAAATTTCGGATGCTGGAACGCTAGGAGTGAACGAGGATGTCCGGGAGCACTTACTTCGCGCAGTCGGCCTTCGGACAGGGCCACCCCCCGGTGGGTATCTTTGGAGTGGACTCTGTAACGCAGGCCAATGCGGATGTAACCGTAGTGGGTAGGCCTGGGACATTCAAATTCTTTGACATCGTCGCGGAAAAAGCGGGCAGTCCCCCAAATTATTGGGGTCGGTATGTCGGAAGGACCGAACGGAATCTGACACCCACTGAGGCACAGTACCTCCGTGGGGAAAAGAATTGCAGGATTCTCCTCATTTACGGCGGCACAACTTCGACCACAGTTAGTACCGAGCAGCATGGCATCAATGCTGCCACCAACGCGATCGCCATAGTTTCCGATCCAAATGGCTTGGCAGTCCCTCGTGGTAAGAAGGTCTGCATATATTGCAATCTCGAGCCCTCGTGGTCTCCGAAGAGAGAATTTTTCAAGGGATGGTTTGATACGATGCAGGCTTCTGATTATGTAGGGGGAGTATACGGCAACACTGGACCATATGATCAAACCATGGGCGATTTCAACACAGAATTCTGCGCCGCATATGCGGCTTACTCAAGCGTGCGCGCGGGATTGCTATGGAGCCACCGACCCAGTTTCACGCAATGCAAATTCCGTCGAAGTGTATTTAACCCGAGGCGCCCACCGTGCCCTATCCCCACGGTGATCTGGCAGCATTCGATCGAATGCTCCGTCGGCCCGGATTCATCCGATGCTACTAGAGTTGACGATGGGGGAGCTGCCAGGGTCGACCCGGATTTGGCTACTGCTTTGGGATTCGAGAAGATGTGGGCACTCGGCGGTAAGGTGGTCTTTTGGAAGTACAACCCTTCGACATTTGTCCCGCAATTGCTGCACTCAGCAGATGGGACAGCATGGACGCCGGTTGATTTCGGTACAGCGTCAGCGGGGCAAACGAACCATCTTGGCCAGCAGTTAGTTATGTTAGGCAGCAAACTGCTGGCAATGGCTGATAGTCCATTGGCTGTGTATGAAACGACAGATCTCGCCACGTTCACGAAACGGTACGGGACCGATCTATGGCTCGGGGCCCCTACCGAGTTTGACGGTCGCATTATACTGCGTGGTTCGACGCCATGGCCTGCGTGGTCACCAAATCAGATTGATCATCAGACTAGGTCTGTTCCCAGTTCGCAGACAAACTTTGATGATCCATTCGCTGGCGATCCAGCATACCTTAGTGGTCCCTTTTCCTGGAGCGGGACCCAGGTGAGCCTCCCGTACAGTGGCGCCCCTGATGGCGCTAGGTCGTATCGCCGGCTTGATAGCCAGTGGGGGTTCAACGTGCGCTCCGATGTCATCATTACCGGGATCAGGGTCCTTCTCTCCACGACATTCGCCGGTGGGCCACCGTCCCAGACCAATGCCGTTCATGTGTTTCTTCGTGTTGGAACCCAATGGAGTACAGAAAAGTTGGCCCCAGCGGGGAATCAGGTGATCCTGGGCGGCCCGACCGACTTATGGGGGCTCTCGTCCATAGCAGTATCCGACGTCAACGCGTCAACGTTCGGGGTCGGCATCGTCGCATTGCAGGGGGCAACCCAGGATGGCAGCAGCGGTACGCTGACCGTTACATCCGTCATCGACTCGATTGAGGTGCACTATGCGGTCGCGCCGAAGATCTGGGAAGACAACGGCGGGGGATACACGCCACGATACTTGCCCGGGGCGGGCGAGGTCTATCTGTACCACATTGCAGACGCGTTTGGCACAATCTGGGCCACGTTCACGACGATCCTACGAAAGTGGATTGGCGGAACGACGTGGTCCGATGTTTGGACTTCGGGCAGCACGCTAGACCGCACCGTCTACTGGCCTGCGCAGAACCGGCTGATGATGGCACGGCAGAATCCGAGCGGCGGTTCCGGCGTGGGTGAAATCCTCGCTTTCGATGGTACGATAACCCCGCCGCCGGCCTCCCTCGCCGGCATTACAGACCGCGTCGGATATATGGTCGTCGTGGGCAACGACCTCTACGTGATGGCGGTCGTGACGACGAACGGCGTCACGGGGAGCACGTGGAAAATCTACCGCTGCACGGACCTGAATACGGCGATTCTGGTCGGGCAGGGGACTTTGACGGACGCCGTGATTCCGACGATGGCGTTGGTGTGGCACCCGCTTACGACCGCATTCTATGCCGCAATTGGTTCGACAACGTTGCAAAAAATCTACAAGGCTGTGTCGCCCGTGAGTGGTGCAACCCCCGCGCCGATCAGTGAGTTGACCTTTACCGAAGTTTATGGTGCCTCGGAGTCCGCCTCGAATCACGTCCGGGACGGTACTGTGGCGGACCTAGGATGATATCTGTGGGACAGGTGGTTCACGTTCACCAGGCGTGATACGAACAGCGGCGTCGACACACTAGGCAACAGGAGACAGGATGTCAGTTGCCAGTCGCATAAACGCTGCGACGACCTGCGGGTCGAAACTCTTCCCGGCTTCCTCGCGGATATAGTCCAGGGCCATCTCGCGCGTCCAGGCCGACCGGTAGGGCCGGTCAAACGTCAGTGCGTCCCAGACGTCGGCCACGGCGAAATCCGCGCCGGGACGGGAATCTCCTCTCCCTTCAGCCCTCGTGGATAGCCCGTGCCATCCCAGCGTTCGTGGTGACAGTACGGGATATCCAGTGCAGGCCCCGGGTACGCAATGGGGGAGAGCATTTCGTACGCGTAGGCGGGGTGCTTCCGCATCACTATCCACTCGTCTTCGGTCAACGGGCCGGGCTTGAGCAGGATGCCGTCGGGAATGCCCATTTTGCCGATGTCATGCAGCAACGCGCCGCATGTGCACGAGTTCCTCCTCGAGCACGCCCAGCGCACGGGCCCAGTCGCATGGTGAGCTCGATCACTCGCTGGGTGTGGCCTTCAGTTTCCTTATCCCTGAGGTCCAGCGCGCGGGACGTGCCGCGCCACTCTTCCAGACCTCCCGAAAACTTCCCTTTTTGGAACCCGCAGAGGGACCTGCCAGATATGCGGGATCTGAGGAAGTGTCTTTGAAGACAGACATGAGAAGATCCACGTCTGGAGCAGAACCCCGCGGAATCGGAAACCAGATTTGAACTGCTGCGCGCCGGTTCGGCGGAAATGGTGTGCCGGGCGAGGGATTTGAACCCGCCGCGGGGTCGCTCGCTGCGACCCCCATGAGCCTATAGCTCATGGGGCCCTCAGAGGAAGACAATGTCGCAGCTCGCTCCTCCTCAGGGGGCTTCGCCCCCTCGGACGGCAGCACACGACGCTGCCCTGTCACCCCCTACTACGCGAGGGAGATCCTCTCCCTCACGCTCCCTCTCCCGTGGGGGTTCAACTCACCATACACCAAAAATTTGATCGGACC